>Ga0335073_10008786_pt1 | contig 14167 bp, 12 predicted proteins | sample Lox_Sample_22_FD_207093 | JGI IMG/M metagenome (GOLD analysis project Ga0335073, IMG submission 207093) | Soil microbial communities from Loxahatchee National Wildlife Refuge, Florida, United States - Lox_Sample_2.2 | ecosystem: Environmental > Terrestrial > Soil > Wetlands | place: USA... | reverse complement strand
TTCGAAGCAGCTGATTTTCACGAGTGGCCTCTGCCGGCCGAACCCTTCGACTTAGCTGTTTGTATCGATGCCATCTCGAGCATTCGCGATCAAGACGTTGCCATGAAGAAGATGTCGCTGAGTTTGCGGAGCGGTGGCCGGCTTGTGCTCACCACGATCAACCGATTCGTGTATGAACGCATTCGCCGAACCCCCTGGGTCAAGCTCGAAAGTGGGCCGGTGAGCCACTGGCTTTCGCGCCAAGAATTGCACGTTCTCGTTAGACAAGCAGGACTCGTCGTAGAGCAGTCGCAGACGATTATGCCGCGAGGAAATGTCGGAATCTTACGGGTGATCAATTCGCCCCGCCTGAACAGTCTTCTGGGTCCGGGCGTCGCCGAAATGCTCCGTCGCCTGAAGGAGCAGGTGGGCCTTGGTCAGTATCTCCTCGTCGTAGCGCGAAAACCCTGAGCTACCCCCCGATATGAATGCACGATCATCTAGGCTGAAAGTCGGCGATTGGGTCGAGGTTCGAAGCAAAGACGAAATACTGCGAACGCTCGACAAGGCCGGATACCTCGATGGCATGCCCTTCATGCCTGAGATGTTTGCGTTCTGCGGTAAGAGGTTTCAGGTTTATAAACGAGCGCACAAGACGTGTGACACGGTTTTTCCAGTCCGCGGACGACGCGTGCCCAATGCTGTACATCTTCAAACGCGTTGTGACGGAAGCGCGCATGGAGGATGCCAGGCAAGTTGCCTGCTTTTTTGGAACGATGCATGGCTGAGACCAGTCAATGGTGACTTTCCGCAACGAGAAAGTGGACGGACTTATAAGTCCGAAGAACCAAGCAGCAGGGAATCGGACAACGTTGACTGCACGGAACCGAATGTTTGGGCAGCGACTACTGCAACGAACGCCTCCGGCCCGGATCCGGTTTACGTTTGTCAGGCCACCCGTCTTCCGTACTTTACGAAGGATCTTAACTGGTGGGATTTTCGACAATACCTGGAAGACTACCGCTCCGGAAACGTAGGGCTCTGGCGGATTTTCTGTGGTGCTGCATATTTCTTCTTTTACGGCGCCAGCAAAGCAGGAATCGGAGCAGGTCGCCCTATACGGCGGATTTACGACACGTTCCATCCGTTCTGGCGGGGTTTCCCATTTCCGCGGAGACACGGAACAATTCCTGAGGCCGAGTCCACCCCTACTCAATCACTCGGACTTCAGCCCGGAGAGTTGGTTCGAGTTAAATCATATAAAGAAATCCTCAACACCTTGAATACTCGCGACCGAAACCGCGGCCTCTATTTCGACGCCGAAGAGGTCCCCTACTGTGGCGGAACGTACCGCGTGCTCAAACGCGTAACCAAAATCATTCACGAAAAGACCGGCAAAATGCTCGAGATGAAAACTCCCTGCCTTATTCTCGATTCGGTCATTTGCGAGTCTCGCTACAGCGAGTGTCGGTTGTTTTGTCCCAGAAGTATCTATTCCTATTGGAGAGAGATCTGGCTCGAGCGCGTCGGCCCTCAACTGCCGGTGTCAACTGAGAGCACGCCCCAAGAGGTTATATCCGCTGAAGTAGGCTTGCCGCCCCAAACACGGCAGGAGTTGTCTGGACCGAGCCGCCTGTGATCCAGCCGTTAGTCAGCGTTGTTACACCCTTCCACAACACTGCGCACTATCTGCCGCAGTGTATCGAGAGCGTACTGGGCCAAAGCTACGGCCGGTTCGAATACATTCTCGTTGATAACTGCAGTACGGATGGTTCTGGAGAGATTGCGGAAGATTACGCGCGCCGTGATTCGAGAATTCGGTTCATCAAACGTTCGCAGCTGCTCGCGCAGGTGCAAAACTACAATGCGGCCCTGGCAGAAATTTCCGGCGATAGCCAATATTGCAAGATTGTCCAGGCCGACGACTACATCTTCCCGGACTGCCTGCGTCTGATGGTGCAAGTGTTTCAGCAATCCGCATCCATCGGCTTAGTCAGCGCATATGACCTGAAAGCGAACGCGGTGCGCGGTTCTGGTTTCCCGCATGGCAAACCAGTGCTTACCGGCAGGGAAATGGCTCGCTTGCATCTTCGCTCAGGAGTTTTCGTCTTCGGCTCACCCACAACAGTAATGTATCGGTCCTCTTTGGTTCGAAGCCAGCGGCCCTTTTACGACGAATCGCTGCTCCACGAAGATACCGAGAAGTGCATGCAGATTCTAGAGAACTGGGACTTCGGCTTCGTCTATCAGGTTCTTTCCTTCTTGCGGGTCGATGACCAGTCAATCTCCGCGGCTTCCCGCACCCTCCAGCCAGTGCATTTAGACCGTTACATCATCGTACAGCGATACGCGCCGGTTTTTTTGGACGCGGCGGAAGCGGCTGCCCTGAAAAAACAGACGAAGTGTTACTACTATGATGTCTTGGCCGCTGAGGCACTCCGATTTCGGGGTCGCGATTTCTGGCAATACCACCGAGCCGGCCTGAAAACGTTAAATGAGAGCATCAATTGGGCCTATCTGGCCCGAAGGGCTGTCCGTCACGTGCTGGGAATGATCGCGAATCCGGGACGGACGGTAATGCGCCTTGTCCGTTTCATTAAAAACAGATTCAGCAAAGTGTCCGCTCAGCCAGCAGATATCCGGCGGCGAACCACAAACGTCCTGACTTCCTCTGATTGTTCTGAGAGACGAGCATGAAGTGCCCGGTGCGTATCGACCGTTTATCTCTGATCTGTTTCCCAATGGTTATCGTTTTGTTGTGCCCCGTAGCGTTCTGTCAAGCTGCCATCGATGGTCAGTGGGTCGCCTTTGACCGCGCGGGCGCGCCGAACAGCAATCTCCAGTGTTTCACGCCAAGGAACGTGGCCGTTTCGAATGGCTACATGGTTATCACAACGAAAGCCGAGGACGTGTCATGCACCAGCTTCGATCTTCCAACTGCGAAATATAAATACACCTCCGGTTTTGTTTCAATGCGTACGTTCAACTTTCTATATGGCACCGTGGAATTTCGCGCCAAGTTTGGCGGAGGTTCGAAAACGGGAGCCTGGCCGATTGTTTGGATGGAGGATGCGACCTGCCAGGCGAGTGACCCGGCGGGTACAGACGACCGTTGCAATGGGCAGGAAATTGATATTGCCGAGATACTGAACAGTGACTTTACGCACGTCAATCAGCAGATCCACGTCAATGACTTCAAGCAAAACGATGGATGTACCGCTCCCGCCACAGATACAAGCCAGAACTTCCACGTGTATCAGTTAGCGTGGTCGGCTGGCTCTTTGATTTTCAAGATTGATGGGACAGTCACCTGCACTATAACCAAGCCTTACATTCCTAACTCCCCAATGTACGTTAAGGCCAATACATTCGTGGGAAACTATGCCGGGCCGGTCAAGGACAATTCATTACCTTGGACCACGCTGATCGACTACGTTAAGGTCACGCAAGGATCCGCCGTACTGTTTAATGACGACTTCGATCTCGCTTCCACGATTCGCGCTGCCCCATTCGCGAATAGCGATGCATTCCCCGGCCCACAGCCAGGTACACTGAGAGTTACTATGTCCCGGCTGCCGTGGTGGTCTTTGGCTCTGGTTCTCTCTGTAATCTTAATCGGTGTCATCGTCTATCGACGAATGAGTGTTGAGAAATGAATCGGCCATTGGTTTCCGTGACGATGGCCGTGTGCAACGTCGAAAGGTTTCTGGGGCAGGCCATCGAAAGCATCCTCACTCAGAGCTTTGCAGATTTTGAACTCGTCATTGTTGACTACGGCTCAACAGATCGCTCGAAATCGATCATTGTGAGCTACGCAAGTCAGGACCAGCGCATCAAGCTTTCTGAAGTGCCATCTTGCGTCTTGCCCGCTGCCAGGAATGCTGCGTGCTCGCTTGCCCAGGGGAAATATATCGCCATCATGGATGCCGACGATGTTTGCCTGCCCGATCGTTTGGAGCTGGAAGTAGATTTCATGGAGCAGCATCCGGACGTCGGCTTAATAGGGGGAGGCGTAGTTTGGGTTGATGCGGCTGACCGAAAGCTTGGCTACCACTCCCATCCAAGCTCAGACACCGAACTTAGATTTGCTCTCGCCGATCACTGTTGCTTTTGGCACCCCACGGTTCTCTTTCGTAAAGATGCCTTCATGTCCGTAGGGGGTTATCGAGTCGCATTTGTCGCGGCTCACGACTATGACTTGGAACTCAGGATTTCGGATCGGTACAAATGTGCGAACCTGCAGCAGGCAGTGCTGAATTACAGGATTCATCCCGAACAGCTCTCGATGCGAAAGCGGACTCAGCAAACGCTTGGGATACTCGCGGCCCAACGCTCGGCTTTAATGAGGCAGAAAGGACAAGAGGATGTCATCGACGCCGTTGACGTCATCACGCCCGAACTACTCGTCCATGTCGGGATTGATCAATCGACCTACGAGAACGCCTTACTTTCTGAATCTCGGCGTTGGATCCGCCACATGACCTCTGCAGGAGAGACTACCGTCGCCCTAGAGGCTGCGCTCGACGTCTTGCGCGGCCATTGGCTTAATGCTGAGGAGTGGCAAATTGCTGATTTGCACCTTTTGGCGGCTAGCCTACGTTGGAGGAGGCACCAATTCTCGCAGAGTGCCCTATCGTTTGTGAAAGCACTACTAATGCGGCCCAAGATTCTTGGGCGCCCGCTTAGGCCATGGCTCCAGCGAATTGGAGTGGTTCATGGATAACTCGCTTACATGACCATCACCGTCATACTCTGCACGTATAACCGTTGTGAAAGCTTGGCCATAGCGCTAGCTAGCGTCTCGGCGTCCGTGCTTCCCGACTCGATCGAATGGGAAGTCTTAGTGGCAGATAACAACTCTACTGATCGCACGCGTGAAGTTATAGAACTCTTCTGTCATCGTTATCCCGGCAGGTTTCGTTATCTCTTCGTGGGACAGCAAGGCAAGTCGTACGCGCTCAACAGTGCCATTAGAGAATCTCGTGGTGAGGTTCTGGCCTTTATGGATGATGACGTCACCGTCGACCCTGCATGGCTGCAAAACCTGACTGTGAGCTTGGACAATGGCGAATGGGCCGGGGCCGGAGGACGGATTCTTCCCGCCTGGCCTTGCGCTCCGCCGTCATGGCTTCCTCAGAAAGAATGGCTGGGAATGGCGCCTTTAGTGATGTTTGATCTCGGTGAGGAGGCGGGTCCGCTTCATAACGCTCCCTTCGGCACCAACATGGCGTTTCGCCGGACAATGTTCGAAAAATATGGAACGTTCCGAACCGATTTAGGCCCTCGGCCGAAAAGCGAAATCCGCAACGAGGACACCGAATTTGGCAGCCGATTGCTGGCCGCAGGTGAGAGGATCAGATATGAACCAGCAGCGGTTGTCCACCACGCTGTGCCGCAAAATAGGCTCCAAAAGAAGTTCTTCTTGGCTTGGTGGTTCGACAAAGGACGCGCTGAGATTCGAGAGAATAGCCCAGCCACACCTCCAAACTGGTCGCTTTTCGGAATTCCATTGTTGCTGGTTCGAAAGGTTGGCGTCGCGACGCTGCGCTGGCTCGTGGCGATAGGGTCACCACGACGCTTTAGTCGTAAGCTCACCGTTTGGTTGCTCGCCGGGAAGCTTGTTGAGTCTTATCGCCTTTCGCGGCGAGCGAGTCAGGATCAGGAAAACTCAGGCGCACCAGAATCTGTTGCCAACACGAAATAGAAGATGAGCATAGAGATGTACTTCCGTGACTAACACTACATACTTTACCGGGCCACCCGCCGACACCGAGACTGGTACATTCAAAAACTGTGCCACTGAGACTTCATCCGAGGGGCGATGCTTTCGGCGCCCCGCCGGTGGGTATTCCCCCTATTCGATGAACACAGCACTGATCGACCATTATCGTTGTCCAGACGAATATCCGGAATTCGAGTCCAACGGTCCTTTATCGAATGACGCTGGATATTTTCGATTTGGGCCCCACACCATCTGCTATGGACGAACGGCCTCCGGCTTCCGCGCGACGCGAGCAGACGAGGCTCTTTACGATGCTCTCGAAAATACAGCTAATGAAGGCTCGGCTTTGCGTCTGCCGTTCGACCCCTCCGATGTCATCGACAATTTGCGTCTCGAGCGCTACGCGAAGGGACGCCATGGAGTTTGGAACGTTTGGAATCGATCGCTAAAAAATGTCTACTATCTTTTGCGGCCTCTGATGAGTGTCAATGTGAGGAAACACCTTCAAAGAGCTCATCTCCGCGGATGGCAGACACTTCCATTCCCGCGTTGGCCTGTAGATACGACGGTGGAAGATTTGTGCGACCAGCTACTGTTCCTCTCCATGAAAGCGAAGGGTATCGAAAAGGTACCCTTCATTTGGTTCTGGCCGGGGGGTGCGCAGAGCGCGATGGCCATGACTCATGACGTGGAAACGGAACAGGGAATTTCCTTCTGCAGCGAACTCATGGACATTGATGATTCGTTCGGCCTCAAAGCATCAATCCAGTTAGTGCCCGAAGGCCGCTACAAAGTCTCGGCAAACTTCATTCAGGGTATCCACGATCGCGGATTCGAAGTGAATCTTCAGGATCTTAATCATGATGGCCGTCTCTTTGACAACCATCGGCAATTCCTCCGTCGCGCGGAAAGAATCAACGAATATGTCAGCTCTTATCAGACGGATGGGTTTCGCGCAGCGGTTCTCTACAGAAATCTTGAGTGGATTGGCGCGCTGGATATTTCTTTCGATATGTCTGTTCCCAATGTCGCGCATCTCGATCCCCAGCGAGGTGGGTGCTGTACGGTAATGCCGTATTTCGTCGGCGACATTCTGGAAATTCCAGTTACCACCACGCAAGATTACGTGCTATTTCATTTGCTGAACGACTATTCGCTCGATCTCTGGAAGGCGCAGATAGAATTGATCCTGAACAGAAACGGTCTCGCCACCTTCATTGTCCATCCAGATTATCTGGGCAAAAAAAGAGCAGCCGCTCTTTATCGGGCTTTACTGAGTTACTTGCGTTGCCTGGGCCAGGAAAAGAAGATATGGTTCTGTCTCCCCGGAGATATCAATCATTGGTGGCGGGCAAGAAGCAAAATGCGTTTGGTGCGCGAAAATGGAAAGTGGCGAATCAACGGCGAAGGAGCAGAACGAGCCATGTTGGCTTATGCAACCATTGCCGGTGATCATCTCGAATATGAGTTCGAGGCGTAAGGGGCTCCAGTGGCACACACCCCCTTAGTGAGCCCTCGAAAGGACTCCCCACAATGGCACTCGGTTCTAAATCCAAAGTTTCCCGATCATAGTTCCAAGCCACGCAGCTACCCTCAACGCCAGAACAAAACGCTGCGGATACTTCTCTTGGCCACGATTGCTGGCATCTTGCTCGCCACCCTTTGGCCGCTCAACCCATTTCCCCGCAATCGAGTCGACTGGCTCCAGGGAGCAAACGGCATCAGCTTTGACGGCCCCGGGCTGGTTCTTAGCAAGTCCTCCTTAGTCGCTGACCACCGGAGTCAATCCTGCAGCCTGGAGCTATTGATTCAGCCCGCCAACACCGAGTCGGTTTACACAATCCTGGAGTTTTACGACCCCGCCGGTAAGAAAGGGCTTACCGTACGCCAATGGCAGGAAGGTTTGGTAATTTCTCACGATGTTCTCGACACTCGCGGGAAGTTCAGGACTGAAAAAGTCGATCTGGTCCGCGTTTTGCAACGGCGGCGGCCACTCCTTCTGACGATCACCTCCGACTCAAATGGAATCGTAGCCTATTTCAACGGAGACCAGCCACGGCGATATCCAAAATTTGTAATCTCGCCCGAGGAATTCTCAGGACAGATCGTCATGGGGACCTCTGCCGAAGATTCCATGCCATGGGCCGGAGAAGTCCAAGGCTCAGCTATATATTCGTCAGCACTTACCCCGGAGAAAGTACGCCAGCATTATGACAACTGGATTACCCGTCCCATCAACGCTCCGGATGTTGACCACGCCATCGCGCTCTATCCTTTTAGCGAGGGATCTGGTCGTGACATTCACAGCGCCGTCCGTTCCGCGCCCAATCTGCTAATGCCAGCCACCTACCGGGTCCCATTCAAACGAATGTTGAAATCTCCTATAGATGAATTCCAGGCAACATGGACCTACTTCAGCGATCTGCTGTCAAACATCGCAGGATTTCTCCCGTTCGGTTTTCTGCTTTGCGCATACTTGCGCACCTCGCGGAGCCCAAAACACGCGATATCGCAGGCGATCCTTGCTGGCGCATTTCTGAGTTTCGTCATCGAAGTATGTCAGTTCTACATTCCGCCAAGAGGTTCGGGCATAACTGATGTGCTCACGAACACAACCGGTACGGTACTAGGAGCAATACTCGCGCAATCATTTCTGGGTCGTATCATTATCCAGAAGTTGATGGGGACGGATTCTACTCGCCACTGTTGAACAAGGAGCCCATAGCACGGCGACGATTTGATACGGTGAGATCCTCAAGAAAAGTGGTGGCCCGTGTGCGAGACCTCACCTCGTATGCGGGCCGTGATTTTTATGAAGGATAATGAAGTGCAGCTCAGGTGCCTCGCTTCTTGATGCGCACTTTGAGGGCGTGAAGTCAATCTCTTTCGCAATCTAAACATCCGTATTTACCATTTGCAGTTGCCTTCTACAGGAAGAAACAATGAAACTATTTCACGTCGTTGGTGCGCGTCCCAACTTTATGAAGGTGGCGCCGGTACTACGCGCGATCAACGATCGGAGTACCACCACACAATTACTTGTTCATACTGGACAACATTACGATGTCAGTATGTCGGACGTATTCTTCGAGCAGCTCGGCATCCCAGCTCCCGATATTAACCTGGCTGTCGGATCCGGCAGCCACGCCAAACAGACTGCCGAAATCATGGTCCGCTTCGAATCCGTCGTCCTCGAGCATCGACCGGATCTCGTGCTCGTTTATGGCGACGTCAACTCGACCGTCGCGGCCGCGCTGGTATGCGCGAAGCTTGGTGTTCGAGTTGCGCACGTTGAAGCCGGTCTTCGTTCCTTCGACCGGGCCATGCCAGAGGAGATCAATCGCCTCGTTACCGATCAGCTTGCCGACCTGCTCTTCACGCCGTCAGAAGACGGGGATCAGAATCTGTGCAAGGAAGGAATTGCATCCGGCAAGATTTTTCGCGTGGGCAATGTAATGATTGACTCGCTCGTCCGGCTGCTGCCCGCGGCGCGAAAAGTCACCCGCGAAGGCGTGCCTGAGCGTTTTGCATTGGTCACTTTGCATCGACCGTCTAACGTAGATGATGGCGCGACCCTCAAGGGAATCCTGGAATCGCTGCTTGAGGTAAGCTGCGATCTTGCGGTCTTATTTCCTGCTCACCCTCGCACGCGTCAACGAATCTCTGAATTCGGGCTGAATCCCGGGCGGCTACACCTGCTCGATCCGCTCCCATACATTGACTTCCTGGCGCTGCAGACCAGGGCCACTGTCGTCATCACCGATTCGGGCGGCATCCAGGAGGAAACTACCTACCTCGGCGTTCCATGCTTCACAATGCGAGAGAACACGGAGCGTCCGATCACCGTCTCGGTGGGCACGAATGTCCTTATTGGCCGCGATCGCGAAAAACTCCGAACCGAATTGTCAAAGGTATTGAGTGGAAATGCGAAGAAGGGAAGCGTCCCCCCACTTTGGGACGGACGCGCCGGAGAGCGCATCGCCGATATCCTCCGCGAGCTTGAACAATAGATCGGCCGAAGCTTTTCCCCAATGAGCACATCATGAGCACGAAGGCCCGCACTCAAACCTCGCTTTTTATTCTTCTCTGCGCTCTATCTCTCTTCATTTGCTGGACACCTCTTCTCGCCACTTTCAGATTGGCATTGGCCGACGATGCCTACACTCACATTCTTCTCATTCTTCCATTAAGCGCCCTCCTCATTTTCTCGGACACGCGACGCTGCGACTCCCGCACGCTGCCGTTTACCGATCGACCTAGCCTCGGCTTTGGTGTGTCTCTTCTCGTTCTTTCCTCAGCGGTTATCTGCGGCGCAAGATGGATCCTGACCGATACACCCGATCGTGTATCTCTCGGCACGCTGGGTCTCGTCATCTGGTGGATTGGGAGTGTCATTCTTTGCTTCGGAATTGAGACATTCAAATCCTTTCTCTTTCCGCTTTGCTTTCTTTTCCTGCTGGTGCCCCTTCCTCCATCCGCACTGAGCCGGATCGTCGAATTCCTGCAGCATCAGTCCGCCGTTGCGGCACGTATTATCTTTCAGCTCGCGCGCGTTCCGGTGACGCAAGATGGCATTATGTTGTCGATACCGGGTCTTGACATCGAAGTTGCCCAGGAGTGCAGCAGCATCCGGTCCAGCACGATCCTCATTGTCACCACAATGGTGTTGGCGTTTTTGTTGCTCCGGTCGTGGTGGAAGAGGGCATTGCTGATCGCGATGGCGATTCCACTTTCGATCATCAAGAACGGATTTAGGATTTTTGTGATCGCCGAGCTAGGAACACATGTGGATCCAGGCTTTTTGACAGGAAGACTTCACCGGCAGGGAGGCATCATCTTTTTCGTGCTCTCGTTGGTTTTGATAACCGTACTGCTTTTTGCCCTGCGACGAACCGAGTTCTCAGTCCCTGCGGCGATGCGCAATTCTCGATAGAGATTAATAAGTCAGGTCTGGGTGTCTCCAACCCCTGGGGCGCGACTTCCCAGAGGCAGCAAATGGAAAGCCCGCGTTCACGAGAACAATCTCGTGCGCGGGCTTAATTCTTTCCGGTTGGACTTTGATTAGACTGACGTTCTCGAAAGGCGTCGCCGAACGTACAGCGCGCCTAAACACGTCACTCCCGCTCCCAGGAGGTAAACACCGGATGAGCCACCTTCAGGCATTGATTGAGATTGATGCGGCTGCGGAGGCTGTTTGCAGTTCTGATCCCACCAATTCCACCACTGATCGCAGCCTTTTTTGTTCAGGATTCCTGCCGAGAGAGAACCAGGCACTAAACACATTAGAGCAATCGCCAGCCACCACTTTGACTTCATGTCACCTTCCCCTTTTACTGTGGCGATCCTGCGAGGGAGGATGGTCAGGCTCGAGCCCAGTGACTTCATTAGAAGCCCCCCGTAAGTTGTTGTCAAGATGATACTTTTTGCGATATGTTGCAACAGCATGCAACTCTGGCAAGAGGAAGGTAGGATCTCGAACCACCCCCCCCACGCATAGGCCATGTCAAGCCGCCACTTTGGTCGCAAATTCCCCTGGCGCGGCACATTCCGAGTGAAATGAGGTATGTGGATTAGTTGGGAACAACGGCCTGCGCCATATTCGAATCGCCGCTTTCCTGGTCTTCCGCGTTGACGGCGGTAACCACGTAATCATAGGTGTCGCCCGCGGCTACGGTGCTGTCCAGATACGACGTGCCGGCATTTGCTGAGGCGATTTGGGTGTAACTCTGCCCCGTAGAAAGCTTGCGATATACGTTGTAGCTCACCGCGCCACTCGCGGCGCCCCATGACAGGCCAACCCATGGCTGTCCCGTGCCACTCAGCGTTTGAATGGCATGGGAGTTAGACGCCGTGCTGGTAAATGTCAAGCTACTGCTCGCACTGCCTGGAGCACTTGGCGTGAAAGTGACGGTAAAAGATACGGATTGGCCGGCCGGAATCGTCACCGGAAGTGTGATTCCAGAGAGCGCAAATTCACTGTTACTTAGGGTGGCCGAACTGACTGTAACCGACGCGCCGGTAGCCGTCAGGCTGGCGTTAAGACCAGAACTTGTGCCGTCTGCCACGGTGCCAAAACTCAGGCTGTTCTCGGAGAGCGACAGCTGGGGCGTAGTTGTTCCTGTGCCCGTTAGCGCAATATTCAGATTCGAATCCGAGGCATTGGAAACGATGCTAAGGGTTCCACTCGCCGAACCCGAGCTGGTCGGAGCAAATGTCGTCGTGAACGTAACACTCTCGTTCGGGTTGAGTGTCGTAGGTAAGCTCAAGCCCCCAATAGAAAACGCAGAACCCGACAGACTGGCTTGAGAAATAGTGACTGCGGTGCCGCCGTTGTTCGTCAGAGTTTCATACGCGCTCGCGCTGCCACCCACTGCGACACTGCCCAACGAGAGGCTTGTTGGGTTCGAGGATACCGTACCTGGGGCTGCCTCGGTGTTAGATTGTGCGCTCCGATTCAAGCCCTGACACCCGCAGAGCGACAGAGTGGCGACCGCCGCAATAACCAAGCTCACTCGTGCTCGACTGGACAACCGGTTAAGAATCATGTTGTTGTATGAGCCACGTTTCGCTCGCGCGGAGATCCTAAACTTGCCGCAATGCAAGGCTCACTACAATCCGGAGTATAGGGAGGAACGAAAGGCTAGAGTAGCTTTCGAAGGTTCAGTTGGGCGCTAGAATCGGGGCATGATTGCTGGTTAGTACCATGATTTAGTGTTACTTACGTAACATCCTCAAAGTCATGGACGAGCATACTCGTTAGGGCATCTTCAATCGGGACCCTGGCATTCGCAGCGAAAAACGCCTCTACGTCCTAAAGCCGGACCTGGCGAGGGTCTCTCCCAGGGTCGACCCCTCCCGCCGCCCTGCAGGCCTCTCTAGAGATACATGGGAGACCGTCCCATCGGGAAGGGACCATTCATAGGGAATCACCACGGGAGCAAAATAAGAAGCCTGCGACAAGAACTTTCCCTTGTATCCATATTCCGAGAGATCTGCCACAACACTGAAATAGGCGACGTCCTGATGGTGAATGATCATGTCAATGCCGTTTCTGGCGCTTACCGACATCTTCACCGAGTAACCTTGCGGAAAAAGCGGGAGATATTTGAAACGGCAGGTCAGCGTCCCACCGCCTGTCAGGACTTCCGGCTGGCATCCGTCCAGAAGCATATTGGCCGTGAAGCAGGTGCCATTTCCACCTTGAATTTCAAGCACAAAATACGGCTGTTCCAATTGCTTCTGTGCATCGTAGCTTACCTCGACCAATAGCTCATCGTTCGGAGTAAACTCCCGGCTCTCTTCTCCTCGGCCGTTTCGCAACACAACTTTCTCAATAACCAGTCCATACCTACGATCGCCGCCCGAAAGCGAGAATTCATTCGACGCGCTCAGGTATTCCGCGATAATTTCGTCTGCTCGTCCATCCCCATATAGCCGTCCATCTTTCAGCCACACGGCCCGGTGGCACAAGCTTCGGATCGCCTCCATGTTGTGACTGACGAACAGCACGGTTCTTCCACCTTGAGCAAACCTGTCCATCCTGCCAAGACACTTCTTCTGGAATGCCGCGTCGCCAACCGCAAGCACTTCGTCGATCACGAGAATTTCGGGCTCAAGGTGGGCCGCGACCGCAAAAGCCAAGCGCACATACATCCCCGACGAATAACGCTTGACTGGCGTGTCAATGAATTCCTCGACTCCTGAAAACTCCACAATCTCGTCAAACTTGCGGATGATCTCAGCCCGGGTCATGCCGAGAATGGCGCCATTCAGAAAGATGTTTTCCCGCCCCGTCAGTTCCTGGTGAAACCCGGTTCCTGCCTCGAGCAAACTCGCAATTCGTCCGTTAATTCGAATTCTTCCTTCGGTGGGAGCGGTAATCCGGCTGAGGATCCTCAGCAACGTGCTTTTTCCCGCGCCGTTGCTGCCAATGATTCCGACCACTTCACCTTCATTGATCTGAAGGCAAACATTTCTTAGTGCCCAAATATCGGCTTGCCCCAGCTTTTTCCGTCGACTCGACCGCAGCCACCCCAGTGAATCACGGAAAGCGTTCTCAATCATGTGCCGCATTCCGTCGCTCTTCTGGCGCTCGCGGCCAATCGTATATCGTTTTCCGAGATCCTCGATTGTTATGACTTGATTCGGCATGGTACACGCGGATTCATTTCACAGCCGCTCATATGACATCCGCAAATGTCCGCTCCATTCTTCGAAAATACCAGATGCCAGACGTGAGCAGCATGACCACAGCAATTACACCGATGACGACGCCAGGCCAGTACATGTCATTTCCCGTGCCGAGCAGACTCCAGCGGAAGCCATCGATGATCCCAACCCTGGGATTCAGCGCGTAAAGAAGACGAAAGCGACCAGGAACGACACTACTCGGAAACCCCACCGGCGAGATGTAGAGCCCGAATTGAACAACGAATGGCACCACAAAACGGAAATCACGTTATTCGA
>Ga0335073_10008785_pt1 | contig 14168 bp, 16 predicted proteins | sample Lox_Sample_22_FD_207093 | JGI IMG/M metagenome (GOLD analysis project Ga0335073, IMG submission 207093) | Soil microbial communities from Loxahatchee National Wildlife Refuge, Florida, United States - Lox_Sample_2.2 | ecosystem: Environmental > Terrestrial > Soil > Wetlands | place: USA... | reverse complement strand
CGAGTGATTAATTTGGGGAGTTCGAGGAAGGCGGGACATTTTGAGAGGGTTAAGGCGAGTGGAGGGATGAGAGTGTGAGGTGAGGTTGGATATGAGGTTTAGAGTTGTGAGTGGAGATGTGATTTTTAGGTTGCGTCGATGGGAATGCCTATATGGCAGACTAGCGACCGATGTGCCGTCGGCGCATTGTGCGTACATTCGAAGGTGAGCGACGAAGTTTCCTTCGAATCTTCAACCGCGACGCTCTCAATATAGTCGATTGCGACACGGTCTACAAGCTTCGATGACTTCACGTGTCCCCCGATGGCATTTAATGAAATAGAAACTTGTTCCGCTTAAAATGCAAATCGGATTTTTGAACTTTACGTCGTCCTCCATGATAGTGCAATGCTTCTTCGTCCGGGAATCAATCATCCTTTGATATCTCAAGTAATGCCCATGTTACTCATCATTCGCGCCTCCGTGTGCCTCCTCCTTTCCCTTCTCCGAGGATTTACTATCCTTCCCTAGCGTCTCAATCCACTTGATTCTGGTAGCCACAAAATCCACATCGCCTTCGCGTGTCCATGGAACCTCGATCGTCGAAACCTTCTCCTGCACCATCCGAAATAACGTCTCCGCACCGGGTGCTCCATCCTAAAATCAGCCTGCACCCCAAAATACCAAATACCATTACTCCTAGGACTCCTACTCGTTGCAGTCCCAATGCCTCACATAACCTTGCTTCGGCGCCCTTTGCGAGGGATACGAGTCGCAGGTGTGGAAGCATGGATGCCATCATGGGGAAATGGGCGTATAATTGCGATGAGTTGGTATCTCCTCGGGCGACAAATACGGTTCTCATCCGGGTAGGTTGTTCGCGTCGGATTTCTGATTCGAGGTGTTGGGTAGTCGGGTTGAAGCCGATGGTCAGGAAGGAGGTGAGGGGCGGTGGATCGAGGAAGAGGGGGTGTTGGTCTTCGAGGTCTGAACGTTTCCCTTTTCGGTGGTTGGAGGGGAGAGATTGTGGACGGTGGGATGCTAGTGGAGAGAGGAGACTATCATAAGCTTCGAAGAGGGGAAGGAAGGTGCCTGCATAGGACGTCGAGGATTTCAGTGCTTGCTTGCTGATCGACGGATTTCCTTAAGTCAACTGTGCGGTACAGGAAGAAGGATACCAAGTTATATTGAATGGTGAGTCGAGGAGTTGTTTGAACACGGCTTTTCGCTTCTTCTCCTGGGCCTTGACGGTTGATGGCGGCTGTTTTGCAGGTGAGGAAGTCATGTCTTGATCCTCAAACTCTGCAGCCGGCAATTAAAGTTGCATTTCAATCCAGGCTGAAATTTCTCTCCTAACTAGACGCGCCTTGACCAGATGCCTCCAAGTCGGGATCGAACAATGAATGGACAAATATGCTAACGAGTGGTGAAAGATGTAGCAATAGACTAGACTAGTACGTGGAATGAAAGCGAGTTAGTGTATAATTCGTATCGGACAATGTTTCTGCCGTTTCAGCCCTGTCCTGCACGTGAGAGTGCTTACATACCCCTGGTTGATTCCTTGGCCGCGATTCGCCCGGGCCATAGTCATTGTGCACCACACAAAGTCTGATCTGCGTTGTCATCCAGCAATTCGACCATTTCTCTCTCCCAACCACACATCCTCTCTTCACCACCACCGATCCAACCTTCTTTCCTCCCTCCCCATCTAAGACAACGATCCCCTCCCTCGTGTCAACGCGAATCAGCCTCTCAGTCTCGCAATTTCACACACAATTAATTCGCATACCACATGTCTCGTGCTCATTGGTGAAAGCACCGTATTACACACACACAGACCGCGTTCCCCTCGCTGATCACAAAAAAGTCGCTGATACTGCGGATTTGTGTGGGATCCTCACTGGCAGGTGAGGAGGGAGTATGGAATCAACACCACCACACAACACAACAACAACTGCCACCACCACAACAGACACCAACAAAGAGAATCACGAAGAAGACACACCGATAATAATTACAGATACCCCCGAATCAGACGAGTTGCTCCATAGCGACATCACAGAGGACGACGAAGAAGACGACGAATCGCAAACAGAGGGCAGACCTTCTCCACCGCTCATTTCCACCACTACCACCACCACTATCAAAGCATCCACTTCCGCCAAAGTCACCAATCCCGCGACTCCCCCCGACACTCTTCGATCACCCTCCAAGTCACCCACCCGGTCCAAGAAACGTGCCATCGGCACCATGTTGGACGGCGAAGAGGATAAAGAATGCATCAACGTCCAAGAAAAACCGCCTCCACCCCTCCCTAGACGCAACTCGTCTAAATCCCCCGTCAAATCTGCACGACTTGCACCCCCATCGCCTCCCTCTGCAACGGCAAATACCTTCATGGATACGCCTTTGTACATCAAGGGTGATGCGAACTACGAGATTGCACAGACTCTCTTGCAGCAGTATCGTCTGGAGAATGGGGCGTTGGAAAATGGAGCGCCAGTGTTGGAGTTTTTCGACAAGTGGATCAAAGAGATTCAACCTGGGGCCATCATCATTGCAGATGCATTGTTTGATTTGTTATTGGAGGAGTATAATCCCACAACCGATGAACTTCTCGTCGCCAGGATCCCACTCGTCATGAACCAGATCCTCCAGAGAAAGTAACCCCCCCACACACCTTTTACCCGTAATACATTCGGATCTGATTATTAGACGCAAAGAGACTGTATCCCAGTTATTCCGTGTGATAACCCTGGCCGTGCAATTGACATTACGTCAACTTTCCACCACCGTCGTCGGCACAGACCACGCCAAAGTCAAGGGGGCATTCGACTTTCTCAAAACCATCAACAATTTCACACTCCAATTCCCTGCCACAGCAGGTCCTCCACGCGCCTTCTCCGGCATCGCCTTTGACAAACATCCCAACGGCGATAAATTCATCTCCTTCCGCATCGTCCTCCTGGCCCAATACTGCAAACCCACAACCTTCACCCACTTTGCCCACCTCGTCCACGAATACGCCACGCTAGACGCCCTACGAACCCCCGTCCTTGCCATGATGACTCTCATCGGCGACGTCACATTCACCATCTACAAGGGCTACACCATGCTCAAACAAGTGGGGAAACTACGCGAACGACTCATGATCAACAGAATCCCCGAAGAAACAGACTTGAACGAGGAGTATGTGCAGATTTCCACGACGGTGAGGGAGGATGTAGGCAAGTTTATATTTGCGCACTTGGTGCAGTTGGTGAGGACGGAGAGGAATCCTGCTGTGTTGAGTGTTGCGCAGTTGACGGTCACGACGGGGTTTTTGAGGCTGATGGCGAATCAGGTGGGACCGTTGGATAAAGACGAGTTTGGACATTTGCATCCTGCGATTGCGGCGATGCAGATGACGGCGAGGCTTGCGTTTGAAGGGATCCAGACGGAGACAAAGAGGCGCGACTTACTCGATTGGAGTATTGGCTGGTATAAACGGCAAATCGAGCTCGATTACGGCAAACAATACAAAAATGTCACGGAATCTGAAGCCGTAGGACAACTCGGATTACAGTACCTTCCCCCCTGCAAACCCTGGTCTCTTTGTGGATGATGGTTATCGTCTATTTTTCTCTTTTGTGTTTGTGGATGTTGATTGGCGACAGATACATTGGCGAACTTTTCCGCGATCGTCAAGTACTGGACTACATCACCGTCGACCGTACCAACCCCAACGCCCTAGCCTTTGGTTTCCTCTACCTCATCTTCCCCCTCCGCACCGTCCAAGCCCTCACCCCCGCCCACCTCGACTCTCTGTACACCCGCTTCATCCTTCAAAACCCCCTCGAAGCCTACCACCGCGCCTACTGGGACGGTCTCCGCCACGCATCCGCAAACCTCGACAACGAACTCTTGCGCACCACCATTCTCGCCCAAATCCAACGCACCGAATGGCGAAAATTACATTTCGCACACGTCGACCCTGCCAACAATGCCGTCATTTTCATTGTGCAGGCGTGTGTTGATGCCGCGACAAAGGAATATGTGAATTCAGAGGAGATATATGATGCGACGACCCTGGTGCGGACGTTACGAGACTTGTTGCGGGGGATTTATGCCCATGATTTGGATGATGCGCCGTTTCGGGCGGGAGTCACGGATTTGGCGGTCAGGGTGTTTGTGTATCATCCTATGAATGGGGTGGACCGGCTCGAACTTGCGGACGAGCTTTTTGAGAGTGCTAGGACGGGGAATCTTGAGGAGAGGGGTGGGGATTTACATCTTTTACGAGCGTTGCTGCAAACGGACACGACTACGGAATGGGTCGTGGATTGGAATCGTGATGAATGTATTTCTCGATTATGTCACGTTTCGCCATCGCCTTGCTTACCCGAGGTTCTCCTCTCGGACTTGTCCAGTTGGAAAGATCGACAGTACGTGTTGGGCATGGAACTCGCGAATCGGAGTCCACAGATCGAGTATCGCATTCAATTTCTGTTGAACGTGCTTGCGGCGGATAGGAAAGTCGAGGGCGGGTATGTTTTTCCGCGAAAGGTGTTGGATGAATTTTGGGACAAGGCATTGACGAGACGAGAGCCCGGTGGTTATGCAGATTGGTGGGGTGGTGATGCGGTTACAGATTCCATGCGACAGATTTGGTTTGGGATGCTTGCTTTGACTGATTTCCGGCGTCATTCTGGATTGGTGGGGCTTTCTTTTTTGTGGGTTGTTTGTTAATGGTAGGATGAGGGTTTTTTTAGGTTTTTTATTGAGGACAAGTTGCCTGGATCGAGCATGGTCTCTATACGGAGTAGCGGATGGGATTTCATTACCAAGGCTATCGAGTCGTTGGATACGGAGCTTGGAATGGAGTATACGCTTACTCCAATGCCATTGCTGTGGAAGATCGTCCGCGAAGCATACGGGAGTACTTATGCGATGAAGTTCATGACGGGGAGATTACTCAGAGTACCCGCTGACCTCCGAGTGCAATGTTGATCTAGGCAAACGTGCCGTCTTCGGTGCATCAAGAATTCGTTCAAGATGCAATTGACACGATCGTTGCAATTGGCGATCGAAATCGAAAGGGCAGTGATCCTAGGAATCACTTTGACTATTGCTCTTTCAAGGCGACCTTTGAGACTCTATCCATGTTCTTGCAGGACTATAAAAAGAGCGTGCATGAAAAGGACGAGGAGGAAATTACTCCCGCTTCAACGGAAGTCATGGACGTCGAACCCGAAAAGAAAGCCGTCATCGCACGATGCACTCAAAACTCGGGTCCCAAAGACGTATCTCCCCCTTTCCCCCCATTTGCCTCCAGCCAACATTGCTCTAGTACCGCGACATCCAATTCTCTCCGGAAACCACGATCCGAGAATTCCACGAAACACTCGCGTCGAAACTCTCTCTCATCAAATATCGCGCCTTTGCCCAGGGCCGCGAAATCACCCGCAAAGAATCCGAACAATCGAAGACCCTGCAACAATGGGGCTTCAAAGAACTCGAAGCAGTCATGATACAAGTGACCCAACGACGCGAAACAGACACACCTCGTCCCGTTCGCTCCTCCCCGTGCGAAGCCTGGGTCTCCGCCCGGTTCGACGATTTTTACCGTCTTTTGTCCGGGGAGCCGCGCATGGCGTGTATGACGAGTCAGTTCCTGTGTGCACGACCGTCCCAGCCAAAGCTCGTGTCGAGGTTGCAGGGAGGGGACTTTGTGTGGGAGGAGATGTTCTCGTCGGTTTATCCGTGGGAGTTGCATTATACGTTGTTTGTGCTGTTTGAAGGTGTCAAGAACTACTTGCTCCAGAATGAACCAGAGTCTGAGTGGGTGTTGACGTTTGGGGACAAATATCATGGCAAGATTGTGGAGATGGTGGATTGGCTTTCTCAGCCTCAGATGGCACAATCTCATGATTGGGCGTATTGCAATACTTATGCATTGCTTGTCCTCGACGGATATTTCCAACGATGTATTTGGCCCACCTGTCCCCTTTTACTTTTTGAAGGGATTCGCTGATTGCAGGGCGGAATGCATCTTGGGTTACAAGTCTTCCTCTTGAGCGAATGATCAATGCGATGCTCAATTTCTTACGGTTCCACGTCAAGAGTAATTACAGCATCACGACTCCAGTTATGAACACTTTGGGTTGCCTTTCCGTCATCGATTCTCGATTATGGCTCAAAGTCGTGAAATCATCTTTCGAAGACTCGTTTTTCGCGTTGGCTGTCGAGCCCGTTCCTGATGTTCGTGAGCCAGCTTGGAACGCTATGCAGGAGTTCTTCACGAAAAGTTGTCAAAGGGCATTTGCTGTCACTAATGGAAATGGCGATCAGAGTGATTCGGATGTGGAGGGCAAGATGGAAATCGACCATCGTCCGAATGAGATAAGGGATGTCGTCTCGTATTTATGGCAAGTCACTGTCAATTGTCTTCAAAAAGCCAAAAATCACATTCCGTACGCGGCAAAGGCATTCAGTTCTGCGGCGAGTATGTTGAGGTATGTGCTTTCATAACTGTGGACTTAATGAGCAGGGTCTACCATAAGCATATCTCGGCTGTTTCTCCTGATGAAGCGAGTGATCTGTTGAGAGACGTCGCGAATTTGTCGCAACAAGAATTGTTTGCTCACACAGTGCAGGAGACAGTTCTGACAACGGCTATTGACCACATTACCCTTGGCTGGACGAGGATGTTGCAAGCTGTTCTCGACTTGAACCCCTCAGATGAGTTTGACGAATTCATCCCCAAGTAGCTCCATTTCTCATTTTGTATTGATTTCAGGGCTTTGGCGCACGATGTCATCGAGAAGTTCCTGTTTCCGAAACTTCCAAAACTAGACGATGTGGATTCACCCCCGATGAAACCGTATTGCATCCACTCTGAAACTCGATCCGCTTTGTTTGATCTCGTGTTGACGCTCCTCAATACACCGAGTAAACGCGATTTGCTCTCGTGCTTTGTCATCTCTCGTCTTCTCGAAGGTAATTTATCCAACAGTCTTGCTGACAGTAGAACCCGAGGTATTTTCAGAAGAAAACTATATCGATCGATCGGCATGGGTCCAAGCCCCCTCTCGTCTGACGGGTATGCACAATCTTTCCAATACGTGCTACATGAACTCACTCGTCAATCAACTGTTCATGAACCTCGATTTCCGCAATTTCATTTACGACGTGGATGTCGAAGACCCAGAGAACTCTCAAAGTCTTCTCCATCAACTTCAAGCTCTCTTTGTTCGTCTACAGCTGGGCAACGACAAGGCCGCTATTCCTCAAGAGTTGGCTCATGCGATTATCGACTTTGAGGGACTTCCTATCAATATCCATGTGCAAATGGATGTCGACGAGTTTTTCAACTTGTTGTTCGATAGGATTGAGAGTCAATTTGCAAACGTGGAGCAGAGGATGAAGTTTCGAAGACTTTACGGTGGGGTTTTATGTCATACGATCAAGTCGCGCGAATGTCCGCATGTATCGTCGAGAGAAGAGGATTTCGCGGCAATTCAATGTGATGTGCGAGGAAAGAATACCTTGGAGGAGAGTTTGGCGTCATACGTAAAGGGAGAAATGATGGATGGCGGTATAACACCCCTCATCGCTCATGCTAATTCAGATAATAAATACAGCTGTGAGGCTTGTGGACGGCACGTCGATGCGGTGAAACAAATCTCGATCAAGTCTCTGCCGGATAACCTCATCTTCCACCTCAAGCGATTCGAGTATATGGTTGATATCGGTAAACGTATCAAAGTCAACGACTATTTTCAGTTTCCGAGAGAAATCGATCTGTTCCCGTATACGCTTGGACATATTGAGATGCAAGAGAAGGGAATCAAGCGACGGAGAGAAGACACGGAAGAGATATACGAATTGGTCGGCGTGTTAGTCCACACTGGGACCGCCGAGTCAGGTCACTACTATTCGTATATTCGTGATCCTCGACCGCGAGAAGGAGTTTCTGACCCCAATGTCAAGTGGTACGAATTCAACGATTCCGAGGTCAAGCCTTGGCGCGTCGAGGAGTTAGATCACTGGTGTTTTGGCGGTACGGAAATGTCCTACGATCCTGCATTCTACCCTGAGCCTCCAACAAAGTCGTACTCGGCCTACATGCTTTTTTACCGAAAACGTCCCAAACCCCTCAGTTTCGCCAAGATCGCTCCGGAAATACAATTGAAACCTCCTCCTCCAAATCTCAAGGCTGAGGTCGAACGAAGCAACGATTACTTCACACGTCGATACGTCGTTTACGGCGAAGATTTGAGCACGTTTGTCGCCAAGCTTCTCAAAGGCATGCCCACCAGCGAGACAAGTCGATTGGAAGATTGTGAAATCCAACAATTGGAAGACCATATCAACGACCTCTACCCGCTTGTCCTCGGTCTCCAGGTCTATCGTCTTGTTGTTTCTCGGCTCGAGTTTCGATCGTCGGTTGAAAAGTATTGCACAGCTCTCAAGGCGGCAATTCGATCTTCGCCTGCGGCGCGACACTATTTCTACGCGTGGCTTCTAAAGTCTGCGGGATGTCTGAAAGAGTTACTCCTCACCAATACCAACGACAAAGCACGTGCCCAGTCTGGACAACTCATTGCCGACGCGCTCACTGCGGACGAAGTTGCAAAACCTCGGACAGTGGATCATCACAACGAACTCGAGAGTTTGGATTTAGAGGTGGCCAGGAACGTGATCGTCGACCTCGCCAATTTGGTCTACACTGCCGGTGACAACTGGCGGTCGTGGAGTGAATATTTCGAGACTCTCACTCTCATTGCCAAAGATCCGGACTGGGCGAGATTGTTGATTGAGGAAAATATGATCGCGAATTGCGCATATCACTTCCTTCACGTATGGTGGAGGGGCAGACCGATCCCCACGGGGTTCATCCGACTCAAGTATCCAGACAATGACCGAGTCCGTCCGAATTACAAGAGAGTCGTCGGACTCATCGCTGAACTCATCGGTCACGTCGCCGTCCCTATGGGCCAGATTCTTCCCGAGCACCGCAATTTCACCTCGCTGGACGAACCAGGTCTAATCACGGGCGAAGAATGGGATTTTCTCTTCTATGATTTCGATATTGATTTCGCAATAAGCGGTCCTCGTCGAAACATGGCCAACCTCTTCGTATTTCGCATGTTCGACACTAGTTGCGATGTCGGCGATATCACCACCATCGTTAAGTGGATGCTCACGGAAGCGATCCTGCGCGATGACATGTCGCTGCAAGAAAAGCAAGTCGTTCAGGTTCTCTATCGACAAGCCGATCCTATCCAATACACTCCGGCGGAAACTCTCGAAGTCATCTGGAAGTTGATCCAGTTCATCCCGGACTTTGAAGAGGAAGGACGTGCACAGTACCGGGCCACACTATTGCATGTCGTCAAATTCGTCAGAAATTGGACTGAATTTCTTCGCGAGAGTTTCTACGGCCCGGAATATCTCAACTTCTGGAGGATGGTGGCCGATCTCGAGGACCAGACTTTCAGGGCGCATGCTATCAATGCACTCCCTTCTCTCACCAGTCAACTCATGTACGCGAACGAGGGACATGTTCGGGATAGGATGGCCACGTGGTTGCACACGATCATCCCGAAAATGGCGGAAGAGGAAGAGAATTTTGATTTCGTGATGAATTGCGCTCGAATGGTGTACGACAAGCTCGTCGTTCAAACGGGACTGTTCCTCGACAGGAAGATTACCATCAACGAACGGGCTGTAACAATTCAATCTGTCGTGCAACCGGTGTTGCAGTCCCTCAGACTCATCGCAGTATCGTTCCCGGGCATAAATGACAACTCGGATGCAATTATCGACCGTAGCTCTCCACACTTGCTGCGCTAATATGAACAGATCTGGACAACAGAATGAAAGCTGCACAAGACATGTATGACAATACTTATTTCTTTCAAGAGATAAGTGATGGTAATCCCCGCTTTCTCGTGATAGTGGCTGACAGCAGATGATATAGAGGATATGGAAACAGATGATGAGGAGAGTATTGTGGGGAGCTCTCCGTACCCGTAGAATTTTTGGTTGAGGTGTATGCTGTTTGGGATACCAAGTTGAGCACGCACGGTATATGAGGTGGTAGGGATGGGGTGTTGTCGGTTGCCCATCATTTGGGTATCATTCTTTTCTGCGACATAGTTGGAATTGCATTATTCATAGTCTGGCTGGCGCATGTGGTTATATAGGAGGTCTCATTCGGGAGTGGTGGTATAGATTTATGCATCTTACGTTTCACCATAATCAATTTATGCGAGAGGATTCTAGTGCGACGACTAGACTATCTTGGGCGTAGGATAGTGTCTCCTGTTGGGCTATATCCGCCCAAGATTAACAGCAGCTGCCAGTTCCACAGCATCGAGTATTATCCGGACAGCAATACGTGCTGCAACAAATGTAACCAGGGTTACAATAGCCACTGCCACAACATGTTACATCCGTTGAAACGCATATTTGCTGTGCTTCACAGCAACCGAGACCGCCCTCACAGCAAAGCTCACTTGCGACTGGGTGAATCAGTGATGCCAATCCAAGGAGCATTACTTGGGCAAGGGACACCATCTGGGGCGCCACAGCCACCATCACGACTGAAAAGTCGTCCGGTTGTCAAAAATGTAGTGAAACCGAAGGCGAGAGGAGCTTCGACCGGCTGTAAGCCGTCTTCCCTGACTGGGATCCCTTCGATGATAGTGCTTCCGACAGCAAAGATGCTGAGAACATTGGAAAAGAGGAGCAGGTGGAGGAGGCGGGAGAGTTCCATTCGGTTGAGAGAGGAATTGGAACAAAAGCACCGCAGTTATGTACTCTCCATCACTGAAACATCCGAGCGATCTCCCATCTAAACTTCCGAGATATCTCCGATCTTGATCCTTTCCACCGAGCCGGGAGACAAATCTAAGAGCCTTCCTTTATTCGGATGGACCCCTCATTAAGGATAATTAATGTACATGAATGTCATGAAAGATATTTTGTGAGCGGATAATGGCTCTCAGTATTGGTGCGCTTTCAGAGTGGTGATATTTTAGCGCGGTTGGCTTGGGTTATCGGACGTGAGATCCCCGTTGTGGGGACGAGAGATTTCAATTTACAGATTTCAGGGAATTCGACCGATTTTCCGTGTGAGCACGCGTCACGACCACTCGTATTGACCACTTTATTTTCTCCCGCCTCTCTCGTCAGAACCATTCCACATCCGCTGTTATTCACAGACCATGTACGGCGACCTCGGTCTACGACTGATACGCGACTCCAAACGCACTCTGTCCCTCGCTGTGCTCCCGCCCCCACAATCCACTCTCATCCGCCAAATCCTCCAGGAAATCACCATCCTCGACACCTCGTCCACCGCCATCCTCCAATCCCTCCCCTCGCTCTCCTCGATCCAGTCCGACTTCCCCTCTGAGGCGTGTGCGATCCTCATCCACCATTTATGTATGCGTCGGAATCGGCGGTGTCTGCTCGCGTACCAACGGTTACGCGCCGACAAGATTGACGAGATGGTTTGGGCGGGAGGGGATGTTCGAGGGCTACTGAGTCCAGAAGAGGAGGAGTATGCTCGGGGGTATGGACTGTTGGTTGCCGGGTTGAAGGGGCGGTGGACGGATGTTGAGTTGGGAGGGAGTCTGGACCCGCCGAGGGATTTGTATGTCGAGGTGAGAGTGTTGAAGGATGCGGGGGAGATTCAGACGGAGTATGGGTATGGAACACTTCCTAAAGGACAGAGGCTGATGATAGAGTTATCACGTTGACGAAGAACAGTCAATTATACGTGCGGCAGGCGGATGTGGAGAGATTGATACAGCAGGGTTATCTACAGCGGATAGATTAACGAATGAGGAACTGCATGGCATGATGTATATCACTTCAGATGTATTTCGAGTATTGTATGGTAGGCGTCTGGTGAATGTATTGTTCGAATTCAAGGGTTCATCTCGGAAGACGAGTGCTCTTGCGCGGGGATCAAAGCGGTGCAACCGTGATGGCGATTCGCGTCACGCACGATTCGCGAGAACAAACATTAGCCAACGCTTCCGCTCAATTAGCATTTCCTACCTTGTCCTTCCGCTTTTTACCTTTGTTTTAATATATTTAAGATTCCCATCATCGGCAATTCTCGCTAACGGTGGTTGTGCTCAAGTTTCGGAAGACTGGTTATATGGTTGCCGTGGCGACGGATTTGTTTACCATCACCCAAACGACATGTCATTTCAACCTTGCACATCACCGCCCACCACCACCATCCTCTAATCATCAACTCGATCTCCTGGCGAGACAGCGCATCATTTATTACATCCCTCACAATGTCGGTTCGAGACCTCGACAAGATCATGGGACGTCTCTCCGTCAACGAGAACGTCAACCCCTACACCGCAACAAAATCCACCACCGTTGTCGCAAAAGTCCTTCCCTACAACCTAGCAACTATAGCTAATGATAGATCCCAGCATCCAAGTCCAACACAAACATATCCCAACAGCAACAGCAACCACAACAACAACCCCCACAACAATCCCAATCCACGTCCTCTTCCTCTGGTCAACGCCATCCCCTCCTCAAACTCGCCGTGCACAACCAAACATTCAACAAACCACCCCCAACAAACCCACGCACCTCCTCCGTCACCGTCATCAATGTGTCGGCGGCACACTGGCGTTCGACTAGCCAAAAACACTCTGGCGACTCTGACGAGCTCGAAAATTCCCGAAAATCAGGTCCGTTGGTCCAATCCATTCCCCAGGCCATGTCGCCGCCACGGGAATTCCATCTAGGAATGTTCGACATCGGTAAACCGTTGGGAAAAGGTAAATTTGGACGAGTCTACTTGGCACAGGAGAAACGAACGGGCTTTGTCTGTGCTCTAAAGGTAATGCACAAAGCAGAACTCGTCTCCTCAAAAGTCGAAAAACAACTCCGCAGAGAAATCGAAATTCAGTCAAACCTGAGGTCTCTATTCCCCCCCCACAACAACCCTCTATAACCTGTTATCCTCCGGAGCAAAATGCTGATTGCAGACACCCCAATATCCTCCGTCTCTACGGCCACTTCCACGACGCAACCCGCGTATTCCTAATCCTCGAATTCGCCGGCCAGGGCGAACTCTACAAACTCCTCCGCAAAAAGGGCAAATTCAGCGACTCTCGCGCATCAACCTACATCCACCAAATGTCCCTCGCACTCTCCTACCTCCATAAAAAGCACGTCATCCACCGCGATATCAAGCCCGAAAACATCCTCATCTCCATCTCGGGGGAAATCAAAATCTCAGACTTTGGATGGAGTGTGCATGCCCCCTCCACGCGACGGACCACACTGTGTGGGACGTTGGATTACCTGCCGCCAGAGATGGTGGAGGGGAAGGATCATAATGAGAAGGTTGATTTGTGGAGTTTGGGGGTGTTGGCCTACGAGTTTTTGGTGGGGAGTCCGCCTTTTGAGGAGTTGAGTGGGTATGGCGCTACGTATAAACGGATTGCGAGGGTAGATTTGAAGATTCCGGATTTTGTGTCTCCTGAAGCGAGGGATTTGATTCAGAAGGTACGAACCTTGAATTCCTAGGGATGTTGGTTAATGGGTAGTTGTTGGTGCATAATCCGGAGAAGAGGTTGGGATTGGATCAGATTCCGCATCATCCGTGGATCACAAAGTATGCGAATCCGAAACCAACGGATTTGAGAAAGTCGACGGTGGAGTATAATCCCAGTGCTGTGACGAAGATTGTGGAAAACAAGAGAGATTAGGGTGCGAGAAAGTATTACTTGTGACAATGTTTGTTTTGGGTCATGGCGAGTCAATGAATGGAGATGAGATGTATTGATATTAAATCGTTTTGGCACAGCGATCAATTAGAAGGTTTATTTTGATCAGTCTAGCAACTAATACAGCTCGTCAAACGGTCTGTCGTTAGTCAAGTCACATATGAAGATCGTACCTTGTATCCCGAAAACAGTTTGTAAACACTTGGTTGACAAGCGTTTCCGCCTCCTGTCTCGTTGGCTTGGCACTATGTTGCATCAACGCATCAATCGCCCTTCGTTTTACGCATTGCTACCGTCAGTCTACAATCTCCCCAGATCTCAACCTGCATCCGTCTCGTAAACCCAAACTCCTCCTCCGCACCATGCCATCTCGCCCGTAAATGGTACCACACTTCATCCAGAAACCGACATTCTCGCGACAATGCATTCGCC
>Ga0335073_10008784_pt1 | contig 14168 bp, 12 predicted proteins | sample Lox_Sample_22_FD_207093 | JGI IMG/M metagenome (GOLD analysis project Ga0335073, IMG submission 207093) | Soil microbial communities from Loxahatchee National Wildlife Refuge, Florida, United States - Lox_Sample_2.2 | ecosystem: Environmental > Terrestrial > Soil > Wetlands | place: USA... | reverse complement strand
GCCGCGTGAGCTGCTCTGGTCAGCGACGCGTACCGACGACGGCGCGAGCCTCCAGGCAGAGCCTGCGCAGCCGGACCCGGACAGGCTTGCCTTCCTGGGCGTGCGTCCGTGCGACCTGCGCGCGATCGGCATCCAGGACCAGGTGCTCGGCTATCCCGCCCATCCGGACTCCGGCTATGCGCGCCGCCGCGCCAGCGTGTTCATCGTCGCCGTGAACTGTACCGAGCCCGGGGAGACATGCTTCTGCACCTCGATGGGCACCGGGCCGCGGGCCGGGCCGGGCTATGACTTGCTCCTCACCGAGCTGGCAGGTGAGTCCGGGCATGACTTCGTCATCGAGGCCGGGTCGTCGGCCGGCCGGGAAATACTGGCCAGCCTGAGCCTGCGCCCCGCCGAGGCCAGCGTGCTGCGGCACGCCCGCGACGCTGTCGCAGACGCGTCGGCGCAGATGGGCCGCACCATGGAGGCTGGCGGGCTCCGCGAGCTCCTCGCCGCGAGCCACGAGGCGGCTCGCTGGGATGAGGTTGCATCCCGGTGCCTGACCTGCGGTAACTGCACGATGGCCTGCCCTACGTGCTTCTGCACGACCGTTGAGGACGTAACCGACCTTAGCGGCGACCACGCCGAACGGTGGCAGAGCTGGGCATCCTGCTTCGAGCTTGACTTCTCCCGGCTGCACGGCGGTCCTGTGCGGGCATCCGGCGTCAGCCGCTACCGGCAATGGCTGACACACAAGCTCGGCACCTGGCACGACCAGTTCGGCTCGTCCGGCTGCGTCGGCTGCGGACGCTGCATCGTCTGGTGCCCGGTCGGCATCGACCTGACGGAGGAGATTGCGGCGCTGCGCGAGGAGCTAGGTCCGCAGCCAGCACACCCGGAACCGGGCGACCCGGAATGAGCGGAGTCAGCGTCAGCGAACTGAGCCAGCACGCATTCGCCAGCGGGCTGACAGCCGGGCAGCTCGAGCGGCTGGCTGCGCTGGCGGTCAGCACCGACATCCCGGCCGGCTGCCGGCTATTCGACGAGGGTGGCCCGGCCGCGCGCCTCTGGCTGGTCAGGACCGGTCGCATTGCGCTGGACCTCGAAGTGCCAGGCCGCGAGCGGATCATCGTGGAGACTCTCGGGCCTGGCGACGAGCTAGGGCTGTCCTGGCTGACGCCAGCTGCGCAGTGGCAGTTTGGCGCGATCGCCCAGCTTCCGGTCTCCGCCTTCGAACTCAGCAGCGGCGCGCTCATCGACCTGTGCGAGGCCGACCACGAGCTCGGGTACCAGCTGACCCGGAGGCTGCTCGACACGGCCATCACCCGGCTGCAGGCCGCGAGGATCCGCATTCTCGACCTCTACGCCGCGCCGGCTCCTGCCGCGGGCGCCACGCCATGACGATCAGCCAGGCGCCAGCCCCCTACCGGGTCAGCTCGCGCCTCGACGAGACGCACGACACCGTCACGCTCACGCTCGAGCCAGCTGGCGAGCCGATAGCCGATTTCAGGCCCGGCCAGTTCACCATGCTCTATGCGTTCGGGATCGGCGAGATCCCGGTCTCCGTCAGCGGGCGAGCCGGTCCGCAGGCCCTGGCCCAGACGATCCGGGCGGTGGGTGCCGTCACCAACGCGCTCTGCGCAATGCCGGCCGGGCAGGTCATCGGGGTCCGCGGCCCGTTTGGCACCACCTGGGATGAGGCCGACGCGGCAGGCAGGGACCTGCTGCTGGTCGCCGGCGGCATCGGCCTGGCGCCGCTGCGGCCCGCCCTCCTCGCCGCGCTGAGCGAACGGCAGCACTACCGGCGGGTGATCCTGCTGATCGGTGCCAGGTCGCCGGCCGAGCTCGTTTTCGCGCGGGAGCTCGATGCCTGGCGTGAGTCAGGCGCTGAGGTCATGGTGACGGTCGACAGGGCAGATGCGAGCTGGCAAGGCAACGTCGGCGTCGTCACTCAGCTGATCGGCCGCACCGGACTGGACCCGCCGCACACGACGGCGCTGATCTGCGGTCCGGAGGTCATGATGCGGCTCACGGCCCGCTCGCTGCTCGCCGTGGGGATGTCCGCCGCCAGCATCCGCCTGTCGCTGGAGCGGAATATGCAATGCGGCGTGGCCGAGTGCGGGCACTGCCAGCTCGGCCCACTGCTGCTGTGCCGGGACGGCCCGGTCGTCAGCTATCAGATTGCCGAGCCGCTGCTGGCCACGAGGGAGCTCTAAGATGCGCGCCGGAACCGAGCGACCGAGACTGGCAGTGTGGAAGCTCGCCTCGTGCGACGGGTGCCAGCTTGTCGTCCTTGACTGTCAGGACGAGCTGCTGGCACTAGCCGCCGAGGTCGACGTCGCGCATTTCACCGAAGCCACGAGCACGGACGCGGCAGGTCCGTACGACGTGTCCCTGGTAGAAGGATCGGTCAGCACGCCCGAGGGCGCGGAGAGGATCAGGAAGATCCGGGAGCAGTCGCGGATACTCGTGACGATCGGAGCGTGCGCGACCGCGGGCGGCATTCAGGCGCTGCGGAATTTCGGCGACGTCGCCGAGTTCGCTGCCGCCGTGTACGCCAGGCCGGACTACATCGCCACGCTGGCCACCTCGACTCCGGTGTCGAGTCACGTCCAGGTGGATTACGAGCTGCGCGGCTGCCCGATCGACGGCCGGCAGCTCGTCGGAGTGCTGTCCGCCCTGCTCGCGGGCAGGCAACCACGAATTCCAGGGCACAGCGTCTGCGAGGAATGCAAGCTCCGCGGGACGGCCTGCGTCATGGTGGCGAACGGAACGCCGTGCCTTGGCCCGGTCACTCAGGCGGGCTGTGGTGCGATCTGCCCGGCCTTCGGCCGCGGGTGTTACGGCTGCTTCGGTCCGATGGCCACGCCCAATACCGGCTCACTCATCCCGCATCTGCAGCAGCTGGGCATGACGGCACCCGAGGTGCACCGGGTCTTCCGCACCTTCAATGCAGCTGCGCAGGATTTCCTGATCGCGGCCGAACAGGCAGCTAGCCCGCCAGATCGGCAATAACGGCGGCGACCAGGTCGTCGATGGCGTCCGCAACGGGCTGGCTCAGGCTCGCGCCCAGGGTGAAGTCACCGCCCTGGATGCCATGCACAATCAGCCGGGCAGGCAGTCTGCCTAGCACCTGAGCCAGGCCAATGGCGCTGCCCACCCCGAGCTGGTGCGATCCGGTAATGCTCGCATCTTCCGGCACCGCCGCTGAACCCGGCAAAGCATCAGGCGCTGCGATCACCGCCCGGTGCAATGTGCCCGGCGGAGCGGGGCCTGCCTGGACCGCGTCCACGACGATGGCCAGCGATGCACCGTCCCATGCCATCAGCAGGTTCGCGGGCTCGCCGTCGGATGCGACCAGGTGCACTCCGGCCGGGACGACACCGGCGAGCCGGGCCAGCACGGCGGGGCCCGCGCCGTCATCGCCACGGAAGTCGTTGCCGACGCCGATGACGACAGTCCGGCCCGGCTCAGTCACCTCTCGATCCGCAGCGTCAGGAAGTGGGTGGCGCAGGAGATGCAGGGATCGTAATTCCTGATGACCTGCTCGCACTGGCGGGTGAGCTCGTCATCGCTCAGGTCCAGGCGCGGCTGGATGAACGACCGGAGGTCATGCTCGATCGCCGCCTGGTTCTGTGACGTCGGCGGCACGATCCTCGCGCCGACTATGGTCCCGGCAGGGTCGAAATCGTAACGCTGGTACAGCACGCCGCGGGGTGCCTCCGAGACACCGTGACCCGTGCCCGCCCGTGGTGGCACCGGTACGCTAGCTGCGGCCGGCGGCTCGTACGCCTCGATGATCCGGATAGCTTCTTCTAGCGCGCAGACGACCTCGACGGCGCGGACGATGATGCTGCGGAAGGGGTTGCGGCAGGTCTCGCCCAGGCCTGCTGCGGCAGCGGCGGCTGCGGCGGCCGGCGGAAGCCACCGGGCGTTGAGCGTGTACCTGGCCAACGGCCCGGTGAGATAGGTACCCGCATGCCCTGACAGTCGCGCGTGCAATGCGGTGGAGTGCGCCACTTGCTCCTCGAGGACGTGATCCTCGAACTCGGCTGCGGCAAATGCGCGGCCGCCGCTGGTGGCGACGGTGCCGCGCTCGATCGGATAGCTGCCGGGCTGGCTCAGCGCGAGCATCTCGTGGTCCAGCGTCAGCTCAGGGAACTCGAAGCCCGCCACCCAGCTAACCGTCTCAAGCGCATCGTCCATGGCTGCCCGCAGCACGCCAGTCAGTCCGGACAGATCGGACCGACTGGGCGCCGAGTAGAAGCCTCCAACCTGGACGTTGACCGGATGCACGGCGCGGCCGCCGATGGTCTCCATGATCGCGTTGCCGGCCCGCCGCAGCCGCAGGCCCCGCTCCACGATGGGCCGGTGATCACGGGCCATCTCGATCGCGCCCGGGTAGCCGAGGAAATCGGGCGCGTGCAGCAGGTAGATATGCAGTGCGTGGCTCGCCACCCACTCCCCGCAGTACAGCAGCCTGCGCAGGTCGGCGATTGGGCCGTCAACCTGCACGCCGCACGCCGCCTCGATCGCCAGGAACGCGCTGGTCTGATAGGCAACCGGGCAGATGCCACAAATCCTGGAGGTGATGTCGGGCGGCTCGCGATAGGAGCGGCCGCGCAGGAAAGCTTCGAAGAAGCGCGGCGGCTCGTAGATATCGAGCCGCACGTCCTCGACCCGATCTCCGGACACGCGGACGCGGAGGGCGCCCTCGCCTTCTACCCGCGCGAGACCGACCGCGGCCAGCGTGCGTTCATGCCGGTGCGTCATCGCGCTCTCATCGTGTCATGACGGCCTGCGATGGCTCATGACAGGGCCGCATCCGGCACGACGTGCATCGGCACGATCAGCACGGGCAGCGACGCGATATGGAGCAGCCGGCTGGACACGCTGCCGAACGGCACCCGCGGCAGGTCAGTCCGGCTGCTTGAGCCGAGCACCAGCATCCTGGCGTCACAGTGCTCAGCCTCGGCCAGGATCCTTCGTGCTACGTGACCGTAATCCGCCTCGCGGATGGCGCCTTCAGCCTTCACTCCGGCCGAACCGAGCCTGGCCACCACCTCGCCGACCAGCTCTTCGCCCTGGCCCTCAGCGCAGTCCACCTGGATACGGCCGAACCGGCCAACCGCGAATTCGTGCACGTGCAGCACGATCACCTTGTCGTCGCTGTGAACCAGGTCCTTGATCATCTCGACCGCCGCCGAGACATGCTGATCCAGTTCATGGCGACCGGTATCCACTGCCAGCAAGATCGTCTTGCTCATGTCGTCCTCCCTCTGACGCCGCAGCGGCGGTAATGGCCCGCAGCGCCAGACGGCGTCCTGGCGCGCACGGTAGCCCGCCTCCGTGCGCGGTAGTAGGGACGAAAGTCCGGTCCGGGTCACCAACGCAGGTCCCGCCGACTGGGGCCAGACGGCTCTGCGCCAGGACCGCCCGCGGGCGAGAAGCTCAGCCCGGACAAGCAAAGTCCACTGGCCGGGCGACCTAAACCCGGACGATGCAAGGAGGTACAACAAATGCGCAGGAGGACTTTCGACGCACTGGTGTCGGCCGCGGGACTACTGCTGGTCGTCGTGCTGGTCGTCGCCGGCGTGCTGCTCACCTGGGGCCACTCATACGCCAACAACCAGGTGACCAGCCAGCTGTCCGCCCAGAAGATCGTGTTCCCCACGACCAGCAGCCCCGAGTTCAAGATCCTGCCCGCAGCGAACCGCGCGCAGATGGCGAAGTACGCAGGACAGCTGATGACGAACGGAGCGCAGGCGGAGACCTACGCCAACTACTTCATCGCTCGCCACCTCTTCCTTATTGGCGGCGGCAAGACCTACTCCCAGCTCGCGACTGAGTCGCTCGCTCAGCCGAAGAACGTTGCACTCGCGACCCAGGTGCAGACCATCTTCCGCGGCACCACGCTGCGCAGCATGCTGCTCGAGGCTTATGGCTTCTGGACCTTCGGCCAGATCGCGCTCATCGCCGCGATCGCGTCGTACATCGCAGCCGGCCTGATGCTGATTCTGTCCATCTTCGGGTTCGTGCATCTTCGGCGGACAGCACCGGAGGCTGAGATCCTGCCGACGGTCGCCACCAGGGTTATCACCAACGCCACCTGATCACGCAGAGCCCCGGCCCTTGCCCGGCCGACTGGCTCCCGCCCGCGGATACCGCGGGCGGGAGCCTTTCATGCGGTCGGCAGCTGCCTGACCCGGCGGGGACCAAGGTCCCGCCGTTCGGTGACGCTCATCCCTGCCCCGAACATCCGGACGAGGCGGAAGCTCTCGGTGCGGGTTTCCGCATCAGACTTCGCTTCGGCAAGGAGCTCACAAGATGAGTCCGTATGCACTGGCCGACGCCACCTCTGTTGTGGACATGAATAGCCCCGGCCACTATCTCAACTGGTCGATCTTCACCGTCTCGGTCGCGAACCTCGTGATCATTGTGGTGATGGTTTTCATCTTTGGCCTCGCCCTGCTGCTGCCGTTCCCGAAACGGCACGCCGCGCAGCTTGCAGATGCCGGGACTGGCACCCTGGCGGGCGCCCCAGAGGCTGGCGCAGCTGACCCCGGAACCAGTGCCGCTAACGACGACCCCGATGCTGACATGTGGACGGCCCGGGTGCGCCGGTTCGCGCTCCGGCTGCTCCCGCCGGGCAAGCTGCTGCCGGACCGGCAGCCGGCCTACGTTGCATCCTGGATCTACGTGTTCGGGGTGGCTACGCTGGCCGCGCTCGGCCTGGCGATCGTGTCCGGCTTCGCCCTGGCACTCGGCGGCCCCGACTGGTGGCACTACAACTCCGTGGGGCACTTCTTCAACAGCCTGCACCTGTGGAGTGTCGAGCTGTTCATGGCCTTCATGGTGATCCACCTCTGGGGAAAGTTCTGGATGGCTGCCTGGCGCGGTCGCCGGGCCATGACCTGGATCACCGGTGTCGTGGCCTTCCTGGCATCGATCGTGGAGTGCTTCACCGGCTACCTGTCGCAGCAGAACTTCGACTCGCAGTGGATCGCTACCAACGGCAAGGATGCGCTCAACGCAATGGGCGTGGGTGCCTTCTTCAACGTCATGAACTTCGGCCAGATGCTGATGTGGCACATCGTGCTGGTCCCGATCATCCTGATCGCGATCGTCGGCGCACACGTTCTGATGGTCCGGGTACGCGGTGTCAGCCACCCACTGCCGAAGGGCGGGCCGCTCTGGCGTGACCGGGCCGCCCGTAAGGCGGCCACCGCGGCAGACGCCGCTCCGTGGCGAGGCCCGACCCGCCGGTACGACATCCTCAAGGAGGGCACGATCGCCGCCGTCGTGGCGACCTGCCTGGTACTGCTGATGGCCGGGCTGCTCTCATCACCGGATGTGCCGCCGCTTAGCATCAAAACGTGGGCGACGGTGGACCAGGTCGGATTCGTCAACACCGCGGCGACCGAGCTCGACGGCAGCAGCGGGTCAGCAAGCTACGGCCAGCCATACAACAACGGCACCGGGTCGCTGCAGCAGGTTGGCCCGGTCAGCTGGCAGAAGCTGTTCGGGATCACTCAGCCAGTCAATTCCGGGAAGCTGTTCGTGCTTGACCCGCTGGCGGTCGCTGCCAGGACCGATCCGGCCCTTGCGACAGCGCTGGCCAGCTACACCAGCGCACCCTCGGCGCAGCAGCTGAGCTGGGCAACCGCCTACGACAAGGCGACAGCGCCAGGCGCGAAGAAGGTGCTGTTCCGTGCCGGGAACCTGAGCCTGCCAGCGGCCGGGCCAGTGCCGATGATGATGGCTGCCGAGCTGGCGATGGCCAGGAGCGGTGCGCTCGACAGCGACCTGCTGGCTCAGCGCCAGTTCTACGGGACCGACTTCACCAAGCCGCTGCTGTTCATCGCAGACGGCGGCTACTACAACACGCTGGCCTCGAACATGCACCTCACGGGCGACCAGTGGGGCGTCATGAACGAAACGGGCAACTACCCAGGTCAGCCATGGCTCTGGCTGTTCCAGATGTGGTATCACGTGAACCCGTTCGGCGACTCCGCGAGCGCCGACGTCTGGGCCGTCTACCTGACCGGGATCGCAACGCTGCTGCTGCTGCTCGTCCCCTTCATTCCTGGCCTGCGCGATATCCCTCGGCTGATCCCGGTGCACACGCTGATCTGGCGCGGGAACTACGACCAGCCCGCGGCTCCGCCAGCCGCTCCTGCGCTCACGGCGCAAGCGGCGCCGAGCCGGGAAGAGCAGGCGACGTCCTGACGCCAGGGCGCCATCTCGGATCGCCCGTGCCGCCAGGCCGCGGCACGGGCGATCTCGCTTCCCAAAGCGATTCGGCTACGGATGGCAAAGGTCCCGGCAGGCGGGGCCGAACGCCTGCTCCCAGCCGGCCGTGCCACCGGGCACTCTGGGGAGATCAGACAGGAAGGGGGAGACCTCGTGATGTACGCACACGTCGGCGACCGGCTCCTCGTCGAGGGCGACTCGGCCAGGACCGGCCTGATCATCGGCGTGCCACATCAGGACGGCTCGCCTCCGTACATCGTCAAGTGGCTGGCCAACGGCCAGATTGCCATGGTGGTCCCAGGCGAGTTCGCGCGGGTCATTCCAGCCAGTCATCCTGCAGGTACGGGGCTGGGCAGCTAGTAACAGGCCGGCTAGCGCCGGGTCTTGCTACCCGCTGTGCCCCTGCTTGCGCTGCGGCAGCGATGCGACATAGTCAGGAACGAACGTCTGCGAATCGCGGGGTGCCCGGACGTACCCCGTCGACTTCGGCCGATCCGGCAGCTCGAGCGGTACCCGCTGGACATCGTGGTAGCCGACGGTACTGAGCAGATGGGCGATCATGTTCAGCCGCGCCCGGCGCTTGTCGGCGCTGTCGACGACGTACCACGGGGCCTCCGGGATGTCTGTATGCACGAACATCTCGTCCTTAGCCCGCGAGTAGTCCTCCCAGCGGGTGATCGACTCCAAGTCCATCGGTGACAGCTTCCACCGCCGCATCGGATCCTCGAGCCGGCCCCGAAACCTTCGCTCCTGCTCATCATCGCTGACCGAGAACCAGTACTTCCGCAACAGGATTCCGTCTTCCACGAGCAGCCGCTCGAAGATCGGGCACTGGTGCAGGAACCTGCTGTACTCCTCCTTGTTGCAAAAGCCCATCACGCGCTCCACGCCCGCGCGGTTGTACCAGCTCCGGTCAAACAGCACGATCTCGCCCGCCGCGGGCAGCTCCTCGACATAGCGCTGGAAATACCAGCGGGTGCGATCCCGCTCACCCGGTACCGGCAGAGCCACGATCCTCGCGACGCGCGGGTTGAGGTATTCGGTCACCCGCTTGATCGTGCTGCCCTTACCAGCCGCGTCCCGGCCCTCGAACACGACGACCAGGCGCGCGCCCTCGGCGCGCACCCACTCCTGCATCTTGACCAGCTCTGCCTGGAGCCGGAGCAGCTCGGACCGATACAGCTTCCCAGGCATCCTCATCGGCGGGCTCCCCGCAGCCGCTTGTTTGGAGCCGGTTCGATGCGGTCTGGCCATACCTAGCCCTCCGGTTTCTCTCGCTCATCATGCACCAGGTCGCTAGAACCAAAACAAAAGTAGGCAAGGTGCCCCGGGATCCGCCGATGAGGCTGGACGGACCGCACAACGTCGTGACGTTCGCCCCTGGGCCGGGTAAGCCGCTCGCAGTTAGGTAGAGGTAAAGGGAAGCTGGCAACGGGAGGTCGTCATGAACCGCCCGAGGGGTCCCGCCAGTGCGCTGACGCGGAGCTAGCTGCGGATGGGCCCGGAAAACGGCGCGCTCGTGGCGATTAATGATCTTGAGGTTGAGGAGCCGAGCAGCCGCCTCCTGCGCGACCTCAGGACGAGCGAACATGGCCTCAGCTCACGGGAGGCTGATCGCCGACTGGCTCAGTATGGCCCTAACGTGCTTACCCGCCGGGGCCATGTACGGTGGCCGCGGGAGATAGCCCGGCAGCTCACTCATCCGCTGGCCCTGCTGTTGTGGCTCGCCGCAGCGTTGTCGCTCGCCATCGGCAGCCGCGTCGTGGCCGCCGCGGTAGTCCTCGTCATCATCCTGAACGCGGCATTCGCCTTCGTGCAGGAAATGGAAGCCGAGCGCGCGGTGGAGGCCCTGGCCGGCTACCTGCCGCAGCAGGTGACCGTGCTGCGCGACGCCAGGCCGACAGTGATTGACACGACGGGCCTAGTGCCCGGCGATGTCGTGCTGCTCGAGGAGGGTGCTCGCATTGCGGCTGATATGCGAATTTTGTCGGGTGCTGTGGAGGTGGACCTCTCCGCACTGACTGGCGAGTCGGCGCCGGTAGCCCGTTCTGCTAGTGACCACTACGTCCCCGTCCCCCGGCTGCAGGCCACCGACGTGGTCTTCAGCGGCACGATCTGCACGGGCGGCGAGGCGCGCGCAGTCGCATTCGCGACCGCCATGCACACCGAGCTTGGCCGGATTGCGGCATTGACGGAGCGCGTCAGGGAGAGTCCGAGCCCGCTCGAGCAGCAGGTGCGCCGTGTCGCGTGGCTGATCGCCGGCGTCGCCCTGGCAATGGCGATGGCCTTCGTCCCCATCGCGATCTTCGGCGCTGGGCTGTCGGTGTACAACAGCGTCGTCTTCGGCGTCGGGCTGCTTGCCGGTAACGTGCCCGAAGGCCTGCTGCCAGTGATCACGCTCGCGCTGGCGGTGGCAGTGCGGCTGCTCGCGCGGCGCGGCGCCCTAGTCAAGCGGCTGAGCGGCGTCGAGACGCTGGGCAGCACTGACGTGATCTGCACCGATAAGACCGGAACGCTGACTGAGAACCGGATCTCACCAGTAGAGGCGTGGCTGCCGGGGAAGGCTGTGCGGCTGGACGACCCTGCTGAGACCGGTCATCACTCAGCGGGACTCGCAGCGCTCGCGCAGGTCGCGGCCCGCTGCAACAACGCCCGTCTCGACGCGCGCGGCGAGGCCGCGGGAGATCCCACCGAGGTGGCACTGCTCGAGGCGGCCCAGTGGCTAGGCGCCGATTGCGATCCCGACCTCCGGGAGGAATCACGGGAGCACCAGTACAACTTCGATCCACAGCTCAAGCTCATGACGACCGTCGATCTGGGGCGTGATGGCGATACGTGGCTCGATACGAAGGGGGCGCCCGAGACCGTCGTACCGCTCTGCACGAGCGCGCTGTCCGCTGACGGCAGGCAGCAACCGCTGTGCGACGACGCACGCGCATTGATATCGCGCCAGGTCGAGGACTACGCCCAGCGTGGCCTGCGGGTTCTTGCTCTCGCCCGCAGGCTTGCAGCACGTGAGCCGACGGGCCAGGCAGCCATGGCGCCACCATCACGCGAGGAGGCCGAGCGGGACCTGTGCTTTGTCGGGCTGGTCACCATGTTCGACCCGCCGCGGCCAGAGGCGGCAGATGCGATCGGCCGGTGTCACACTGCCGGGATCCGCGTGCACGTGATCACCGGCGACCATCCGCTGACCGCCGCCGCCATCGCCCGCCAGGTTGGCATCGGCTCCGGCGACCCACTCGTCGTGACCGCCGAGCACTTCGACCACCGGCACGAGGCGGAGATCAGGCAGATCCTGAGTCAGGGCCGCGAGGTAATCTTCGCCCGCGCATCGCCCGAGGCCAAGCTTCACATCGCCGAGGTGCTACGCGACGAGGGCCACGTCGTAGCGATGACGGGCGACGGTGTGAACGACGCTCCTGCGCTGCGCCGCGCTGACATCGGCGTGGCGATGGGGCGGTCTGGAACGGACGTCGCGCGCGAGGCCGCGACCATGGTGCTGACCGACGACAACTTCGCCACAATCGTGACCGCGGTGCAGGCAGGCCGGATCGTCTACGACAACGTCCGCAAATTCATCGTCTATATCTTCGCCCATGCCACGCCTGAGGTTGTTCCGTTCCTCGTCTTCGCGCTCGCGGGCGGCGCGGTACCGTTGCCGCTCACCGTGCTGCAACTGCTGGCATTCGACGTCGGGACCGAGACGCTGCCATCGCTAGCGCTGGCCCGTGATCCCGCTGAGCCCGGAATCATGAACCGCCCGCCGCTCCAGCGAGCAGAAGGCGTGATCCGGGCGCCGATGCTCGTCCGCGCCTGGCTGTTCCTCGGGCTGATCGTCGCCGGCCTGTCCATCGGCGGGTTCTTTTACGTCCTGGTCAGCTCCGGATGGCATCCGGGCGATCCCACCGGCGCGGGCACCCCTCTCCACCACGCCTATCTCCAGGCAACCACGATGACGTTTCTCGGCATGATCTTCGGCCAGATCGGGACCGCTTTCGCAGTCCGGACGCGGCGCGCCCCGCTGCGGTCCGTCGGCGTGCTCAGCAACCGCTACCTGCTGGCAGCGATAGCCGCGGAAATCGCAATCGCCGCCGTTCTGATCTTTGCTCCGCCGTTCCAGTCGCTGCTCGGCACCGCCGCGCTCCCCGCACGCTACTTGGTGGTACTGCTTCCGTACCCGCTGATCGTCTGGGGTGCCGACGAGTTGCGCAAGCTCGGAATCCGCTGGCACGCCGCGCGTGCGCGCCCGGACACGCCGACCGGACTTCAGGACCCAAGGTCCTGCTGACTCAGCACATTCGGCCCTGGGCAGGCCGGAAGCCGCGCACTGGACTTGGTGCCGTAAGGGAGGAGCGAAGGGAGGCGTGACTATGAGCACGCTGACACGCAGGGAGTACCGAGGCCCGTTCGGCGACATGGTCGAGTGGCTAGAGGCACCGTGGACGATCTTGCGTCCGGTCGGCGGCCATCCTATGCGCGTGGAGGACTACATCCAGGACGGCAGCTATGTCGTCCGGGCGGAACTCCCCGGCATCGACCCCGAGAAGGACATGGAGGTCATGGTGTCCAAGGGCATCCTGACCATCAAGGCCGAGCGGCGGGACGAAGTCACCGGCAAGCACCACAGCGAGTTTAGCTACGGGACCTTCAGCCGCAGCGTGACTCTGCCCGCAGGCGCCGACGAGGAGCACGTCGAAGCCACCTACGGCCACGGAATCCTGGAAGTGAGAGTCAAGCTGGCTGACAAGGGAGCTGACAAGGCCAGCCGGAAGATTCCGGTCAGGCAGAATCAGCACATCAAGCCCACCTGACGCTCCGCACCGGCATGGCGAGAAGTGCCAGCCGGGCAGATAGCGGCCCGAGACCCCTGGTCTCGGGCCGTCCGGCTGTACGCGCACCGCGCGGCCAGGGACGTTGGTCCTTCCATTGCAGGCCCGACTCCTCCTGCTTGCAGCGGGATCTCGCTGCGACAGTCGAAGACATCTATGCAGCCCGTGGCAGTCCGGTGGCGGAAACCCGAGGAGGTACGGCCCTGATGTTTCAGATCAGGATTCACGGCCGGGGAGGCCAGGGCGTGGTGACCGCGGCCGAGCTGCTGTCGGCTGCCGCGTTCGCCGAGGGCAGGTACGCCCAGGCGTTCCCGAGCTTCGGTTCCGAGCGCACCGGAGCGCCAGTCGTCTCGTTCTGCCGGATCGACGATAAGCCAATCCGCGTGCGCGAGCCGGTTATGCGCCCGGACGTGCTGATCATTCAGGACCCGACGCTGCTGCATCAGGTCGACGTCTTCGAGGGAGCAGACGACCGCGCGCTCGTGCTCATCAACTCGGCGCGCCCCGTGGCCGAGCTCGGCATCAGCGAGTTCACCGACCGGCTGCGGCCGGATTCGGTCCTGGCGGTGCCCGCCACCGAGCTGGCCCAGGAGCACGTCGGACGTCCGGTTCCGAACGCCGCGCTGCTCGGCGGCTTCGCCGCCCTCAGCCGTGCAGTCTCGATCGAGTCCGTGGCCGCGGCGATCAGCCAGCGATTCGCCGGCGTAATTGGAGCGGGCAACATCGCGGCCGCACGCGCAGCGTACGCTAGCGCACTCCGCCAGCTCGGCCGGGATCAGTCCAGCCAGGACGAGGCCGGCCGGGACCAACCCAGCGTCAACGGCGAGCGCTCCCAGCCTCCGGCCAGCGCGGAGACGCCGAGAGCCGGGCGCATCGGCCAGATCGAGGGCTCGCGCGGGGTCGCGGACGCTGTCGCACTCTGCCGACCGGAAGTCATCTGCGCCTACCCGATCTCACCGCAGACGCACATCGTCGAAGCGCTCGCCGCGCAGGTGAAGGCGGGCGAACTGGCACCATGCGAGTTCGTCAACGTCGAGTCCGAGTTCGCGGCCATGTCGGTGGCGATCGGCGCGTCCGCGGCCGGCGCCCGCGCTTATACCGCCA
>Ga0335073_10008780_pt1 | contig 14175 bp, 14 predicted proteins | sample Lox_Sample_22_FD_207093 | JGI IMG/M metagenome (GOLD analysis project Ga0335073, IMG submission 207093) | Soil microbial communities from Loxahatchee National Wildlife Refuge, Florida, United States - Lox_Sample_2.2 | ecosystem: Environmental > Terrestrial > Soil > Wetlands | place: USA... | reverse complement strand
CGCGGTGAGGAACGCGCCGAGGTAGCCGACCACGTACAGCGCCCAGTGCCAGCCTCCCCGCTCGCCCGTCACGAGCAGGATCTCGTCCTTTGAGAAGAAACCCGAGAAGGGGGGAATGCCCGACAGCGCGAGGCCACCGATGATGAAGCAGGCGTAGGTGAAAGGCAGCGCCTTGCGGAAGCCACCCATCTTCTCCAGCGACTGCTCGCCCGCCATCGCGCCGATGATCGAGCCTGCGCCCATGAACAGCAGCGCCTTGAAGAAGGCGTGGGTCATCAGGTGGAACAGGCCCGCTGCGTACGCGCCGACGGACACGCCCATGATCATGTAGCCGATCTGCGACATCGTCGAGTAGGCGATCACGCGCTTGATGTCGGTCTGCGCGAGGCCGATCGTGCCCGCGATCAGCAGCGTCGCGGCGCCGACGATTGCGCCGACGTCCTCGGCCGCGGGGGCGAGTTCGAACAGCGGGTGCATGCGCGCGATCAGGTACACGCCCGCGGTCACCATCGTTGCCGCGTGGATCAGCGCCGAGACCGGCGTGGGACCTTCCATCGCGTCCGGGAGCCATGTGTGCAACGGGATCTGTGCCGACTTCGCGAACGCACCCACGAGCAGCAGCACGCAGCCCGCGACGAGGTCCCCGTTGTTCGTGCCGTGGCCGAAGGCACCGGCGCTCGTCGCGTGGAACGCCCGCAGGAAGTCGAGCGTGCCCGTGTGCTTGAAGATGAAGTACGTCCCCAGCACGAGGCCGACGTCACCGACGACGTTGATCACAAACGCCTTGATCCCCGCCGCCGTCGCGGTCTTGCGCCGATACCAGAAGGAGATCAACAGATAGGAGGCCGCGCCGACGAACGCCCAGCCCGCGATCAACACGACGAAGTTGCCCGCGAGCACGAGCAGCAGCATCGAGAAGACGAAGAAGTTCATGTAGGCGAAGTACCTGGCGAACCCCTTGTCTTCGTTGAGGTAGGAGAGCGAGTAGAGGTGGATCAGCGTCGAGACGCCCGTGACGATCAGGATCATGAACACGGACAGGGGGTCGACGAGGATCGACAGCTGCGCGTCGATGCCCACCGTCGAGGCGTAGTTCCACAACGAGGAGACCATCTGTCGATGCGAGGGATCGAGGCCCTGCATCTTGATCAGCGCGCCGAGCGCCGCGAGAAACGCGAGGAAGATCGCCGCCGTGCCGATCCAGCCCGCGGTGCGGCCTGGGAGCCTGCGGTAGCCGAGTCCGATCAGGATCGTGCCCGCGAGCGGGAACGCCAGCACGAGCCAGCCGTATGTCGTCTGCGTCATCCCGTGCGCCTCGCTAGCCCTGAAGCTCCCGCAGCTCGTCCACGTCGATCGGCAGTTTGCGGCGGTACAGCGCGACGATCATGCCGAGGCCGATGCAGACCTCGCAGGCCGCGACCGTCATCACGACGATCGCGAGGATCTGCCCGTCGCCGTTGCCCCACATGCGTGAGAAGGCGATTAGCGCGAGGTTGCCGCCGTTTAGCATCAGCTCCAGGCAGAGCAGCACGACGAGCGGATTGCGCCGCGTGATCACGCCCACTGCGCCCAGCGAGAAGACGATCGCCGAGACCGCCAGGTACCAGGCGATGCTCATCTTTTGCCGATTCCCTCGGCCATCGTGCCGGTCGATCGCGGCCGCAGCAGGTTCAGTGGCGTGAGCACCTCCTGCTCGTCCTCATCCTCGAGGCCGTGGCGGCGACGCGCCAGCACGACGCCGCCCACGGCGGCCATCAAGAGCAGGAACGAGGCGACCTCGAACGCGAGCAGGAAGCGCGTGAGCAGCAGCTTGCCGATGTAGGCGGGAGTGCCAAATGCCTCGGGGCCTGGGCTGTAGCCAGCGCCCTTGCCGTCGATCGCCTCTAGCCCGGTGCCGAGCAGCGCGATCAGCAGCTCGACGGCGAGCGCCCCGGCCAGCACGACGCCGCCGAGACGCAGCTGCGCGCCGATGGCCCCCGGGTTGCGCAGGCGCTCGCCGAGCGGCTCTGACTGATCGCCGACGTAGGCGACGACGAACACGTACAGCACCATCACGGCGCCGGCATAGATCACGACTTGGATCGCGGCGACGAACTCCGAGCGCAACAGCAGGAACAGCACCGCGAGCGACAGCAGGTGGGCGACGAGCGCGAGCACGGCATAGAACGGGTTGCGCAGCATGACCACGCCAACGGCGCCGGTGATCACGCCGATCGCGGCGATGAAGAAAAGAACCTGACTCATCGGCTCGCGCTGCCTCTCACTCGTCCTCGTTCCTCAGCGGTGTGCGCTCGAGTGGCTCGGCGAGCAGCATCTCCTTCGTGAAGATGAGGTCGGTGCGGTCGTAGTCGGATAGCTCGTAGTCGTGACCCATCGTGATCGCGTCGAACGGACATGCGATCTCGCAGTAGCCGCAGAAGATGCAACGAGAGAGATTGATCTCATAGACCTCGGCGTAGCGCTCGCCGGCGGAGACGCGGTGCTCTGGCGTATTCTCCGCGGCGACCACACGGATGCAGTCCGCGGGGCAGGCCGCCGCGCACAGCGAGCAGCCAACGCACTTCTCAAGACCGGTGTCCTCGAAGCGGTGCAGCTTGTGGCGGCCGCGGAAGCGTGGGAAGACCGGCGTCTTCTCCTCTGGATACTGCACCGTGACGGGCGTTTCGCGGAAGCGCCCGAACGTCGTCATCAGCCCACGCGCGGTCTCGCCGAACGTGCGCCAGATGCTGCGCGCAGCGCCCGGTGGCGGGGTCCGCTGGACGACGATCACGTCATCTCCCGGGCTCCAGGCCGTCACGTTCAGACTCGCCGTGTCCGGGGTCGTCGCCGGCTCGGCAGCCATCAGTGCGTCACCACCACGAGCACGGCTGTGACGAGCGCGTTAAGCGTCGCCAGCGGCAGCAGAATCTTCCAACCGAAGCTCATCAGCTGGTCGTAGCGCAAGCGCGGCAGGGTCGCACGCACCCAGATGAACAAGAAGGTGAACAGGCTCATCTTCCCCAGCACGATGAAAGGGTCCAGCCAGCCCGGTGGGTGGATGCCGAATGGCAGCAGCCAACCGCCGAGGAAGACCGTCGTGACGATGCCCGAGACGACGAGCACGTTCAGGTACTCGGCGAAGTAGTAGGAGGCAAAGCGCCCGCCGCCGTACTCGGTGTTGTAGCCACCAACGAGCTCTGCGTCGGCCTCGGTCAGATCGAACGGCGCGCGGTTCGTCTCGGCGAAACTCGCCGTGAGGAAGATCAAGAACCCAAAGAACTGCGGCACGATGTACCACATGCCTTTTTGGGCCGTGACGATCCCCGTGAGCGAGAGCGTCTGTGCGGAGAAGATCACACCGAGCAGCGCGAGACCTTGCGAGACCTCATAAGAGATCAGCTGCGCCGCGCCGCGCATCGCGCCCAGGAACGAGTACTTCGAGCCAGAGGACCAGCCGCCGAGCATGATCCCGTAGAAGGCGACTGCGCCGAACGCGAACAGGTACAGCGGTCCGATCGACACGTCGAGCCCGTATAGCCCGACTTTAGTGCCGAAGATATCTTGCACGTTGCCGAACGGGATCAGCGCGAACGCGGCGACCGCCGTGAGGATCGAGATCGCCGGCGCGAGCGCGAACAGAAATCCGACCGAAGTCGTCGGGCGAAACTGCTCCTTGGTCAGCAGCTTGACGATGTCAGCCAAGGGCTGTAGCGCGCCGTACGGACCGACGCGGTTGGGGCCGTAGCGAGCTTGGAAGCGCCCGAGCAGCTTGCGCTCGGCGAGCAGTACGACCGGCACTAGCTGCAGGCCGACGGCGAAGATAACGATCGCCTTGATGATCTGTATCCACCACGGCTCGTAGTAGCCGACGATTGCCACGGGCGCAGCGCTCATCGCCGACCCTCGCCCTCGTTCTCTCCATCATCCGCATGCGGCAGCTCACCCGTGGTGGAGTGCTCGCCTTCGGTGTCGTTATCGGCCGCGTGCGTGTCGCGGTCCGGCCCGCTGTGCGCCTCCGCGGACGGTTCCATCTGCTGGGGCAGCACGGCGTTGCCGACGGCGACTGTCTCCTCGCGCTCCTGCCAGCGCACACCGCGCCCACCAATCTCATCGAGCGTCATCTCGGCGTAGAACGGGACGGCGTCGAACAGCTGCTGCGAGGCCTCCTTCGCGTCATACACGTCTAGGTCCGTTCCCAGACGTAGCGACAGTTCGGCAATCACCCTCCAGCCCGGACGCGTGTCACCGGCCTCGGCGACCGCTTGGCGGACACGTTGCAGGCGCCCGTCCGGGTGCGTCACGGTCCCCTCCTTCTCGGCGTAGGAGCCGGCGGGGAAGATCACGTTGGCGTGCTCGGCCAGGCCGGCTGAGAGCAGCGTCGCGTGCGCGACGACAGCGCTCGCACGCTCCATGCCGCGCGCCCACGATGCAGATCCCTCGCCTGTCTCTACGTCCGCTCTCGCCCCTGCTGCGGCTGCGAACGGATCGCCGTCGCTCAGCGGGTCGACCTCGAACAGGTACAGCGCGCTCAGCTCACCGCCGGCCAGCGCATCGGCGATCGCGCGTGCGTCGAGACCATCCTGCTCGCGCTCACTGAATCCAGGGCCGCCGTTCGGCAGCACACCGGCCTCGCGCAGCCCGCGCCCGTTGCTCGTCGCCGGGATTTCGAGCAGCCCGGCACCGTCGGTCTCGCCGAGCGACAGCTCCGCGGCGAGGTCAAGCAGCGAGCGAACTCGTCCGGCGCCGTCGGCGCCGGCGGCGAAGCGCTCGCCCCACACGATCACGACCTCCTCACCGACATCGGCGAGTCGCTTAGCTGTCTCGCGCACGGCGCCGAAGTCCTCGCCGGAAACCCGCTCGAGCTTCATCCCATGGCGGCGCACGCCCTTGCGCAGGCGCAGGTCGAGGATCGGCGCGTCGAGTAGCGGGTCGCAGTCGAGCAGGAGCACGCCGTGGGCGAACTCGAGATCGGACACCTTCGCCTGTAGGCGTGGCTCGGCGAGCTCGCGCTGCAGCTCGGGTGCGAGCGTGCCGCTGGGGCGCGAGTCGATGTGCGGTGAGCCGAGCGTCTCGCCGAGCAGGCGCGAGAGCAGGAAGCCCTCCTCGTTCGTCGCGCCGTCGCCGGCGAGCGCGGCCGTCTTGGCGCCTGAGCGCCCGAGCATCACGGCGGCCTCTTCGATCGCGCGCTCCCAGCTGACGGGGCGCAGCTCGCCGCCGTCGCGCAGCAGCGGCCGCGAGACGCGCATGCCGACACGGATGCCACGGGCATCGCCATTGGCGGCAGCAGCCGGGTTGCCTTGTAGGACCTTGACCGTCGAGCTTCCGGTTTCGCTCGGCCCCTCGCCTTGGGCGAGCGCCGGGTAGGCAAAGCGGCCGTGGTCGCAAAGCCAGCCGTCGTCGACGTCGTCGTTCTGGCGCGAGAGCACGCGCAGCACGCGCTCGTCGCGCACGGTCAGGCTGACGTTGCACTGTGCGGGGCAGAGCGTGCAGACGGTGCCTGCGTCCTCGATGTCCCACGGGCGCGCGCGGAAGCGGTAGGAGCGCGAGGTGAGCGCGCCGACGGGGCACAGCTCGATAATGTTGCCGCTGAACGGCGCGACGTAGGGGTGCCCGTCGAACGTCGAGACGAACGAGTGCGCGCCACGCTCGAGCAGCACGAGCTGGTAGTCCTCGGCGATCTCTTGGGAGAAGCGCACGCAGCGGTAGCAGAGGATGCAGCGCTCGCGGTCGATCGCGATCTTCGGCGAGAGCTCGAGCGGCTTTACGAAGTGGCGCTTGGGCTCGATGAAGCGCGAGATGCCGCCGCCCCAGCCGAACGTGATGTCCTGCAGCGGGCACTCACCGCCCTTGTCGCAGACGGGACAGTCGAGCGGGTGGTTGATCAGCAAGAACTCGACGACCGAGCGCTGCGCCTCCTTCACGCGGTCTGACTGCGTGTTGACGACCATGCCGTCCTTGACGGGCGTCGAGCAGCCGGTCTGCAGCTTGCCGATGCCCTCGATTTCGACAAGGCACATGCGGCAGGCGCCGACGGGGTTGCCGAGCTTGGGCTCGTAACAGAAGACTGGGATCTCGACGTCACCGTGCTTGGCGGCGTCGACGAGCATCGAGTTCTCTGGCGCCTGCACCTCGCGACCGTCGATCGTGAACGTGATCGTGTTTGGTGCGGGCCGCGGCATCAGTGTGTGCTCCCCGCCGTAGCCGCGCCGACGCCAACTGCTGCGCCGACGAGCGTGGCCTCTTCGCGCGCCCGCGCCATCTCGATGTGCTGCTCAAACTCGGCGCGGAACTTGGCGATCATCGAGCCGATCGGCATCGCCATCGCGTCGCCGAGCACGCACAGGCAGTTGCCGATGATGTGGTCTTGTACCGAGGCCATGATGTCGAGGTCCATCGGCGTCGCCTCGCCGGAGTCGATCCGCTCGAGCATCTTCACTGTCCAGTTCGTCCCCTCGCGGCACGGCGTGCACTTGCCGCAGGACTCATGGCGGTAGAACTTGGCGACCTTCAGCGCAAGATCGACGATCGGCGTCGAGTCGTCGACGACGATAATCGCGCCCGAGCCGAGCATCGAGCCGGCTTTGGCCATCGAGTCGAAGTCGTAGGGGACGTCGAGGTCGTCGGGCAGCAGCACCGGCGAGGAGGAGCCGCCGGGGAACCAGCACTTGATCTCGCTGCCCTCAGGCGGGCCGCCGGCCAGGCCATAGATGATCTCGCGCGACGGGATGCCGAGTTCGATCTCGTAGTTGCCAGGCCGCTGGATGTGGCCAGAGATGCTGACGAGCTTCGTGCCGGTCGAGGATTCGACGCCGATCTTCGCGTACTGCTCGCCGCCCATCGCGATGATCGTCGGGACCGTGGAGAGCGTCTCGACGTTGTTGATCAGCGTCGGTCCCTGGTAGAGGCCTTGGTTGGCGGGGAACGGCGGCTTCAGGCGCGGGTTGCCGCGCTTGCCCTCGAGTGAGTCGAGCAGGCCCGTCTCCTCGCCGCAGATGTAGGCGCCTGCTCCGCGATGGATTACGAGTGAGAGCGAGTGTTCTGAGTCGAGTACCCGATCGCCGATATAACCGGCCTCGCGCGCTTCCACGAGCGCCGCGTCGAGCACGTCGGCTTGCAGCACGTACTCGCCGCGGATGTAGATGAATGAACGGTCCGCACCCGCCGCGTAGGCTGCGATCGCGATCCCCTCGATCAGCACATGCGGGTTCTTTTGCATCAGTTCGCGGTCCTTGAACGTGCCGGGCTCGGACTCATCGGCATTGCACACGAGGTACTTGCTCATCTGGCCCTTTGGCAGAAACGAGACCTTCTTGCCCATCTGAAACCCCGCCCCTCCGCGCCCGCGCAGGCCGGAGGCTTCGAGTTGCTCAAGCACTTGCTCGGGCGTCGTCGCCAGCGCTTTGCGCAGAGAGGCGTAGCCGCCGCGCGCTTCATAGACCGACAGGGTGTTCAGCCCAGGCTCGTCGATGTCTTTGAACAGCAGCATGTCGCTCATCGCTTGCCGTCCTCCGGTGCGTGACGGGGGAACTCCTGCGAGTTCGCGTTCGGGTCGGCGACGAGCTTCGTGGCGAGCTGCTTCTCTGGTAGCACGGGCCGGCCGGCGCGCGTGTCGTCGAGCAGCTGCGGCACGTCGCTCAGCTCGAGCGGGCCGACGTAGACGCCGTCGACGGAGGCCATCGGCGCGAGGTCGCACGCGCCCAGGCACTCGAAGGAGCGCAGGTTGAAGTCGCCGTCACCCTCGGTCGCTTCCTGCAGGGTGGCCAAGAGCGCGTCGGCGCCGCGCAGCGAGCAGGAGATGTTTGTGCAGACGTACACGCTGTGCCTGCCCACCGGCTGCTTCTCGAGCATGTCGTAGAAGCTCGCCACCGAGTCGAGATAGGCAGGGGTTACCTGCATCACGCAGGCGACCTGCTCGATCGCCTCGGGTGAGCACCAGCCGTGCAGCTCCTGCGCGGCGTGTAGGGCCGGGATCGCCGCGGAATGACGCTCGGGGTAGAGCGCCATCGCGTCCTCGATCTGCTTGCGCAACTCCGCTGGAACGTCGGTCGTCGCCGGGTCGGGGATCAGCGCCGGGTCCTTTGTGAGGTCAGCGGGCTCGTCCCAGCCGGAAGCTCGCGTGCTGCCCGGGAGGCGGGGCACGGTCGTCATCTATCGATCCCACCCAAAATCGGGTCGAGCATCGCGACCGTGGCGATCATGTCGGCGATGTAACCGCCCTCGGCCATGTGCGAAAGCGCCTGGAGGTTGACGAAGCTCGGATCGCGCATGTGTACACGCGCTGGCTTGGAGCTGCCGTCGGAGCGCACATAGCAAGCGAGCTCGCCACGCGGCGACTCGATCGGGTTATAGATCTCGCCTGGCGGCACGCGAAAGCCCTCGGTGACGAGCTTGAAGTGGTGGATCAACGCCTCCATCGACGTCGCGAGCTCATGGCGCGGAGGTAGAGCGACCTTGCGGTCCTCGGTGATGTGTGGTCCTTCGGGGAGCCCATCGAGCGCCTGCTCGATGATCTTCACCGACTCGTAGATCTCGGCGAGACGCACGGCGAAGCGGTCATAGTTGTCGCCGACGGTGCCGACGGGGATCTTGAAATCGAAGGCGTCATATGAGCTGTACGGAGCGGCCTTGCGTAGGTCCCACGGATTGCCCGCCGCGCGCAGCAGCGGCCCGGTCACGCCGAGCGAGAGCAGCGTTTCGGCGTCGAGCGGACACGTGCCGCGCAGACGCTCGAGCACGATCTGGTTGGAGTTGAGGATCGCGCCGTACTCATCAGCGCGCTTGGGCATCACCTTCAGGAACTCGCGCAGCCTGCGCTCGAAGCCCGCGGGGATGTCCTCGATCACGCCGCCGACCTGGAAATAGCGCGTGTGCATCCGTGCGCCGGAGGACATCTCGAACAGGTCCAGGATCAGTTCGCGCTCGCGCAGGCAGTAGAGGAAGATCGAGACCGCGCCGAGGTCGAGAGCGCTCGTGCCGAGCCAGATCAGGTGCGAGGCGATCCGGTTGAGCTCGAGATGGATCACGCGTAGGTACTGTCCGCGCGCCGGCACGTCGACCTCGAGCAGCGTCTCCACGGCGCCGCAGTAGGCCATCGAGTTGAAGTAGTAGGACAGGTAGTCCATCCGCTCGATCACCGGGATCACCTTCCAGTACGCCTTGTCCTCGGCGGTCTTCTCGATCCCCGTGTGCACGTAGCCGATCACGGGTTTGATGTCGCGCACGATCTCGCCTTGGAGCGTCACAAGCAGGCGCAGCACCCCGTGCGTCGCGGGGTGGTGCGGGCCGAAGTTGAGCGTCAGCAGCTCCTGCGTCTCATCGGGGCCGCCGTCCTGGAACTCCGTCGGCTCTTCCAGCGGCGAGAGCGTGATGCTCTGCTCGCGGCGGCGGTACGCCGACAACGTCGGCTCGGGCGGGTTCACTCGCGCGCCTCCAGCCATTTGCGCTCGTCGCGCGTGAAGATCACCGGTTCGCCGCCGACGGGGAAGTCGCGCCGCTGCGGGTGTCCCTCGTAGTCCTCTGGCATCAGGATCCGACGCAAGTCGGGGTGGCCCTCGAAGACGACGCCGAACATGTCGTAGACCTCGCGCTCCTGGTGGTCAGCCGTCGGCCAGTCTGCGCTGACCGACTCGACGTGCGGCGCATCGGTTGAGACGCGCAGCTTGACCGTCACGCGATCGACGCGAACCATGTCGAGCAACTCGTAGATCACGCCGAGGCGCGGCTCGTCGGGGTAGTGGTCGACACCGTGCACGCTCGCGAGGAAGCCGAAGCCCTTGGCGCGCAGCTTCGCGAGCACCGAGCGAATCTGCGCAGGATCGACGACGAGCGTTGCTCGTTCGCGGAAGTACACCGTCTCGAGCGTCGCATCGCCCAGCTCGTGGGCAAGCAGCTCCAGCCCGGTGGCGTCAGGCATTCAGGCGCCTTCGCTTTGCCGTCAGGCGGCTAGCCGACATCGACTGGAGCCTCCTCGGTGCCGACGGCGTTGTAGCGCTCGCGCCAACCCATCTCAGGGTCGTCCTGTACGAGCTTGCGCAGCTTCAGGATGCCGTGCATCAAGGCCTCTGGGCGTGGCGGGCAGCCCGGCACGTGCAGGTCGACGGGCATGAACTTGTCGGCGGGCACGAGCGCGTAGTTGTTGAACACGCCCATCGAGCTGCAGCATGCGCCCATCGAGATCGCCCACTTGGGCTCGAGCATCTGGTCGTAGAGCTTGCGAATGATCGGCGCCATCTTGATCGAGACGCGGCCGGCCAGGATGATCAGGTCGGCCTGCCGCGGCGAGGCGCGAAAGGCCTCGAAGCCAAAGCGCGCGATGTCCAGACGCGGGCCGGCAGCGTGAAACTGCTCCATCGCGCAGCAAGCCAGGCCGAAGCCGAGCGGGAAGAAGGAGTTCGACCGCGCCCAGGCGACGGTTTTGTCGAGCGTCGTCAGCAGCACGCGCTCTTCGACGTACTGTTCGAGCTCCTCCCCCTCTAGGCGGGCGGGGCGGTTGGCACCTTCGAGCTCGCCGCCGCGCAAGAGCTGGTGCGCGTTCAACTCGGTGACGCGCAGCGGCGCCGGCTCGCGTTTCACTTCCACTCGAGCGCTCCCCTGCGCCAGACGTAGACGAAGGCCACGAATAGCAGGACGATGAACACGATCGTCTCGGCCAGCGCAAAGCTGCCGAACGCGCGCAGCTCCACCGCGATCGGGTAGAGGAACGCGACCTCGATGTCGAACAGGATGAACAGCATCGCGATCAGGTAGAAGCTGATCCCGAAGCGCATCCCGCGTTTGACCTCCGAGGGCAAGCCGCACTCGTAGGGGTCCTGCTTGTGCGGCGTCGCGCGGCGCGGGCCGATGAAAGAGTTCAATGCCGCAAACACCCCGCCAACGACGCCGCCGAGTATCAGAAAAACAATCGCCGGGAGATAGCTGCGCAGCACCAAGCGCTGTTATATCACCGCTTGTGGCACTCTGTTACATAGTGGCAATCGGCTCGAAATCGCGGCTAGAAACAAGCGTCACGAGGTCCTTTTCCGCATGACCCAGGCAGTTGTCGCGGGTTCGATCGCCGTCGCCGCGATCAACGCGCTCGCGGGCTTGCTCGGCGCCTGGCTGTGGTACGACGGCGGCCCCGGCGAACGCGCTGCCGCCACGTTCTGGCTATTGCTCCGCGGCGGACAGGGCGCCGCGCTCGTGCTCGCGATCGCTGTCGGCTCGCTCGCCGCGGCCGGCAACTACTCCACCGACCACCTCTTCTACCTCTACGCGCTCTTGCCGCTCGCGGTTGGCTTTGTCGCCGAGCAGCTACGCGTCGCCTCCGCGCAGACGGTCCTCGACCAGCGCGAGCTGCCCGACGCGCAGGCCGTCGGCGCCCTGCCCGAGTCCGAGCAGCGCGCCGTCGTGCGCGAGATTGTCCGCCGCGAGATCGGCGTCATGGCGCTCTCCGCGCTCGTCGTCGTGTTCCTCGCGCTGCGGGCCGCGGGCACGGCCCACGGGTTCTAGGGCGGGCCTGCCGGTGCCTTCGGCCTATATATTCCGCCACTGCATGAGGCTCAGCGCGAAGATCGCCGCACCGCTCGCGGCCCTGCTCATCGCGGCGCTCGCGCTCAGCGCGTGCGGCTCGCAGGGGGTCAGCGTCGCAAAGGACAGCCCTTATTACCGGGGGGCGGTCTTGTTCCGCGAACACTGCTCGGGCTGCCACACCCTCTCGGTCGTCGGCGCCCAGGGCTCGGCCACGAGCATCAAGGACCGCGTCAAAACCAGCGGACCCAACTTCAACATCCGCAAGGAGAACGTCGAACAGGTCCTCTACGCGATCCGCAACGGCGGCTTCTCCGGGGCGATCATGCCCGAGAACGTCGTCGTCGGTGACGACGCCAAGGCGGTCGCCGACTTCCTCGCGAAGTACTCGGGCAGCCAGGCGCAGACCACGCCGTCCACGCCGATCAAACTCTCCACGAAATAGGGCGGCCGCAGGGCGGCGGCGAGGCGTGCTCGACCTCAGGCGCATCAGGGAGGACCCCGAGGGTGTCGCCGACGCGCTCGCCCGCCGCGACCCCTCGTTGAGGGAGGCGGTCGCTGAGCTGCTCCGCGCCGACGAGCAGTGGCGCGAGGCGACGAGTGCCGCCGAGGGCATGCGCGCCGAACAGAAGGCCCGCTCGCAGGAGTTCGGCGCTGCGAAGGCGCGTGGCGAGGATGCGCCCGAGCTGCGTGAGCAGATGCAGCGGCTCAGCGCGCAGGTCAAGCAGTTCACCGAGCGGGCCGCCGGCGCGAAGGAGCGCCTTGACGAGCTGGTCGAGCGTCTGCCCAACATGCCCGATCCCACAGCAGCCGAGGGACCCGAGGACGAGGAGCTGCGCCGCGTCGGTGAGCCGCCCGCGCTGTCGTTCGAGCCCAAGGATCACCTGGAGCTGGCGGGATCGAGGATCGACATGGAGCACGGCGCGAAGCTCTCCGGCGCGCGTTTTGCCTACTTGCGCGGCGATCTCGTCATGGTCGAGCTCGCGCTCGTCGGCTGGGTGCTTCAGAAGCTCCGCGGGAAGGGCTTTGAACCCGTGATCCCCCCTGTGCTCGTGCGTGAACGCGCGCTCTACGGCACCGGCTTCCTGCCCGATACCGAGCAGCAGATCTACAGCCTGCCCGAGGATGAGCTGTATCTCGTCGGCACCTCCGAGGTCGCGCTCGCCTCGCTGCACGACGAGGAGATCCTCGATGCTGAGCAGCTGCCGCTGCGCTACGCGGGCTTCTCGCCCTGCTTCCGCCGCGAGGCCGGCGCCGCGGGCAAGGACACCCGTGGCATCTTCCGAGTGCATCAGTTCGAGAAGGTCGAGATGTTCAGCTTTGTCCCGCCCGAGGACTCGCTCTCCGAGCACGAGCGGATCCTCGCGATCGAGGAGGAGATCCTCGGCGATCTGGGGTTGCCCTACCGCGTCGTGAACATTGCCGTCAACGACCTCGGCAACTCAGCAGCGAAGAAGTACGACTGCGAGGCGTGGCTGCCCAGCCAGCAGCGCTACCGCGAGTTGACGTCATGCTCGAACACCACCGACTACCAGGCGCGGCGCCTGAACATCCGGATGCGAGGCGAGGGGCAGAAGGGGACGCAGACCGTGCACACGCTCAACGGGACTGCCGTCGCGGTGGGGCGGACGATCGTTGCGCTGCTTGAGAACGGGCAGCAGGAGGATGGAAGCGTCGTGTTGCCGGAGGTGCTTGGGGGGTACGGGGCGCCGGGGCGGCTCGCGCCCGCTGAGGTTGGGCAGGCTTAGTCAGACTTAGCTAGGCCAGGCCTAGCTGAATGTGATCGTCCTGCATCGGCGTCTACCAAGGCGTCACGGACGTCGGGGGAATCGCGCCGCTCAGTACCTACTGCCGAGCAACTGAATGTGATCGGCCTCGGCCGCGCCCGGGAACGGCCGAATCAGGCCGAACTGCGCGAGCGTCGACTGCGGCACGCCCTCCACGCCAGGGGTGTCGGAGGCTTCCCCGCGCGTGTGGGGATCGTCGGCGAAGCCGCCGACCTCGATCGAGTGCTGGGGTGAGCGATAGCCCGAGATGCCGATCAGGTGTAGGTGTAGCGCCTTACCGAGCGTGTTGAGGTGTTCGGCGAGCGTGGGCTCCTCGCCGACGGAGTAGTTCGTGCCCGCCGCGGGGAAGAAGCCGTAGGCGCCGTCGGGGGTGCCGTTGAATTCGCCGATCGGCCCCGAGTAGGTGACGCCCGAGGCTTCGAGTTCGTGTTGTTGCACGTGTGCGAGCTCGTGTTCGAGCGAGTGCTTGTGTGATTGAAGTTCTTCCAGCTCCGAGCTCTTCGCGTCGCGCGCGCGGATGAACTCGAGCTGGCGCTTGACGAGCGCGAGGTGCAGTTCGGCGACCTCGTCGCGCTGCACCTGCACCGCGCGCGTCTCCTGCTCGTGGGTGCTCTCGAGCTGGGTGAGGTGCTTCGCTTCGGCGGTGACGGCCTTCTGCGTTTCAGCGACGTGGGTCGTCGCGGCGGCGTTCTGCCGGGAGATCGCGCGCAGGTCATCGACCCGCTCGATCAGATCGGCGAAGCCGTGTGCCTCGAGGATCACGGTCGCGATATCGGGCGGGGGCGACTCGTATGCGGCGATGACCTGCGCGACGAGCACCCTGCGGTCGTGGGCGAGCTGCACCTGGAGCGCGGCCAGCCGCGTGCGCGCGACGCTCAGCTGCGAGCGGATGCCGTCGAGCAGG
>Ga0335073_10008779_pt1 | contig 14176 bp, 15 predicted proteins | sample Lox_Sample_22_FD_207093 | JGI IMG/M metagenome (GOLD analysis project Ga0335073, IMG submission 207093) | Soil microbial communities from Loxahatchee National Wildlife Refuge, Florida, United States - Lox_Sample_2.2 | ecosystem: Environmental > Terrestrial > Soil > Wetlands | place: USA... | reverse complement strand
GCGTCGAGAGAAAATACTCGAAATCGGCGAAGCCGAAGGCTTTCATCAAGCGCAGCGCTTCGTCGAGGGTTTGTTCGAACTCGCCCTGCAGCTGCTCGGGCGTGCAGAATAGATGGGCATCGTCTTGCGTGAAACCGCGCACGCGCGTGAGTCCGTGCAGCACGCCGGAACGCTCGAAGCGATAGACCGTGCCGAATTCCGAGTATCGAATCGGCAGCTCGCGATAGCTGTGCGGCTGGCCGCGATAGATCAGAATGTGCCCGGGGCAGTTCATCGGTTTGAGGCGGAAGCGCTGCTCCTCGACCTCGAGCGGGCCGAACATGCCGTGCGCGTAGTTCTCGAGGTGCCCGGAGATCTCGTAGAGCTTCTCGCTCACCACATGGGGGGTGACGACCGGCTGGTAGCCGCGCTCGCGCAGCCCGGTGCGGATGAACTCCTCGATGATCCCGCGGACGATCGCTCCCTTGGGATGCCAGAAAACCAATCCGCCGCCGGCGTCTTCCTCTATAGAAAAGAGATCGAGCTCAACGCCGAGCTTGCGGTGATCGCGCTTCTGCGCCTCCTCGACCTGCGTGAGGTAGGCGTCGAGCTCGGCCTTCGTGTGCCAAGCGGTGCCGTAGATGCGCTGCAGCATCGGGTTGTGCTCGTCGCCGCGCCAGTATGCGCCGGCGACGCTGGTGAGCTTGATCGCGCCGATCTCGCCGGTGCGATGCGCGTGACCGCCGCGGCACAGATCGGTGAATGCGCCGATCGTGTAGAGCGTGATCGGCTCGCCCGGCGGAATGTCGCGCGCGAGCTCGACTTTGTAGGGGTTGGACTCGAAGCGCGCGATGGCTTGGTCGCGCGTGACCTCTTGCCCGGTCATCTCGTAATCGGCGTCGATGATGGCCTGCATACGCTTCTCGAGCTCGGCCAAATCTTGCGGCGTGAACGGCTCGGGGCGGTCGAAATCGTAGTAGAAACCGTTTTCGATCGCGGGTCCGATGGTCGGCTTGGCCTCGGGAAAGAGCTCCTGCACGGCGTAGGCGAGGACGTGCGCTGCGGTGTGCCGGAGCGCGGGAAGCGAGGGGCTTTCGGGCATACCGCGGGCCGTTTCGGCATGCCGCGGCGGGCTTCCTTAATCACAGATGCCCCAAACGTCGCTTAAGGCGATGATAAGGCGGCTTTAAGGCCACTTTAGTTTGCGCGCTTCACGATACCAATGTTGGTGCGGTAGCAGATACCGCTTGCTTTACTCCCACGTGCTTTTAGGAGTTTTTCTTGATGCGTAAGACATTGGCGCTGGCCCTAGCGGCGCTATTGCTCGTCTCCGCGGGCGGCCGCGCGCTGGCCGCGACCGATCTCCTCGAGACGGGCTCGACGCTGCTCTATCCGCTAATGAACCTCTGGGTGGCAGCCTATCAACAAGGGCACACCGACGTGCAGATCACGACGCAGGGCACGGGTTCGGGCACGGGCATCTCGCAAGCCATCTCCGGCGTTGCGCAGATCGGCGCATCGGACGCTTACATGGCCGACGCGCAAATGGCGAACAGCCCGATGCTGAACATTCCGCTCGCGATTTCGGCGCAGCAGATCAACTACAACATTCCCGGTTTGAACAACGTGCATCTCAACCTGTCCGGTCCGGTGCTGGCCGGCATCTACTCGGGTGAGATCCAATACTGGGACGACGCGAAAGTCAAAGCGATCAACAAGCAGTACGCAAGCAAACTGCCGCACCAGCAGATCGTGCCGATCCATCGCGCCGACGGTTCGGGCGACACGTTCATCTTCTCGCAGTACCTGACATTCTCGACGCCGTCGTGGAAGAACGGCCCGGGTTACGGTACGACGATCAGCTGGCCGTCGGTTGCGACCGCGGTCGGTGCGACCGGCAACCCCGGCATGGTGCAGACCTGCCAGAACACCCAGTACTCGATCGCCTACGTCGGCGTGAGCTTCCTGAACCAAACCAACAAGGCCGGCCTCGGCTACGCCGCGCTCGAGAACCGCGCGGGTAAATTCGTGCTGCCGACCGCAGAAACGATCGCTTCAGCCGCGCGCTCGCTCGATTCGAAGACACCCTCCGACGAGCGCATCTCGCTGATCTTCGCGCCGGGCGAGAACTCGTACCCGATCATCAACTACGAATATGCGATCGTCAATCCGAAGCAGAGCGACGGTACGAAGGCTGCGGAGCTGAAGAAGTTCCTCGGCTGGGCCCTGACCGACGGTCAGAACATGAAGTTCCTGGACGCGGTACACTTCCTGCCGTTGCCGAGCTCGATCGTCGCGAAGAGCAAGGCTCAAATCGAAAAGATCCAGTAGCCTGCTATCATGGCCGCGATGGATCTGCCGGTGAGGGGCGTCGCACGAGCGGCGTCCCCGGCCGCACTTCAACGAACGGGCGCACAGTCTGTGCTGCGCGCCCTGACGGGGCTTGCTGCGCTCGCGAGCTTCATGATCATTTTCCTGATGCTGTTCTTCTTGATCATGTATGCATGGCCGGCGATTCGTTTCAACGGTCTTGCGTTCTTCGCGAGTCCGATTTGGAACATCGGGAACCAGTACGGCGGAGGGACCGTCGTACGCAACGGATTCACCGCGCAGTCGGGCGCGGCGTTCGGTGCGCTGGTCTTCATCTTCGGCTCGACCGTGACCGCGTTGCTCACGATGGTGGTCGCGGTGCCGCTCTCGCTCATGGTCGCGCTTTCGCTCGTCTATCGTGTGCCGCGGCTCATTCGCCCGCTCGCGAACGCGCTGGTCGAGTTGATGGCGGGCGTACCGTCGGTCGTCTACGGCTTGTGGGGCATGGTCGTCTTGGTGCCGTGGATCGGACGCGTGCTCGCGCCGTGGGTGACGACGCACCTCGGGTTCATTCCGTTTCTCGGCGGCGCCGCAGGCAGCGGCAACGGTTTGGCCGCGTCGGTTTTCATTCTCGCGCTGATGGTGATGCCGATCATGGTCGCGACGACGCGCGACGTCATTCTCGCGCAATCGAACACGCTCTTCGAAGCGAGCATGGCGCTGGGCAGCACCAGCTGGCAGGCGATGACGTGGACGGTGATTCCGAGCGTACGCAAAGGCGTCATCGCGTCGATCCTGCTCGCGTTCGGGCGCGCGCTCGGCGAAACGATGGCGGTGCTGATGGTGTGCGGCGCGGCGATCAACTCGTTTCCGCAAAATATTTTCTCGCCGGTGAACACGATTGCCGCGGTCATCGTCTCGCAGCTCGAGTCTGCGTTGACCGACGCCTCGGGCATGGCGCAGCGCTCGCTCGCGGAGCTTGCGTGCGTGTTGTTCATCATCACGCTGATCGTCAACATCATCGCGCGCGGCATCATGCGCGGCGCGGATCGCGCGGAGGGGCGCTGAGCGCCGATGGTTGCCAAGCGAGCATTGACCGGCACGTCGCCGAAAACATATGCAAGCCGGACGTGGTGGGCGCTCTCGGTGGCCTGCCTCGTCGCCGTGATCGGCGTTCTGTTCTTCATCTTCGCGTTCGTCATCGCGCGCGGCGTGCCGGCGCTGCGGCCCGAGATCTTCTTTACACCGACGCACGGCATCGCCGGCGGTCTCTCCAACGCGATCGTCGGAACGTTCATGCTGGTCTTTACCGCGCTCGTGCTGGTGATTCTCGTGGGACTGGGAACCGCGGTCTGGACGGTCGAGTTCGCGGCGCCGTGGGCGCAGCGCGTCATTCGCTTCATGGTCGACGTGCTGGTCGGCATTCCGTCGATCGTGGTGGGCTACTTTCTCTACGTCGCGCTGGTCGAGCTGGCGGGTTGGGGCTTTTCGCTTATCGCGGGCGCGCTCGCGCTCTCGATCTTCATGCTGCCCTACGTCGTACGCGCGGCCGACGTCTCCCTGACCAACGTGCCGAGTGCGCTGAAAGAAGGCGCGGTCGCGCTGGGCGCGCGGCCCGCGATGGTCATCTCGTCGATCAACTTACCGTATGCGCTGCCGGGCATTCTCACCGGCGTGCTGGTCGCGACCGGCATCGGTCTGGGCGAAACCGCGCCGCTGATCTACACTGCCGGCTGGTCGAACTATCTGCCGAAATTCGAACTGACCCATTCGCCGGTCGGCTACCTGACCTACGTCGTGTGGACCTACATCAGCCAGCCGTTCGAGGCCTCACACCAGCTCGCGTACGCGGCCGCCGCGCTGTTGATGATCTTCGTGTTTCTCACGAACCTTCTGGCGCGCAGCTTTGTCGAATACCGGCTGGGCCGGCATCGCGGGCGCTAGCGCTTCGGAAGATGCATCGCGACACACTTGACGTTCGCGGCGCGGACGCGTTTCTCGATCGCCTCTGAAACGGGCAGCGTGAGCGCGGCAAGTCCGATGCGGCGCACGACGGTTCCCTCGGCGGCTAACTGCTGCACCATCGCTTGGCGGCCGGCGCTGTCGATCTTGCCGAGCGCCCATTGCTCGCGCGGAAGGCTCGGGTCGTTGTAGAGATCGTCGATGACCGCGGCGAGTTTCTCCGCGGGGCCTTCGATTGTTATCAGATGCGGCCAGACCGCAAACCGAACGGTACGATCAGCTGACATCATACATGCAGCCTCCTCATACCTAGCATCGGGTGCAGCCCGCCGCTCGCGTACCTCTTTTTGCAAACGCGCGGTTAACAGTCGACGCAGGCTCTGTAAAGCCTAGTGCTGCATCGTGAGCGGCGCGAAGCCTTCGGGCGGTTTGCCCGAGCCGGGAATGATATCGGGTTTGATGCCGAGCGACGCGCACGACTCCTTGGGCGGAACGGCGATATCGCTGATGATGGCGGCGCTCGCGGGAATCGGTTCTTTGGTGCCCGCGAGGCGTTCGGGATCGAGCGCGGAGAGCAAATCCGAGAGCGCGGGATTCGTATCGCGCGGACCTTCGGGCATATAGGGCGCTTCGTCGGGAAGCGACGCGAGCGCGGGCGTATCGAAGATCTTGCCGGCCATCTTCACGAACGAGGTGTGATCCGCGAGATCGCGATCGATGTAATGATCGCGCGCGTACGGAGAGATGATGATCGCCGGGACGCGCGGACCGTCGCCGCACGGGCGCCCGTCGGGACAGCGCTCGAATTGCGGCGGCGCGACGTGGTCGTAGAAGCCTTCCGAGTCGTCCCAGGTGATGAGAATGAGCGAGTCCTTCCAATACTTGCTCTTCGCGATCGCGTTGACGAACTCGGCGACGAACGCTTGCGAGACTTGCGAATCGGAATAGCCGGGATGGTCGTCGTCGCCGAGAAAATTCGTCTGCACGTACGGATCGGGGTTGGCGGGTTTGAAGCCGAACGGATCGATGTAACCGCCCTTCACGAAGATCACGCCGCGGTCGCCGAGCGTTCCGTTCTCGATGCGCGGGATCAGCTCGCGCACGTCGTGCACGCCGCTCCAGAAATACGGATTCTGACGCAGATAGCCGAAGTATTGCACCGCGTTGTGATGCGTGATGTAGGCGAAATTCGTCGTGCGGCCTTTGGAGAAATTATAGCCTACTTGGTACCAGCCCCACGGAACCGGCGCATGCCCTTCGCGCCCGAGATCGGCGATATCGTCTTTGATGTCGTCGTTGTCGCGCTTGGCGTTGGTTGCATCTTTACCGGCGAGCGTGAGCATCAGCGTGGCGAAGGTGAGATCTTCTTGCGCGTTCTGCGGCATCGGCGGCGATCCGTTGCCGTAGGGACCGAAGGCGGGGGCCGTGTCGTTTTCGACCGGCACGCCGGGCCCCGTCGCGTTGGCGGAAACCTGCTCGTCGGCGTGGCGCGCCCACTGCGTGAGGCCCGTCTGCGCGGCGATGATTTCGATGTTGCCCGGCGTCGACGGGCCGTACATCGCTTGGAAGAAGTGATCGAAGAGCGTGAAGTTGTCGGCGTACTTCCAGAGATAGGGCACCATGTCGCAATCTTCGTAGGCCATCGTGAGCAAACCGACGCGCTGCGCGTCTTCACGCGAATAGCCGCGTGCGAGCAGACCGAACTCCTCGGTGCTCACGAAGAGATCCATGCGGCCGCCGTCGCTCTTCGTGAGGAGCGAGGGGCGCGAATGATCGGCGTCGGCGGTGTCGGGCGTGGTGATGCGAAAGGGCGTCACCCACTGGTTGCCGAGCGGGTCGTATTGGCGAAAGCCTTGCGTTTGCGCAAACGGCGTCGCGAGATTTTCGGCGCCGGGAAAACTGCCGAAATACGAATCGAACGAACGATTCTCCTGATAGATGACGAAGACGTGCTTGATCTTGGCATGCACGAGAGCGAGAAGCGCGGGATCGATCTGCGGCGCGGGCGGAAGTTGTTGTGCGGTAACCGGCACCGAGGACGACAAGAGCGCAAGCGAGGTGCAGCATGCAGCAAGGAAACGCTTCACGAAACGGCCTCCGGGAAGAGATTAACGAAGATTAAAGCGTCGGTCTTACGGTAGCTTCATCGTAGCACGAATGAAGCGGTCGTGCAGCGACGTGGGCAAGAGTGCCAGAATTGCGCCAATGCGTGCGGGCATGCCGAGAATCACGTGCGCTTTGGGTTTGCGATCGGTGAGCGCGCGCAGAACTGCGGTCGCGACACGTGCGACCGGCATGCCGCTGCGCTCCTCGCCCGCAAGCGCATGCATGACGGCTTCGATCGCGTCGCGATAATAAGACGGCGCCGACGGGCCGAGCCGCGCCAGCAGTGCGTCGCGCGTCGCAAGACCCTTTTGCCAAATCGGCGTCGCGACCGAGCCGGGTTCGATGAGGCAGACGCGTACGCCGGCTGGGCGCAGCTCGAGGCGGAGCGCGTCGGCGAGCGCGCGCAGCGCGAATTTCGAGGCGGCGTACGGCGCGAGATAGGGCATCGCGACGCGGCCCGCGATCGAGCCGACGAAGACGACGCGCGCGCGGTGCGCGCGCAGTTGCGGAAGAAACGCCTGCGTGACCGCGAGCGCGCCGACGACGTTGACCTCGAGTTGCGCGCGCAGCTCGTCGAGCGGCAGCGTTTCGAGCGGGCCGCCGAAGGCGAGGCCCGCGTTGTTCACGAGGCCGGCGAGTTCGGCGTTTGCGTCGCGAACGGTGCGGGCGGCTGCTTCGATCTGCGCGGCGTCGGTGACGTCGAGCCGGAGCGCGCGCACGTTTCGATGCGATGCTTCGGCGCGCTGCGCGGCGGCATCGCTGCGCACGCCCGCGTAGACGAAGAAGCCGTGCTCCGCAAGGGTCGCGACGCATGCGGCGCCGATGCCGCTCGACGCGCCGGTCACGACGACGGCGCGCACGCAGCCTCCATCGTTTCTTGGTGGAAATTCGCCTGATACGCGATGATGTCTTCAGTGCGCGGAAATTGCGGGTGCCGGCGGGTTTGCGTGAGCGCGTAGCGGTTGCCGCTCGCGGTGAGCGCGCCCAGACGAAGCAAGCCGCGCAGCGCGGCGCGCGTTCTATCGGCGTGGTCGTGCCGAAGCTCCGGATCGGCGAAGAGCTCCGCCGGCAACGCCGCGAGCTGCTCGAACACGGCGTTGACCGCGTCCTCTTCGGTGAAGGGCTCGTCGCCGCGGCGGTGCAGCCAGCTTCCGAGCAGCGCGCTGGTCGTCACGGGGCGCAGGCGCTTGATCTCGGTTGGAAGATCGGCGCCGCGCCGCGCTTCGCGCACGCGGTAGAGCATCGGCAGACGCGGTCCGACGAACGCATCGTAGCTGATGCCCACGGCGTAGACGCGCGCGAGCGGCGCGAGCCGGTCCAGAATGCCGCGAAAGCGCTGCATCTTACCGTCGCCGCTGTAAAAGCCTTCGGGCGTGAGAAATACCGTCGCGCCGCTGCGTACGAGATCTTCGAAATGCGCGATGTCGGCGTCGAGTTGCGCGCGCGTCTCAGCCAGCATTTCGGCGCGATACGGATCCTGCAGCTCGGAGAGTGAGACGGTGGTGCGCGCGATATCGAAGTGTTGCGGCGCGAGCAGATCGGCGATCGTGGCCACGCCGGGAATGCGTGCGAGTGCGCGTTCCTTGAAGACCTGCGCCGCCGGAAGATCGCCGTGCTTCCCATGCAGCGTGTATACGATGCTGACGAACGGCCGCGAATGCAGTTCGTTCTCGATCGGCTGCATGCCGATGCCGGCGAAGAGCCAGCCGAGATTGACGGTGCGCATCAGCGGGCGCAGCCACGGAATGCGTTCGGCGAAGAAGCCCGGCTCCCACATCCGCCGCGAAGAGACGGTGTACATCGGACGTCGCCACATGAACGACGAAATGCCCAAATGCGCGACGATGACCGGCGACTCCATCTCGTGCTGGTGATTGGCTACGACGATCGAGCCGGGGCGCGCGATCGGAAGCGAGCCCCAGCGGCGCACGCGGCAAACCGTTCCGTAGTATCCGCTGACCGACAGGTATGCGAGCCAGCGGACCACCTGCATCAAGGCGTACGTGACGATCGCTCCGCACGCGCATCGCGGTTGAGCCGCCGCTGAATGCGCGCATCACCGAAAATCATGTCGAGCAAACCCGGAAAGACGCGCGCGACGACCACCGGTGCGAGATAACGCTTGGGCACGACGCGCACGCGGCGCGGATGACGCACCGCGTCGACGATGGCGTCGGCGACGACTTCGGGGCCCGGCAATCCGTCGCCCATCGCGGCGTTCATCGGCGTGCGCACGAAGCCGGGTTCGATGAGCGTGACGCGCACGCCGTCGGCGCGTACTTCGCGGCGAACCGAGTCGCTGAGCCCGCGCATGCCGAACTTCGAGGCGGAATAGACGCCCATCACACCGGCTTCGCCGGCGATCGAGCCGATATTGACGATCGCGCCGCGCCTCTGCGCCTTCATCATCGGCAGAACGGCGTGCATCGCGCGCGCGCAGCCCAGAAGATTGACGCTCAAAACGCGCGCGATCTCTTCGTCGGTATCATCGCAGAGCGAAGGGCTCGAACCGATGCCCGCGATGTACGCGAGCACGTCGATGCGGCCGAATTCCGCAATGGCCGTGGCGACGGCGCGATCGATGTCGGCGCGAATCGTCACGTCGGTCGGAACGACGACCGCGCGCACGCAGCCGGCACGCGCTTCGCGTGCGAGTGCCTCGAGTTGCGCGAGCTCGGCTTGCGGCGCCGCGAGCACGAGGTCGCTGCCCTCGCGGACAAACGCATGCACCGCGGCCGAACCGATGCCGCCGGACGCGCCGATCAGCAGCGCCGCCGCGCCGCGCAGCTGCACGGCTTAGGCGCGCGCGAGCGAGCGCGCCGCGCGCTTCGCGCCGTCGAGCGCGTTCGCGACGTTGAGCACGACGTTCGCGACCGTCGGGACGACGCGCGGCCGCAGCAAGCGCGGGTCGAACGACGCCATGTGCATCGAGTTTTCTTCCAAGCACGCTTCGAGAAATTTCTGCAGCGTGAGATCCTTGAAAACCTCGCCCGCGGCGGCCATCCCTTTGTCCGACGTATTCGTTGCCCCGGCTCTTCCCATCGTGCGGCGCAGTGCGCGCAGATAACCGATCGCCGTGGGAATCACCTGCAGCGGCTTCGCGCCGTAACCGCGCACGCAACGCTCGTAGGTGATCCAATTGACGAAGAAGACGATGTGGCGCGCTTCTTCGTAGAGCACGCGCGCGAAGAGCGAGGTGAGCGATTCGGGCAGAAAGCGCACGATGCGCGCGATGCGAAAGATTCCGAAGCCGAAGAACGAGTCGAGACATTCGTTGTAGCCGAAGTCGATGAAGGCTTGGCGCCCGCCGTACGGGGCGGGAGGTTCGGCCTTTCCGTCGAGGCCGTATCGCTCGATGAGCGTTGCAAGCATGCGCCCGTGGCGGTCTTCTTCGTAGCCCTGAAGCCGAAGTGCCTGAACGATCAGCGGGTCGGATTGTGACCGCGCGAAGTGCTCGAGTGTGACGCCGGCGTTCACTTCGACCTGCAGCGCCATGCTCCAGACCGGGATAGAGCGAAGAATCGCGAGCGATTCCTCGTCGAGCTCGGGCCACGGAAGGTCGCGCGGTTCGTATGCTTCGTGCGTTTCGATAAAGGAGCCGCAGAAGAGGTCCCGGTGTTCTGTGCTGCCGATGCGCATGTCGTGATCCATTCGACTTGCCGAGGCAATGCCATCTCGCGGCCGAGGAAGGATTGGCGCGGCGGGGCATGCTAAAAGCCACTATCTTCAGCTATATGAACCGCATGGTCGTACGTACCGGTGCAGTGGTATTCATGGCCGTGTTGCTTTGCGTGCCGTACTGCGCCGCCGCTCAGCTCTACCTTCAAACGCCGCTGCATATTCCTCGAGCGCAAATCGGCGCGCTGGTGGAAGACGTAAGCATCGAAGGCTACGGCGTTCTGAGCGCCGCGTCGGTGAGCCAATATCTTTCGGTGCGCCCGGGGGCGCGGCTCGAACAAGCCGCGATCAATCGCGACTTCGGCAATCTCGTGCGCTTGGGCGCATACCGTACCCGGCTCGACGTCGAGGTCGGCAGCGCGCCGCACAGCGTGCGCCTGCGCTGGATCTTGCTCTCGAAGTGGCTGCGGCCGACGTCGCATCCGTTTTACACCGAAACGCCGCTGACGGCGCCGATTCAAGGCGTCGGATTCGTGCTGACCAGCAGACCGCTGGATGCGCGCGGGTCCACGCTTTCCGCGTACACGCAGCTCAGCAAGCGCGCCAATCTCGGCCGCGCGCTCTTCACGAAACGGCTGAGCGTCAATCCCGACAGCGGGACCGCGAGTTCGCTCATCGTCGACGCCTTCGGCGGACGGGGCGTCTTTCGCGCGAGCGAACCGCTTGCCATCAACGTGTACAGCTGGAGCGCGGGAGAAGAGGCGCTCTTCTTGACGCAGCGCACGAACGGCACGCAATTCGAGGGGGGCGTTCGCGAGGTGCATACGAGCAATCAGCTCTCGTCGAACCTCGTCGCGCCGTCGCTCTATCCGACCAACGTCGCGTACGCCAAGACGACGCAGCTGGTCGCGGGGCTCACGCACGGCTGCACCTCGGTGCCGTCGCAGTGGTATCCGCCGTACTGCGATCTGCAGTACCGCATTTCGGCGACCGACGCGATCGGCGGACTCGCCGCAACGAGCGAATACCGCGTTTTCGCCGGCGACGTCGTACGCTACTTCGACGCCGGCGTGTCGACGATCGTGGTGCACGCGAGCGCGGTGCGCTCGGGCGGCGTGATTCCCGATAGCTTCTTGCTTTGCGCGACTGTGCGCGGCTATCCGAAGCCGTTTTGCGGCACCGACGCCGAAGGCGCGACGGCGGAATGGCGCATCAACGATCACAAGAGCCCGAAAATCGAGTGGGTCGTATTCACCGAGGACGCCGCAAGCCGCGTGCGCCAAGGGATTTCCGCAAACGCGCTGCCGTTTTTTTCGTGGCATCCCGACTCGGGCATCGGGGTCATCTATCACGCGATTCGCTTCGACCTTGCGGGAGGAAAGGCGGGCATGCGCCTTACCTTCGAACTGAAGGGACAGCTGTACTGATGAAAGCGCCGCTCGACGTACCTCCCACCGAGGTACTCGCGAACGAGCGTACCTATCTAGCCTACGTGCGGACCGCGATCGCGCTGATCGCGTTCGGCTTTGTCATCGCGCGATTCGGTTTGTTCGAGCGCGAGATCGCCGTCGTCGCGCATATTACGCTGCCCCACGCCGGGGCGGTCTCATCGATCTTCGGCCCGCTGATGTCGATTGCCGGCGTCATCGTGGCGCTCTTCGGCGCCTATCGCTATGCGGTGGCGGACCGCGGGCTGCGCGAAGGCAAAACACTTGCGCTCCGGCCGTTCGTCGCGTACATTGCTGCTATCGCCGTCGCTGCGGTCGGCGTAATCGTTGCGTTCATCATCGCACCACCGCGCTAGGAGAATCTTCACGTGAATACCGCGTCAGCCGTGGTCAAGACGAGCCGCTTCTCGTATGCGGAGACGGTGCAAAAGCTCACCGATGCGATACGCGCGAAGGGCAACACGGTCTTTGCTTCGATCGATCAAGCGGCTGCCGCGCAAGGCGTGGGCTTGACGCTTCGCCCGACTACGCTCGTTCTTTTCGGAAATCCGAAAGGCGGAACGGGACTCATGCAGGCTTTCCCGCTCATCGCACTCGACCTTCCGCTCAAGCTGCTCGTTTGGGAGGAAAGCGGCGGCGTCAAAGTCGCGTACGTTCCGATGGCCGCCGTCGCGGCGCGCTACGACGTTACGGGGCAGGACGAAAAGCTCGGCGCTATGGATCAAGCGCTCAACGCTTTAACCGACACCGTCGTGTAGGCACGGAGCGAGAGAGATGGTGTGCGTGGTAGGGATTGAACCTACGACCCCCACCGTAGCCGTTCAGACCCAAGGGCTCGTTTTGAACATCTCCCGATCGCCGGCTGGCAGAAGGCCAAGAAAGACGCGGGGATTTATGAGGCAAGTGGCGGTTGTTTTAGCAGCATTCGTATGTGGAGCGCTTTTTGCGCTGAGTATTCATTCGTCGATCGCGAATACGCGCTCCGCTCCGACGACGCCCGACAGTCAACTGGTACCACCGTGTCCGCATGTGTCCTACGGCGCGGATGGCAATATGGGCCCGCTTTTCTGCGTCGTTGACAATCCACTTGCCCTTAGATACTTTGCGTCTATCGGTCGCCACACGTTCGCGCTCGGGCCGGATGCGTCGCCCGGTGAAGTAGCGCAAGGTCTGAGCGCTGATTATAAACACGGCGGCACTGGCCCGATCATGTGCTCCATTTATCAGCTCGCTGCATGGCGAAATCATTGGCATTTCGGAGTCACTGTTTACAGCGAGGTCTCACCGTATTGCAAAGAACCCTCATTCGGTGATGCTCAGTAAATGTCGAGGGATGATGTCGGTACGCGGGGCAGCGCGAATGGCCGCGCGATCAGCGGATGAAATACATAGCCGATAATCTGTTGCCGGGAGAGGTCGTCGTCTATCGGACGACGCTAAAGCCGGTTGCCGTCTACGCCCCGGCTTTCCGATGGGCAATGCTTTGCGTCGTGTGCGGTGTCTTCGCGGTGGAATCGAGTGGGACTCTATCGGGGGCCCTCGGCTTCGCCGCGCTCGCCGCCGGCCTTATGACGTTCGTCGATTATGTGAGCGGGAGCATTAGAATTAGCTCCTCGGCCTTCGCCATTACGACGCAGCGAATCATTATTAAAACGGGATGGATCAAGCGACACTCGCTTGAGGTATATGTTGGGAAGATCGAGGGCATCGGCGTTGAGCAAGGCGTCGTTGGCCGAATGTTCGACTACGGAGATATAACGGTGCGCGGGACTGGGGGCACGCGCGAGCGCTTTCGAGATATTGCAGCGCCGTTGGAGTTTCGGCGGCAGGTGCAGGAGCGAATCCCGCTTAGTAGCTAGCGAAGAATGAAAAACCCCGATGAAATCGGGGTTGAGATGGTGTGCGTGGTAGGGATTGAACCTACGACCCCCACCGTGTCAAGGTGGTGCTCTCCCACTGAGCTACACGCACATGCGGCCCCGAGACTATAACAGAGGCCGGTAGGGGCGTCAAACGATTATTCTCGGGCCCTCGGCCCCCCTGCTAACTGAACTCCCGCTGCGGGCCGTTTTCGAAGGCGTCGACGGCTAAACGCCATTCCGGCGGGATCTCGATTGTCCGCCGATTCACGAAATCGTAGGCGACGACCGTCGTCGTGCCGTGCGCGACGCGGTGATCGTGCGTCTCGCTCCAAATTTCGTAGCCGAAGTCGAACGATTTCGTTCCCATGCGCGAAACGCGTACGCCGACGGCGATTGCTTCGCGATAGTGCAGCTGCCGCTCGTAGGTGAAGTTGATGTTCGCCTGGATGATGCCGCGTTCGCTCGTGATGTCCGCGTGCATGACGCTCGCGAAATACTCGGTGCGCACCATTTCGCACCAACGAATGTATGCGACGTTGTTCACGTGCTGCAGCATGTCGATGTCGGCGAACGGAATGGTAAATCGCGTTACGAGCTTGAAGCCTTCGAGCATGGGCTGGCCGATTCGACCGAGGTGGCTGGACAACATGCCCTCGGGTAGGATAAACTCCTGGCTTGTCCAATCTCAGCGAGCCGGTCGGGGGGCCGGCTTCGGGGGCGCGTAGCTCAGTGGGAGAGCATCCGCTTCACACGCGGGGGGTCGTTGGTTCAATCCCAACCGTGCCCATGTTGTAAAACTTCAGAGCGCCGGTATGGCGCTGTAGCTCAGTTGGTTAGAGCGCCGCCCTGTCACGGCGGAGGTCGTGGGTTCGAGCCCCATCAGCGTCGCCA
>Ga0335073_10008778_pt1 | contig 14178 bp, 15 predicted proteins | sample Lox_Sample_22_FD_207093 | JGI IMG/M metagenome (GOLD analysis project Ga0335073, IMG submission 207093) | Soil microbial communities from Loxahatchee National Wildlife Refuge, Florida, United States - Lox_Sample_2.2 | ecosystem: Environmental > Terrestrial > Soil > Wetlands | place: USA... | reverse complement strand
ATAACTACGGGAATGAAGACCCTTATTTTGGGATCTTCTTACTTCAACTTTTTCTTACTTCAGTCTTTTATCTAATTGTGCCAAGGAGAAACATAGGAGGTTTTACTTAGAATCATGCGACTTAGGTTCACTCGCCTTCTAAGATATTCTCTATACATCTCCAATGAATAAGCGTTAGTTAGCTCATTCTCTTCAAGCCTGCTAATAAATTCCTTATAACTAAGAATGTCTCTTTTATCTTCACGTCTGCGACCTTTTTGGAGCTCTAGCAGTTCCTCGGGCGAGTCAACTAATAGTGCTTTTTCGGCTTCTTCAAGCCGCTCACTATCTAGTTGCCAACGACGAGGGCTAATATTATCCAGGAATAGCCTTGCGGAATGTGGATTGACGGCGGTTCTCTCCCCATCTTCTTTTATAAAGTATTGAGTGGCTTTCTTTTCGCTTTCTTTCGGATGGACAGTTGCTATCCTTCTACGCAAGGCGCTCAATTCTTCGTATTCATCCTCAGCAGGCACATAAGCAGGATTTTGAAATAGTTTGCTATAGACCTCAATTCTTCCAAGATTTCCTTCTGCTGTCGGTCGTTGTGGGACTATCTCTCGTTCCTTTAGCGATTCTATATTTTTGGAATACAGGTTAGTGCCTGAAGAGCCACTGGCTGTCAGGTAGTCGATGCCATCGAGAGCTGTGGCTAAAGCTGCGGCACCTAAGCCATGCTCAGAGGCCACCCTTTTGATACCAGGTAATCTATTCTTCCTGAAGAAAGATATGTATGACTGGCTGTGGTCAAATTTCTTTTCGGACTCACGATATTCACTAGGTCCGTCGTAGCCTTCATAGTCATAATCTATTGGTTGCCCGTTGGTGTGCAAAAGCGGCATCTGTCCAGGAATTTGTCCGCTGGAGTTGCGTTGAGGCTCTTCTATGTTAATGGTTTCTGACATATGTTTGTTAATTAACTATAACATTATTGTAACAAATAATTAACAATTTGTCAAAGATAGTGCGTAAACTGGCGGAGAGAGAGGGATTCGAACCCTCGCGGGGGATTTCTCCCCCCTATCGATTTAGCAAACCGACCCCTTCAGCCACTTGGGTACCTCTCCACGCGTAGTTAATTGTATATAGAAAAATATACTGGCGGAAGGGGTGGGATTCGAACCCACGATACCATTTCTGGCATGCTGGTTTTCAAGACCAGTTCCTTAAACCACTCGGACACCCTTCCGTGGCGTGTATAACGGAGGTAATTATACCAGAGTTAGCTTATCTTCTTTGTCTTTGCCTGAGTGAATGGGCTAGAATGTGTAGTGTGCCTGAAACAAGCCAAACTAAGTCAAATAAAGATATAACTAATTCTCAGGGTGGATTTGTTAAGAATCAAACCGGGTTAAAGTCTGAAGTATCTGAGGATCCAGTGAATCTAGCCTGGGTAGGCCCGGAATTTGTTTCTTACGAGAAGAATAAGCTTTGGTTTGTCTATGTTACTCTTGTATGCTTTCTGTTGTCGGTTCTTATCTACATATTTTTTAGAGATGTAATTACCATTATTGTGGTTTTAGTTCTTGGTAGTGTCTTTGCCCTATATGGGGCGAGGAAGCCTGAAGATATTCACTACGCCGTCACAAACACTGGCTTTAGTATTGGTGCGAAGAACTATCTTTATAGCGAATTTAGAATGTTCAACATCCTTGAAGAAGGTGAGTTTATTAGCGTAGAATTCATACCACTTAAACGCTTCTCAGTGTCTGCTGGCATATATTTTAAGAAAGACATGCAGGACAAAATACTGAGCGTTCTAAATAACAAGCTGCCATACGAACACCAAGCGCCAAACTTTATAGATAACTTCGCCAAACGTATAAAGTTTTAGACCTTAGGCTCATCCTTTCCCTGTTATTTAACTTTCTCTCCATTCGCATTACAAAATCTCGTTTGTGCTTCGCTGCCCATTTTTGTTCTAGCTGATCGGTTAGTTGATCTGCTTCTTCTATGCTCATAGCCTACCCCCGATTGTTTTAAACTATGTAGATTCATTTTTAACCCAAGTGCTGCAATCCAGCTGTAAAGTTTTATATAAAGACTGTAAAATGAGTGCTTATGGCAGCTTTTACAGCTAGCATAGATAAAATAAACAAGTTCCAGCAACAGAGAAGATTCTTAGGTTTTGTTTTTGCGGTAATAAAAAAATATTCTGACGACAATGCGGGTAAACAAGCGGCTCTCCTTACCTATTATGCCTTCCTATCTGTCTTTCCTCTTCTACTGATCCTAGTTACGATTACCGATGTATTGTGGGGTTCGCACTCTACTCTTAGAGACGACATTATCCACGACGTTACTAGCTATTTCCCGCTGCTTGGCAATCAGCTTAGCCAAAACATACATAGGCTTCATTCCACAGGCATAACTTTAGTAGTTGGTCTACTGTTCACCCTTTACGGTGTCAGAGGTGTTGCCAGCGTCTTCAGAACCGGCGTTCAGGATATTTGGCAAATTCCAGAGAACGAAAGAGACAAGTTTCCGGAAACACTACTAAAAAGTTTAGTGGTTGTAGTAGTGGGCGGATTAGGATTTATATTAGCTTCAGTAATATCCGGCGCAGCTAGCGATGTTAGTGGGGATCACGATTTTAGAATCGTGCCAATTTTAATAAATATATTTCTACTTTTCTGGCTATTTAACTTCTTAATTAGTTTTAACCTGCCTAGACACATTCCATACAAAAAGACATGGGAAGGGGCGTTGGTCGCAGCCGTAGGACTAGTCATACTACAGTCACTAGGCGCTATTCTGCTAGGACGAGAACTTAAAAGACTTGATGCACTATATAGCTACTTCGCTGTAGCACTGGGACTCATGTTTTGGCTTTATCTGCAGGCGCAAGTACTCTACTACTCCTTTGAGATAGCAGTAGTTAAAGCATACAAACTTTACCCCGTTAATCTAAAGAGTAAGCCGAAAGAAATACCTAGAAGCTTACCTTAAATTTAGATAGGCTCTCCACCATTCCCTGGGCTGACCCGAAACTTTGCCCTGTGTTTTTACTTGTGTAGCCATTTAGATAACCTCCACCAAAAGCTCTACTAGCGTTAAGTATATGCATAAGTAGTAGCTTAAGCTGTTAGTATTTTTACCCTAACAAACTAAAATTTAGCTTAAGTAAATGATTTTTTAGGTGCGTATCTACTCGGCGTTGTGTCGAGCACGAACGATAGGCTTGTATGTAGATAAGGGATACGTGTACGCTTTTCAGTTGCTAGCTCACCAAGCATGACAAATACTTCACGGGCTTGAGCGTTTTTAAGTCCGTAATATGGCCATATCTCCCCTTGATGAATACTTGCGAGGTGTACATATCTAAAAATTTCCGTCCCACTGCTGTCGAGAACAGTACCGGGGATACGCAGTGAAGCAGTGCTTTCTTTTGCTTCTCCACGGCCCACGGTTGCGAGAGATAAACGCGTTCTATCTTGATCGATAGCCACGAAATCTCCGTCGACTAAAATAGCGTCTATAGCTACTTGCATCACGCCTATATCGCTCAGCCAGCCTCTGTGCCTAGACTGTACTTCTCGAAGGGTTTCTCTCTGCACCTCTATTGAAGGCAGGATCTCCATGTTCGAAATACCTGGTTCGCTCATAAAACCATATTATATCATAAAGCATCTTAAATTACACTAGTCATAAAAGAAAAGAACCTGTCGCCAGGTTCCTTTCTTGCTATAAATCATTGCTGATTTATTGCGTATCATCTTGCGATGATAGCCACCTCACAGTGACAATTAAAAGTGTAAGTCTACGTGCAATATAATGCAAGCATTAGCGTTATAGATTGTTTAAAAACTGTGGCTAAGTTTGTGGATTAACTATATCTATCAAGCCAGCGCACTATCTGTTAAAGGAATAATTTTCCAGAGTCTGTCTTACGGTTGGGTAATGGCTATGACCATATTGACCAAGTGGCAACTTTAAACTCTCAATATAGTGCAAATCTACCAAGTGGCCCATTAGCTCGCTCACTATGCCCATAAATCTTTCAAAATCCCTAGGGCTTTTATATTGAGCGGCAAATTCTGGGAAAACAATAGTCTGTCTGGCGCCGGGGTGTTGCAGCTGTCCGGCAACCAATTGCACGGCTGCCGACTGACCAGTGTTATTTCCGTGCCTAAATATTTTTTGCTGACGTCTTAGTTTAGCTGGATTATGCGTACTGGCTCTTGCTTGATCGATCCTACGCTTTGTAACAGAACCCATGATTCTTCGGGCCATTTCTTTTCTTTCGGCGGTAAGTCTAAGAGGGTCTCTAGAGCGTTTTCTGTATCGACCTTGTGTGAAAACTTCCTTTAGGCCTGCATATGTCAGCACAACTATATTTCTGTCAGAAATATTAGAGGGATTATACAAAAACGCTCGTTCAACACTATCTTTAGGTAATGCTGCCATAAGTGCCGAAGAAAAGTGCGCACCTGTTGCATTGGACGAGATATGACTTACGCCTATACCTACGTCGGCTAGCGCTCTGGCCAAGGCTTGGATAGTTTCAAATGCCTTATAATCGACTACCCTACCAGAGGCATCCCTGCTCTCTCGAATTAGCTTGCCGTCCCTAGTTGCCTCCCTATACTCTTCGTCTTCTAGGTCGGTTGAGTTACCATTGCCCGGACTTTCTACATATACGATAGGCTTTGTTGGGTGCTCGAATGCCATATATGCTAGCTCCAGTGCGTTACCTTCATTGTTTGGGTTGCCCCTTTCGTCATAAAGGCTGGAGCCGCTTGTAGATAACATTAGAATAGCTGGCACGCCGTCACCTAATAAGTGTTCATTAGCTACGGTTATGCCAAATTGCTTTGGATTTGCTTCTGTTGATTTGGGATCGACTATAACCTGATAGTTATCTACAATTTCACCAACCTTAACTTCAAGTTGGGCCTCCGTAAATAGAGGTTGAGCGTGTGGATCATAATCTAATGAGGCGTGAGGATCAATCTCGGTGTATGAGTGATGCGCTACTAGCCTGACTATTTCAAGGGGCGAGTGATTGCCATAGTCATAATCCGGCTTTTGAAAATCGTTTTCTAACTCGCTGTTACCGAACATAAACTCCTCGAATAACTAAGCATATACTACCATAATCTTATAATTTATGCAATTAAATATAGTAGTCTCCAAGACCATATGGACGAATCGGATAGTGCTTCAGCCCTACGTTTTCCACGCCTTCAGCCCGAGCCAAGGCAGCAGCTTTCAGCGTTCGCAACACCTCACTTAAGTAGGTAGCAGGAGTACGCTTTGCAATAATGTTAGGATCAGACGGATTCCCAGCGGTAAACGTTTCCTTTATACCGTATCTCTTTGCCACCCGAGCAAGGTCAAGCTCGGTTGCCGTCTGATAAATCTGTGTAGTTACGGCGCCCAGCTTAAAGTCTTCTGGAAATTCACGGTCCCCCTCTTCATGCGACTCGATAGCTTCCCTTAATACCGCATCGACAACCTGTGGAGTCCCAACTTTTTCGCCGTCAACAATAACTTCGCCCCATGCCATTATTTGAGGATGTTTTCCAAATTCTTCAGACAATTTCTGCTCTATGGACGGGACCAGCTCCACCGCAGCCATTACTAAGTCTTCCTCAGTCTCGGCACCCTTAGCATAATTAGCAACATTTTCCTTCTCAGCGTCCTGTAATTTACGTTTTGATCCGGCAATTACTAGAGCACCATGTCTATAGGCTCTTCTAGTAGATTCAGGAATTGGAGTAAGCAAACTTGCTCTAGTGTATAAACACCTTGCCGCATAACGAAGTCGATCAAGATTGGACTGACGAGCACCAGCTAGAACAATGATAGCGTCAAAGTATCCTTCGAAGGGCGTTTGCGGCTCAAGCATCCGCATTTTTTCGGCAGCCTGCATGATGACCTTTTTTGCCTCGTCGGGCCATTCAGTTTGATCTTGCTCTAACTCAAATCTTACAAGTGATCGTTCGCCTTGGAAGCGTGGGTTAAGTTGGTCCATTATGCCTACAAACTCCTCAGTTCGCAAAGGATCGGTAGGCCTTATCTCTACACCAAAATATTGCAGCAATTCCTCACCTGCTGCCAGTACCTGTTCTGGAGATAATTGAGTATCCTCTGGCTTGGCCAATTCGTTTAAGCGTATTCTTTCACTCATGTTTGACGTGCCTTTCACTACTGCATTAATGGTTACAGTAGTTGCTATTATATATCAAAATAACAATACTGTCAATATAAATTCACAAATAATAATATATATTAAGGTGTAAATGATAAAATTGTGAAATAATAATTCACAAAATATATAAAATGTGTTACCATACTTTCCATGGATCAACTACTAATAAATGCTGGACTTTCAGAACACCAAGCAAAAGCCTACTTGTACTTACTTGAGCATGGCCCAAGCGCTCCAAAAGAGCTTACTAAGAAGATGGACATAACTCGTACAAACGCATACAAAGTTTTAGAATCCTTAGAAGTCCTAGGGTTAGTTTATAAAGAAGTATCGGGTAAGAAGCTGATATACAGACCTGCAGACCCCTCTGCTCTAGCTTCTCTGCTTGCAGAAAAACGTAACAATATAATTGCGTTAGAGCAGAAAGTTAACGAGGCAATGGTTGGGTTGAGGCAAAAATATAGTAAAAGTGGTTCTGCTGCGATAACTTCATTTACTGGCAAGCAGGCAATGGTAGACGCATACGAAAATCAAAGCCAAAAGGGAAATCCGATATATTTCATAAAATCCAGGGCTGACATACCCTTTATGGGTTATGACACTATGTCAAATATTCGGATCAGACAAGCGAGCAATGTAGTTAAACGATACGGAATAACTCCCGATTCAACAGAGGCAAAGCTATCGACTAATCTAAACCTAGAAAGAACGTGGATAAAAGAATCTGATTATACTTCTCCGGTTGAGTGGTCAACTAGCGATGGCGAATTAATCATCCAAGTATTTGATGGCGAAGGGTATGTAATTAGTATAGATAACTCTTTGATCGCTGAATCGTTTAGGCAGATATGGAATATTGCAAACCAAGCCTTAACCCATGACCCAGACTATATAAATATGCCGAGAAAGGCCAAACAGTCTGACGGATAGTCTAAAATACTTGTGCTTGGTACAGCGTCGTAAAGGAAGTTATCGCCCTCGTACTATTGCTGTAACAACCATCCAATTCTTGCAATTCTCTCTCTAATGGTTACGGGCTTATCCGCACTAGCATATACAGCCTGATTACCAGGTTGTACAGTAAATGCCGTCCTTCTAGCTATACCACTTTTGTCTAAAACTGCAGCTATATGTGAAGCAGAAACTTGTGTGTCTTTCTCAATACCGCTAATAGTTCTATACTCCCAAATTGGATCTGATAAAGCAGATATTACAAGTTCAATTTCATCAGCAGACACTTCGTTGAATGGTATTTCTGGAATTTGCTCAACTTTATAATGAGGCATATCATTTTTCAGTTTACATATATTTATAAATATATGTAAAGCATAGGAGTCATGGTACGCCCGACAGGATTCGAACCTGCGACCTCATCCTCCGCAAGGATGCACTCTAATCCAACTGAGCTACGGGCGCATAAATAACAGAGGTTAATTTACCACGTTAAGGGGGCAATTACTAGCTAGAAGCCGCTAGAATGTCAATGAACTCAGAAAACTGGCATACTTAGTCATATAATTGTCAGTTGGAGAGGTGCAAGAGTGGTTTAATTGGCTTGTCTCGAAAACAAGTGTGCATGCATAATGCACCGAGGGTTCGAATCCCTCCCTCTCCGCCAGTTAAGTTATAGAATCAGACTTTTTACTGCGGTGGCTTATTGCATATATGTAGCACACTAGTAAGACAATAACTCCTATAGCAATATAGATAGCAGCGTTAACAACAATACTTTTATTGAGTGCAAGCACCGCAGACTTCATAAAGTGATCAATCGGCTGCTTAAACTCGTCTGTAGACGCATTTTGAGCTACATAAGCGTTAAGTTTAGTGTTATATCCACGAATACCCCACTTTGAAGCCAAAACGGCCAGACCAGCTATTAGAAAGCTCCAACCTATCAGCTTAAATTTCTTTCTCCTGTTAGGATGCAGCGCGAGTATTAAAACAATACTTACAACTATGGCTACTACTTCGTAAGGCAGATACTTTTGAGACTGTTGGTATCTCTTGGCCACATATGAGTACTGTACGTAGTAAGGCTGGTTGTTTACAGAGGAATTAATGACTGCATTACTGGGGGTAATGTATTTAGTGTTTAGGAAGATACTACTGTTAATAATCTGATTTTTTATCTGATCGGCACCTGTTTGAGGGCTTATGGATGACGGCCAGCAGTTGGTAGCTAGGGGCGTGTTAATCTCTGCAAGCTGCAAATCAGTACATAGGGGCAAGTTTTGTATGCGAGACTTAAAGTAATTACTAATGCTGTTAGCGAAGTTATTTTTAACATTTATTAAATTTATATTAAATTCAGGCTTAGCAGTTGTCCCTTTTAACCAATTTAGATTGGCGGAAAGCAATAATTTAATATTTTGTTCGTATTTTGTTTGCGGATAGGCAGTCTCGGCTGATTTTTTAATAACTTTTTTAATATTTCCCACTTGATATTCACTTCCGACTAAGTTATCGGCTTCATCTGTAACTTTATTAATTAATATCTTATAACTGGAGTCATAGTCTATCCATGTACTTATTTTTGCTTCATTAGAAAAATTAATTTTAATATTTAATGAAACAGCCAGGCCTACAAGAGAGACAATCAGTATAAGTGCCAGCAATAAAGATAAAAACTTTTTAAATTTGGGCATTTTAATATTCTATCCTAAATTAAAGGCGAAAATATTAGATATAATACAAGAATGCAAGACAGTGTCTTCACTAAGATCATTAAAGGAGAATTACCCTCTTTTAAGGTATACGAAGACGATACTACCCTTGCCTTTTTAGACATACACCCTATTCAACCTGGCCACACCCTTGTTATCCCAAAAAAACAGGTAGAATTTGTTTGGGATCTAGATGAGGAAGATTATTTAAATCTAATGAAAACCGTTAAGAAAGTCTCAAAAAGATTAAAAGAAGTCATGCAAACAAAGTACGTTGGCGCCCAGGTTATAGGGGTAGACGTACCTCATGCGCACGTTAACTTAATTCCCTTCTCTACCGTAGAAGAATTCCGCACTAGTCAAGACATGGATTCCAAGCCTGATAATTCAGAACTGGAGAAGATAGCTGCAAGGATAAAATTTAATTAAATTAGCTAATTATGGACTTTTTCTTTTCACTATTTTTTGGAGCCGGCGTAGCAGCAATTGCCTACAACACCCTCGGTAGGAGAGTTGGTTATACGAATAATCAAAGTATTTTAATATTTTTGGCCGTAGTATTCGTAGTAGCGACCTTATTTTTCTTTACCATGCTGGATCTCATACTTAACGTTAAATAGCCGTTTAGTACCATTTATATTTGATATTGCAGTGATTGTTGATATCATGTGGCTATGGACGAGAGGGGGTTGGGCAAGGTACTACAAAGGGCCAGACAGGATGCTGGTTTAACGCAGCAACAACTTTGCTCTAAAGCTAATTTAAGCTTTTCTACGCTTACTAAAATAGAGAGAGGTGCAATAAAATCTCCCTCGATATTTACTATTCAATCTATAGCCGGAGCGCTGGGTTTATCTCTTGATGAACTGGTGGGAAGTAGTGGTAATCCGAATAAGACTTTCCAAAAAACAAAGAACGGAGTTAGTTTCATATACTTCGATGTTAATGGTTGCCTGGTTCACTTTTACCAGAGGGCTTTTGATAAATTATCACTAGATACAGGGTCGCATCTTGAGACGGTGGAGTCAGCTTTTTGGCACTTTAATGATCAAGTCTGCCGCGGCGAAATGAGCCTCAATGACTTTAATCAAGCTTTATCTAAGAGGCTAGGCAAGGGGAGCATAAAGTGGCAGGAGTATTACCTTTCTACCATCGAGCCAATAGACAGTATGCAGGAGCTATTAATGTGGTCGAGTGAGAGATATAAGGTTGGCCTAATGACGAATACCATGCCCGGGTTTCTATCCTCTATGAGGCGAGACCATAACCTACCTAATGTTAGTTATAGCGCAATCATAGATTCGTCTGAAGTAGGGCATATTAAGCCGGAAGAAGAGATATACGAAGCAGCAGAAGAAAAGGCTGGCTGTCCTGGCGGTGAAATCCTTCTTATAGACGATGATAGAGTCAATTTAATGGCTGCCGAAAAAAAAGGCTGGCATGTTCTTTGGTTCGATGATTCGAGGCCTGAAATATCCGTAGATAAGATTAAGCAGGCAATAGAGCCGGCCTAAGTATAACGTCTAATCTCTTCTGAAAGGGTTTTTAGCCGATCCCTGGCTGCACTAAGCTGTTCTTTTGTCTGCTCAACAACTGACTCTGGGGCACCACTTAAGTACTGCTTATTTGCTAAGCGCTTCTCAAGTTGCTCAATTAATTTTGCCTGTTCTTCTTTCTTTAGTTTTAGTTCACCAATGAAATGCTTTGCCTTAGCATCGTCGACATCGAGCCAAATTCTTAAATTAACACTAGTGAGTTTTATACCATGCCCTTCGTTATCTTCTTCAACACTGCCTAAGTTTGCCAACTGTTTCAGCATTTGGGCATTCTCTTTGATCAGGTTTTCATGCTTGTAGGTTAGGGGAGACTTTGGTGCTTTTAGTTCTTTTTGCAAATACCGCGCCTCTGTAACAATGTCTTTTATTGTTTCAAAATCTTTGGCGTGATGGCTATTATAGGCCAAAATTTCTTCCAAAGGTTGAGCGGCTAGCAGCGTATTGTTTGATACCGAATTTTGCCATATTGTCTCTGTTACAAAAGGAGCGAAAGGGTGGGCAAGTATTAGACTTTTTTCGAGTAAATAGCGAAGCAGACTTTTGTTTGGAGAGATTTTGCTAGCTTCAATGTACCAGTCTGCTAAATCATTCCAGATATAGTGATAGAGTTTGTCGTAAGCTTCTGAGAAGTGGAAGTTCTCCAGATCTTTTTTAATTAAATCTTGAGTGCTTTTTAGCTGTTTCAGAATCCAGTTATCTGCTAGGGTTTGTACGTCTGGTGCCGAACTGTCTAGTCCAAGACCCTCAATATATCTAGCGACATTCCAGAGCTTATTACAGAAGTTACGATTAGTGACTATCTTAGATCTACCCAAGCGCTGATCATTACCAGCGGTCATGCCTTGGACAAGAGCCAATCGAAGGGAATCTGTGCCGTATTCAGGAATAACCTCTAAGGGGTCAACTACTGTGTCAGGGCTGCTTTTACTCATTTTTTTACCTTCTTCGGTTCTAACTAGGCCGTGCATATATACAGTTTTAAAAGGGATGTCGCCTGTTACATAAGTGGTAGCTAGAATCATACGAGTTACCCAGAAGAATAGTATGTCCCAACCAGTCTCCATAACAGTGGTCGGATGGTAAGTCTTGTAGTCTTGGCTTCTATCCAGCAAATCATGAAGAGATAAATCATAGTTCTCTGCTAGTTTTGGGTCTATCAGGGTGCTCCAAGTCCAAAGGGCCGAGCTAAACCAGGTATCTAAGGTGTCAGGATCCTGCTGCCACTTAGGCTTACTCGGTTCATCGTCTGGTGGCAAAACCCCAACGTAAGTCTCTTTTTCACCCCTGTACCAGACTGGTATTCTATGACCCCACCATATCTGACGGCTAATACACCAGTCCCTGAGATTGTCTACCCAATGGAAGTAATTCTTCTCAAAACGGGCCGGGACTAGTTTAATGTCCCCTTCCCTAATTACATTCTGCATAACCTGCTTCAAGGAGCGTTTAGAGCCCTTCCAATCTACAACTGGCTTGTTTACGTCAATGAACCACTGCAGGCGTATCTGAGGCTCTATTTTGCCCTTTCCACGGCTATTTATGGCAACGTTATGCATGTAGTTGTCGTCTACTTTGACAAGCAAACCCTTTTTATCCAGTTTCTCAATAATCTTTGGCCTAGCCTCGTCTATACCCATACCGGCGAACTCGCCAGCAATAGGTAAGAGCTTACCTTTTAAGTCTATTATCTGTTCTTTGTCTAGCTTATGCCTTTCGGCTATATAGAAGTCTGTTTGATCATGCCAAGGAGTTATCGTCATAACTCCTGTGCCAAACTTAGGATCAACGGACTCATCTTTGATAATCGTGGCCTTAACCTTGCCGTTTATCCATTCTGCTTCGAACTGTTCCCCATGTTTGTACTTCTTATACCGCTTATCGTCAGGGTGCATGACGACGTACTTGTCACCAAATTTGGTTTCCGGTCGGGCGGTACCAATTAAAAATGGGCCGTATTTTAAGGTATAGAACTTGCCTTTTTCTTCGATGTAATCTACTTCGTCATCCGATACATTGGTTTCGAGCTTAGGGTCCCAATTAACTATGCGATGACCCCTATAAATAAGACCGTCCTTATACATCATCGTAAATACTTCATTGACGCATCTGTTTAGAGAATCATCAAGGGTATACCTCAGTCTGCTCCAATCGCAGCTTGCTCCCATAGCCCTAAGCTGAGAATTAATCTTATTCCTACTATCACCGACAAACTCCTTGGTAATTCTAAGAAACTCTTCCCTACCTACTTGGTGTTTGCTGGTTCCCTCTTTCTCTAGCTTAGCTTCAATAATGGCATTAGTTGCTATAGCCGCATGATCTGTACCTGGTAACCAAAGAGTATCTTTTCCCTCTTGCCTCGCTCGTCTTACTAGTATGTCTTGTAGAGTAATAAACAGGGCATGGCCAATATGCAGAGTGCCAGTCTCGTTCGGGGGCGGCATACTGATAGAAAACCGCTCTTTTTTCTGATCGGGGTGGGCAACAAAGATACCGCTGTCTTCCCATAATCTATAGATGTCATTCTCGTAGTCACTGGCCGTATAGGCTTTCGGTAGGCTCATATCTGGTTAATGATATCACCTCTAATATTGTTAATAAAATCCTAAATGGTGATCTATGTCACATGAAAATGCAAACTAACTACATACTTAAGCTTGGCTCTACGTCGAGAGTATACGGATCAGCTAAGGCTTGATTGTTAGTAGCGTAGTAATACCCGAGACTGGCAGCCATGGCAGCGTTATCGCTGCAAAGTTTAATGTCTGGATAGTCCAAGCTAATCCCTAAGGTCTTGCTTAGCTGTTCTCTTAGTGGCTGGCTAGCGGCGACACCTCCGGCTATCACGACGGCTTTGGGGCTAAACTCATCATATGCGCGTTTAGTATGCTCAACCAGAGCACCTATAGCTGCTTGCTGAAAACTAGCCGCCAGATTGGCTTTCTGCTTATCTGTTAACCTCGCCGGCAATTTTACTGATGGGTAGTCATAGCTTTCGCCTATCATTTTTTGAGCCGCCCTAAGGAGCGCGGTTTTTAGTCCGCTATACGAGAAATCGTAACCGCTCATCCGGGTTTTGGGCAGCAGTACTGAACCGGGGTCGCCATTTAATGCTAGTTTCTCGACGGACGGCCCGCCAGGGTAGGGAAGTCCTAACATTTTAGCTACCTTATCATATGCTTCACCAACAGCATCATCGGTTGTGCGTCCGAGAACTTGGTAGTCAAAGTGATTATTAAATAACACCAATTGCGTGTGTTTACCGGATACCATTAGTGCAAGAAAGGGAAATTCAGGGGCACTTTTTACCAATCTATAACCAGGTAGATCTGTTTTTGTTATGAAATTTGCATATATGTGGGAGTGAATATGGTTTGTGGCATACAGCGGTTTATTAAAAACAATTGCTAAGGTTCTGGCGGTCAAGACGCCAATTAGCAGACTACCGCTCAATCCGGCACCGTAATTAACAGCTATAGCGTCAATATCTCCCCAATCAAGCTTAGCTTGGCTCAATGCTTCTTCTAAACAGGGAGTTATAGCCTCAATGTGGCTTCTAGCCGCTATTTCCGGCACTACACCGCCGTATTTACGGTGTAAGTCCATGCTTGATGCCACTACGTTACTTCTCAAATAATAGCCATCGCTGACCACAGCTACCGCCGTTTCATCGCAACTAGTTTCTATCCCAAGAATGTTCACCTTAAGCCTAGAATAACATGGTAAGAACCGAGGCATTTGTTTAAAGCGGTCATATTTACTTATA
>Ga0335073_10008777_pt1 | contig 14178 bp, 10 predicted proteins | sample Lox_Sample_22_FD_207093 | JGI IMG/M metagenome (GOLD analysis project Ga0335073, IMG submission 207093) | Soil microbial communities from Loxahatchee National Wildlife Refuge, Florida, United States - Lox_Sample_2.2 | ecosystem: Environmental > Terrestrial > Soil > Wetlands | place: USA... | reverse complement strand
TAGAAGTTCGATCGCCCAAGGCAGCCGGTACAGTTAGCCTAAACGTCAGCCGTCGTCCCTCAGTCAAGCGGACGCTGGTTGGGAGGGCTTTGTCGCCTGCGCGGGTGGAGGTTGAGAGTCCTTGGGCGAAAAGGCTGGATGTCTGCAGGGGAAACCGCTTGCCATCAATGCTGATAGCGCTGAGAGCAAGCCTGAGATAACCCGGATTACTCTGCTGTTTTGACACAAGAGCCGACTCGATCACACCTATAACTGGCATGCCGCTGGAGACCACCGGATCGCCATCCACACTGACCGGCTCTGCCACGACTGCTGCAAAGCCATCCCCGGGCCGGATGTTGCTGCTATCCAGAGCCTGTTGCAAACGCACGGTGAGAAGAGTCCCGGCCGGCAGGATTCGCATGTGCTGGGAAGGAAATGGCAGACCGTTCTTGCCGAAGGTGGCGGCCGCGTCGGCTGGGCCAGCCACGTTAGTATGAAAGGGAAGCTTTTTCACGCTCCCGGAAACGCTGGCCGAAGCGCCCGCCTCCACCGATCGGTTGCAGCTTGGAGTAAAAGCCGACAGAGCCAGTAATCCGGCTAACCAAAGTTGAGCCTTTCGCTTCGGGGGTTTCACTCCTGCATCCTCACGCTAGTCCGCTTTGAACCGTAAGTGGCAAACTAAGTACCATCCCAATTCCGCGTTGACTCAATAAGTTACGGAGCATTCACTGCGCAGGCGCATGTATATTTTGCTCGGCATAGAGGCGATGAGGGTTGCAAATGAGATGAGTGCTACAAGTGAAGAGCGTCCGGAACAAATAAAAGCGGAGAACGAATCTGGCAACTCGTTCTCCGCCTGACATTCAACCTGGTTACGGTTATTTCTTCTTTGTGCCTTTCTTAGCAGGCATCGGCTTCTTTGCAGCCTGCCGACCGCCAATGAGAGTCAAAGCATCGGTCGCGTTGAAGGGGAAACGCCGCACCGATTCCTGGCCGGTAGTACTCAGACGAACATCGACACGGCGATTGCTTGCCCAGATGATGACTTGCATTCTGCGGAGAATCCGGGCTCGCTCTTCCCTGGTTAGTTCGTTATCGTTTTCCACCGATTCCTTAACTTCTGCGGCGGTCAGGTTGTGTTGGTCGCCCCGAGCCTCGGTTTCAAGAGAGCTCTCCGGGACTCCGTGCTCGATCAGGAACCTCTTGACCAGACTCACGCGCCGCTCGGAAAGCGCCTGGTTGTATGCCACCGTGCCGCGCTTATCGGCATGTCCGATAAGGGTCAGGTGGGCGTCTGGCTTGCTCCGGAGGTAGTCGTTGAAGTCGGTAGCCAATGACATCAGGGTCTGCTGTTGGCTTGCCACCAACCCCTTGTCCGGTTCTTTAACCGGGGGCTGGTCGGTCGGGAAGTAGATGCTGTGTCCAAGCGCGAGACGTGCTTCCTCTTCCTTGTTTACGGGAGGCAACGGCGGCGCTTCAACCGCCACTTGGGTTGAGGCTTGGCTGCTTAGACCGCGCGTGTCGGTGCAGGTCGCGCCGACCGTCACAGTCCCGGGTGAAATACCACCGGTGTTGAGAGTGGCCGAGCTTCCGCTGCCGGAAATCGTGCCGCTGCTGGCCGTCCAGCTAGCTACGGAAACGGAGACGCCATCGGGACTGGTGCAGTCGCAAGTCACGGTGACGCTGGTGCCCGTGGGAGCGCTGGCCGGACTGGCGCTGCAACTCATGGTTGGCGGGTTCTTGGGGGGCAGCGGCTTGACCGTATAGTTGGCCGAGCATGTTGCCTCGTTGTTGGTTTTTGCCTTGGGATCGGTAACCCGAGCGGTCACGACGTAGTTGCCCGGCGCGGCAGTACTGGTATCGATGCTGGCAGTTGTATCCTTGCCGGTGACCACACCGCCGTTGCCGCTCCAGCTGTAAGCCACCGTATGCTTGGGGTTGAAGTTGCTGGCGGTGACCGTTGCAGTGATGGGCTCTCCCACCATGACTTCGGTGGGCTGGACCGAGCAGGAAGCGGCCGGCACAAGCGGCGGCGCCCCGCCCCAGTTAAATACCAGGCCAGTGCGCAAGCGTACGCCCTCGAATGAAGGATGCCGAAGGTCGGGGAAAGGGGTATCCGCGAAGTCGGAATAATTGTGCCGGCCCCACACGTAATCTGCCTCGAACAGACGGAGGGAGAGCCATTTCCGGATGGGTAAGTCCATGCCGCCGCCCAGAATCGCGCCAACTCCGTTCTGACCATTCAGACCACTGATCGTGGCCCGGTTCAAACTCAACAGGGTGTGCAGGAAATAGTTCGCGCTGTCGGTGCGCACCATGAACCTGGGCCCAATCGATCCGGTCGTCTCGTAATTGCCGCTCCCCCAGTTGTGGCCAAGGTCAAACTCGAGTCCCCAATGAGGATCGAAGTTGTAGGTCAGGGCGCTGCCAAACCCATCGGACATATCTGGAACTTTGTAGGGAGTGGGGTTGAAGAAATTACCAAACGGCGTCGGCACTGTGCCGCCGGGATGCAACCACTGATAACCTATGAACCAATCCCATTTGGGGTTTGAGTCGCTTTGCGCGATCGCTGGACTGCAAAGAAAAACGATGAAGGACATGACCAGGCCAATCACCACGATGCGGCCTGAGCGCAGGTTGGAACAAAGTGACATTGAAGCCTCCATATCTGGAAACGTCGTCGGCTGCTCTAAGCTTGATTGCTCGTCGCCGTCGCAAAAGCTGCTGCGAGTCGAAATGAATCTCGATTGGACTTCTACCTGGGAACTGCCAATTCTAGCGCAACGCAAGCTTAAAGCGAAAGAACTATCCCCAGGAATTACCTTTCCGGTATCTGGATTTGTAACCCTCGGGCAGGGCTTTGCCATTCACTGTCTCAAAGTGATATCAACGAATAGGTGCATAGGTCACGCCGGCTTCTGACCGTCGGGGTGGCAGCGTTCAGTAACGTTCAATCAGTACTGTCGAAGAGGAGTCTAATGCCCTCTGGACGGCTCTCCGGAGACCTTGCCCGGGAAGAAGGTTGCCGCGTATCGTGTTCAGTGCTGCGGAAGAGAAAGTAGATTCCATGGCCACGCCTGAGGGATCGGCCAAGAATGTGCACATGATTCACGAAAAAGTGTTGATCGTGGAGGATGAAGAGAACGAGCGCACCGGCCTCGCAGAGCTGGTTTCCTCCTGGGGATACAAGGCGGAAACCGCACGGGACGGCCAGGAGGGCCTGGACAAGGCTTCGCAGTGGGCGCCCTCGATTGTCATTACCGATCTCAAGATGCCACGGATGGGGGGCATCGAGTTGCTGGAGCGGCTTGCGGCGCATGCTCAGGCGATGGCGGTGATCATGGTTACTGCGCAAGGTACCATCGATAGCGCCGTTCAGGCGATGCGGATGGGCGCCTATGACTACGTCACCAAGCCCATCGACACCAACCGCCTGCGCACCATCCTGCAGAACGCCTCAGCCCTTCTGGGAACCCGCGCGGAACTGGAGACTGCACGCCGCAAACTACGGGACTCAGGATCTCTCGGACAGCTGACGGGATCGTCCCGGAAGATGCAGGAGATCTTTCGCCTCATTGAAATGGTCGCTCCCAGCACGGCCTCGGTTCTGATCACTGGCGCCAGCGGCACAGGCAAGGAACTGGTCGCACGAACCATCCACGAACTGAGTCCTCGCCGCGAACGCCCCTTTGTGGCGATCAACTGCGCCGCCATCCCGGAAACTCTGATCGAAAGCGAGATCTTCGGCCATGAAAAGGGAGCTTTTACCGGCGCCATGGAGCGCCGTACTGGCTGCTTCGAACTGGCGGAGGGTGGAACTCTCCTGCTGGATGAAATCGGCGAGATGCCCGTGGCCACGCAGGCCAAGCTGTTGCGTGTCCTGGAGGACCGAAAGTTGCGCCGCCTCGGCAGCCGCGTGGAGACCGCTGTGGACGTGCGAGTCCTTGCTGCCACGAATAAGACTCCCGAAGAGGCTGTAGCCCGAGGCGAACTACGCAGCGATCTCTACTACCGTCTCAACGTTTTTAATATCCACATGCCTCCGTTGCGCGAGCACAAAGAAGATATTCCCGAACTCGTACAACTGCTCTTACAGGAAATGAGCGCCAAGCACTCGCGCAAAGTCGCGGCCGTGAGTGAGGCGGTGCTGAATCTTTTCAACAGCTATTCCTGGCCGGGAAATGTGCGGGAACTGCGCAATACCATCGAACGCGCTGTGATCGTTTGCGAAGGCGGCATGATCGAGACTAAACATCTGCCCCCAGGCTTTGGCCACGCTCCCTTGCACCCGGCGGCCAATGATCCCGATGCCGTGCGTCTGGGCGTGGGCACGACGGTGGAAGAGGCGGAAAAGATGCTGATTCTGAAGACCTTGGAGTCCACCAGTAATAACAAGACCCGAGCAGCGGAAATTCTGGGCATCAGCCTGAAAACCCTGCATAATAAGCTGAAGGAGTACGGCACTGCATCGGACGGGGCTTTGAGCAGGGAGGAATAAGCCCCATGAAAATCCGCCCTTCGTCGTGGATGTACATGATCCTGAAACCGTAGTTGTACCGCCCGCGTTTTCCCAGCATGCGACGGAAAATCATCATCGTCCTCTCCATCACCTCCATGGTGACGGTCATGGTGGCAGCGTTTTCATATCTTTATATCTCGCAGATTCTTCGGCTGCGGACAATCAATACTTATGAAAACGCAGCCCAGCTTACACAACAGCTGGGCTACGCCGCCAACAATGCCATTCCCGATCTCGGCAGCACCCGGGTCGACATCAACAATCCGGCGGCCGTCCGTGGGGCATTGAAAGAGTATCTGCAGACCGACGTCAACCTGAACAATATGCTGCAATCGGTGGTGGCCCTGTGGCCATCGGTCTATGACGCTTGTCTGGTCGATGTGAACGGCAAGGCGCTGCTCCACTCCGACCCGACCAAGGTTGGCAAGGAGATTCCGCCGCGTACTGACTTTCTCAAGGTGCGTGAAGCCCGCTTTCGCCGGCAGTTGCAGCTCGTTTACGGCCCACAGACTGTATACGACGTGAGTTTTCCGCTCCAGTTGAATGGGGCTCCGTTTGGGACCATCCGCATCGGCGTTTCAACGGTATTTTTGAGACAGGAGCTGACGCCGCGGCTGGAACACGCGTTGTTCATCTCCATCGCTTCGATCTTCGCCTCCCTGCTCCTTTCCGCGGGAATTTCCAACCTGGCGCTCGGCCCGCTCAAGAAGATCAGCCTTAATCTGGATAGCGTCTCCGCCGGTCAAGAGGAAGATTTATCCGGCAATGAGTCGGCACACGACGAATACGGCTTGGTGACGCTTAAGATTGCCAATCTTGGTCGGCAGATACGGGACAGCAAGGAAATTTTTTCCGCGCTGAAAGACAATGTAGACCAGCTCATGTCCAATCTGCAGGACGGCCTGATGCTGTTCACCAGGGATTTTCGCGTGGTATTGGTGAGTGCGCCGGTCGAGCAATTTCTAGGCCGTCCGCGGCGGGAGCTTCTGGGCCGGACCGCTAAGGAGATTTTTTCGCACGGATCCGACCTCGGGGTTCTTGTTCTTGACGCGTTTGAGCGCCAGCGTCCGCTGCAGCAGCGGGAACTTGAAACCGCAAGCGGACGCAGGGTTCAGGTCTCGCTCGACTTCATCCAGGAGAAATCTACGCAGATCGGCGCCTTGCTGATCATGCGAGATAAGGAATCTGTACGCCGTATCGGCGATGAGATCGAGATGTCTAGGCGGCTTTCCGCCAGCGGCCGCATCACGCGCGGAGTGGCTCACGAGGTAAAGAATCCCATTAATGCCATCGTGCTCCATTTGCAGCTGCTGCAGAACAAGCTGGCCCAGGCGGAGCCCGACACTCGCCGCCACATGGAGATCATCGATAACGAGATCCACCGCCTCGACCGGGTAGTGCAGACTTTGATCGATTTCACCCGGCCGCGCGACCTGCATCTGGAGGAGATGGATTTGCGCAGCTTACTGGAAGACGTAGCGCTTCTCGCCGCTCCCGATGCGGAGCAGCATGGAGTTCGCATCGAATGCGATTTGCCCGACGAGCGGCTGCCTGTCCGTGCAGACTCCGACCTGATGAAACAGGCCGTCTTGAATGTGGTGCTTAACGGAGTTCAAGCGATGTCCAATGGCGGTCAACTTGCCATCGTGGCGCGTCGAGAGGGCAACTTAGCGGTGGCTGAGGTTTGCGACCGCGGCCCCGGCATTCCCAGTGAATTGCACGACAAGGTATTCGAACTCTATTTCACGACGAAAAAAGACGGCAGCGGCATCGGGCTGGCGTACACCTATCAGGTGATGCAATGGCATTACGGTTCGGTGGATTTCGAGTCGGTTGAAGACCAGGGAACTACATTTCGCTTCCGCGTCCCCCTGACCGGTACCAGAGCTGACGCGGACGACAATGCCGGACACGATACGGTCCCGATCAGCAGTCAGAGCTAGCGGCACGTCTTTTCCGGAGGCTACCGGAAGAATTTTTCCAGGGCCTCTTCGTTCGTGGCACGGAGAAGCGTAAAATTTGGGGAATCCTGGCTGCGGGTCCAGCCAACCGCATATGACTCTGGCCGTCGTTCTCGGAATCTGTCTGCTGTGTCCGTCCGCAGCGCATGGTGTTGCTGTCTCCGAAGGCCAGCAAGCTCCTTCGTCGGCAACGGCACAAGCAACGGGCGCTCAGTCCAAGCCCGCCTCAGGGACACAATCTGCGGGTCCTTCTACCAGCCAAGGCCGGACTGGGGCGAATCCCTCCAAGCCAGTGTCAACCAAGCCTCGGGGTCATCGCAAAGTGGCGTCTCCGAATTGTGTTGACACCACATCCGGGAACAAGCGAGCCGCCGGATCAGCGTCTTCCTCGCCGGCCTCCACTTCCAGGAGGCTTAAGCCGTGCCCCCCCGAAAAGACCGTAGTTCGCAACGGAGGAACCAACGCTCCTCCTGTGCGCCTGACGGGAACCGATCCCACTAAACCTGTCTCCCGGAGCACGACGGATGAACTTCTGGCCGCAACCGAAGCGAACCTCAAAAAGATCGCAGGACGCGAACTGAAGCCGGATCAGCAGCAAACCCTCGCGCAGATTCGCGAATTCATGGAGCAATCCAGGCAGGCTGCGGCCTCTGGAGACCTGGAGCGAGGGCAGAACCTGGCTTCAAAGGCGCGCTTGCTTTCCGACGACCTGGCCAAACCGTGACGTTGCCACAACGACTTCAAACCGCACCCCTCAAGGTCGAGACTATTCCATTCTTCACTTGCCTTTTGCCCGTGCGGCATTCACTTTGGTGAGCAATTCCTGTGACATCTTCTGCAATGGTCCCGGAATCTTCACCGCTTCGGTAAGCACTTCGCGCGCTTCGGTGGTTCTATCGAGCTTAGCGTAGGCAAAACCCAGACGGTACAAAGCAACGGCGTAGGGTTGGTCGTCTTCCCCTTTGAGCAGGGCCGCCGCCGCTTTCAGTTCCGGAATTGCAGCCAGGGTACGGTCCTGTTTCATGTAGGCATAGCCCAGCGTGGAATGTGCCACTCCTGCCGAGAGCTTTCTCGGTCTGTCGGCATCGGGAGCGTCGGGCTTCGCCACTTCCAGTGCCTTCTGGGCATACGTGATGGCTTTCGTCACACTCCCCGGCTTTGGACTGTCGGAGTAATAGCTGGCCAGCAGCAGCAAGGCTGGCAGCGAGTCCGGATTTGCCGCAAGCGTCTTCTCGCCAAACGCCACCAGCCGCTCCGGATCGTTCAGTTGTCCCGGACCCAGCGTATACATGGCGTAGCTCGACACCTGATCCTGAAACTTCGAGCCGGGAAAGGCGGCGGTGTATTTCTCGATCTCCTCCATTCGGCTTTTGGGGTCATTCTCGCTGGCGATCACGTTGAAGCCGACCGACTCGAGAAAATCGCAATTGTTCTTGCTGGCAGCTTTGTCCTCCACGGCCTGCCTGCTGAACTCTTCGTCGCTCACGCCAGCCGGCTTGTTTTTGCCGATGGAACTGCACACTTCGCCGCCCCGGCAGGAATAATCGATCAACTTGCCATTGTCTTTGGCTTGCTGCGCCAGGCTGGCCTGAGAAACCAGAATGTCCAGGTTACGCGGTGATCCTGTGAGGGCCTTGTCTCCATACTCCAGGGCTTTGCTCAAGTCGCCGGAATTCTGGTAGGCCTGCGAAATCTGCCAGTTCCCATACGCCACAGCCGCAGGATTGGCCGCGAACTTCTTGACGAAGTCCTGGTACATAGCCAGCTTTTTCTGTGGGTCCGTCTCGCTCGAAATGGCTTGCAGATCGCGATCCTCATCTGTTCCAGCGGCGATGACGATCTTATCGATCTGGCCCAGAAGCTGCGTGGAAGGGAAAAGCGAGGAAGCAAAAACTAGCAACACGAGAAACGTTCTGACGCGTCTCATAGCCCACCTCCGCCGGAAAGAGATTCACGAAGCGCGGACTTTCTCACTTGCAGGCGAATCCTAGCGCCGAATGGGCCCCGGCGCAAGAGCGGCGATTCCAAATCGCAATCGTGGGTGACCGCGAGGTGACAACCTAAACCGTCCCTCTCAGATAAAGTAATTGTCATGCGCGCCATCCTGGGCCAGCGTCCATTGCGTTTCGTTTTTGCCGCCAACGTGATCTCCATGCTTGGCAGCGGGATGAACTCCGCCGCTGTGGCCTGGTACATCCTCGAAGCCACGCACTCCGAGATGGCCCTCGGCACGTTCGCCGTGCTGCAAACGCTTCCCGCGATGCTGATGCTGCCCTTTACCGGCGTCATCATCGATCGCGAGGATCGCCGGCGCCTGGTGATGATGCTGGGCGCCGTTCGTGCCGTCATCATCGTAACCGTCGCCATCCTTGCTTTTCGCCATCGCGTGCATGTCTGGCAGCTTTATCTAATGAACACGCTGGTGGCGGCCGGTTTCTGGATGTTCTGGCCGACGATTACCGCGCTGATTCAGGAGCTCACGCCCGAAGGCCAGTTTGTGCACGCCAATACGTTCCTGCTGGCCGGCGTGCAAGGAGGGTGGCTGATCGCAGGAGCGCTCGTCGGCTTCATGTATAACCATCTCGGACTCGGGGGCGTACTGCTGATCGACGTCTCCACCTACGTGGTTTCGTTCTTCTGCTATTTTGCGGTGCGGAAGGGCAGGCACGTGGTTCTCCGCCCGGCCGAGCTGCGCGCCGACATCGCCGCGGCCGAGTCCCAGCTGGCGCGCTTCGGGCGCGAGATGCGCGAGGGGCTGCATTTTCTGCGCGATCATCGCGGCGTGGTCCTGCTCGGCGCCAGCTGGGCTCTTTTTCTTGGTGCCATGATCACGGGAGTCGTTGTGACACCTTCTCTCAGCGAGCGCGCCTTCCACGCGGGCGCCGTGGGCTATGGCTGGCTGAACGCCGGATGGGGCACGGGCGCATTCTTGAGCGCGTTGTATGCTCCGGTCGCGATTGCCCGGCTGGGTGGACGCCGCGCCATCGCTTTCTCCATGGCCCTGCTGTCGGTGTGCGTGGCCTGTGCCCCCATCTCGCCCTGGCTGGCCCTCGCCATCTCCTTCTATCTTGCAATGGGTTCGGCACGCGGGGTGGGCGGGGTCGCCATGAATACCAGCCTGATGGAAATGGTCCCGCAACATTTGATGGGCCGCGTGCAGAACGCTTTCTACTTTGCGGGAACGTTTCTGCAACTTGTGCTCGCTTTGCTTGTGGGAGAGGTGGCTTACAAGATCAGCCTTGTGGCAGGATATGCCATCCTCGCGTCTGTTTATGCCTTGGCCTTTGTAGCCGCCAGTTGGCCTGGGGAAGTCAACCGGATGGAAGAAATTGGCGCTGCAGACTGAGGCTTCTCACCACAGAGTCATAGACCAGAGAAAAGCAACTCCGACAAACAACTCGGCTTCCACCATCCCTGGCGGCGGCCCAGTGTCTCTGTGTCTCCGGGTGAGTGGTGTTATCCTTCCCATTCCCAAGGAGGCCTCGATGTCTTCAGAGTTGCACGGCCGCGCCGGCGTTGTTTTCGGAGTTGCGAACAAGCGCTCGATCGCATGGTCCATCGCCCAGGGACTGCACGCCGCGGGAATGAAGCTGGCCATTACCTATCAGAATGAGCGCCTGGAACAGGAGGCTAAAGATCTCATCCTTTCCTTGCCCGGCGCCGAAGCCTACATGTGTGACGTCACCAAAGACGAAGAAATCGACCGCCTCTTTTCCACGCTGAAAGAACGGCACGGCAAGCTGCATGCGCTCGTGCACTCTGTCGCCTTCGCGCCAGCGGACGAACTCAAGGGAGATTTCATCAACACCACGCGCGAAGGCTTCCGCATTGCGCTGGACGTAAGTGTTTATTCGCTGATTGCAGTGGCGCGCTCTGCTGCTCCGCTGATGGAAGACGGCGGCTCGATCATAACCATGACCTACTACGCCTCGGAAAAAGTCGTACCCCGCTACAACGTAATGGCGGTGGCCAAAGCTGGACTGGAATGCACGGTTCGCTACCTGGCCTACGAATTGGGAAAAAAGAAAATCCGGGTGAACGCCATTTCCGCCGGCCCGGTGAAAACCCTCGCCGCCCGCGGGATTTCGGGCTTCGGCGATATGCTCAAGGCCCATGCGGAGCATGCCCCGCTGGGGCGCAATGTGGAAATCGGCGAAGTCGGCGCAACCGGAGTTTTCCTGGCTTCTGACGCCAGCAGCGGCATCACCGGCGAAGTCATCTTCGTGGATTGCGGGTATAACATTATGGGGTTTTGAGTTCTATTAACTCCGGGAGGACAAAGGACGTGCACTCCAACCGCCTCGTGCTCGCGGTTTTTGCCCTGGCAATCCTCGCTTGTATGATCCGTGAGTGGCGCAGCCCGGTCGCTTGCCCCCGCCCGATTGTTGCCGCGGCGCCGTTCAGCCGCTGATCCCCTGCGCAATTCTCCCGGTGCCTCGACGTATTCAACCCGCACTTGGCTTTCTCCGTGTCTGTAAATTTCCTTTGACAACTCTTTTACTCCCATCCGACATTCCCTCACACTCCACCAGATAGCCTTCACTCAGCGGTCATCAAAAAATCTCAGGAGCACAAACGTGAAATCGCGTCTCGCAGTCTTAGCCCTCTCTCTTTGCCTGGCATTCGCAGCCAGGCTTGCTCTCGCACAGGCCGGCAGTCTCGATCCGGCGTTTGGCAACGAGGGCATTGTCGTCACCGATTTCGGCCCTCTTAACAATTCGTTCGTGACTAACGACTTCTCGTTTTCCGACGCGGCGCTCGCGCCAAGTGGCGATATTGTCATCGCCGGATCCGTCAGCGGACTTGATGGACAATCGGAAACTGCCGTCATCGCACGTTATCTGGCAAGCGGCGAAAACGATCTCACCTTCGCCAATGATGGTCTCCTTACCATCCCGGCTCCGCCCAACTTCGTGGCTGGATTGTCGTTTCCGCTGTCCGTATCAGTTCAGAGTGATGGAAAACTCCTGGTGCTGCTTCTCGCTGCCAACAGCACCGGCACTCAGCCGGAAACCATCGTCTTCCGCTTCAATGTCAACGGTAAGCTAGACACCTCGTTCGGCGGCCAAGGTTTCGTTTTCGTCAGCTTTCCACAGCAAGCGCTTCTTTCGTCGAGCCCGAACTTGGTATTGGCCCAGCCGGATGGCAAGATTCTGGTCGCCGGTTCGGCCCTTGCCTACACCGGCGCTTCGGAGACACTTCTGGCTCGCTATCTTGCCAACGGCGCTCCTGACGCCACATTTGGAAGCAACGGAGTCGCCCTTTCCGTCTCCATCGATAGTCCCAGTGCGTTGGCGATACTCTCCGGCGACCGGGTGCTCGCCGCGAACCTCATAGGCCAGATCGCCGAATTTGCTTCCAACGGCAAGCTGGAAGCGTCCTCCGCCGGCGGCACCATCGTTGCAAAAAAAAACACTGGAAACGTGACTTTCACGGCCAACGGAAAGTTGTTGATAGGCGCACCCACGCAGGGCCCTTCGGGCCGCCGCAACCTCGACACGAAGATTACCCGCCTGCTCGCTAGCGGTGGTCTCGACTTCTCGTTTGCATCTCCCGCCATCAGCTTTGGCGCGAACGGCCCGTCGGTCAAGAGCGAACCCTCCAGCGTTGCAGTCGATTCTGAAGGACGGGGCGTGGTTGGCGGAATCTTCGTTACTCCGGCGGAAGGCGTCTTCGGTGTGGCGCGCGTCAACTCCAACGGTTCGATCGACACGACCTTTGGCAGCAACGGCGCCGTCACGACACAAATCGCCCTGGAAGGATCGGTCTTCTCCGTGCTCGTGCAATCCGATAATAAGATTCTTGCCATCGGCGAGGTGCAAGTGTCCAAAACCTTACCGGGCACGACCGAGGGTCTCGGCATCGCCCGCTACCTCGCTCAGTAGGTCAGCACCCCAATTTGCGACAGCACACGCGGCTCGGACTCTTCGATTCGTGTGTGCTGAAGCGCACTCACTTCCTCAAATTGTAATCAGCTTGTGATTCGGATTCGGCGGCCATTTTCTTCGGTGCGCTCCAGCGCTATCTCGACATCGCGCTCTCGCTGAAACCGCGCAAACTTTTCTCCCCACTCGATGAGCAAGATGTTGCTTTCTCCACGCAGGTCGTCGAGCGCCAGCGTGTCCAGTTCCCTTTGCGTGTCGATCCGGTAGAGATCGATGTGATATAGCGTGGCTCGCGGCCCTCGATACTCGTGTACCAGAGTAAAGGTAGGACTGGTGACGTCTTCTTCTTCCGCCGCCTCGAATGCCGCCGCAATTCCTTTGACCAGCGTGGTCTTCCCGGCCCCCAAGTCCCCGCGCAGCAGCACAACTTTCGGCGGTTCGAGAACGGCCGCCAAAGTTTGCCCGAAGGCGATTGTCTCCTCCGCTGAATGTGTAATGATCTCTCGGTTCATCGCATAGATCAGACGCTGAGAACATCTCTCGAACAACCAGATCAGTATAGCGAGAGAATTGCGGGGGGTTGATGCACCGGGACTAAGGGCAGGCAGGGTTGCAGTTAGCTTTTCGGCAAGTGCGGCTCGCTGGCCGCTTAAAGGCTAACTTCCCTTCGGCGTGAAAAATGCCGTCGATTTCAACCCGAGAAAACTCCGATCGGCCACATGGTCGACCGAGGTCCGCAGGCGGCGATGGTCATCATCCTCGAGCGCGATGAAGCGGAACGGCTGCAATACGCCGTTTGAGGTCCGCGCGATCGGGTCAAGGATTTCCGCCATACCGTGTACGGGGCCAGATTCGGTCTGGAAGGCAACTTCCACAAAGTCGCCCTGGGAGAGCTGCTGCGCCATCCGCAACAGTCCACCCGTGGTCGAAATGGTTTTGAGTTTAGCTCGGGTGCGGCGTCCGTCTTCCATCTGAATTGCTGCCAGGACTGACTCGCCAAGCTGGACGCGGACCGCGCGCCGCGAAGGGTGCGGTTGGGGGAAGTGGGTCATAGGACAGCTTGGACTATTGCACCGGCGCGAGTGAAGTAATAGATTACGAAAGCAGATGGTCCGATTACCCCGCCCGTCAAGCGTTTTGCCCCGTCCAAGGTCCGCAGGATGAGCCACATCCAGCGTCGTTACTGGGACGGTACTGTACGACCGGACATGGGATTATGCTGCGCGCGGGCTGAACTTTTTCAGATTCAGCCCCTCCAACAAACCAGTTCTTCTTTCCCTGCGGTGCGCGTTCGCTGAAACGCTGCCGGCAAGCCTTTGAGCAGGTCTGTCGCAACCAAAGAGTGCTCGCCGACTGTGCTCTGCATGACATCGCCGGCAAGACCGTGCAGATGCACGGCGACGAGAACTGCCGAGAATGCATCCTTTGGATGCTGCGCGATCAAGCCTGCCACCATTCCAGTCAGAATGTCTCCGGTTCCTCCAGTCGACATTCCCGGATTTCCCGTTGTGTTCACCCAGGTTTCTCCGTCAGGTCGTGTCACGAGGGTCCGATTACCCTTGAGCACCACGATCAACTCATGCTCGCGCGCAAATTTGCGGGCTGTAGCCAGGCGGTGGGCCTGTACCTCGGCGATGGTGCATCCCGCTAATCGCGCCATCTCTCCGGGATGTGGAGTGATCACCAGCGTCCGGCCTTTGCCATTCAGCCCATCGGTGCGGCCTTCAAATGCATTCAGCCCATCCGCGTCAAGCACCGCGGGAATTAGGCTCTCCCCTACCATCTTCCTCACCAGTTCGGCGGTTTCCGGCTCGCGGGAGATTCCCGG
>Ga0335073_10008776_pt1 | contig 14178 bp, 11 predicted proteins | sample Lox_Sample_22_FD_207093 | JGI IMG/M metagenome (GOLD analysis project Ga0335073, IMG submission 207093) | Soil microbial communities from Loxahatchee National Wildlife Refuge, Florida, United States - Lox_Sample_2.2 | ecosystem: Environmental > Terrestrial > Soil > Wetlands | place: USA... | reverse complement strand
GGTTCAAGACGGTTGGTCTGCACTACATCACGATTTCCGATAGGCCGGACTGAAAGCAAAGCATCTTGCAGCAGAAAATCAGGCCCAAAAAACAAAAATTACCTATGCAGTGACGAACGTCGGCTAACACCAGATGAACTCGCAGAATTAGAGCGTACAGGCATTTGGCGCGGTCGTCATAAGCGCCGCTATCCCTCCCAAAACGGCAATTCTCATGATCGGCGAAACATCCGCCGTGCCAGTTGGATCGGTTAGAAGGCGATCTTGGCCTGCCCGTCATAGCTCTAGGCAACCATGATCGCAAAGCACCCCCTGGCAAGTTTCGCGTCTTAGGGGTGGACACGTTTGCAGGGCCGTTCGAGGACTACTTGATCGCTGATTGCGATTCCAAGGAAACCGCGATCGAGTTGGCCAAAGAGCACGGCGGGAGCAAACATGAGGCTGACGAAGAGGAGCAAAATGCGAATAGCGCTTGACGCGTGAACCGGTCCTCGCAAGCGCCATCATGGAAATAAGAGCGGCTGCCCGGAATGCTAAGGAAAGGAGCAACATCATGAAACTCGGCAATTATGAACAGAAGGCACCTCCGGGTAAATTTCGCGTCTTAGGGGTCGACACGTTTTCCGGGCCGTTCGAGGACTACTTGATCGCGGATTGTGATTCCAAGGAAACCGCGATCGCGTTGGCCAAGAAACACGGCGGGAGCATGAATCCAACTTACGTGTACGACTGGGAAGGTGACATGCTGTTTACCGCTGGCAAACCTTGACCTCGCAGCGCTTGGCTGAATTAGCGCTGTGGTCCTGTCCCGTCCCTCAGGTCCTGAAGTTTGTTAGCCACGGTCCTTCCTCAGTTATTATTTTTCTGCTTCAACGCGTTGGCACAATCCGACGCCGTTTTCGCACCCTTCAATGCCAACTGTTCGATGCCTTCCGAATAACGAGAGTAAAGCGCACCCACGTTCTCGCTGAGCTTGTAGAACACCGTGGAGACGTTGGAGAAGTCTTTTGCCAAGTCGATGTTTTCCCCGGCTTTTTGTTTACCCCCGTCCATCATGCTTGCCGCCGACATGTTCGAGGTGCTCATCGCGGACAGTAATGCATTGCGACAGCCATCGTCCAGCCATTCAAAGAACGTGAAACCGAGTCGACCATTGAACGCTTGGGGGTTCTTTCTAAAGCCTTTGATTCCGGCTTCAATCACTTGAACGGTCTGACGGTCTTTTGCAACGGCTTCCGCGCCACCCCTACCAACTAACTTCTCCCACCTGTCGAGCAACGACTTGTATTCATTAACGGCACGTTCTGAATTTCATCATTAGTGGGAAAGTGCGTGTCCGGCTTTTGGGCGAAGGTGACGACAGAAACAGCAGAGCAGATAAGCAGTGCAAGTGCGTAACGGAGGAGGGGCATGGGTTGCCTCCGAGGATACGTGAGGTGAGTAAAACAGACAGTGGTTCAAGGAATGTATATCACGTTTGCGCCCCTGTTGACCCGGTCAACCTCGGGCAGTACATGGCATTCCCCGCCTCTACCGCAGATTTCGGAGAATCCAGATCATCGCATCATGGGCGCTGAACGGATCACGCATAGGGTTACTACAATTCCTACTACAGACGAGATTTACTAAACGAAGAAATATCTATGTAAGTCGTGGATTTTGTTGGTGAACCGGGGAGGACTCGAACCTCCAACCCGTTGATTAAGAGTCAACTGCTCTACCATTGAGCTACCGGTCCACAGGCAATTTTTAATTTTACCTTGTTCACGATTTTCTGTCGACACGAACTGCTTGCGAATTCCCCAAGAATCGTAGACTTTCGACCAAAGGAGCTTACCGCTGCGCCCGGGATTGACCTGCTTTTCGGAAACCTATTTTGTGCGCAACACCGCCGCCAAGTCCCGCGCCACTTTTCGCGCGCGCTCCAAATCCTGCGGGTCAAACGAAATCGCCGACACCCGCTGGTGCCCCCCGCCTCCGTATTGCTCTGCGAGCGTCGCCAGATTCTGATCTGCGCTCGCCTGGTTCCACGGATTCGTCCCTAAAGACACCTTTGCCCGCACCGGCGACGCACTCACGCTCACCGAATACACGGCCTCGGGATGCAGCAGATATGGGACAAACTTGTTGTACCCTTCCATATCCAGATCGCTCACATCGAAGAAAATCACTCCGTCTTTCGATTCGATCCTTTGCCGCAAAATCTCGATCGATTTGCGATGCCGCTCCAGCAACGGCCCCAGATGTTTCGCCACCACCGGCAGCTTTACCATTTCCGAAAGCGGCCGGTACGCCAATTCCGGAATAATCTGCGCGGGAACGCCATCTTCCGGCGCCGCCTCGATCACCAACGCCAATTGCGTCGCAGGCTCGGCCAATTCCGTAGCAAACTGCGCCGAAGGAAACTGCGCGCCATCGATAATGTCGCCCCAATAAATCAGGTCTGCCATCGGCTTGGTATTGAACCCAAATTTCTCTTCCGTCACCGTGGCGATCAGCTTGGTGCAGGATTTATAGTCCGGCTCGTAGTACATATGCTGGCCGGGGAAGCGCCGGAAGTGCTCTGCATCCGTCGAGGTCAAAAACGCGCTCTGATGATGATCGAACCACCAGGTTACCTTCGGTGAGTTCGAATACTTGAAATCCACAATCACGTTTTCGTCCCCGTCGAAGAGCGTGTCTTCCCAGGGATGTTTCGCTTTATGGGTCATCCCGCTCAGATGGAATTCTGCCTTGGGGTCGAACCGCTCCCGGTAGAAACGGTAAAAGAGCGCTGCTGAAGCCGCGCCATCGAAACAACGATCGTGGAAACACAGTCGAACTGTCGTCATAGACGGAGTAAGCTTGACCCTCCCACAGACTGAACCGTCACAACAAGCAAAGCCCATAAAGATGGACGCAGACGCGCTGGAAGTCAAGTTCAATCCGCTTCCTCTTCGTATGCCTGCCGCTAAACCCCGTCTTTTGTTCGCTCATTGCCGACTAGGCACCCCTCATCACTCCCGCTCATCCCCGCATCTAATTCAGTGTAACCTCAGAATGAGCGCCGACTCATATTTATTGTTGTCTGGCCCGCTTCATCGTTGTTCGCAGCCGCCGCGCCCCAGGGAGGCAAGTTCTAAATGCGTAAGGTTGACGACTTAACCGCAGCCGACGTCACTCCGAAGTCGGTTTATCTCAATCGTCGACAAATTCTCCGCGCCATGGGCCTGGCTGGAGTCGCCCTCGCCGGCGGCAAAGCTCTCTCGCGTTTCGCATTTCCTGCTGCCTCCGTCGAGGCCGGCACGAAACTCGACGTCTCCATCAAAAGTCCCTACAGCACCACCGAACCAATCAACACCTTCGCGGATGTCACCCACTACAATAATTTTTATGAGTTTGGCACAGACAAAAGCGATCCCGCTAAAAACGCCCAGAAATTCCGCACGGTCCCCTGGACCGTATCCGTCGAGGGCGAAGTCAAAAAGCCCGCCAAATACAGCATGGACGATATTCTCAAACTCGCTCCCCTCGAGGAGCGCATTTACCGCCATCGTTGCGTGGAAGGTTGGTCGATTGTCGTTCCGTGGATCGGCTATTCTCTCAACACCATTCTGAAGCTTGCCGAGCCCACCGACAAAGCCAAGTTCGTCGCCTTCCAGTCTTACTACGACCGCGGCCAGATGCCTTGGGCCGAGCATTCTGGCATCGAGTTGCCTTACGTCGAAGGCCTGCGCCTCGATGAAGCCATGCATCCACTCACACTCCTCTGCGTCGGTATGTATGGTGAATCGCTGCCCAATCAAGACGGCGCTCCTGTACGCATGGTTATCCCCTGGAAGTACGGCTTCAAGAGCATCAAATCCATTGTCAAAATCCGTTGCGTCAAAGGCATGCCTCCGACCACCTGGAATCTGTATGCTCCCAACGAATACGGTTTCTATTCCAACGTGAATCCCACCGTCGATCATCCCCGCTGGAGCCAGGCTACCGAACGCCGCCTTGGCGATTTCCTCCGCCGCAAAACCCTCATGTTCAATGGTTACGACCAGGTCGCGAGTCTCTATACGGGCATGGACCTGAAGAAGAACTACTGACGTGCGCGAGTCTCTCCGTCGGCTGCTCCTCAGCAAATGGTCCAAGGTCTTGGTTTTTTTGCTGGGCCTCGCCCCCCTTGGCTATTACGCCTGGCGCGTCTACCAACGCGACCTCACCGCCAATCCCGTTGAATTCACCCAACATTTTACGGGCGATTGGACGTTGCGTTTTCTCTTCATCACCCTCGCCATCACCCCCTTGCGCAAAATTCTCGGTCTGCCTGACCTCATTCGTTTTCGCAGACTGCTCGGCCTCTTTGCGTTCTTTTACGTCTGCCTTCACTTTCTCACCTATCTCTGGCCCGACCAGGATTTCAATCTCGCCGGCATGTGGAAAGACGTGGCCAAGCGTCCTTTCATCACCGTAGGTTTTCTAGGCTTTCTCCTGCTGGTTCCTTTGGCGCTCACCTCCACCAAAGGCTGGATTCGCCGTCTCGGAGGCAAACGCTGGCAAGCCCTTCACCGCGTCATTTATGTAAGCGCGCTCTGCGGCGTCATCCACTACTACTGGATGGTCAAGTCCGACCACCGTCTGCCTTTGCTTTACGGCGCGATCCTTGCCCTCCTTTTGCTGTATCGCCTTGCCAATTCCATGCGCAAGCCTCGTCCTGCCGTTTCGGTCTCCCCATCAGATGTACGCACTAGCCTGCGCACCTGAAACCACCTCAGCTGCCGCACTCCTGCCCTGCCTCCGGCATCGGCTTGTGTAGGCGCTGAACTTTGGCCTGCCTGCTGCGGGCAGGATCGCGGCGTTTCCAAAAACATCCATCTCGCGTTTCAGTATTACCGTGCTGCCGCCGAGCACGGCAATGTCATGGGCGAATACAATCTCGCCACCTTTTATCATCTCGGCTATGCCACCCCTCCCGACGTCATCGAAGCGGCCAGGTGGTTCCGCGCCGCCGCCGATCAAGGCCTCGCCTCCGCCCAGGCCAATCTCGCTCTCTTCTATTTCAACGGCACCGGCGTTCCCGTCGACTACGCGCAATCCGCTCACTATGCCCGTCTCGCCGCGGAGCAAGGTCTCCCTCACGCCGCTATCAACTACGCTTACCTCTGTGAACACGGCATGGGCGTTTCCCGCGATTACCTTTCCGCGTATCTCTGGTATTCCCGCGCCGTCGCCAAAGGTGACAAGTCTGGCGCCCGTCATCTCAAATCCGTCGCCCACCACCTCTCGCACGAACAACTCCAGCAAGCCAACATCCAACTGGCTGCCGACGCCTCCAACTCCCAGCCGTCCGACGCCGCCTCCGCCAACAACGACTTCACCCTATTCGAGCACCCGTAACCCTTTTCTCGCACAGTCGCAAATTTGATCCCGAATCCGTTGTAGCAGCGTCTTTACGCCGCTGCCTCCCGGTAGGCGCAGGACCTCTACGCCCCATGCCCGCACGCTTACCAATTCCCTTGTAGCGGCGGGTCTTTAGACCCGTCCATAGTGCGACGTTAAAAGTATCGGCGGAATCGTATCTTTCGTTTTGGCATGGGCGCAGACTAAACCACACGAGAAAAGGGCGGCACCACGGAGGAGCGTGCGCATAGGGCACCTCGAGGTTTCACCCAACGTAACGCACCAACCACCCCACTGGTTTCAGGTTTTCTTACGGCAGATACTCAAACTTCTCCACCACCACTTCCCCTCCCTTTTCCATCGGATATTTCTCGCTGGCCACCACATAAAAAATAAATTGAAAAATTTCCTCTCCCGGCACTGGCACGCCCGACTCGAACGTATGCTGCGACACGAGCGCTCCCTTCGTCGACGTCCCCCGGTACGTCGCAAACGACGCCCGCCCCGACTCCCAATGTAGCGTGTGCGTCAGCGTCCCCGCAGGTTCCCGGAACGGCGCCACGTTCCCCGGCACAAAAAATGGCTGTACTCCATACTGCGCGTTACTGGGGTATTTCGCGTCGCCCCACTGCCCAACCTCCACGTCCAATTCGCGATAATGGTCTTGCCCGCCCCACTCGTCGAACGTGTGCATACTCAAAATCGCCGCCGCCTCCAACTCCGAGGTGTCGCGCACAACAATCGTATACGTTCCATAACCCAGGCTCCGCGTCAGTTCCGCTTCCGCGCATTCCCAGCGATCCCCCTTCTTTGCAATCCGTAGATGCATCGCCCCGCTCGCGTCCACCCACGCGTTGTCTCCAGAGTAGAGATTATTGGTGCCGCCGCGGTCTCCTGCAATCGTCCGCACCTTCCACTCGTACCCGCTAAACTCCAATGGTTTCGTCGGCGGCGGCGGTAACGACCCTACGCCCTTGACGATCTTCAGCGCCACCACTCCGCCCCCTTGCACCGGCGTCGTGTCCATCGTCGCAGCCGGCTGATAGGTAGAATCCACCACCAGCACTGCATACTCGTAACCCAGGTGCGTTTCAGTCCCCCACTTGGAATCCTGTTGAATCGGAATGAACGGTTTGTCCGGCCAAGGTTGCACCCACCACGGCCCGCTCCTCGCGTACACCACGATGCGTTGTCCCGGACGTGCGCCAATCACTCGTCCCGCGATCTTGTCGACCCGTTCCCGGCCACCCTGCGCGGCCGGTGGTATTTTCGTGAATTCAATCGATGGCGCGTTGCCGCCTTGCCGGCAGCCCATCACAACCAGCACAAAACAAGCAATGATCAGCAGCACCGCTTTCGTTCTGCCATCGCGGACGTCAACGCACGCCGTTCCTTTGCCCACCAATGACGCGACACCGCGGTAATCCAATCGCGACCAGGGAGCGAAGCTGGCCATCGTTTATCCTCAGTCGGAATCAATTTCTATTTCGTGGTGCGCGTGCAGTGTACGATCCGGCTGCACCTTCCTACATTTGCCCCATCACTCCCCAAGTTATGTTTTTCATATGAAAACGGGGTAAACGATTTTCCAAAATTCAATTCAGTTCATCAACCCGCTTTCCTTCGCCAATTTAAACGCCTCGATCGCCGCTCCCCGGGCCCCCGCACAATCCCCGTTGGGAATAATATGAATTGGGATCCCCACCTGTTCCTCCCGCTGGTTCGGCATACCGGCGCGAACCTGCTCGATAAACCAGCGCTGAAATTCTGGGCCCGCCTCAATCGCTCCTCCACCCACAATCAACGCATCTGGATCGAACGTATTGATCATCTCGTCGAAAAACAGTCCCAAAGCATGCGCCTGCACGCGGAACACTTCCCGGCTCAACGCGTCGCCCTCGTCGGCCATCCCGCGCACCAACTTCGCCGCCTGGTGCGCATCTAATTTCCCCAATTCGTGTCCTGGATAGCGCGGCAGGAAATGCGGCAGAATATTCTTCTCTATCGCGGTAAGGGAACAGAGCGACTCCAAGTCTCCCGTCCGTCCGCAATTGCATCTCGCTGAAATCCCTTCAATTCCCGCTATGCTTTGGTACGGAATCAGCACGTGCCCCAATTCCCCGCCAAAGCCATTCTTCCCTTTCACCACATTGCCATCCAGAATGATGCCCCCGCCATTTCCCGTTCCAATAATGATCGAAATCGAAGTTTCTTTACTGTTCGCGCCAAAGATGGCGTAGTGCCCCCAAAGCGCCGCTGCGTTCGCATCATTCAAGTAACACACAGGCTTGCCCAGCTTCCACGCCAAACCGTCGCGTATGTCATACGAGGCCCAGTTCGCGTGCACAAAGTTCGTCGACCCTCGCGCGCTGAACTGCCCTCCGGCACTGGCCGGACCCGGCGTGTCCAATCCCACTGCCACAATATCCGCCAGATCGATGCCCACGCGATCCGCCGCAACCTTTAGCCCATCCGCAATCTGTTGCAGGCATACGTCCGGCCCCTGCTTCGAAAGAGCCGGATGCTCGCACAAGCCCTCCAGCAAGAACTTTTCCCGCTGATCCAGGAACGTATAATTCACTGCGGTCCCGCCCAGGTCTACTCCAGCCACAACGCTCACGCGCATTCCCTCCTGTTTGCAGTACCTTCCTCGGCCAAGCCTAGCAGAATCGTCCGCCCCTGACCTGAAAATCGCGCCTCCCCGTCGAAGCTAATGCTGTTTCTCGCGGGGGCGCCGGGTGCCCCACCCTGGGTTCATCAGGGTGGGTCTTGGGTCTCCCATCTGCTATTCTCCAATCCCCGTTTTAGCCTTTCCTTCTCCGCGCCCTCCGCGCCTCGGCGTTAAGCCTCCCGCTTTTTCTCGCCACTCACCACCGGCCTCAATTGACCCTCGCCCACGCCTAACTTATAATTTTTATTGCAGGTTATGCCGCAATAGCCCGCCGGATTACCACAGGGTGATTCCTGAAATTTCTCCAAACGGTGCGGGGTTAACACTGCAATTCGTGTCTTTCGCGTGATGGCCTTGCTCATCCGGCTCTCACTGACTTTGCAATCTGATCGCTTAAGGGAGAACTCGCTATGGCCGAAGAAGCAACTTGCCGCAAGGAACTGGACCTCGAGATTCCGGCCGAGGAAGTAAGCAAAGCCACCGAGAAAGTCGCTAAAGATTTCGCCAAGATCGCCCGCGTCCCGGGCTTTCGTCCCGGCAAAGCCCCCATCGCGCTGATCAAAAAGCGTTTCGCCAGCGACATTAAGGGCGAAGTTCTGCAAACCCTCGTACCCGAACATGTCGAAAAAGCCGTCGCCGAACAAAAACTCACTCCGGTCTCCCAACCGCAGGTCGACAAACTCGAATACAACGAAGGTCAGCCGCTGAAGTTCCGCGCCTCCTTTGAGGTCCTGCCCGAATTCTCTCTCGGCAATTACAAAAACCTCGAAATTGAAATGCCGGAGATGGAAATTACTGACGACAGCGTCAACAACACTCTCGCGGAAATGCAGCAACGCGCCGCTACCTTTGCTCCTGTCGAAGGCCGCGCCGTCCAGAACGATGATTTCGTCCAGATCAAACTCCTCGGCACTCCCGAAGGCGGCGGTGATCCTCTCAACGCCGAGAGCGTCCTCTGCCACGTGGGCGCCGAAGAAACCATGGAGCCCTTCAACGAGAACCTCCGTGGCGCCAACGTTGGCGACCACAAAGACTTCGACGTGGAATATCCCGCCGACTATCCTGACACCAAGCTCTCCGGCAAGAAATTCCACTACAGCGTCGATCTGCTCGGCATCAAGACCAAAAAGCTTCCCGAACTCAACGACGAATTCGCCAAGGACGTCAGCGACGCCACCTCGCTCGACGAACTCAAGAAAAAAGTCCGCGAAGGTCTGGAACACGAGCGCGATCACCGCCAGAAAGAGCTTCAGCGCGAGAAAATCATCGCGGAACTCGTTAAGCTGCATGACTTTCCTGTGCCCGAATCGCTGGTCGAGCATCAAATGGACGTTCGCCTTGAACGCGTCGTTCGTTCCCTCGCCCAGCAAGGCGTCGATCCTCGCGCCGTCAACATCGATTGGGTCAGCTTACGCAAGCGCCAGGAAGACCGCGCCAAGGATGACGTCAAGGCCGAGCTGGTCATCGACCGCATTGCCACCGAAGAAAAGATCGACGTCACCGAGGAGGAACTGCAACACGAACTGGAACATCTCGCCAGCCACAGTGGCGAATCGGCAGAGGCAATTCGCGCCCGTTTGACAAAGCAAGGGGCCCTCGATAGGATGAAAGCGAAGCTTCGCAGTGACAAAACCGTGGATTGGCTGGCGCAAAATGCGCAGGTCAAAACTGTCGCGGCGGCCGCCAAGTCTTCCAACCCCGGCTAAACAGGCTAACTCTTTCACATGAAAAACTTCGAAGATCCGCAATATCGCGCCACCACTCTAGTCCCCATGGTCGTCGAACAGACCAGTCGGGGCGAGCGCGCCTATGACATCTACTCGCGCTTGCTGAAGGAACACATCATCTTTATTGGCACTCCCATTGACGACCACGTCGCCAACCTCGCCACTGCGCAGATGCTTTTCCTGCAAGCCGAAGACCCCGAAAAGGACATCCAGCTTTACATTAATTCCCCGGGCGGCTCCATCACCGCCGGTTTCGCTATTTACGACACGATGCAGTTCGTCAAACCCGACGTCGTCACCACTTGCGTCGGCCAGGCCGCTTCCATTGCCGCCGTTCTTCTTGTCGGCGGCGCTCCGAAAAAGCGCTTTTCCCTTCCCAATTCGCGCATTTTGATTCACCAGCCCTGGATGAGTGGTCTTGGCGGTCAAGCCACCGATATCGATCTCCACGCCAAGGAAATCTTGCGCATGCGTTCCACCATCAACGCCATTCTCGCAAAACATACCGGCCAACCTGTCGAGCGCATCGAAAAGGATGTCGAGCGCGACTACATCATGAACCCGGAACAAGCCAAGGATTACGGGATGATCGACGAGATCATCTTCAAACATCGCTAGGAGTTTTTATTTCTCCACTTCATTTTCCTGGCACATATACCGGCGGATTCGCCTTGCAGGACTGTGGCGTAACGCCACTGCTACAAAATGTTACCGGTGTTCGGTTGCCCGAATCTAACTTTCCACAGCGAGTTCCTAATTGACGGCAGTTGCTCGATATTCTATTTCGCAGGAGAAAGTTTCGGCCTACAATGTGGAATCATGGCTTCAGGGGACGACCTTGAGGAGAGGCCTGCTCAATCGTGAAAAAATATAGCCCAGACGAACCGCTTCGCTGTTCCTTCTGCCACAAAACCCAGGAACAGGTAGAAAAGCTGATCAGTTCGCCTTCTGACTACCCTCGTGCCTATATCTGCAACGAGTGCGTGGGCGTTTGTCAGACCATCCTGGAAGACGAGAAGCGCGAACAAGCCGCTGCTCCGGCTCGCCGTCTGCCCCGGCCTCCCGAAATCAAGCAATTCCTCGATAGCTATGTCATCGGCCAGGATCGCACCAAGAAAAAACTCGCCGTGGCCGTCTACAACCACTACAAGCGCATTTTCCTCAACAAGCAACCCGGCGAAGTCGAGCTCAGCAAGTCCAATATTCTTCTGATCGGTCCCACTGGTACCGGTAAGACCCTTCTGGCGCAGACTCTTTCGCGCATGCTCGATGTTCCCTTCGCCATCGTGGACGCCACCACCCTCACCGAAGCCGGCTACGTCGGCGAGGATGTCGAAAATATCATTCTGAAGCTTCTGCAAGCCGCCGACGGCGACGTCCAGAAGACTCAGCAGGGCATCATTTATATCGACGAAATCGACAAGATCGCCAAAAAGGACGAAAACCCCTCGATCACCCGCGATGTCAGCGGCGAAGGGGTGCAGCAGGCGCTCCTCAAGATTCTCGAAGGTACCGTCGCCAATGTGCCTCCGCAGGGTGGCCGTAAGCACCCCCACCAGGAATTTACTCCGGTCGACACCACCAACATCTTGTTTATCTGCGGTGGCGCTTTCGTTGGCTTGGAGAAGATTATCGAGCGCCGCGTCGGTCACCGTTCCCTCGGCTTCCATACCGACACCGCGCCCAGCACCGCGCAGCGCCGCAATACCGACCTGCTCGAGCAGGTGCAGCCCACCGACCTCATCAAGTACGGGCTGATCCCCGAATTCGTCGGCCGCTTGCCCGTTGCCGGCGTTATGAGCGACCTCGACAAGGCCGCTCTCATGAAGATTTTGACGGAGCCAAAGAACGCACTGCTCAAGCAGTATCAGCGTCTCTTTGAGTTTGAAAATGTCCGCTTGCGCTTTACCGACGATGCACTGGAGACCGTGGCGGAGTTGGCTCTTCAGCGCAAGGTTGGTGCGCGCGGCTTGCGTATGATCCTCGAAGACCTCATGCTGGAGTTGATGTATCACCTGCCCATGCAGAAGCGTGTGCGCGATTTCGTGGTCACTGCCGATATGGTGAAAGGCCGCGAAATCAATTGGTCTTTGCTCGAAAAGGCTGGATGACAGCTGCTTCGGGCAACTGAGGGGAGTTTCAGGGGCCTGCATGTTTAATCGTGAAAAACAAGAAATGAAACGCGTACCCATGATGCCGGTACGCGATATGGTCATCTTCCCGCAGCAGATGACTCCATTCATCGTTGGCCGCGAAGCCAGTGTTCGTGCGCTTGAAGAAGCTCTTGCCGGAGACAAGAAGATTTTCCTCTCCACGCAACACGACGCTTCTATCGACGATCCCAAGCCCGAAGAAATCTATGCCGTCGGCACGCTCGCCAACATTGTCCAGAGCGTTAAGCTTCCCGATGGCAACATCAAGGTCCTCGTCGAAGGCGTCGAACGTGCCCGCGCTCTTTCCATCGCCACCGAAGAAGGCTTCTTCCGCGCCAATCTCCGCCTGCTCGCCGCCCGCATCGAGATTACTCCGCAGGTCGAACAACTCGTCCAGAAGGTCACCAATTTCTACGAACAGTTCATCAAGCTCTCGCAAAGCCTGAACTACGACACCATGATCGCCGCGGCTCGCGTTGACGATCCCGCCCGTCTCTCAGACACCATCGCCGCCAACCTGCAGCTCCCCGTCGACGAAAAACAGGATCTGCTCGAGACCGCCGATCCTCTCGAGCGCCTCAACCGCGTCGCCGACATTCTCGAAATCGAACTGGAAAAGTTGAACGTCGACCGCAACATCAACACCCGCGTCAAGCGCCAGATGGAGCGCGCCCAGAAAGAGTACTACCTCAACGAAAAGCTCAAGGCCATTCAGAAGGAACTCGGTCGCGGCGAAAAGAACGAAATCGAAGACCTCAAGAAAAAGATCGATGCCGCTGGTATGCCTAAGGACGTTCATGAAAAGGCTGTCACCGAGCTCAAGCGCCTCGAGCTCATGCCGCCCATGTCTGCGGAATCCACCGTCAGCCGGAATTACGTCGACTGGCTCCTCGCGGTTCCCTGGAAAAAACGCTCCAAGGAAATTCGCGACATCAAGGCTGCCGAAGACATCCTCAACAAAGAACACTATGGCCTCGAGAAGGTCAAAGAGCGCATCCTCGAATTTCTCGCCGTTCGCCAGCTCGTCAAAAATCCAAAGGGCTCCATCCTCTGCTTTGTCGGGCCTCCGGGCGTCGGTAAAACTTCCCTGGCTATGTCCATTGGTCATGCCACCGGCCGGAAGTTTGTTCGCGTCTCTCTCGGCGGTGTGCGAGACGAGGCCGAAATTCGCGGCCATCGCCGTACCTATATCGGCGCTCTGCCTGGCCAGATCATCCAGATGATGAAGAAGGCCGGCACCACCAATCCGATTTTCGTCCTCGACGAAGTCGACAAGATGTCCACCGATTTTCGTGGCGACCCGTCGGCCGCGCTCATGGAAGTTCTCGATCCTGAACTGAACCACGCTTTCACCGATCACTATTTGGACGTGGAATATGACCTCTCTAAGGTCATGTTTGTCTGCACGGCCAACGTGCTCCACACTATTCCGCAACCATTACAGGACCGCATGGAAATCCTGCGCTTGCCTGGCTATACCGAGCAGGAAAAGCTGGAAATCGCCAAGCGCTTCCTGGTCAAGCGCGCCCGCGAAGCCACCGGCCTCACCGAAAAGAATCTCAGCCTCACCGAAGACGGTTTGCTCCACCTCATTCGTCACTACACTCATGAAGCCGGCGTCCGCAATCTCGAACGCGAAATTCAGAACATTGCCCGCAAGATGGCTCGTCGCGTGGTTACCGAAGGTGTTGACACTTCCGCCGAAATCACTGCGGAAAACGTGAAGGACTTCCTCGGCGTCCTGAAATTCCGCGAAATGTGGCTCGAAAAGCACAACGAAATTGGCCTCGCCACGGGTCTCGCTTGGACCGAAGTCGGCGGCTCCGTCCTGGCTGTCGAAGCCACGGTCATGGAAGGCAAAGGCCGTTTGACTCCCACCGGCAAGCTCGGCGAAGTCATGCAGGAATCTGCGCAAGCTGCCATGAGCTACGTCCGCTCGCGCACGGAACAATTCGGCTTACAAAAAGATTTCTACCGCACCCTCGATATTCACGTGCACGTGCCCGAAGGCGCCATCCCCAAGGACGGCCCTTCCGCCGGTATCACCATCTGCACGTCTATTGTCAGCGCCCTCACTCGCAATCCCATCCGCTGCGATGTCGCCATGACCGGTGAAATCACCTTGCGTGGTAAAGTTCTTCCCATCGGCGGCGTCAAAGAAAAGCTTCTGGCCGCCCACCGAATGGGCTTGCGCACCATCATCCTTCCGAAGGATAATGAGAAAGACCTTGCGGAAATCCCCCAGGAGATACTCACC
>Ga0335073_10008775_pt1 | contig 14179 bp, 13 predicted proteins | sample Lox_Sample_22_FD_207093 | JGI IMG/M metagenome (GOLD analysis project Ga0335073, IMG submission 207093) | Soil microbial communities from Loxahatchee National Wildlife Refuge, Florida, United States - Lox_Sample_2.2 | ecosystem: Environmental > Terrestrial > Soil > Wetlands | place: USA... | reverse complement strand
CTCGAAGCAGCGATAGACCTTGGGGCGCAACTCCGCAAGCTGATCGAGCGTTTCGGCGCGAACGATATATTTGGCCGAAGTGTGGGCCGGGATAACGTTCGGAGCCGCGCCGCCATTGGTGATGATGCCGTGGAAGCGGTCGGTGGAACGGATGTGCTGGCGCAGCAGGCCCAGCGCAGTTTGCGCGACAGTGAGCGCGTCGGCAGCATTCACGCCGAGCTCGGGAAAGGCCGAGGCGTGCGATTCCTTCCCGGTGTAGCGGACTTCAAACATGGACGCGGCGATGATTTTGGAGCGCAGCATGTCGAATGGCGCGGGGTGAACCATCATGCTGGCATGAATATCCTTGAAGCCGCCACGCTCGAGCAGGAGGATTTTGCCGCCGGCGTTGCCTACTTCTTCGGCGGGTGTGCCGATCACGCTGATGGTGAGGCCGACTTCGTTCGCCACTTTGGCCGCGGCCAGCGCCGCGCCGACGGCTGAGGCGGCGATTACATTGTGGCCGCAAGCGTGGCCGATGCCGGGCAGCGAATCGTATTCGGCGCAGATGCCGATGTGCAGAGGACCGGAGCCGGCGCGCGCGCGAAAAGCTGTCGGCAGATCGCAGATTCCTTTTTCAACGGCGAAGCCAGCGTCGGCGAGCGATTCGCAGAGCCACATGGAGGATTTTTCTTCCTGGAAGCCGAGCTCGGGATGCGCGTGGATGCGGTGGCTGAGGTCGATCAGGCTTTTGCGGGAAGATTCGAAACGCTCGCGGGCTGCGGATTTGGTGTCCATGAACTTTCCTTCCTGGCGATGATTCCGGCCGCGAGGATAGCACGGCGCCTCGGGCGCTTGACAGTGCGAGCAGGGTAAACCGGGCTACCGCGCTGAGGCTGCCGCGAGGATCTTCTTGTACAAGGCGTTGAGCTGCGATTCGGAGCGGAGATTCAGCGTGGAAGTGTCGAAGCTCAGGACTTGCAATCTTCCCGTGGAGTTGTGATGGCGAGCGTATGCGTCGCGTAGAGCGTCGAGATATTTCGCGTCGATCGACACTTCGTAGGGGCGATTGCGGCGGCGAATCCGGTCCAGGAGGACGTCGTTGCTGGCGTCGACGTACACCGTGAGGTCGGGCCGGGAAACGCTCGCATCCAGTCCGACGCTCAACCTCTCGTACAACTCGACCTCGCGATCGTGCAAAAGCGCGCGGGCGAAAATCGGATCTTTGGCTTGGGTGTAGTCGGAGACGACCGGCCTGGGTCGAGAGGGGGGAATCGTCCTCAACTGCTCGTAGCGGGAAATCAGGAAAGCCAACTGCGCGCTGAGGGCCCAGCGCTCTTTGTTCCGGTAGAAATCGGGGAGGAATGCGTTGCCGTCGACGTCCTCGAGGATCAGGGTTGCGCCGAGATGCAGGGCCAGCAACTGCGCGAGGGTCGTCTTGCCGGCGCCGATCGGCCCTTCGAATCCTATGTATGGCTGGTTGACGAACGGCAATTTGTTTTCGGCTCCGGTGTCGCAGGCGCGGGCGTCGACGTTGCCCGATCATACCACTCCGGTCGCGCGAGACGCAGTTTCGTTGGCCCGGATGGGGTAGTGTCCCAATTTCAGATTAGGACAGTCCCGCTTTTGCAGGCTACTTTGGCGTACCTGGCACGCTGCTCGGGTGCCATGGCGAGTTCGGGGCGTGAGGTGACGCTCACGCGCTCTTAGATGCAGCAAACGAATTATTTCTGATGGGCAGGGGTATGCTTGGAGCAAGGGATGTCGGACTGCAACCTCAGTGGCTGGAACTTTGGATTGTGCCGGTGCGTAGTAGCAAGGGGAGGACCTAAGATGCGATTCAAGATGATTGCGAGTTTGATCTTTGTGGCGAGCCTCTCGGTGTTTGCGGGCGGCGCTGCTCGAGCGCAGGGACAGAATCCTCCGGCGCAGGATCCGCAACAAACGGCCGGGCCGGTGGTTCGCAGCGGGCAGCCCACGGGTCCCGTGACGATTGGCGCGGGCATGATGACGCCGGAGATGATGCAGATGATGGGACCGATGATCAGCGCGCGAGGCGCGGGAGGGCACGGACGAGAGTCTGCCGGGCCGCTGCAGATGGTTTCACGGCTGACGGCGGCGTTGGATGATCCGCACGCGCGAGCGATGCTCGGCATAACGGATCAAGAGGCCGACAGCCTGCGAAAAATCGTGACCGACACCGAGATATTCACGATCCAGAGCGGAGCGCAGATCGCCGTCGATTCGATCGAGCTTCGGGAATTGCTGCGCCCGGACAAGCCGGATAAGGCGGCGGTGATGAGCAAGGGCGACGAAATCTCCAAGGCCACGTCGCAATTGATCAGCCGCTACCTCGACGCGATCGTATCCGCGAAAACGATCCTGACGCCGGAGCAGCAGAAGAAGCTGCGCGAGTATGTGGATGGCGGCGGCGTCGTTCTGCCGGGTCCTCCGCCCCGCCCCTAATCGGCGGCGCTGGGGAAAAGCCGCCGGACCTCGCGGGAGATTCCTTCGGCGAGATGACGCCTGTCGATGAAGCCATCGGCTCCCGACGCCCGGAACGCCTCGGGCGTCAACGGACCGATCGAGTCGGCAAAGAGGACAAATCGCATTGCGGGCATCTTCTCTCGAAGACGCAAGGCGCACTCGAGCCCGTTGAGCAGAGGCATGTGGAGATTGGTGATGAGCAGGTCGGGCCGCAATTCCTGCGCCTGCTCGAGGATCTCCAAGGCGTGCCGGGCGGTTCCCACCACTTCGACCTCGTTTTGAGTCTCCAAGAGAGAGCAAACGGCTACCAACAGCTCGATTGAATCGTCGACTACGAACACACGAATCGCTTTCTTACGCATTTTCTCCTTCAGTGAGCAAAGTTACAGAACTCTGAAATCAAGAGTGACATGGGCGGACGCGGAAATGAATTCCGCGGATTCTCTACGGAGAAAACTGTAGAAGAAAAGTGCAGGCGGCCGGGGCTTGGATCTTCAGACGTGAATCATTTTGTTGCGGATCGCGTAGTGCACCAGGTCCGTGATCGAATGGAGGTTGAGCTTCAGCATGATATTGGCGCGGTGGGTCTCGGCGGTCTTGGTGCTGATGCCGAGAATCGACGCGACTTCCTTGTTGCCTTTGCCTTCAGCCAATAGCTGGACGATTTCGCGCTCGCGAGGCGTCAGCAGGCTGCGCGAGGTCTTGCGGCGTCCGCCGAGCTTTTCGCGCGCGATCCATTCGATGGTCTTGAAGGGGAAGTAGGGGGTGTGGCGAAGCAGTGCGTCGACGGCGGCGAGGAGATTGTCGTCCGCGTCTTCCTTCACGAGATATCCGCACGCGCCGGCTTCGAGAACCTCTCGCGCCAGGGTTTCCGAGCCGTGGGCGCTCAGGATCAGGATTTCAGTTTTCGGCGAGAGCTTGCGGATCTGGTGCGTGGCCTCGACCCCGTTGAGTTCGGGCATGCCGATATCGAGGATCGCTACGTTGGGGCGGTGAAGTTTCGCTTTGCTGACGGCTTCACGTCCGTTGGACGCTTCGGCACACACGCGCCACCCTTTGACGGACTCCAAAAGGCTCTTCAGGCCCCTTCGCACCACGCCATGGTCATCCGCTATGAGTATGCGGGCCGGCATTGTGAACCTCACTACGGAGCGGCAGCATTGGAGCACTGGAGTTACTGAAAAGCAAGCCGGGAGAGGGCTGGGCCGGGCTGCCGGATCGTCTACAGGTTATTACCTAGGAAAGAAGCGGAATTTCAGTGTGTCTCCGGGCCGGTTATTCTGCCAGTGATTCAGCGAATGAGAAATGGGCCCATGCAGATTATGAACAAACCGAAAACTATCCGTGTGCTGGTGGCCGATCCTTCACCGGCCGGAGTCGAGGGAATTATTTCGTTTCTCGAAACGCAGGGCGAGACGAAAGTTGTCGCGACGGCGCTGAATTGCGTCGAGATGCTGAGAAAAGCCAAGGCGGCGCGGCCTGATTTGATCATCACGAACATCAGCACGGGAGACGCGGAAGGAGCGGAGTGCGTGTCGCAGCTTCGGGCCTTGTTGCCCAAAGTGCGGATCATCGTGTTTACGGTGTTCGAGTTTCTGATGACGCGCGTCCTCTTTTTGGAGGCCGGCGCCGATTCCGTGATTCAGGGGGATTACCTTCCGAAGAGATTGACGTTCGAGATCCGCAGGCTTTTTCCGGAGGAATAATCACGCGCGGCGGCGCTTGGCGTCTGCGCTGCCGGAATCGGCTTGGTGTGGCAGCACCGCTCTTACGGCGGTGCCCCAGCTTCCGGACGTGATTTCGAGGCGGCCGCCGATCTGCCGCATGCGTTCGCGCATGCCGAGTATGCCGACGCCCAGCGCGCGCAGGCTGCCCGGCCGTTTTTTCAGGTACTCTCCCGGCATCCCTTTTCCGTCGTCCGTCACTTCGAGGATGATTTCGCCGGCGTCGCGCATCAGCCGGATCTTGCCGGTGGAGCTTCCGGAATGCCGCTGGATGTTTCCGAGGCTTTCCTGAACGATCCGGAAAAGCGCGGTGTTGTATTCCTTTGGCAAGAGGCCGACCTCGGAAGAGAGATCGAGCTCGAGGCGCAGGCCGGTTCGCTTGGCGAAGCCGCCTACGTATTCTTCGAGCGCGGAGACCAATCCGAGTTCGTCGAGCAGCGGCGGATGCAAGAGGTAGGAGAGAGAGCGGACTTCCGTCGACAACTCTTTCACGATTTTTCGGGTGTCCGCCAGCAACGCTTTTCCACGCTTGCTGCGGACATGATCGGATTTGCCGAGCTCGACAAGGCCCAGGCTTACGGTCAGCAGCTTCTGCGAAACGCTGTCGTGAAGATCGCGCGCGATGCGCCGGCGCTCTTCATCCTGCAGCCGGAGAAGGCGCGCGGAAAGCTGGCGTAGCTCCTCTTCCTTGCGGATCTGATCCGTAATGTCCTGCACGACGCCGATGGACCGCTCGGCGGAGCCGTCCGGCCCGGGAATCTGAATGGCCCGCGCGAAGTGGACCCGGTAGACGCCGTCGGGTCTGCGATAGCGCACAATGTGCTCGAACGGCACGCATGCGGCGACGGCGCGATCGATGTTTGCGCGAGCGCGCGTGCGGTCCGCCGGATGAATTCTCGCCCAATATTCGTCGCGGTCCCATTCCGTGGTCGAGGCAAGGCCATAAATCTCGACCAGATTCCGCGAGAGCGCCCAGCGCCCGGTCTTGAGATTGAATTCCCAGCTGCCGCACTTGGCCATCTGCTCGGCTTGGGACAGCAGCGCTTCATTCTTGCGCAGCCGCTCTTCTTCGCGCTTACGTTGGGTGACGTCGCGCACCGTGGAGACGACGCCGATGATGTCCCCTTTGTCATCCCGGAGCGGCGCGAAATTATTTGTCGTCCATCCTTCCCGTCCGGTCTCAGGAATGAAGAAAGGGATATCGTGGGAAGTCACGATTTCTCCCGCAAGCGCCTTTTGCAGATCGGCGTAGACGCCTTCCTCGGCCATGAAGGGGAAGAGCTCGAGCGGATGCTTTCCGACTACGTCTGCGGCCTTCAGTCCGCTGAGCCGCTCCATGTACGGATTCCAGAGCAGGTACTTGAGCTCGCGGCCGTGGACGATGATTCCTTCCTGAGCGCTCAGCACGATTTGGCGGTTTAGTTCGGCAACCGTTCGCAACGTGGACTCGATATTCTTGAGCGCGGTGACGTCGGTGAAACTGCTGATCAGGCCGGTGAGGGTGCCGTCGCTTGCGAACTGGGGCACGCAAGTTACCTGAATCCACAAAGCAGAATCGGAATTAGGGCGCCGCCAGCCGAGTATTTGCTTGATTACGGGCTGCTGCGACTCGATCACTCGCGGTCCGGGACGCATCGGAAACGGGCACTCGGTGCCGTCCTCGCGGATGACCATGAAACCCAGCTCCTGAGTCGTGCGGCCGACCACCTGCTCGTGAGTCATGCCAAACCAATCGAGCGCGGATCTGTTGGCGAACTGAATATCCGCGCGCGGGCCCTGCAGCACCACACCTACGTCGAAGGAGTCGAGGAGGGCGCGGATGGCCGCTTCGGTCGAGAGGCGCGGGTCAGCTGAAAGTGGTGTCAGAGGAACTGCGTCCGCCGTCTCGTGCGAGGGTCGTGCCATTGGTTCATTCCGCAGCCCTGGCGCCTATCCGAGGATTACCGGTACGATCCAGTCATCCGTCCCAAGGTTGAAGAATTGTCAACATTGCAGCACCGATGGTCCATAAAAGCAAGCCGCGGGTAGTGTCGGTAGTGGGTCAATTTGAGTTTCAACTGACCCAATACTGTAGTGTCCTAATTTCAGATTAAGACGATCCCGTTCTTGCAGGCTACCTTGGCAGACCTAGCACGCTGCTCGGGTGCCATGGCGCGTTCGGGGCCCGGGATAGGGGGAACGTAAAGGCTAGTCGCGTGGCACGGCACAGACGGTCCTGTCTGTGCGAGGCTGTGTCCTTTTCTCGATGAAGCGAGAGAAGTCCTGCCGAGCCTAGGCGGCCGACTCGGGCACGATCTCCTTCGCGGTGATCTCGTATTTGAAGTTGGCGGCGTCGAGGCTGTCGAGGCGGCCGTTGGCTGTTTCGGCTTGCGGATACATGAGGAAGCCGATCGGTTTGCCGGTCGATCCGGGCAGCGCGACATCGTGCGCGAAGTTGTAGGCGACCCAGTTCATCTCCCAGGAGCCGAAGAGGCGGGCGCGGGCTTTCACCACCATGTCGTCGTTGAGCGGGCGATTGCCGGGCGGTTCCTCGAGGACGACCTTGCGCACATCGGCGGGATCGACGGGAACCCATCCGTAATCGCGGAGGTAAACTTCGGCGCGGCAGTGCTGCGCCTTGGAGACATTTTCGGAGGAGGCGCCGAGGCTTTTGTATCCGAGCTCGGATTTGGCGACGCGGATGCCGAAGGCGTCGCGCGCGGGCAGGCCCGCGGCGCGCGCGAGGCCGACGTAGAGCGAATTGAGGTCGGCGCACTTTCCGCCGAGGTCCTTGGATTCGAGCATGAAGCGAATGTCGCCGAGGCCGCAGCCGCGCGTTTTGGGATCGCGGAACGTGTTGTCGACGATCCACTCGTAGATGGCGCGCGCCTTCTCGACGTCCGTGTTTTTGCCGCTGGTGATTTCATCGGACGTTTGCTTCACGATGCCGTCGGTGGGCAGGAGATTCGTGGAGCGGAGAAAATGCTCGAGCTGCGCGTGGTTTTCCTTCATGGGGCGGCCAGGCGCGGAGACATCGACGGCGATGTTGCGCGTCTCGACGCGGTTCTTAACCGAAAGCACGGGCTTGACTCCGGCGGGGAATTCCGCCGCGACGATGCCGAGCGAATCGACCGAATATTTGTAGAACTTCGCCTTGCCGCCGTCGGCGTGATAGGCGGTCGAGATCGTCCGCTGAAAGGGCGTCGGATTGATGAGCGTGGTGGGCACCCACACGCGCGTTGCGCCGGCGGGCTTGAGGACTTCGATGTCGGTGGTGAGCTCAAACGTGCGCCAGTTGTCGGGCGCGGCATCTCGCGCCGACAGGAGCTTCGGAAATGCAAGACCGGCGGAGACAATGCCGGCCGATCGCAGGAAATCGCGGCGCTTCATGAATCCTCCTTCACAGACGAGAGCTTGTTGCGGACTTCACAATTTCGCTTTGGCCGGCAGATTATACGAGGCTCTGAATTTGGAAGCAACGATGGGCCCGCCGCCGGAGCCTAAAATCCTCTCGATCAATGGACGTGCGGGGCGCGGGCGCGGTTGCTGGATTCGTTTGTGCGCGCAAGGCGGACTCACCGCTGAGACGCAGAGGAAGAAAAAGCGAGAAAACGGAATAGAGAGTGGCGAGACTTTTGTATTCCCAACTGACGATCCAGCACTTGGCAGGCGGAAGAAAAGGAGAGAGGCGCTCGGCAGATTCACAAGCGCCTCCTCTACTGCGTCAACGTAAATCGTACCTCACTGGATCACCTCCTTCTCGGCTAAGTAGCCGATGTCGACAGGTTGTCGAGTGCCCCGAGTATAACGCGGGATCGGCGAAATTCCAGAGCGACCTTCCTCGTGAAGTTACGAATGGACGATGCCGGGCCGTTCGGATTGGGTACGATGAAGCGTTCTTGACTTTTGGCGACCCAATCAGCAACATCTGCGGCGGATATCATTCTGCTGGCCGGCCGATTTTGGCCATGACCGTGGCGATTCAACCAGCTAGTCACGACTAACCTCACTGATTCGGGCATCACGCCTCGAAGCGAAAGCAATTCTGGACCGCCGATCGGAGGAATCATGAGCGCCGCACCCACTCCCTCTCCCATGCAACGCGAACCGGAACTCCTCGGGCAGACCGTCGTTGTGATCGGCGGCAGCGCGGGTATCGGGTTTGAAACGGCCCGACGAGCGCGAGCGGAAGGGACCAAGCTAATCCTCACCGGCCGAAATCCCGAGCGCCTCGAGCGCGCCGCGAGCGAGATCGGACCGCTGAGCACAGCGGCCTTCGACGTCGAAGATGCCGCTTCGCTCGAGCGATTCTTCGCCAACCTGCCGGGCACGATCGACCACGTGATGGTGACGGCTGGCCGGCCGCACTACGGGCGCATTGTCGACATGGACCTCGAGCAGGCGCGCCAGGCCCTCGACGCACACATCCTGCTGATGATTCAGGTCGCCCGCAACGCCGCCCACAAGGTAAGACCGGGAGGCTCGCTGCTGTTCATGGGCGGGACGGGTGGCCGCCGCGCGAGCATCGGCCTCGGGATCGTATCGACAGTCACCGCGGCCCTCCCGGCCCTGACCGCGAACCTGGCGCTTGAGCTCGCGCCGGTCCGAGTGAACCTCATCGCCGCCGGCTTCGTCGATACACCGTTGTCGGCGTCACTGCTAGGCGATGAACTCGAAAACCGCCGGAATCATCTTCGCGCCACGCTTCCGATCCGGCGCGTTGTCGAACCGTCCGACGTGGCGGCGCTCGCCGTACACATCATGACCAACACTGCCCTCACGGGCGGCACCTACGACATCGACGGCGGGCAGCAACTCGTCGCCGGCTAGCCGTGAACCCGCTCGGCTCGATCGCAGAGGAGGCAGAGAGATGACGCAACCCAGGAGGCAGCTATGAGCACGAACGCAGTTCGTGGTATCGACACGAGCGTCGCCGCAGTCGACATGAAGTTCGAAATCGTGGTGATCCCCGTCTCGGATGTCGACCGCGCGAAGGAGTTTTACGCAAGGCTCGGGTGGCGGCTCGACGCGGACTTCGCCGCGGGTGACGACTTCCGCGTGATCCAGTTCACGCCGCCCGGCTCGGGGTGTTCGATCATCTTCGGCAAGAATGTCACCGCGGCGACGCCTGGTTCCGCACAGGGGCTGTACCTGATCGTCTCGAATATCGAGGCCGCCCGCAACGAACTGCTCGGTCGCGGCGTGAAGATCGGCGAGGTGTTCCACGCCGCCGGCGTGCATGCGGGCACCGACGAGCCTTATCTGCTTGGGCGGAAACGAGTCAGCGGTCCCGATCCCGATCGTGGCAGCTACCGCTCATTTGCGTCGTTCAGCGATCCGGACGGCAACGGCTGGTTGTTCCAGGAGATCACGACGCGGCTGCCCGGGCGCATCGATCCTGCCGCGACTTCGTTTGGTTCCGCGAGCGACCTGGCGAGCGCGCTTCGGCGTGCGGCTGGCGCCCACGGCGAGCATGAGAAGCGCATCGGCAAAGCGGATCCGAACTGGCCCGACTGGTATGCCGCATACATGGTGGCGGAGCAGGCTGGGGCGGAACTGCCGACTTGAGCGACCGCTGCGCGTTCGGGCGGTCAGAATGAAAATCATGGCTTACGGCAAAGGGGAAAACGCCGGTGACTTCAATGATTGATTCGTTATTCGATCAGTACGGTCGCGGCGGGATGACGCCGCGGTTTCGGGATTGCATCAACTGAAATGGCGATCGAGAAGGAGGTTTCTCAGATGCCGGCGTACCACGCGTAGCCTGCTTCCGGAGACGCGGAGCCGAGGCCTTTGCCGAATTTTTTCATGGAGTCCGTGACCGTCAGGTGCGTGATGAATTTCACGCTCTTGTAGCCGAGCTGGCGGGGCAGGCGCATGCGAAGCGGCCCGCCGTTGCCCACGGGAAGCTCGTCGCCATTCATCCCATAGGTGAGGAAGGTTTGCGGGTGCATGGCATCGGCCATGTCCATGCTCTCCCACCAGTCGGGCTCGATCGAGAAGTAGACGACGTATCGGGCTTGCGGCTGAACCCCCACGAGATTGAGGACGTGCGATAGAGGCACGCCAATCCACTCGGCGATATACGACCAGCCCTCTTCGCAGACTACTTCCGTGATCTGGCTGCGGGATGGGTAGCTCTTCAGTTGGGCAAGCGAAAACGACGCGGGGCGGTCGACCATGCCGTTGACCGTGAGCCGCCAGTCCGCGAATCCACCGGCCTGAAGGCGCTTGAAGGCGTCACTCGGCGGCGCGATCTCGTTGGCGAGCGGGCGTTTTGAAATCTGGCTGCGAGAGAACTCGCGGGCGAGGGAGTGCCTCGTCAAAAGCCGCTGGGAGGCGTAGTCCAGCGTTTCGCCGAGGCCCCAAATTCCGCCGTGATCGGGCGGGATCAATCCGTATTTCTGCGCGAGGCGTGCAGCCACGCCCAAGGCCGCTACGCCTGCGGTGGCTGCGAGTCCCCCTACAATTAGTTTGCGGCGCGAGAGATCGCTCATGTGCGCTCCATACGTGAACTCGCCCGGCCCGTGATCATCGCTCGCGTGCGGCTCCAGAATCCGGCGAGGTAAATCATCACGATGTGGACGAGCAGAAATAGCGTGAGGGCCACGGAGACAAAAAAATGAATCGTGCGCGCCGATTGCCGGCCGCCCAGCAGAGTGACCGTGCTGGGAAACGCGGAATCGAATGCGGGAGACATCGCCAAGCCGCTCCAAATTACCAGTGGGAACAAAACGACGATCACGAACAGGTAGGCGAGCCGCTGGAGCACGTTGTACGACGATACCTCCGCCTCGCCGGGCCGCTCGAAGCGCAAGTGGCTGGCGACTGCCGTCGAGAAGCTCTGCCATGAAAGATGCGCCTTGCCCGGGAGCAAGTTTTTCCGGAAATGTCCTGTGAACAAGCCGAAGATCGCATACAGCAGGCCGGTCAATACAGCGATCCAGGCGGCTTGAAAGTGGAGCGACCGGCTCCAGCCGTTCTGGTCCGGCAGCACGTAGCCGTAGCCGGTCGGCACCAAGTCCCTCGAGGAAGGAATCGGCAGCTGAAATAGAGGCTTCGTCAATACGGTGCCGGTTTCGCCCCAATAGAAGCGCGGGTGAGAAATCAGAATCTCAACTCCGCTGACGAGCAGGGCAAAAAAGCACAGCGTGATGATCCAGTGCGTGACGCGGACGAGCGCAGAATGCCGCGAAGCAATCGTGGCGGGTCGAACGACGGAGGCGGGACTAGGGGCGCGCGCGTCTAGCGGCACTTGCGCGGATCCCAACGTCGCCATCGGCGGCTTCCTCCTGGCGTTCGAGCTTGCGTCTCCTTGAAATTGGCATACTAGCACGCGGCCTCGGCTGCTGGGCGTTTTCCTTAACGGAAAGACCGCCGGGCATCACGCTGCGGTTTCGCATCCGGGATCTTAGCGGCTATCTCCCCGGTCCTCCCTTCCGATCCGCGGGGGCAGAATGTTCTGCGTGTTCCGGATGAGCGGGCGGCCGCGGGCTCTGGCGCCTTTCTATTTCCTGCCTCTGTGGTTCCTGCCTCTGCGGTTCCTGTCTTTGCGGTTCCTGCCTCTGCTGCGGCTGCCGCATCGGCTGTGCGTGCTTCTGCTCCACAGCCCGCGTCCGCTGTTCCTCGGCGCGCTGTTGTTGCTGTTGATGCTGCTCGACCTGCTGTCGCTGGACCTTCTGCTGTTCTTGCTGCTGTTTGGCTAGCTTCTGTTGCTGTTGCTGCTCTTGGTGATTTTGCTTCAGCTGTGCGTTGCGAGTGTTCTCCGCCGGCGCCCGTTCTCTGTTAGCTTGGGCGTTGCCTTTGGCACTTTTGGGGCGATTTTGCTCTCGCGCAGCTTCGTTGGCATTGACGGGCCTTCTGTTGCCGGTTGGCGTGTTGGCTTTCCCGCGAGCGTTGGCGGCGGTGCGAGTGGGCGGCCGGTTGTAGGGTGCACCCGCAGCCTTAGCTTTCACAACCTTTCCGGTGAACTCTCCGGGCCGAGCGGTCGCGGCGATCGGAGGCTTGCCGTGATTCACCGAGGCCCGCAAGTCTCGATTCTGGCGAGCCGCCTGCATCTGCCGAGTCTGCGCGGCCACGGGCGCGATGTGACGTTGGTGGGCAAAGTCCTGTTGTTGCGCGCTCGCGCGCGCGGTGATGCCGCCTCTCCCGCCGTTGTAACTGACGCGATTGATCCTGACGTTGGTTATTCTCTGGTTGTAGACGTTGTGAACCACGGTTACATTTACGTTGCTGACGGCGCGATTGTAGAAAAAGTGGCCGTGATCCCAGCGTCCTCCCGCGTACCCATCGCCGAAATAGCCGAATCCGTAATCGATGCCACCATAGAAGCCGACTTGCGGTCCCCAGTATCCGTCGTAAAAGACGAACGCACTGCCGTTCCATCCCCAGTATCCCGGCGTCCAAAGGAAACCTACCTCGGGCGGTTCGACCCAGGTTCCCGGCACCCAATAATAGTCATCGAAGTCCGGGTCCCACGCCCAGTAGCCTGGCGTCCAGATGTAACCGTCGCCGGGACAAACAGGTTGGGTGTAGACCGGAATTGCCGGCGGCGCGAACCCCACGGATATGCCGACGGCAACCTGCGCGTGGGCGGGAACCGAAGCGATCAACGCGGAAAATGCCAACAGCAATAAAGTGCGTATCACGAGTTTGTGCATGTGCCTCCTCCCTGAAGAATTCCCAGTTCTTGCTGCGGGCCTGAACAATCGTGGAATGCGAGTGGGAACTAAACCAATACAGACAACGTGTTAAAGCTTCAGCGGGATTTGCTGTAGGGAAATCGCGTTAGACCGAGGGTCCGCCGCGCTTGGAGAGGCGTACGGGCCGCCACGGCGGGCGCAAAAGACGCGCACGCATGCTGTAATCCGCGAGGACGACGGCGGCCGCACCCGATTTTGTTGGTCCAAGGGCGTTTGCTGTGTTATAGATTTGCGCCGGTTGGGAGATTTCGGAAAAACAAACAAGGGGGAATATCCTTGAGGACTCTTAACAAAGCGATTTTGATTTTGCTCGTCTCGGCGAGCGCTGCGTTGTTTGCAGGCGGGGTGCTCGCCGCACCGGCAGCCAAAAACCTTCCCGCGCATTGCGACAAGGCGTGCCTTACGGACGCCGTCAACAACTATATAGCCGCGCTTGTGGCGCACGATCCGTCGCAGGTCCCGCTCTCGGCGCACGTCGAGTTCGTTGAAAACACCAAGGACCTGAAGCCCGGCGAGGGACTCTGGAAAACCGCTTCGGCGGCGCCGACGACCTTCAAAATTTACGTGCCCGATCCCGTTTCCGAGGAAGTCGGTTTCCTGGGCGTGATGCAGGCGGACAGCAAGCCGATCATCCTGGCGCTGCGGCTGAAAATCCGCGGCGGCCAGATTGTCGCGGCCGAGCATCTGATCGCGCCGATCTCAACCACCCGGCCCAACGCCGCGAAGAACCTGGAGGAGCCGCGCGAGGCGTTCCTTACGGCCGTGCCGGCCTCCGAACGCGATTCGCGCGCGGACATGATCCGCATCGCGTCGATGTATTACCCGGCGCTGACTCACGCCGACGCCAACAACGCGCCTTTTGCCGACGATTGCGTTCGCCACGAAAACGGCATGCAGACGGTCGCCAATCCGAGGCCTGAGAAGATCACCTCAGCCATGCAGATTCTGGGCTCCCTCAGCTGCACCGCGCAGTTGAAGACGCACTCGATGGACTACATCACGCGCATCGAGCCGGTCCGCGTGATGATCGCCGATCCGGAGATGGGTCTCGTATTCGGCCTGTCGCAATTCCGCCAGCCGATGACGCAGAAGACCGAAAAACTTGTCGGCGTTCCCGGATACACCTCGCAGCCTATGAATTTCAAGGCTTTCGATCTTCCGGCCGCGCACATCTTCAAGGTCTACGGCGGCAAGATTCATCAGATCGAAGCCATGGGCTTCAGCGAGCCATACGATTCCAAAACCGGCTGGGAGACTTACGCCGATCACGGACACTGATACGCAGCCGCTCGTCGCAGCGGCCCAATA
>Ga0335073_10008774_pt1 | contig 14180 bp, 7 predicted proteins | sample Lox_Sample_22_FD_207093 | JGI IMG/M metagenome (GOLD analysis project Ga0335073, IMG submission 207093) | Soil microbial communities from Loxahatchee National Wildlife Refuge, Florida, United States - Lox_Sample_2.2 | ecosystem: Environmental > Terrestrial > Soil > Wetlands | place: USA: Florida... | reverse complement strand
ACCCATTGCACCTCGGGCGAAGGCTTCCACAGGAAATGGGAATATCCCGCAGCGGAAGCAAACAGGACGGCGGAAAGGGCCGCGGACGCGGCCAGAATGGTGGTCTTCGTTTTCATGGTTTTTGGGGATTGACTTCGTAAAGAACTCGAAAAAGCGACGGATCCAGCGCTATGCCCTGCGTATTGACTTCGTAAAAACCCTTTGCTTCAGGCAGGCGAAAAAGCGATGAATCCTGGGAGCCACCCTGCGGCACGATCTGGAACGCGAAGGTGTAGGTGATCTCCATGTGGATCGGCCAGGTGGTGTTGTTCAGGTAGCTGGCCAGGCGGGCCACGATCGTATTGTCCGCGGCCAGGGCTAAGGCTCCGTGAAAATGAAACGGCGTGGAGTGGTTCCCGCCGGTGACTGCCAGTACGTCTTCGACATAGACAGGGACGCCGCTGGCGCATTCGTTGCAGCCCGCGCCGCCGACCATCGACGGCAGATACAGCGCCCCCAGAATCCCGGACCAGGACCAGGGATCGGGCGGGGTAGTGCCCGGCATGGATTTAATGCCGAAGGTGACATTCCCCTCGATCGATACGATCACCACGCTGTATCCCGCGGGTGCGTCGAAGACGATCGGGCAATCGTCCGAGTCGGCGTATCCCCAGATGCAGGGGCCGATATTGCAGCTCTGTCCCGCCATGCGTGTATCGAGTACGCCATAGAGATCGCGCGGGAAGTTCCCGCTGTAGCCGTACTGGATTTGATCGGTCCGGGCCACGGCGATGTGATAGGCAGGCTCCACGTGTCGTGGAGATGCCTGAATTCTCGATAGTGCAACCTGAGGGGTGGTCGATTGACTCATCCCAAGGATCGAGGTCAAAAGAAAAACGAAAAGGAAGGATTTCATGGGTGGGTCCGAAACTGTGTTTAGCTGCAGCCGTAATTGGTCACGAAGCCCGCGCTGATCGTCAACGACGAGATATGCTGGCCGCTCGTACAGGTGTACGTGCCGCTCAAGCCTGAAGAACCATTGGGCGCTGTCACCGTGGCATTCGGTCCGATGACGATTATGTTGTTGTTCGTGTCCGCCCAGAGCAACGCGGTGCTCTGGTTGCTTTCGTAGATCACCAGTCCGAAGGTCGCGTTGATGTAATTGACCCCCGCCAGGAGAGACACGGAAGCGGTCACGCTCCCAGTAACGGTCTCGGAGCCGGTGAGACTCAGCCCCGCGAAAGTCGGGGAGGCATTCGATGCCAATGGCTGTATGGTGGTCAGGGTCACCTGCCCGGTCTGCGCTGTCCCTGTGGTTCCATTAGCCTCGATTGACCCGGCCCCTCCAATGATCGAGGTCACCCCGCCGCTACTGCTGGGCCACGCTGAAATGCAACTCGGCGTACCCGCGCCCAGACAAAATTGCAACGAGGCCCGCACGACGCCCGTGACGTCGAGCGCATAGGAAGCGCTGGTATTGTCTACCCCGACGTTTCCGCCCGCGGGATTCAGATAGAGAGGCTCTGCCGCGGTTCCCTGTAAGATGGCCTGGATCGAGCCGTAGTTGCTGCTGGTGTTATAGCCGATCAGGAGCTGTTGATTGGTATTGGTCGATCCCTCGATCACGTGCTGCTGTGGTACTGTCGCGCTGCTGTTCAGAGCGACGATAACCGCCCCCGTGAGTGAAAGGGCCGCCGCGGAAGTCAATTGCGGGATGTTGTTGGCTGCATTTCCGACCGTGTAGCTCGTGCCCCAGGCCGATCCGGTGGAGTTGGCCAGTCCCGCACCTGGATAGACCATGCCGCCCCCACCACCCGAAGGCCATGAGGTAATGCAGGAGGTGTTGATGCAGAATCCCGCCGCGGTTACGCCCGTGGCGTACAGGATTCCCTGGGCGCTCAATGAGGGGATGTCTCCATAGGCCGAGCTTTGGCCGCAGGCCGATCCCGAGCAGAGCGTGTAACTCGTTCCCCAGCCGGTCCCTGTCGAGTTGGCGATCCCCGCTCCGGGATAGATCCCGGTTAAGAGCGCTCCACTCACGGCGGGCAATTGAGCAGAGCTGTTGAGCTGCACCAGATCATTGGCGGCGGTTCCCACGGCATAGCTGGTGCTGCTCCACGCAGAGCCCGTGGAGTTCGGGACGCCTGCAGGCGGATAGACCATGCTCCCGCCAGTGCCTCCGCAGGTTCCCCAGGTCATGGCCGCGGAACCGCCTCCTGCGCTCACTAAACACTGTCCCGTGGTCCCCGCGGATAAGGGCCAGTTCCAGTTGTAGGTCGTGAAGGTCGAGGTGGGGACGTTCAGATTGATGCTGCCGTAACTGTCCGTCAGGAGGATGTTGCCGCCAGTCAGATCCAAGACGTTCCCGGTGATGGTTCCAGGGAAGGTGGCCGCGCCGCTCGAAAGGATGCTGGAAGATCCGACGTAAAGGCTGCTGGCGTACACGCTGTACCAGGGAGTGGTGGCCGTTCCCAAGCTGTCTGCGGTCGAGATACAACTGTTCGCGGTTGCGGTTCCGTTGCACGGGTAAAAGGTCGCGTCGAGTTCGGCTTGATTGTCGGTGGCTCCGCCGTATTCCCGGTAAAGGATCAGGATCGGATCGTTGGCCGAATCGTTGATCGCAATATCCTTCTGAAAAGACCCCACCGTCGCCGTGATGTTGAATGCCGCGGTAGTCCCTCCCGAGTCCTGCACTAACAGTTTTTGGCCGGTCAGGGATTGGGTATAGATGCTGGCGGCACGGGTGGTGGCCGCGCCGAGGGAATAGGTGTTGTCGCTCGCGAAAACCACATTGGCCTGGAGCGTTTTGAGACCCGTGACGGTCTGCGCCGTGTCGGTGGTCATCATGTCCGCAGGCGATCCCGGACATCCCGTGCAGCCCCCGGCTCCCAAGGTCAAGGCATAGGTATAGACGTTCGACCAGACGGCCGTCGAGTTTCCCAGGGTGTAGGAGTTGTTCCGGCTCGGAAGGAAGTTCTCATCGAGAACCGCATTGTTGTAGGTGCTCCCGGTCCAGACGCGATAGAGCGTCAGAATGTCGTTGCCCGAACTGTCGATGAACTGCACGTAGGCGCTGGTGGCATTCGCGGCGGCTTCGATGTTATAGCCCGTGTTGAAAGTCGGATCTTCCACTAAGAACTTTTGCGAGACCACGGTCCGGCCGTAGATACTGGCCGCTTGTGCGGTCCAGGCCCCGATCGAATAGGAGTTATCTGCCCCAAAGGTCTGGTTGGCCTGCCAGTTCTTGACGCCCGTCACGTTCTGGCCCGTGTCCGTGGTCATCATGTCCGAGGGGACGAGGCTCGACGGGCTGGCCCAGGAATCCTGCAGCCCGGTTCCGCCGCTCACCAGGATCTGGCCCGCGGTTCCGTAATTTCCCCCGCCTGGGATGGAAAGGTAAGTGAAATACGCCCCGCCGAGCGAGTTGATCCCGTAGCTTCCATTGCCAGAAAAAATCCCTCCGGGAATCGAGACGTTGCCCGACGAGTTGAGCTGCAGGATGTCGTTGGCCGCCGTACCGATGGGAATAGTGGTGCTCCACGAGTTCGATCCCGAATAGACCGCCGCTCCGGCCGTGGACCCGGACGGCCAGGGGATTCCGCCGCCGCTGCTGCCGCAGCTCCCCCAGACCATGGCGCTAGAGCCGCCGCCGCCCGATTGCAGGCACTGCCCGGAGGTTCCGGGGCCCATGGGCCAGTTCCAGTTATACGCCGTGAAAGTGGCCGTGGGTAAGTTCAGCGAGATCGAGCCGTAGCTATTGGCGAGCGAGATTTCACCGGGTGTGAACGAGGAGCTGGGAAGGACTGACCCCAGGAAGAGCGCGTACCACGGCGTGGTCAAGGCACCGAGTGCATAGCCGCTTCCCGAGCATCCCGCGCCGGTTCCTCCGGTGCAGGGATAGAGCGTGCCGTCCAGCATGGCCTGGTTCTCGGACGCACCGGCGTACTCGCGGTAAAGCACCAGAAACGGAGTATTCGCCGAGTCGTTGAGGGAAATGTCTTTCTGCCCGCTGGTCACGGTCGCGGTGAGGTTGAAGGCGGCCGCGCTGCCATAGGAATCCTGCACCTGGAACTTCTGAGCCGTGCTGACTTCGGAATAGATGTAGAGCGCCCGGGAAGTCGCCGTTCCGATGGAATAGGAAACATCCGTTCCAAAGGTGAGGTTGGCTTCGAGGTTTTTGACACCGGTCACGTTCTGCGCGGTATCGGTCGTCATCATGTCGGAGGGGATCGCGACGGGATCCGCCCACACGTCCGGACCCGAGGATCCGCCGCTCGTCAGGACCTGCCCGCTCGTGCCGTAGGAGGAATTGAGCACGATGGCGCCGTTCATGAAGATCCCGCCCGAGAGGTTGAGGTTCTTCCAACGGAGCTGCGTGGGGACCGAACGGACGTTCCAGGTGCCCCCTAAGTCCCAGGTCGCGTCCTGCATGGGCAATACGGCGCCCGAGAAGTCGAATTCATAGGGGACACATCCGGTGGTGCAGAGCGCGTTGGTGGTGGATCCGGAGTGCCAGAATTCGGTATTGCCGGAGTTGTAGAATCCGTACCCGCTGCCGTCCGGGCGCCAGGAAATGCTGGTCGCGGTGGCGGTGACCAGATCGAAGCGCCAGGCGATGATGTCCGAGGCATTATTGCCGCTCAAAGACCCAATCAGGTAGGCCTGGTCCGCGCCCCAGGTGATGCCGCCGTTGAGCGATAAACCGGCGAAGGTAGGGACCGATCCGGTGCCGATGGATTGCGGCAGCGCGAGGGTGACTGCGCCCGAAGATACCGGGGCAGTGAAAGAGCCATTCACTGACACCTGGTTCGCCGTGCCGGTGATGGAGGTGAAGCTGGCCCCGGGCCAGGCGCTGATGCAGTTGCCTACCAGACAGAAGGCATTCGAGTAGACGTTTGCCCAGTATTGGCTGACCGATCCGAGGTTGGCCGAGTTGGGCAGGTACGGGAGGATGTTGCCGTATTGGGTGAGATTGCCTCCGGGCCCTGTCGGAGTCCAGCTCGCGATTTCATTGATCCCGTTGGTGAGAGCCAGGTTGTTGCTGGTGTCCTCTCCCAAGACATAGCCGACTGCGAAGCTCGTGCCGTTGACGATCTGCAGATACTGGCCCGTGAAATCGATCGCGAACATATTGTTCCAGAACGAAGTCGTCGAGCCGATATTGTAAGTGCCGGGAGTGAGGATGTTCCCCGTAATGTTGAAGTTCTTCCCCGTGTAATCCCATTTCAGGTTGGCGTCCGCGGCCCATGCCCCGGCCTTGTTGTAGGGAATCTCCTGATCCGTTCCGGGCGGCGCGGATCCGGTCCCGCCGGCGGCGGTCCAGGAGAGCTGCCCGCTGCCGTTGGTGGTCAGCACGTATCCCGACAATCCGTCGACCGAAGGGAGGGTCCAGATCAGATTGGCGGAAAGCGCCGTGCTGGGACCGCGGAAGCCCACGTAATAGCCGGTTCCCTGGCCGTCCCAGAAACGCAGCTCTCCGCCCAGCCCCGCGGCCTGCTGGGTGAGCAGGTTCACGGGGGAGCTGAGATTCTGTTGCGCGTCGAGTTGGGCGTCGAGAGAGACGCAGGCGAGGGCCAGCCAGAGGAGGGTTTTCATGGTGTTTACGGGAAGATTCCGGTGCAGCTCCAGAGCGCGTAAGCGCCCGCGCCGGTGCCTCCGACCACTCCGACAAAACTGATGTTGATCACTGCCCCGGGAGTGGGATTGAGGTTGAGCGGCGGAGTGGGTCCCGCCGGGGTAGTTGAGGGCGTGGCGACATTCGCGCCCCAGGAAATCAGGCCCTTGCCTCCGGATGGCTGGGTAAGGTTCACCACCAGGTGGGCCCCGTCGACGGTGGGTGCGCTGGGATTGATGGCGGTAACGGTATTCGAGACGAGCGTGTAGGGCAGGCGGATCCCTCCGCCTCCCGATCCGCCGCCGCCCGACGTATTGATGACAATCGCTCTACCCATTGGTTGCCGTAATCGAAAGCACTTGCCCTTGAGCTGTCAGGGTGGCCGTGGTGCCGTAGCCCGCCATGGTGTCCGCGCTCGAGCTCGTCTGGACCGTGATGGTGTTGGCGCTGTTGAACGTCGCGTCTTCGCGGCAGATGTTGATGGTCTGGCCCAACCACTGGGCGAACGGTGGAAGGGTGATGGTGTAGGACCCGCCCGAGCCATCCGCGACCACGTTCTGCGGAATCGGCAAAAGCGCCAGGGCCGTCGACGAGGAGCTCGAGGTGAGGTTCACGGTCACCGGCAGCGGAGGGACGTACAATTCGCGCGAGGGCTGGTATTGCATCGGCGCGGTATTGCCGTTGACGTCCGCCGTGAATACGGTGATCAGGAGCGATTGCGGGAGCGCCAGATTGGTGATCGCCGGGACCGTGGCGACCGTGGCTACGTTCCCCGTTCCAGTCACGTTCTGGGTGTAATTCGAGTAGACCGGCGAAGGCGAGACGACAATGAAAATGCTGGTCGCGTCGGGCGTGACGTCCCAGCTCCCCGCGATGGTGAATACCGTCGCGGTATTGCTCACGATGCTTTTGGGCGACTGCCACGCTCCTGTGCCGGCGATGATGAGGATGATGTTGCCGGCCTCGGCGTTTACGGTCAGACCCGCGTTCGCGTTGTAGGAGTTCTGGAAATTGGTGTCGCCGATGGTGTTCGAGGTGATGTTGCCCGCCATCGGCCGCAGCACCACCACATCCCCCGCCTGAAAGCCCGCATGGGACATGGTGAGGGTATTCGAGGTGCTGGCGCTGACCTTGAAGTTCAGCCCCGGCTGAACTACGACGCCCGGACGGTAGTAGAGCGAGAGAGTGTAGCCCACCCATTGGCTGGGATTCCATGCCCCGGCGTTGAAGGTGAGTACGGCGCCGCTCACCGAGCTGATCGTGTCGCCCCAGACTCCACCGTGGATGATGGGTGTCTCTTCGACTAAAAACTGGTTCAGGTTCACATCCGGCAGGCCGGGACCGGATAGTGCCGTGTAGCCGATGGTGAAGGAGGTCGGATTGCCGTGAGAATCCGGGTTCGAGGAAGTATAACCGGCGCTCGAGAGGGCCAGCATGGAAAGAGGCGAGTAGCCGATGTAGGGCTGAATATTGGGCGCGGCGCCGTTGCGCCACTGAATTCCCGAAACCGTGATGGCGTTGGTGTTGGTCCCCGGTTGTACGACGACGGTGATGAAATTCGAGAGGGGACCATTCTGGCCGTTGGGCGAAAACGCGACGACGTAGGTTCCGGGCTTGAGAAACCCTCCGGTGCTCGAAAAACTCCCCTGCAGGGGCACGGCGGGAGGGAGGCCGGTCGGTTGCGTGTTGACCGGAACGTTTCCTGTGATCGAGATCTGGGCCGGGAAGACCGCCAGATTGAGACCCAGTTGAAAGCCCGAGTGTAAGGGCAGCAAGGCATCCGTCAGGCCCCAGACGAACATATCCGGGTCCCACGGATAAGGAGGCCGGTTCGAGCCTCCCGTAATGGGAACATTTTGATACGGGGTAGGGTCCTGACCGTAAACCCACGTGTACCATTCGTCTTCATGCCACGCGGCTTTGACCTGCCAGTGCTCTCCATCGGTATCCGGCTTGAGCGAGAGAATCCGGATGGGCTGCGGGGAAGAGACTCCGATGTTCAGGGACTGCCAGGTCAGTCCGCAGATGAAGCCCAGCCGGCCTGCCAAATGCACCACCCGGTGATTGACGGTGAACTCGAAAAAGAGAGTGCCGCCTGCGTCGTTCCGCGGGTTTCCGTAGAGCGCTTCGGCCAGTTGCGTGTTGGCCATGCGGGTCCCCTGATCGAAGTTAGAGATTCCGGTCATGGGGACGGGGACCTGCACTTCCTGATTTCCCGAATACGCGTAGGCGTCCGGATCGACCTGGGTCAGGGAGTCGGTCTGATACGAGTTGTACTGGTCCTGAAACGAGATATCGACGGTGTTGGGCGTGGACTCGATGCGCGTAGTGGAGATCCGGAAAGATCCTTTTTCGATGTTGGTTTCGTTGAAAAGATAGGCGAAATAGCCATTCATCGATCCCGACGGGTTGGGGGGATTGGTCGAGGCCGACATCGACGGGACCGGCGTGTTGTAGTTCGACCCCGGAATCGGGGCGGGCTGCTGATCGTAGAGAGTCTGCTTGATGAACGATTGGATCAGGCCGGTGGTCGAATTCGGCCCGACCATCATATTGCAGGAATTTCTCAGCCCCGTAAGGACCGCGGCGAGGGTCTGTCTTGCGGTTCCGGAGATCAGGAAGTCGGCTTTAAACTGGGGGTGGTTGTAGGTGTTGCCGTCCGCGCCTACGTAATTCAGGGTCAGGAGGGCAACCTGCGAGGTCGCGTACCAATTGTTCAGATCCACCTGAGAGGCCGCGACGTTGCCGAGGCACATCAGATCCAGATAGGCCTGGACCGGGTTGGCCGAAGGTCCCGTGGCGATCGAATCCTGCGTGGAGATGTCGTATTCGCTCGAATCCGTCAGGTTGGGCGCGACCGGCGCAATGGTTCCCCCGCTCTGCGCGCTCAACATGGGTCCCGAGGTGACCAGAGCCTGCACCGAGGGCACACTTCCCGCGGCCGCGAGTTCGATGGGGACCACGATTTCAATCACGCACATCGAACCGTGCGGATCGGAAAGGCCGGAATATTGGGAGTTGGAGAAATACTCGTCTCCGCACAACGCGCCCGACCGTCCCCCGGCGGAGTTATTTCCCGGAGTCAAGGCCTGGGAGTTGAATCTCCACGTAAACAGCGGGTCCTGAGAATTGGCAAACGGCACCATCACGCCGTTGACCAGGACCTGCCAGACTGTCACGGCCCCGAACGGAGCGAAGCACAGGATGACTTCCGAGCGCATCGAGTTAGGATCGGCGGCGGGCGCCAATACCGCGCCCTGAACCCATTGCGTCCCATAGACGAAGTTGATGTAGGACCCCGCCAGGGCCGCGTTCGGCGTGTTGAACCCGAAGACCTTCTGAGAGCTTACATATTGCTTGCCCGAGTAAGAAGCCGGGGCGATGAAGGTGCATCCGCCGAACCGGGCGGTGTAGTGACCAGCCTTGTCCTGGGTCAGATCGCCGTCCGGAGCGACCGAGGTCCGGGAGCCGTTGCCCATGCGCGCCATGCAGCCCACGGAAGGGTCCGTCAGCGACGAACGGGTTTTCTCGCAGCTCGTAAAACACGTGGTTCCGGAAGCATAATTTCCCACGCCTCCGGATTGATCGGGAGAGTATCCGCACTGGTAGTAAGGAGAGGTCGGGTCGTTTAAGGCGGAGGCGCGTTGGGCCGCGGTGGCGGGAAAATCCCAGGGGCAGGTGTACTGGATGGGGACGGAGGAAACTTTCAGGCGCGTGAAATTCGTCGCGCTCATGACGTCGAGCGTGGTTTCTCCGCGCTGATGGTTGTGCTGAGGGTTTCCGCCGATGAAGGAGAAGGAGTAGGAGTCGGTCGAGTATTGATTGGCGACCACGTCCCATTCGAGAAAGGTCAAAGAGACTTGCGCGCCTCTCCAGCCGTGGGGCGCGCAGTGATTCGTCCAGAGGAACTTATCGGCATCCGCCAGGGTCAGGGTGAAGCCGGGGACCGAATCGTACCCCTGGGGCCCCATCGCCTGGATCGCTTGGATGTCGTTTTTGATGATCCGCGCCTGATAGTCGTTGCCGCCCCAGGAAATGCCCAGGACTCCGTAGGACGGGGCCGTGCACAAATAGCACACGTCGCCATCGGGCGCGGTGATCGAGACCAGGAACAGAGGGCGCTTGGGCGAAGCTCCTTCTTTGCCGGTGATGATGGTAAAGCTGCCCATGGATGCGGGAAACTAAAAGGAGGTTCCAGGTTTGCCGGTCCGGTTCGGGATTGGCGAAGAAAGGAGGCGCAGAGAGCAGCCAGAGCAAGAGGGTCGCGGAAACGGACTAATCTCGTGGCCGGGAATGGTTACGCGCGGCCCTCGATCCTCAGTTCATCTGCACCAGTCCCACCCTCAGGCTCGCGTGGTTCGGGTCATTCCACTGAATCGTCAAGGTGGGCCCCGCGTAATACACGTTCGAGTAGACCGTCCCGTCCTCATCTTTGTAAGTGAACGGAAAGCAGTCTCCCCAGTTGGCCAAGAAGTGATTCAGGATGGCCGTTACTTCCGATGTCGTAATAACGTCGAAGGCCAATGCCCAAGCCATCAAAGGTCCGGCCGGGAAGCCCGTCCAGCCGCCGCCGAATTCCGAGAGCGTGTACTTCGGTCCGCCCGGGAGCTTGTTCGTGAGGGTCTGATACCACTGTTTCTGCGTGAAGGGCAAACCGGAAATCGCATTGCTCAAGAGCAAAGGGAAGGCCGCGCCCGACGATCCCGGACTCCAGTTGTCGGGTACGATCTGGGTCAAGGACCATTCGACGGAATAGAGGCCGGAGGAATTCTCCTGCCCCGCAAAGGTATCGTCGTCGAACGAGAGGTTGTCGTAGACGGTACTTCCTAAGGTGATTTCCCGATCCGTCGCGAAGGCTCCTAACGCGCTCAGAACCGCTGCCTTCAAGGTGTTTTTCTGGGCCTTGGTGACCGGGTTGTAGGGCAGGTTGAACTTCACGATGGGCGGAGACTTGACCGATCGCGCGGGAGTCGCGGCCTGTCCGTCCGATTTGCTGGTGTTGCAGATATAGGAAATCTTGAACGGATAGAACGGCGGCCCGGAGCCGAGGATGGTGGGAAGAGGCGTGGGCACAGGATCAGACCTCGCCTCTCAGAATCATGTGCTTGGCCGTTTCGAGCATTCCCAGGGCGAGGCATTTCCCGGTGTTGGCGGTGATCACCAGGGCCCCGGTTTCATCGGTATGCAGAATAATTATGGCCTTCGGCTCGCCCATCGAAAACTGTTCCATGGCCGCGATGAGCGTATCCTGCGCGGGGCGAAAGGGCTGTTCGGTCTGCTCGATCCTGGTCATTGTCCGTTGGTGTGGTAGCGCATCTGGGCCGCGAGTCTTTCCCCGCCTTCCGATTGGAGGTGAGCCGTTACAGCCTCGCCGGTTGCCGCGACATTGGCCGGGCGGGTGATGAATTCATGGAAGCTCTGGGAATCCATGGCCTGCAAATTACCCTGCACGATCACGGTAGTTCCCCCGGCGGGCGCATTGGAGACCGGCGTCTGGCCCGTTCCCGTAGCTCCTCCGGAAAAAGGTGCCGAGACATATCCCGGCGCGTCATACCAGCCCTGCTGTCCGTTGATGGTGCGTTTGGTGATGTACGGTTCGGAGACGGTCGGAACGGCGGACATGGTGGAGGTCATCAGATTCCCGCGCATGTCGAAGGACTCGTAGGTGCCGTTGCCCGCCTGCATCACGTTTAAAGCCGTCGGGGCGAGGTATTGATCCTTGGCCAGATAGTCCGCGATCTGCTGCTGCCTCTGCTGCGGACCATTCCCAATGATGCTGCTGAGCATCCCCGTCAAGGCCGAAGCCGCCGCGGCGAAAGGTCCGATGCCGGGGATCATGGAAGCCGCGCCCAAAATGGCGGATGTTCCCTGTAAGGCCCCCTGGGCCCCGCCGCGAGAGAATCCCTGGTAGGCCTCGTATCCGGCCGCCGCCAGCTCGGCGCCCGCGGCGACTCCCGCGCCGATCCGCTGTGTCGTGTTGAGCTTGGCGCTCCAGCCGGGTCCGGAGGCCGTCCCGGTGATGGCCGCCACGGGTCCAGCGCCCATTCCGGCCGCGAACTGCGAGAATCCCGACCCGCCGTAAGAGTTGTAGAGCGCCGCGGCCGTCCCGGTCAGACCGAGCTGCGCCGCGGAAGAAACTCCCGATCCGCCGGTCATCCCGATCAACTGCATCAGGCCGCCGGACATTCCCGTGTAGGCGCTGCTTCCCCCAATCACACCGGGCAGGCTGAATACGCTGGCCGCCGCGGTACCGGCGGTCTGTATGGTGGCCCCCGTGGGTGCGTCCGGATTGCCTAAAAGTGCGCCTTTGATGTTGGTATTTAATTTGACCAGCTCGTCCCAGGCGCCTTTCGTGTTGACCGCGGTACGGGTAGCGGGGCTTCCGGCGTTGGAGGGATCGAGCACGGTTCCGGTCAGCAATCCTCCGAGATTATTTCCGCCCGTTAAACCGCCCAACTGATGTCCGATGCCTTGCAGAATCGGCGCGGTGGCGTTGGCAAAGAGGGTCTGCTCCTGGCCGCGCAGAAAGGTTCGTCCATACTGGTTCATGGAATGGCTCTTCAGCGCGTCGAAGATGTTGTCGGCCATCTCCTGGTATTTCTGGAGGTCTTTCTCCCGCTGTTCGTCGAGGGCATCCTCATAGGCCATTTCGGCGTCGAAGTTTTTCTGCTTCTTGGCGGCTAAGGCGTCGAGGTTGGCGATTTCCAGATCGTTTCCCTTGAGCTTCTCGGCGTTGATCCGCAACTGATCCTGGTATTCCTGCTCCGCGCCCTGACTTTGTAGAGCCAAAGTCTCGCTCGGGTTTCCGCGCGCTCCCCGAAGGGCCGCGGTGAGGGAATTCCGGTCCAGCCTCATCTGCTCCTGGGGGGAAACATAGCCCGCCGGCGGGGCGATCCCGGCGGGAAGGCCCAGGGCTGATAAGGCGTCGTTTCCGCCGGCGATGATTCCGGCCATCTGCCGGACCTGGCCGGCGGCGGATTCCTTGTCGATCATCCCCAGGCTCTTGTCGATCTCTTCGTTGAACTTTTGCAGCGCCTCTCCGGATTGACGGAGGAAGGTCAACCAGGTCGCCGCGACCTGTTTGTCAAAGTCCGCGTTGATGGCTGCGGCCTCTCCCGTGGGGCTTTTGCGCAAGGTATCCGCGCGCTCTTCGGCGATCCGCTGCAGGGCCGCGTCGCGCGTCCGCATGGGCGAGGATTCATCCGCAAAAAAGGCCCGCGAGTAAGTTTCGTCTGACCGTTTGCCCAGTTCAAAGAGGCGATTGGCCTGCTCCTGGGCCCGGCGTTGCGCTTCCTGGGCCTGACGTTGGGCCTCCCTGGCTTCAGATAGTCTCTGTGCCGTCTGTTCATCCGCGCTGGGATTCAGATGGGCTATATCCGATTGCACCTGGCCGCGCTGCGTTTCTATGGCCGCGTTGGTTTTGCGGCGCTCGGCCTCCAGGTCATTCAGCGCTTTACGTGCCGCGCCGACGTCGGTGGTTGTCCAGCTCTTGTCATGCCAGATGCCTTCCATCACCGCGCTTTCTTCCGGGGATAGCTCGCCGTGGCCGGTCTGGGCAATTTGCAAATAGCGTTGGATGGCGGCCTTTCGGGTGTCGAGATTTGTGGCGGTTCTCTGGAGTACCGACAGATCCCCCTGGTCGCTCTGAAGTTTGAAGGCCGCGCCAGCAGCGGATCCCTGCGTCCAGGTAACGATTTCGGCCTGGATTCCTCGTAATTGCAGAATGCTGTTGCGGGCGGCCTCGGCGTATTTATTCAGGTTCTCGGTGGCCTTTTTCTCTTCTTCGCTGATTCCGCCCCACAATCCCAGGTGCTTACCCAGGCTCGAACCAATCTGCTCCACCACGCCGAACAGGGCGATCGCTCCGAGGACCGGGAAGGCCGCGGAGGCTACGGCGTTGATGCCCTGGATTTGCGTCAGAAACTGCGCCGCTGCGCGGATCGGCATGGCGCCTTCGAGGACGCGCATTTCATTGGTCAGGGTCCGGGTGCTTCCGGTGGCTCCTGTTAATGCGGTAGTGACCCGGGTTCCCGCGGACCCCATGCCTTCGAGGGCCGTGGTATTGGCGGTGGTCGCGGAGGTCAGCTGCTTGATCGCGGCTTCCAACCCCTGGAGAGAAGTCGTCGAAGCAATGGCGCCGGATTGAATGTTTTTGACCGACGCGGCAAACCGGTCCACGTCGGCCTGTCCTTCCATGCGGGCCCGGAATAAGAGTTCTACGGATTCGTTGGCGGTCATCGTTCGGACTCGATCAAACGGGTAAAGGGCGTGGCGATCCGCTGGCCCTGCTTTCTCTCGATGCTGTAGCGGAGGAGTTCCTCGACATGCCAGGCGGCTTTCTGGATGGCGGCGCGATTTTCCAGCAGAAGATCGCGGAACGGATGGAGAGGACCGGCTCTTTCGAGCAGTTCCTCGGCGCTCGCGAGAGCGATGGTGAGATCGTCATTCAGGTCCTTGGCCGCGGTGGCCGAGACGGTGGCGACGATTCGGGCGGCGTCGGACATGACTTGCGAGGCCCACAGGGGAGAGGGTTGCGAAGACACGGTAGAGGATTTCCTGGATGGTTGGCGCTTGCGGGTGCGGGTGG
>Ga0335073_10008773_pt1 | contig 14180 bp, 9 predicted proteins | sample Lox_Sample_22_FD_207093 | JGI IMG/M metagenome (GOLD analysis project Ga0335073, IMG submission 207093) | Soil microbial communities from Loxahatchee National Wildlife Refuge, Florida, United States - Lox_Sample_2.2 | ecosystem: Environmental > Terrestrial > Soil > Wetlands | place: USA: Florida... | reverse complement strand
GTGAGGTCGTGCAGCATCAGTGAAAAAGAGGGGTCGTGCCCGACCAGGAGCACGTCCCCGAGGCCGGCGACGAGACCGTGGACGTCGAAGGGCTCGCCGGCCAGGGCCCGTTCGATGGTAACCGCCACCCCGAGCGGCTCACACGCTCGCTCGGCAGTCTGCACGGCCCGCAGTTTGGGGCTCGATAGGCAGGCGTCGACGGTTACGCCGAGGATCGCCAGCGCCCGACCCGCGGCATCGGCCTGCATCGCGCCACGCGCGGTCAGGGGCCGCTCGTCGTCGGGCAGGCCGTCCTCAGCCTCGGCGTGACGCAGAAGCCAGAGCATGCCCAAAACTGTAGTGGCATCGCCCAGAAGCCTGCGGGTTGCGCTAACGAATCGTGACCGTGACGGCTGACGCTGCCGTCCACGGTTGCTGGTGGTGTAGGCGATCGACCGCGTCGCTGCGGATCACATAACGCCCAGAGGCAAGCGCGATCGTGAGCCGCAGGCTCCAACGGCTGGTCCCACGGGCCAGGAACTCGACCGGGCGCCGGCACGAACGCGGGCGGCTGAGCGCGCCGCTGCGCTCGACGAAACGGCAGCGTCCGTGCGCCGCGGCGCGGTAAATCATCACGTGGACGTGGGCGAGCCGTTGCCGGCGCCGCGTGGCGGCGGCGGCGGCGGCGCAGCGGTGCTCGCCCGCGGTGCCCGACACGGTGACCCCGTGGCGGGAGGCGTGCGTGCGCCGGCGCGTGATGCGCGAGTAGGGCATCGCGACGCATCGGTGGGTCCGGGTCGCGACCGGCGGCAGCGGACGCGTGACGCTCGCCGGCGTGCCGGGCGCGCCGGGGACCTCGTGGACGGGGAGGCGGAGCTGCAGATCGGAGACCGAGATCGTGAACTGGCCGTTGGAGGTCCGCACGTACGGCGAGTCCTGCCCCAGGAGCTCGAGCTTGGGGATGTGCCCGGCGGCGAAGTGCCACGCGCCCGGGTGAAGCTGGAACACCTGCACGCCGTCGGGCGCGTTCGAGTCGATGCGGTAGACGCCGCGAGCGACCAGGGTCTCCGTGCCCGAACTCGGATCGACGTCCCACAGGCGCGCGGCGACGAACGCGAACTCGCCGGTGACGTTCAGATCGGCGATCACCGTGGGCGAGCCGAGCAGTGTGTAGCCGTTGCCGGTGACCGCCGGGAGGCGGTAGGTGGCCACACCTGCGCCCTGGTCGGCAGAGGAGACGGTGGCGCATGCGCCGTCGCCGGCGATCGGGTCGATCGCCCGTGAGATGGTCGGGTTGCCGGCGGCCGAGGAGATCGTCTGGGCGGCGCCCGAGCTGTAATCCACCTCGCCCGGATGCAGCGCGGCCCACGTCGGCGCGGTGTACGGGCCTGCGGAGGGCGTGGTCGAGGGGCAGGTCTCGATGGTTGCCGTGGCGGATGGCTGCGGCTCGGTCCCGGAGCCCTTGAGGTAGTAGGCGAACAGGTTCTGGATCGCCGTCGAGAGCAAGGCGAGGTCGCCCGGCTTGTTGTTCGCCGGCTGGTGGCCGAAGTCGCCGTCGAAGAGAGAGATCGGGTCCGATGGGTAGAGCGAGCGCTCGAGGTTGTAGTAGCGAACCGCCTCGTCGACCGGGAACAGGTCGTCGGTGAATCCGTTGGCGATCAGTAGCGGTGCCGGTGCCACCCGGCCGAAGCCGTAGGCGCCGTCCAGCAGGTAGTAGGGGGAGTGGTACTGGGCGATCTGGGTGGCGATGGATTCGTCCTCGGGGTTGCCGTCGTAGGGCTCACCGGCATTGAGGGCGGCGAACCAGGTCGTCAGGTCGGCCTGCGAGTTGGTGCCCGGGGGCGCGTAGTCGCCGTTCTCGTTGCCCTCCGCGTAAAGGCCGGAGACGAACGACTGCTTCTCGACCCCGATCGGGGAGAGGTCGGCGGTGGGGCCGGTGACGGCGTAATCGAGGGTGCGCCCGTTGGGCATCAGCGAGTAGGTCAGATCGCTCCACGGAATCACGGGGGCGGCGGCGGCGATGTGGAGAGGCGTGCCCGCCGGGCTCGTCCACGGGCTGAGCGAGCCGTCGGCGTTCATGACCCGGTTGTTGAGCGTGGCCAGCTCGAGCGAGACGCCGCCACCGTAGGACTCGCCGGTGGCGCCGATCCGGTCGGGATCGGCGACGCCCTCGTCGACCAGCAGGCCGGCGGCGTACTGGGCGTCGTGGGCTTCGTAGCGCTCGTCGTCGAGCCGGATATAGCCGTTCTGGCAGCCGGTGGGATCGGCGGTGCGCGACTGCGCGTCGCCGCAGGAGTCGCCGAACCCCCGCGCGGCCAGCTGGAGCACCGCGTATCCGTCCTTGGCCCAGGCGTCGGCGGTCGGCCCGTAGTACTGGGTGTCGTTCGGGCCGGTCGGCGGCTCGTCCCAGCCGTGGCTCTGGATGATCAGGGGATAGGGACCGTCGGCGCCCGAGGCGGGGACCGGCGGCAGCGTGACGTACAGCGCCAGCGGCGTGCCGTCGAAGCTCTTCAGCCGGAGGTCGGTGCCGCCGGTGCCGTTGTCGTAGGTGCCGTAACAGACGCGGGTTCCGTCGGACTGGGCCGTGCATGGAATGCCGGCGCCGGAGATCGTCTGACCGGCGAATACGCTTTGAATCGGAGATCCGGAGGCGCCAGCGGATCCCGGGAGGGTGGCCGTGGCAAGCACGGCGACAGCCAGCACGAGTGCACCCCTGCACCGTCTCATCGGGGTGGGACGATACGTAGCTACGGGGAGGTGTGCGCCGGTTAGCCGATGAGCAGCCGCCGGCCGAAGACGCGCTGGAACGCCTCGCCGTCCCCGTAGCGCTCGACGCTCCAGCGAGGCAGAGTGAGGTCGCCGGCGGCCTCGAGGTGGAGGTCGACGCCGTGGCCGTTGGCGCGCAATCGCGCCTCGCGGACGGACTGATCGCGTCCGCGCTCGAGGTGCTCGGCCAGGCGGAGGATCACCGAGCAGCGCTCGAGCAACTGCTCGTCGCCCTTGTGGGTTAGGGCCGCGATGTCGCCCAGCTTGGGCGCGCCCTTGCGGTGGTAACGGCTGATCTGGGCGATCAGGGCGCGCTCGCGGGGGTCGAAGCCGGGCAGCTCGGCGCTCACGATCAGATACTGCGAGTGCTTGTGGTGGTCGTCGTAGGAGATCGTCATCCCGACGTCGTGGAGCATCGCGGCCGCCCACAGGAGCTCGCGCTCGCCGGGGCGGGGCTGGAACAGGCCGCCGGCGGCGAGCGAGTCGAACATCTGGAGCGACAGGGCGGCGACGTGCTCGACGTGTGGAATGTCGGACTCGTACTGGACGGCAAGGTTGTGGACCGCAGCCTCGCGCACGTTTGCGAATAACGGCCCATCCAGCCCGGGCTGGTCGGCGAGGAGCTCGCGGGCCAGGAACACGCCGTCGCGGAGGCTGGCCTCGGTGACCTCGATGCCCGCGAACGAGCCCATCTCGACGACGGTCTCGATTGCCACCGCGGCGGCCAGGATGATGTCGCCGCGCCCGACCTTGATGCCCGGCACCTCGCCGCGTTCGTCGACGGGGAGCGCGGCGAGTGTGCTGACGAGCTCGCTCAGCATCTCGCGCGTGATTACAAAGCCCTGGATGCCGATGTCGGGCTGGTCGGCCATGCGCTGGGCGGCGGCGGCCAGGTTACGCGCCGCGCCGCCGATGCCGACGATGCGGTCGCCGGCGCTGCTGAGTGCGGGGAATTCCGACAGGGTCTCGCGGACGTGGGCGCGCAGGCGCTGGAGGTCCTTCTTCTTGGCCGGACCGGACCCGGGCAGGAACTGCTCGGTGAGGCGGACCGCGCCGAGGGGGAACGAGCGCAGCGACTCGGGCCGCCGGCCGGCCACCTCGATCAGCTGGATCGAGCCGCCGCCGATCTCGAGCACGACGCCGTCGGTCAGGGTCGAGCTGTTGATCGCCGCGACGTAGCCGAAGCGGGCCTCGTCCTCGTCGGAGATGATCTCGATCCGCAGGCTGGTCGCCGCGCGGGCGGCGGCCAGGAAGTACTCGCCGTTGACGGCGTCACGGATCGCGCTGGTCGCGACCGCGTGCACGTTGTCGGGGCCCAGCCCGTGCGCGGCACAGAAGCGCTCGAACACCGTGAGCGTCTCGAGCCCGCGTGCCATCGCCTCATCGCTCAGGTGACCGGTCTCCGCCAGCCCGGCGCCGATCCGGACGGTCTCGAAGATCTCATCGGTGAGCTTCCACCACGAGCCGGGCGAGAACATGTAGACGACCAGGCGCCAGGAGTTCGAGCCGAGGTCGATAACGGCGACGCGGCGGACGTCGTCACCCGCCCCCCCGGTCGCTCGAGTCGATCGCCAGCTCACGTGTCCTGAATGATCCGCGCGGGGGCGGACGAAACCAGGACCCGCGTGTCAGGATGCGCCGCTTGGAGACAGAAAAAGATCGGATGTTGCGGGGTGAGCCGTATCTGGCCAACGATGCCGCCCTGCTCGAGGCGCGCGGGCGCTGCCGGGTGCTCTGCGAGCGCTTCAACGCGACCAGCTTCAGCGAGACGGCGGCGCGTCGAGCGATCCTGAGCGAGCTGCTGGGCCGGATCGATGAAGACGCCGAGGTGATGGCGCCGTTTCAGTGCGACTACGGCTACCACGTCAGCGTCGGCGCGCGGACGTTCATCAACTACAACGCGGTCTTGCTCGACGGCGCCAGCATCACGATCGGCAGCGACGTCCAGATCGGCCCGAGCGTGAAGCTACTGACCGCGCTCCATCCGCTCGATCCGGGCGAGCGCCGGCGCGGCGTGGAGACCGCCTTGCCGGTCACGATCGGGGACGGTGCCTGGCTGGCCACCGGCGTGATCGTGTGCCCGGGAGTGAGCATCGGCGCCGACACGGTGGTCGGCGCCGGCAGCGTCGTCACGAAGGATCTGCCGGACGCTCACCTGTGCTTCGGCAACCCCTGCCGGGTAATCCGTGCCATCCTCCCGAGTGATCGTGAGCTCCGGTGACCGGGTGCTGGTCCTGTACGAGCAAGGTCGCGCCGGCGCGGCCGCCATCGACCTCGCGCGAGAACTCGCCGAGGACGAGGATGCGGCGATCACCGTCGTGGGCGTGGCGCTGCGGGCGCCGTCTCCGCGGTGCGGCAACTCCGCCGTCGATTACAACCAGGCGGTTGCCGTCTCGGTCGCGCGGGACCTCGAGCGAGCACGATGGCGGCTCGGCCCGGCCGCCGGGCACGCCCGGTTTCAGTTGCTGACCGAGGGCGCGGGCCCCTCGTTCGGGCAGTTCGCCCAGGCCGGCGGGTTCGATCTGGTGCTGTTGCCGGCCCACCGCAGGCCGTTCGGCGCCGTCCATCACCCAGAGGCGCGGCGGCTGGCGCTCAGCGCCGGCGGTCAGATCCGGATCGTCGCCCCCGTTTCGGGGGCGCTGCCGCGATTGCCGCGGCGCGACGCCGGCGCTGATTGATCCTGAGCGCGGCCCCGATCGCCGCCCCGATGAAGATGGCCCCGAAGTAGAAGGGATGGACCAGCAGCATCACCGCGACGCCAAGCATCGCCAGCCAGATGGCGGGTCTGAAGTCGCGCCAGTCCCCGGTCACGAGAGAAATCTATCGGGCCGAAAACACGCGTAGGGACTCGAGACGGTGTCCGGCGCGGACCAGGCTGCCGACGGTCTCGGGATGGATGCTGTCGAGGTGCGCGGCGAGGGCGATGAACACCTGCGCCGTCGTGAGCGCGTCGCCCAGCGCGTCGTGCGGGCGCTCCGCCGGGAGCCCGAGGGCCACCGCCGTCTCGGTGAGCGACAGTGGCCGGGGGCTGACGCCGTCGCGCTCGTGGAGCCAGACGCGACCCAGGATGCTCGTATCGGCCATCGGGCCGCGCAGCCGGACGCCCTGCGCTTGCAGCGCCCGCCCGAGGAACGCTCGCTCAACCGCGGCCACGTGCACGACCAGGATCCGGCCGGTGATCGCCTGAAGCAAGGGCCGCACGGCGCGCTCGAGCGGTGCCGCGGCGGCCAGGTCGCTCTCCCGGATGCCATGGACCCGGATCGCCGCCTCGCTCATGGCTCGCTCCGGAGCGACGAGTCCCGATACCGCACCCTCGAGCCGTACTCGACCCCGGTCGATCGGGATCGCCCCGAACGAGATGATCTCGTGCCGGCGGGGGTCGAGCCCGGTCAGCTCGAGGTCGAGCGCGCACCACGCGGCCTCCCGCCATCGGGTCCGGCGAGACGGAAGCGGGGCCTGCGAATACGCGGCGAGGACCTCGTCCCGCGGCGCATGCCGGCGGCGCAGGCCGGTGGCGAGCCTCATCGCACGCCGACGCTGAGTTCCGCCCCGACCCGCTTCTGGATCGAGGCCACGGCACGGAACGCCTCCCGCAGGTAGCTCCGGGTCAGCCCGCTGAGCATCGCCGGATTGACGTAATCATCAGGATCCTCACCCGCTCTGAGCTGCTGGACCTGGTGCTCCACGCGCAGGCCGGTGATCAGCGCGAACGCGTCCCCGAGCGTCCGAGCGTGGGCATCAGACAGCGTTCCCGCGGCGGCGGCGGCGCGCAGTCGCTCGACCGTCGAGGCACTCGCCACGCCGGCTGCCATCCCCGCCCACCGGGCGAGGTCGACGATCGGGAGTACGCCGCCATGCTTTAGGTCGAGGCGTCCGCGGTGCTCCCCGGAGGACTCGACGACGAGCCCGCGGAAGAAGCCGGTGGGGGGGCGGTGCGACAGCGCGAACCGGGCCAGCATGCGGAGCAGCGCTGGGTGGTCGGGCGCTAGGCGGAGGATGTCGGCCACCGGCGTGCCGGTACGGACGCCCCATACCGGCCGGTTGTCGCTCATCACCGAGGTCAGGATCACGGCCTGCTCCTGGGTGGGGTCGGTGAGCCAGCTCCGCACCGCGTCCTGCCACGACTCGAGCGAGCGGACGAAGAGCAGATCGGAGGCCGTCGCGCCGTGCTCGTCGGCCCGCACGCCGCAGGCGGCGAGCCGCTCGACGACGGTTTCGCCGAGCGCGTGGAGACGACGGCGGACGTCGTGTTCGTGGGGGGCGTCGAACCACACGATCGCGCTGTCGACATCAGAGCTGGGCAGCGCCTCCCGGCGCGCCTGGCTGCCCAGCGCGAGCCACGCGAAGTGCACCTCGGGGTCGCCCGTCTCCGCGATCGAGAGCTCGAGCATTCGCCGCGTCAGGGCATCGACGACGACCGAGTAGGCGGCGGCGACATTGGACGGCGCGACGAGGGCATCGTGCATGGCGATCACCGTCGGGCGGAGCTCGCGCGCCGCGTCTATCACCTGCTCAACGGTCTGGGCTCTCGCGATCCGCCGGCGCAGGAAGAACGGGGAGCGAGTCTGGGCCGCGGCCAGGTCGATCTCCTCGACGACGCCGAGGATCTGGCCCGTGGCCGACACGACCGGGAAGTGGCGAAAGCCGCGGTCGAGCATGTCGAGCAGAACGTCTCCGGCGAGCCGGTCGGGCGGGCAGGTGTAGGCGGGCGACGACATCACCGCCGATACCGGTTCGTCGCCCGTCAAGCCATCGGCCACCACGCGAGTGCGCAGATCCCGGTCGGTGAGGATGCCGAGCGCGCCGCCGCCGAGGTTCACGACCGCCGAGGTCGCGTGGGCCGCGGTCATCATCTCCGCCGCCTGGCGGATCGTCGTCTCGCTCCGGCACACGACCGGATCGCTCCGGACCAGCGTGCCCACGGGCTGGAAGGGCGGGTCGACGGCCGGCTCGCCGGCGAACCCGCCGGCAGCCTCGGCCCACGGCTCGAGCAGCGAACGGGCGACGAACCGCAACCCGGCCGGGCGAGACAGCGGCTCCTGCGCGATCTCGGCCGGAATGCGGTAACAGAGCGCGTCCTCAGCTGCTCGTGCTTCGAAGCCGGTCGGTAGCCCGGACAGCATCGAGGCGTGGCCGAACAGCTCGCCCTCGCCGAGCAGGTCGAGCACGCGCCCGTCCAACACGATCTCGACCGCGCCGGTGCGCACCACGCGCAGGTGCTCGACCGGCTCGGCTCCCTGCGAGAAGATCGTGGAGCCGGCGCGGTGGAACTCCACCTCCGCCGCGGCGGCGACGCGATCGAGCTCACCCGGGTCGAGCGCGTCGAACGGCGGGTGTTCACCAAGGAACCGGGATACCTCGGGCGCCGCGGTGGCGCTCATGCTCTGACCCTAACCGACCGGGGACTGGCCGAGGCTAGCCGACGGCTGCCGGTGCGGCGCGCTCCGCGCCTCGCTTCGCGTCCTCCGTGAGCATGTCGGCGCACTTCTCACCCACCATCATCGTCGTGATGCACGGGTTGATCGCCGGAAGGAACGGCAGGATCGACCCGTCCGCGATCCGCAACGAGCGCACGCCGCGCACGCGCAGACGCGGGTCGACGACCGCGAGCGGATCGGAGTCGGGCCCCATGTGGCAGCTGCAAGCGGGGTGGTAGACCGTGTTGTGCGTCTTGTGCATGTAGTCGATCAGCTCGTCGTCGGTCTGAGCCTCGGGTCCGGGCGCGAGCTCCGCACCGGCCCAGTCGGCCATCGCCGGCTGTGCGACGATCTTCCGCGCGAGCCGCATGCCGTAGGCCATGACCCGCTCGTCGTGCCCCTCGGGGTCGGTGAAGTAACGCGGATCGACTCGCGCGCGATCGCGGAAATCGGACGAGCGCAGGCGCACGGTTCCGCGTGACCGGCCCCGGCAGACATTCGGCGTCAGGCAGAAGCCGTTCTCGGTCGTGGGGTAGCCCCAGCGCGCCGTGTTCATGTCGAACGGCACCGACCCGTAGTGCATCATCAGATCAGGCCGGTCCAGTCCCGGCTCGGAGGTGGAGAACACGCCGATCTCCCACCACTGGGTCGAGTGACGGATCATCGGCCGCTTGGCGTCCCATTGCACGATCCCCTCGACGTGGTCGTCGAGGTTCGCCCCCACGCCGGGCGAATGGACGACCGTCTCGATCCCGACCTCGTGCAGATGCTCGCCCGGGCCGATGCCGGACAGCATCAGGAGCTTCGGCGTGTCGATCGATCCGGCGCTGAGGATCACCTCCCGCCGGGCACTCACCGACGCCAGGGTGAGCAGATCGGGGGTGAGGTACTCGACCGCGGTGGCGCGGCCGTCCTCGAGCGCGACGCGCTTGACCCAGCAGGCAGTGCGGATCTCGAGGTTAGGCCGCGTGCCCAGGATCGGGTGGAGGTAGGCATGCGAGGACGACATCCGCGTGTTGTCCGCCGAGGAGTTGATCTGGAACCAGCCCGCCCCGCTGGTCACGGTGTGACCCTCGTTGAAGCGGCTCGTGGGCAGCCCCGCCTGGGCGGCGGCCTCGAGCAGCGCGACCCCGCACGGGTCGTCGGGCGGGACGGTGCGGATGTTGACCGGACCGTCGCGCCCGTGGTGATCGCCGGGCCCGTCGTTGGTCTCAAGGCGCTTGATCAGCGGCCAGCAGTCGGCCGCGCTCCAGCCCTCGCAACCCATCGCGGCCCACTCGTCGAGGTCCTCCTTGGGCGTCCAGAAGGCGATGCACGAGTTATGCGAGGAGCAACCGCCGAGCACCTTCCCGCGGGCGTGGCGCAGGAAGCTGTTGCCCTTGGCCTGGGGCTCGACGAGGTAATCCCAGTCGTACCCCGAGTCGAGCAGGTACATCCAGTCCTCGAGGCGAAGGATCCGCGGGTCATCGACGTCGGACGGGCCCGCCTCGAGCACGCAGACGGTGACCGACGGGTCCTCGCTTAGCCGGGCGGCGACGACGCAGCCTGCGGTGCCGCCTCCGGCGATCACGTAATCGAATTCGCCCGCGTCGATCATGGCGCCATCTCCCCCATCGCAGGCAGATGCTCGAGCTCGGGCGTATCCGCTCGGTGCTCCTCCAGCACGTCACTGCCCTTCTTCACCTGCACGGTGAAGTAGTAGATCGTGCCGATGATGACCACGCCGCCGATGAACAGGAACGGCGACCACTGCCAGTACCAGTGCGGCGTGCCGAGCGAGTTGTAGATCGCGTTGCGCGGCCAGGCGATGTTGATCGCCACCAGCGTGCCGTAGAGGACCGCGCAGATGTTGACCAGCAGTCCCCACCGTCCGAGTGAGAAGTACGGGCCGTGATCGGGCTTTGGCCACTCGCCCCGGAGGCGCTTCACGAGCATCGGGCCGGTCACCCCGAGGTAGGCCATGTAGAACATGATGATCGCGAGCGAGGTGAGTACGAGGAACGCGCTCTGGTTGCCGATGTTGATCAACAGCAGCGCGAGCGTCAGGCCCCCGGTCACCAGCGCCGGCACGATCGGGACCTTGCGATGCCCGGAGACGCGCGCGACTGCGGAGCCGGCCGGCAGACGGTTGTCACGCGCCATCGAGAACATCATCCGGATCGTCGCCGTCTGCACTGCCAGGCAGCAGACGAAGATCGCGATCGCGCAGTCGATCAGGAAGATGTTTCCGACGGTGTTCCCGAACGCCTGCTTCATGACATAAGGAAGCCCGAGAAGACCGACGTTCTTGTCGAGGATGTGCTTGTTCGCCATCGAGGCGAGCAGGATCACGAGGCCGCCGATCAGCGCGGCGGCTCCGATCGCCCGGATGATCGCCGGCGGCGCATGCTTGCGGGGGTTGTTGGTCTCCTCGGCGAGCGTTCCCGCGGTATCGAACCCGTACATCACGTACGCGCTGAGCAGGCCGCCGACGAGCAGCGCGCCGAAGTAGCCCCACGGATGGCCGGCGCCGAAGCCGTAGGAGTGGAAGATGATCTGCGGCCCGTGGTGGGCGTTGAGCAGCAGCAGGATCACGAGGATGCTCGATCCGACCAGCTCGCACAGCACACCGAAGTTGTTGATCCGCGCCATCAGCTTGACGCCGAGCATGTTGATCGTGGTCGTGATGCAGACCAGGATCCCGCCGAGCAGCAGCGCGTTCTGAGCTCCGTGCTTGGTCAGGTACGTGCCCGCGTCGGCTGACGTTCCGAAAAACTGGAGCTTGGTCGTGACCTGGGGTAAGACGATCTGCCAGTCGACGGCCACGGCCGCGATCGTGACGATCGCGCCGACGATGTAGATCCAGCCGGTCATCCACGAGGTGAAGCCGCTCGAGATCTGCTTTGACCACTGATACACCGAACCGGCGATCGGATACTGGCCGGCCATCTCCATGAAGCAGAGCGCGACGAGGACCTGGCCGCCGACCACGGCGGGCCACGTCCACCATACGCCCGGGCCAGCGTTCAGATAGCCGAACCCGTACAGCGCGGTGACGCCGGTCAGGATCGAGATGTAGCTGAAGCCGGCTGCGAACGCAGAGAAACTCCCCAGCGAGCGGTCGAGCTCCTGCTTGTAGCCGAAGCCGGCGAGCTCACTCGAGTCCGATCCTGTAGCTCCCGTATTAGGAGCCTCAACGGTTGCCATCTTCAACCTCCCCGGTCCGCGCGCTACGGCGCGGTCTATAGAACACAACGCCTAACCCGCATCGGGGGCGGGGTTGCACCCTCAAATCCATTGACCCGCGCCTGATCGGGCTGTTATATATCAGTTGTCGATTGGTGTCAACGACGCTACTGGGGCGAGGTTTTTGATGACCACGGGGACCGCGCAGCACATGTTCGTGGGTGGAAGCTGGCAGCCGAGCGCGAGTGGTGAGACGTTCGAGGCGACGAGTCCGGCCACGGGCGAGCGGATCGGGACGATCCCGCAGGGCGACCGGGACGACGCACGCCGGGCGATCGGCGCCGCCCGTGACGCAGCCGACGGCTGGGCCCGGCTGACCGCGTTCGAGCGCGCGGCCAAGATGCACTCGATCGGAGATCTGATCGAGGCGCGCCGTGACGATCTCGCGCACACGCTCACGCTCGACCAGGGCAAGCCGCTGCGAGCCGAGGCGTTCGACGAAGTCGACGAGCTGATCGAGTACTGGCGCATGGCCGCCGAGGACGCCAAGCGCCTGGGCGGCGAGCTGCCCAACTCCTTCTCGCCGGGCAAGCGCGTGATGCTGGTGCGGCGGCCACGCGGGGTCGTCGGGGTAATCAGCCCCTGGAACTGGCCGTACACGATGCCGGCGGAGCTGATCGCTCCCGCGCTCGCGTGCGGCAACGCGGTGGTGTGGACGCCGGCGCCGTCGACCGCGCTATGCGCGATCGCGCTCGCCCGCTGTATCGCCGACGCGGACCTGCCCGCGGGCGTGTTCAACCTGGTCACCGGCCCCGGCCCCGTGGTCGGAGATGAGATCGCTCGCAACCCCGGCACCGACGGCGTTGCCTTCATCGGCTCGACCGCGACCGGTCGGCTCGTCGGCCAGGCGGCCGCCGGCAAGGCCGCGCTGCTGGAGATGGGGGGTAACGGGCCGGTGGTCGTGCTCGACGATGCGGATCTGCCGGCAGCGGTCGACGCGACCCTGACTGCCTGCTATCTGTGCGCGGGTCAGAGCTGCACGGCCGGCGAGCGGATCCTCGCACACCGCGTGGTCCGGGACGAGTTTGTCGAGCTCCTAGCGCGGCGGGTGGCGGAGCAGATCCTGCTCGGCGACCCGTTCGACGATGCCACGACGATGGGGCCGCTCAACAACGAGCCGGTGGCGCTGAAGATGGACGAGCACGTCGGCGATGCGGTGGCGCGCGGCGCGAGCGTGGTCAGCGGTGGCGCGCGCGCCACTGGCTTCGCTACTTCTTTGTATTGGCAGCCGACCGTGCTCACGGATGTGCCGGCGGATGCGCGGGTAGCAGTGGAGGAGACGTTCGGGCCGGTCGCGCCGGTGGTGGCGATCGACTCGCTGGAAGAAGCGATCTCGCTCACCAACGCCTCGCCCTACGGCCTGTTGGCCGCGATCTACACCGCCGATCTCCGCCAGGGCCTCGAGTTCGCCGACCGGGTGCGGACCGGATGGGTCAACATCAACGAGTCGAGCAACTACTGGGAGGCGCACCTTCCGTTCGGGGGACGCGCCGGCAGCGACAGCGGGATCGGCCGGGTCGGCGGCGCGCACGTCATGCACTCGTTCACCGAACTGCAGACCGTCGTCATCGGCTGAAGCCGACCGCCGCTTCCGCCCAGGACGGGGGGCGGTCCTGGTTGGAAAACAACCCTAAGTAATTCTCCGTAATCCGTCCAGAACGCTCAAAGCGGTTCGGCGGTGGGTCGATGGTGACGTGCATGGATGCCCCGACGAGCTTTCGTGATGTTCTGCGGCGCAGTCCGAGCCGCTTGCGTGGAGAGCTTCCGCCCCCGGTCGCGGATAACCCTCTTCGCATCCTGTTCGTCACCTCTGCGCACAACAGCCTGAGCCAGCGCGCGTACATCGCGCTCACCGAGATGGGCCACGAGGTGACCGTCCAGGTCGTCGACTCGCCCGAGATCATCGCGGCCGCGGTGAACGCCCACCGACCCGACCTGGTGGTCTGCCCGATGCTCAAGCAGTTCATCCCAGAGTCGGTGTGGAGCAAGTACACCTGCCTCGTCGTGCACCCCGGTCCGCACGGCGATCGCGGGCCGAGTTCTCTTGACTGGGCGATCGAGCTCGGGTTCGACGAGTGGGGGGTGACCGTGCTCGAGGCGGTCGAGGAGGCCGACGCGGGCGACATCTGGGAGACCCGCAAGTTCAAGACGCGGCCGGTCGGCAAGAGCAGCATCTACCGCCACGAGGTCCGGACGGCCGCGGTCGAGATGCTCGTGTTCGCGGTGCACAACTTCGCGCGCGGAGACTTCAAGCCGCTCCCACTCGACTACGAGGACCCGAACGTGACCGGCCGGCTGCGCCCGCTGATCAAGCAGGCCGACCGCGCGATCGACTGGCGCTCAGACTCGACCGCCGGCGTGGTGCGCAAGATTCGCGCCGCCGAGGGTCACCCGGGCGTGCTCGACACAGTCGCCGGCGCCGAGTTCTACCTGTTCAACGTGTACGTCGAGCGCGGGATGCGCGGGCGTCCGGGCGAGATCATCGCGACCCGGAACGGCGCGATCTGCCGGGCGACCGTGGACGGCGCGGTGTGGGTCACGCATCTGAAGGCCAAGGAAGGGCTGTTCACGTACAAACTGCCCGCCACGCGCGCGCTGGAGCTCGCGGGCATCGTGCCCGACGCGCCCGAGAACCCAGTGGCCCTGCACGCCCCGATCCCACCGGGCTACACCTATCGCGAGATCTCCTACGAGGAGAAGGCCGGCGTCGGCTACCTGAACTTCGACTTCTACAACGGCGCGATGTCGACCGAGCAGTGCCGGCGCCTGCGCGAGGCCTACCTCTACGCGCGC
>Ga0335073_10008772_pt1 | contig 14181 bp, 14 predicted proteins | sample Lox_Sample_22_FD_207093 | JGI IMG/M metagenome (GOLD analysis project Ga0335073, IMG submission 207093) | Soil microbial communities from Loxahatchee National Wildlife Refuge, Florida, United States - Lox_Sample_2.2 | ecosystem: Environmental > Terrestrial > Soil > Wetlands | place: USA... | reverse complement strand
AGTGAACGCCGACGTTGGTGCCCAGGCGCGCGGCTTCGATCACCGCGGCCGTCAGCTCCGCAGGCGTGTATTGGTACGGCGAGTGGAAGTCCCAGAACTCCGGATCGCCCGGCTCCGGCGCGGCCGGCTCTTCGCAGGGCCGGTCGCCCAGGCAGGGAGCCATGGGGCCGCGTCCGTTTTTCACCAGGCTGTCCGGTCCGGTCTCGTAGATCTTCACAAAGCTCGAGCCTTCTTTGTGCTGTTCACGAATGGTCTCGATGAGTTGCTCGGTATCGTTCGCGTAGTCGGCGTTCGAGAGCACATGCTGGGCGGGGTTGTAGTGGATGGCGTCTTCGTGTCCGCCCAGAATGCTGATGGCGTTGCCGCTGATGCGCAGCCGCGGGCCGGGAATCAGCCCCTCGTCGATGGCGTCGCGTATCGCGGAGTCCGCCGAGCCCGCACCCTCAGTGCCCATGTCGCGCTCGGCAGTGAATCCTGCCATCAGATCGTCTTTCGCCGCCAGCTCCGCCAGAATCGTCCGCTCCGGCACGCTCTCCTGCACGGTTTGCAAATCTTCGGCGCCGGGATGGAGAAACAGGTGCACGTGCGCATCGATGAGCCCAGGCATGAGGGTTGTGTCGCCCAGGTCGATCACCTGCGCGCCGGCAGGGTGCTCCACCGCAGTGCCCGAGGCGACGATTCGATCGCCCTCCACCAGAATCTCGCCTGGCGTGACGATTTTGCCTGCTTCGACGTCGAAGAGCCGCGCGGCGTGCAGCACGATGGGATGCGTAGCGCCGGAACCATGGTCACGCGTGCTCTGCGTAAACGCAGAGTGGAAAGCCATACACAGGGATCCGGCCAACAGCAGCAGACACAGCTTTCTCATCGTCCCTCCCGAACGGCCATCAGCATAGCAGAGACGCCGAATCGGGCAGCTCGACTGCCCGGCTCCGCCCGCACGCCGATAAGCCAGGGACCGCCGGCAAAATGGGCGCCGGGTGGCGCCGGGCGCCGTAGCTGGAGCGCGACAGGGAATCTCTCCGGATTGCGCAGGGATGCATGCGCAAGATGGCGTTGGAAGCGTATTGACGGACGTTTCCAGGCGGAGCTATTCTGCCGCGCACATGGAAATCACCGGCACAGTCGGCGCATTACTGCACAATAAATCCGGCGAGGTCTGGTCGCTCGATCCGTCGGCATCCGTATACGAGGCGATTCGCCTCATGGCTGAAAAATCTGTCGGAGCCTTGCTGGTGATGCGCGACGCGAAACTCGCGGGGATTGTCTCGGAGCGCGACTACGCGCGCAAGGTCGTACTGCAGGGCCGCGACTGCAACAAAACACCCGTCTCGGAGATCATGACCGCGGAGGTGATCACGGTTACGCCCCAGCACACGGTGGAGGAGTGTATGCGCATCGTGACGGAGAAGCGCATCCGCCACCTGCCCGCAGTCGACGGCGATCTCGTGGTTGGCATCGTGTCGATCGGCGACCTGGTCAACTGGCTGTTGACTCAGCAACAGGAGACCATTCGCCATCTGGAGGCGTGGATTTCGGCGACGTGAGCGGCCGCGCCGAGAAGCGCTGCGCTTAGGCCAATTCGTAGCCGGCAAAGAAGTAGCCGATCTCGAACTGCGCCGTCGCCTCGGCGTCAGATCCGTGAATCGCATTCTCTTCGATCGAGCCGGCGAATTTTTTCCTGATCGTACCCTCTTCGGCGTTGGCGGGGTTCGTCGCGCCCATCAGCTTGCGCAGATCGGCGATCGCATTTTCCTTCTCGAGAACCATGGCGATGATCGGCCCGGTCGACATGAAATCCGTCAGCGAGCCGAAGAAGGGCCGCTCTCTGTGAACGGCATAGAAGCCCTCGGCCTGGGTCTTCGAGATCGACATCTTTTTGATAGCGGCGATTTTGAAACCCGCCTTTTCGATCTCGGCAAGAATGGCGCCGGCATAGCCCTTCCGAAACGCGTCCGGCTTAATGATGCTGAATGTCCGCTGGGTCATTTTTCTTTTCTAGCCTCTGGTCCTTAGCCTCGCAGGAGGCTGGAGTGAAAATCAAAAAAGCGTCGGTCACCGCGCAGAACCGGGAAGCCGGCAAAGAGCCTCAAGCCAAATCTGGCGGCTGCTTCTATGCTTTGCCGATCGCCTTCGCGACGGTCTCGCCGATCGCGGCCGGCGTTTCCACCACATGAATCCCCGCCGCCTTCAGTGCCTTCATCTTCTCTGCCGCCGTGCCCTGACCGCCCGAGATGATCGCGCCCGCGTGGCCCATCCGGCGTCCCGGAGGCGCCGTCTGTCCTGCGATGAAGCCCACCACCGGCTTCTTCACGTGCTCCTTCACATACTGCGCCGCGGTCTCCTCCGCCGTGCCGCCGATTTCGCCGATGAGGATGATGGCCTCGGTCTCGGGATCCTCGTTCAGCAACTTCAGTGCGTCGACGTGCGTGGTGCCGATGATGGGATCGCCACCGATGCCGATGGCCGTCGATTGGCCGATGCTGCGCTGGGTGAGCTGATAGACGGCCTCATAGGTGAGCGTGCCCGAGCGCGACACGATGCCGACGGAGCCTTCCTTGTGGATACGCCCCGGCATAATGCCGACCTTGGCCTTGCCCGGTGAAATCACGCCTGGGCAGTTCGGCCCGATCAGGCGCGACTTCGACTGCTTCAGCACGCTCCAAACCTTCACCATGTCGTTGATTGGGATGCCTTCGGTGATACAGATGATCAGCGGCACGCCCGCATCGTTGGCTTCGAGGATCGCGTCCGCGGCAAACGGCGGAGGAACAAAAATGACTGTGGCATTCGCGCCCGTTTCCTCCACGGCCTTGTGCACCGTGTCGAAAACCGGCCAGCCTTCGTGCGTTGTGCCACCCTTGCCCGGCGTCACGCCTCCGACGACTTTGGTTCCGTACTCCGCGCAGCCTTTCGCGTGGAAGGTGCCTTCGCGGCCGGTGATTCCCTGCACGATGAGGCGAGTGTTCTTGTCAACCAGTACAGCCATCTCTACGCAGCTCCTTTCGCAGCAGCCACAACCTTCTGCGCCGCGTCCTGCATCGTGTCGCCCACAATGAACTTCAGTCCGGATTCCTGCAGGATCTTGCGGCCCTGCTCGACGTTCGTGCCTTCGAGCCGCAAAACCACCGGAACCTTTACGTTCAAATTCTTCGCCGCCTGCACCACGCCCTGCGCCAGCGTGTCCACGCGCAGGATGCCGCCGAAAATGTTGATGAAGACCGCCTGCACGTTCTTGTCCGACAGCAGAATCTCGAACGCGTGCTCAATCTGCTGCTGGTTCGCGCCGCCGCCCACGTCGAGGAAGTTCGCCGGCATGCCGCCTGCGTACTGGATGATGTCCATCGTGGCCATCGCCAGGCCCGCGCCGTTCACCATGCACGCGATGTTGCCGTCGAGCTTGATGTAGTTCAGCGCGTACTTCGACGCTTCCACCTCGAGCGGATCCTCCTCCGCCACGTCGCGCAGTTCCTTCAGATCCTTGTGCCGGAACATCGCGTTGTCGTCGAAGTTGATCTTGCAGTCGAGCGCGAAGAGCTTGTCGTCCTTCGTGGTGATGAACGGATTGATCTCCATCAGCGACGCGTCGGTATCGACATACGCCTGATAAACGCCGGTCATAAACTTCACCGCTTCGCCAATCTGCGTCGGCTTCAGGCCGAGCGCGAAGGCCAGCTCGCGCGCCTGGTAGGGCTGGAATCCAACCGCCGGGTCGATGTACGCCTTGTGGATCGCCTTCGGATCCTTCGCCGCGACTTCTTCGATCTCCATGCCGCCGGCCTGCGACGCCATAAACACCAGCTTCGCCGCCGCGCGGTCGAGCACGATGCCGAGGTACAGCTCGCGATCGATCGCCGCCGTCTCTTCAATCAGCAGGCGCTGCACCTTCTGCCCCTGCGGGCCGGTCTGGTGCGTCACCAGCTGCATGCCGAGGATCTGCTTCGCGTAGTGCTCGGCTTCCTCGATGGTCTTCGCGACCTTCACGCCGCCGCCCTTGCCGCGTCCGCCCGCGTGGATCTGCGCCTTCACGACCACGCCTTTTGCTCCGCCGCTGAACAGCCGCTTCGCGACTTCCAGCGCCTCATCCAGCGTGTTGGCCATCTCGCCTTTTGGGATCGCGACGCCATACTTCGCCAGAATGTCCTTCGCCTGATATTCGTGAATTTTCATATGAAATTTACGGCAGATATTTCTGTCTTTCCGGTCCGATTGCGGCCCGCGCCCAGCGCGTGCTGCTCGCTGCATTTTCTGTCTGAAGCCGAATGTCCAGTGTAGCGAACCCCAGCGAGCCGCCGCAAACCGCGCTGACGTCGGCTGAAATGAAATTGCGGTACACTGGCGCCGCCGCCGAATCTGGCGCTCTTCACACTCCCTTCATCTTGGATTCTCCCCCTCAGGGCCCAGGTTCGTTGCTGCAGCTGGTTCACCCGCTCTTCTACCAGGAGGAAACCATGAACCTCAGCAAATCTCTCGTCGCCGAATTCTTCGGTACCGCGTGGCTCGTCTTTGGCGGATGCGGAGCCGCGGTGCTCGCCGCTGCTTATCCCAACCTTGGCATCGGTTTCCTGGGCGTGGCGCTGGCCTTCGGCCTCACTCTGCTCACCATGGCCTTTGCCATCGGCCACATCTCCGGATGCCACATCAACCCAGCCGTCACTCTGGGCCTGTTCGCCGGCAAGCGCTTTCCTCTCGCGCATGTGGTGCCCTACATCGTCGCTCAGGTGCTCGGCGCGTGCGCCGGTGCTGGCGTGCTCTACGTCATCGCCAGCGGCAAGCCCGGCTTTGTGCTCGGCAGTTTCGCTGCCAACGGCTATGGAGCCCATTCCCCCGGCGGCTACTCACTGCTGGCATGCTTCGTCGCCGAAGTAGCGCTGACCTTCTTTTTCCTGCTGGTGATCATGGGATCGACGGACGTGCGCGCGCCCAGGGGTCTGGCGCCCATCGCCATCGGCCTCAGCCTCACGCTCATCCATCTGGTCGGCATCCCGGTTACCAATACCTCGGTAAACCCGGCGCGCAGCACCAGTCAGGCGCTCTTTGCACAAGGCTGGACGATTTCTCAGCTCTGGCTTTTCTGGGTCGCTCCCATTCTGGGCGGAATCCTCGCCGGAATCCTCTATCGGCTGGTCTTCGCCGAAACGCCCGATCCCTCGAAGAAAGCGGTTCTGGCCAAGCCGGAGTACGAGCCGCTGCCCGGGACTTCTGCCGGCGATTGAAGTCTCCAGCGTTGCAGGAGGCGGACTGCGTCGTCCACGGCTCCGTCTCCTGATGCGCCCGCGTCGTCGGATAGCATGGAGTGGATCTCTGGAACCGGCCCATGCTCGCGCTGAAAGATCTCGTCCGGGAAATTGCTGAAGCGCGTCGTACGCTCACGCGTGATGAAGCCCGTGCTGCCCTCCAGTCCATCCTCGTCAGTGAGGCCGATTCGGTTGCCGATCTCGCTATCGCCGGCCTGCTGGCCGCCATGGCGGCTCGCGGCGAAACCGTCGACGAACTGACCGGCTTCGCGGAGGCGCTGCGGATCCTTGCGATCCCCGTTCCGCTCACGCCCATCGAGCGCGCAGCTCTGGTCGATACTTGCGGCACTGGCGGCGATGGCCGCGGCACCTTCAACATTTCCACCGGCGCGGCCCTGGTCGCGACCGCCGCTGGAGCCAAAGTCGCGAAGCACGGCAATCGCGGCGTCACCTCGCGCTGCGGCTCCGCTGACGTCCTCGAGGCTCTGGGGGTTCCCGTTGAATTGACGCCGGAGCAGTCCGCCGCCTGCCTGCGCGCCACGGGATTCACCTTCCTCTTCGCGCCCGCGCTGCATCCGGCCATGAAGCGCGTCATGCCGATCCGCCGCGCGCTCGGCTTCCGCACCATCTTCAACCTCGCCGGCCCACTCACGAACCCCGCGGGCGCACCCGCGCAGGTCATGGGCGTCTACGCGCCCGACAAGCTCCCCATCGTCGCCGGAGCCATGGCCCAGCTCGGCATCCGCCATGGCCGCGTGGTCCACGCCCGCAACGGTATCGACGAGATCGCGCTCTCCGCGACCGACTCCATCCTGGTTCAGTCGCCCGCGCCGCCGGTTCCCGCCGTCATTCATCCAGAAGATGCCGGCTTGAAAGCCGCCGACCTCGCGCAGCTGGATGGCGCCGATACGCCCCAGGCGAACGCCGCCATCCTCGAGGGCATCCTCGCCGGAGTCGCCCGCGGTCCGCGCCGGGACATCGTCCTCCTCAACGCCGCCGCGGCGCTTCAAGCTTCCGGCCTCGCCTCCGATCTTCGCGAAGGCGTCGAACGTGCCGGGCACGCCATCGATTCTGGCGCCGCGCGCAAAACGCTCCAGTCTCTCCGCGACTTCGGCGCGGCGCTCCCCTTGCCTCACGGCGATTAACCTGACGTTACTCCCCCGGTGCCGGCGGGTTTGCTTTGGGCCCGCCAACGGATTTACCTCTACCTCCAACCGCTGTACAAATACAGGGGACATTCCGAAGCCTGGAATCTTCATGGCTCAGGGCTGTCGGGCCGGAATCCCCGATTCTCGCCCGGCTAGCCGCGCGAGGAGGACCCTTGTACCAGCCGGAAACGTACGCTGCCGCCCTCACATTCATGATCGTCACGATGATGTGCTGGGGCTCATGGGCCAATTCGCTCAAGCTTTGCCCGGGTTATCGCTTTCAGGTTTTCTACTGGGATTACGTCCTAGGCCTTTTCTTCGGCACCCTCGCCTGGGGACTCACGCTGGGCAGCCACGGCGCTTCGGGTCTTCCATTCCTGGCCGATCTCGCCACGGCCGACAAGCAGCACGTCCTGCTGGCCATCGCCGGCGGAATCGTCTTCAACATTGCAAACCTGCTGCTGGTCGCGGCGATTGAAATCGCAGGTCTCGCCGTGGCGTTTCCCGTCGGCATCGGACTCGCTTTGGTGGTGGGCGCCGTCAGCAGCTATTTCATCGCGCCCGCGGGCAATCCCGTGCTGCTCTTCGGTGGAATCGCGGTGGTCGTGGTTGCCATCGTGTTCGATGCGATGGCCTATCGCCAGCGCGAGCAGAAGAAGAGCGTCAGCACGCGCGGCGTGGTGCTCAGCCTGATTTCGGGCGTTCTCATGGGCAGCTTCTATCCGCTCGTGTCCCGCGCCATGACCGGTGCCGGCGCCTCAGGCCCTTACGCCGCATCGCTCTGGTTTGTCGTCGGCGTCGGCCTCTCGTCGCTCGTTGCAAACACCATGCTGATGAAATGGCCTCTCGACGGCCGCCCCCCCGTCAGCTTTCGCGCATACCTTGTGGCGCCGGCGGCATGGCATTTCTGGGGCATCCTCGGGGGACTGGTGTGGTGCACAGGCACCACGCTTAACTTTGTCGCGTCGCGCGCACATATCGTCGGTCCAGCCGTCTCCTACTCCTTCGGCCAGGGAGCCACAATGGTCTCGGCCTGCTGGGGCGTCTTTGTCTGGCACGAATTCGCCGGCGCACCAAAACGAGCGAAAACACTGCTCGGCTGGATGTTCATCTTCTTTATCGCCGGACTGGCCGCCGTCGCTTTGGCGCCAGTGCTGTAACGCCGTGGCTAACCCGTTGGTAGGATTGTGCGTCGTCTCAAGACCGTGCGCAAATGGCAGATGAGGTGGTCACGCAGGCGCAAATTCCGGCGAAAGGGCGCGGCGGTGTCTCTGATTTCCGGCTGATCCCGCGGCTTGAAACTTATCCCCGCATCGTCGCCTTCGCGCAATCCACTTTGGGAAAAATCGTCCTGCTCGGTCTGTTCACGGCCGGCATGCGCTATTTTCTCCCCGACCTGAACGTTACCCTGCGCTTTGTCTTTGTCTTCGGATTCATCACGTTTCTCCCGGATCTTCGCTGGCCGGTCCTGACTTTGTGCCCCCTGGTCTTCCTGGTCCAGAACAACCTGCACCATCCGCTGGTGCTGACCGCGTCTCTGCTGGTGGTGGCGACGGGGATGTTTCTCTATTGGTGTGCGACGCGATGGCCGAAGTCGAGATTCGGGCGGCGCCCGCTGGTCTTCCTCCTGACGGGCTATTCTCTTCTGATCGTTCTCGCTTGCGGCACCCGGCCTCATACCCGCCCCTACCTCGTCCTTTGGACCCTCGTCGGCACAGCAATCGCGTATTTGTGGTTCATCGCGTACGCCGTCACCGACCGCAGCTCGATGCCGCGCAACGATGCAGGACGCGAACTGGCGACGTTTCGCCCGCTGTGGGGCTCCACGGGTGTACCGTTTCCCAAAGGCGCGGCCTACCTGCGCAGGATTGAAGCGAAGACGCCGGAACAACTCGCGGTCGTGCAGCTGAAGGGGGTTAAGTTGCTCGCCTGGGCGATTCTCTTATCCCTGCTGCAGCACTTCTGGTTTCGGCTCTTTCACGGCTTTCTGCACATTCCTATGCCAGCGGCCGCTCTGGCGGCGAGTGTCCACGGAACACCCGTTCCCTGGCACCTGCGCTGGGCGAGCCAGATCCTTGCTTTCTTCGAGCTGATTTTCAGCATGTCGATTCTGGGCCACGAGATCATTGCGTGCTGCCGCATGGCCGGCTTCAATGCTCTGCGCAACACGTATCGTCCGCTCTCAGCAACGACGCTGATCGAGTTCTTCAATCGCTTCTACTACTACTACAAAGAACTGCTGGTTGACTTCTTCTATTTCCCGGCGTTTCTGCGCTATTTCAAGAAGCATCGACGCCTGCGCACCGTCTTTGCCACCTTCGCCGCCGTAGTCTTCGGCAACGCCTTCTACCACATCACCCGCGACTGGCAATTTTTCCGCGATCGCGGCTTATGGGGAGGGCTCGCCAGCTATCAGGTAGAGATTGTGTATTGCGTGATGCTGGCCATCGGACTCAGCATCTCGCAGCTGCGCAAGCGCGGCGCGCGCGCCAAGGGGTTCCTTCGTGGTCACCTGCTGCCTGTCTGCGGCGTCGGCCTCTTTTATGTCCTCATCTCGGTTTTTGAGACAGACACTCGCACTTTCACCGTCGCGCAAACCGTGCGATACTTTGCCAGCCTTTTCTTCATTCGCCTGTAGGAGCCGCGATGTCCGGGATAGACGAGATTCGAAATTTTGTTCAGGAACTGCTCACTCGCCAGGACGATCGCCGGCCTCTCGCCGACAACGACTCACTTCTGATGAGCGGTCGCCTTCAGTCTGTCGATGCGGTGGAGATCGTTTTGTTTCTCGAGGAGCGCTTCGGCATCGACTTCGCTGAACTTGGTTTCGATCGGGAACAACTCGACAGCATCGACACCATGGCGGCGCTTGTTCAAAACGCAGGCAGCCGCAGCTAAAGCCTCAATATCCGGAAGCATCATGGACCTCGATTTGGCCGCCCGCAGTTCCGCAGCAGAGCAAATGCTGCTGCTCCATCCCGGCGTACAATCCGCCGCCGTTTTTTCGCCGCCGTCCAGTTCTGGCGCCGATCGCCTTCTCGCTCTCGTCGTGCCGGCCGAAATGTATCTCGATGAATCTCTCGACCGCCTGAAGGCCTCTGCCGCCGCCCTTCGCAAATGGAAGAAGACCTACGACCTGAACCAGTCTTCCAAAGCTGCCGTCTCCGCTCCTTCAGGCTTCAATACCGTCGGCTGGGACAGCAGCTTCACCCGGCTTCCGCTTCCGGCGGAGGACATGCGCGAGTGGGTGCAGACCTCGGTGGACAGCATTCTTCGCCTCGGTGCGCATTCGATCTACGAAATTGGCTGCGGCTCCGGCCTGCTGCTCCTGCGCCTCGCTCCTCATTGCGATCGCTACGCAGGCGTGGACTTCTCTCACGAAGTCCTTGCCCGCCTCCACGAACAGTTGCAGTTGGTTCCAGACGTGGCCTCGCGCGTTGAGCTGATGGAGCGCACCGCCGACAATTTCGCCGGCCTCCAGCCTCGTTCGTTCGATGCCGTAATCATCAACTCCGCCAGCCAGTACTTTCCTCATTCCGGATACCTCGCGCAGGTGCTGGAGAATGCGGTCGGACTCGTCCGTGACGGTGGCCACATCTTCGTCGGCGATGTGCGCAGCCTTCCGCTCCTCCCCGCCTTCGCAGCCTCCGTCGAGCTCTTTCAGGCGCCGGATGACCTTTCGGTGGCGGATCTCCGCGAACGCTCCATCCGCCGCCTGCGCCACACTCCGGAACTCGTGCTTTCGCCGGCGTGGTTTTTCGCCCTGCGGCAGCGATTGGACCGCATCGCCCACGTCGAGATTGCGTTGCGTCGCGGCCGCGCCGACAACGAGATGACCCGCTATCGCTACAACGCCATTCTTCGCGTTGGGCCCGAGTCGGAACCCATCCCCGTCCCCGTCCCCGTCGAATCCGCATCCGCCGATCCGATCGGCCGGATCCGTGGCCGGCTCCAGCAGAGCAGGGATCCCTTTACCATCGGCTGCATTCCCAATGCCCGCATCGAAAAGGATCTTGTTACGCTCGAGCTTCTTCGCACGCCCGATCGTGAGCGCGCCGTCTCGCGGCTGCGCCATGAACTCGGCCGGTACGCGGTGCACGGCGTGCATCCGCAGGATCTCTTTGACCTCGAAGCCGAACACCCAGGCCTTCGCGTGCTTCTTAGCTGGTCTGCCTCGAGACCTGACGGGAGTTACGACGCTCTTTTCATCCCCGCCGGCGCTCCCGGTGGAACTGCGTTGACTGCTCCGGGCCCATCCCCCTGCGCCCAATTGCGGCTTGCCAACGCCCCAGGACAGATTGGGATTCGCTCCGAGTTGACCGAGCGCCTGCTGGCGCATTGCCGCGAGCATCTGCCCGAATCCGCGGTTCCCGATCGCCTCGTCTTCGTCGATGCGATTCCCGCTGGTCTCGATTTCGCGGCCTGCGAAGAGCGGTTCCCGCCCGAGGACGAGCCACTGCTCGCCTAATCGGCGATCGAACCGGCTCGCTTCGACGCAAACAGGTTGTAGATCGGCGTTCCCCGCAGCAGCGGCTCCTGTTTCGCGATCACTTTGAATCCTCGATCGCCCAGCATTGCCTCAACCTCATGCAGGCTGCCGTCCTCATCGGTGAGCTCCATCACGATCTGCCTGATGCGCCCCCAATGATCTTCGCGAATGCCTGCGATGACATCGCGCTCGCTGCGCTCCGCGTCGATCTTGAGAAGGTCGATGCGCTCCACACCCTCTTCGTCGACAACTTCTGAGAGCGTCCTCACCGGACAGGAGAACTTTTCCTGTTTTCGGAAAAGCGCCGCCGCGAAGACCTCGGCACCATGGGGCGAGACCCCGGTATTGACGAGGTAACGCTCGGTTGCCGCCCGATCGCGCGCGGCGTCGGCGTGAAAGCCTGAAGCCGCGGAATTCGATGGGTACAGCGTGAACTCCTCGGTTCTGGATGCACCCATCAGCCCGATTGCGAATACCCGGGCATCCACTCCGTGCATTGCGATATTGGCCCGCAGGCACTCTGCGACGGCAGGGTTCGGCTCGAAGGCAAATATGCGGATAGGTCTGCGCTCCCGATGAAAAAACAACGTCGCCATGCCGATGTTGGCGCCGACGTCGAAGACGCAATCGCCGTCCTCGAGCGTCAGTCCATGTTGCAGATAGCACCGGTCTTCAAAGATCTCCCGGTACATAAAGCGTGTCTCGTCGGGGTTGAGCCCAAAGACAGTCAGGTCAGCGCCCAGGGTGATCTGCCGCATTGTCACGCACGCCTCTCTGTCGCGGCCTGGCTCTGCTCCAGAATCTGCACCAGCGCCTTGCGGTCGACTTTTCCGCTGCTGCTGCTCATGGGCAGCGATTCCAGTTCCACGATGCGCGAGGGCACCATGTAGATCGGCACCCGCTTCTGCATCTCCTCACGCAGGGCATCGCGGCTCACGCCCGCGGCGCAGTGGAACGCTGCAATTCCCATCGCCCGCCCGTCCTGCCAGGGCCACGCGACCGCCGCGACCGCATCGTTGCCGGTGATCTCCCGCAGATGCGCTTCCACTTCTTCCAGTTCCACGCGATTCCCCAGCACCTTTACCTGATTGTCGATTCGCCCCAGGTGATGGAATACGCCATCGGCGTCCTGGCGCACCAGGTCGCCCGTCCGGTACCAACGCCGCCCTTCGATGGTCGGGAATCGCTCGGCCGTTAGCTTGTCGTCGCCCAGATAGCCGCGGGCCACCTGTCGCCCCGCCACCACCAGTTCTCCATCCGTCTCCCGCGGTACAAAGCGCAGCTCTGCGTCGATCACAGCCGCCGTGTTGTCGCGAAAAGGGCGCCCGATCGCTACCGTTCCGCGGTTCGGCGTCACCAGCGGCGGATCCTCTACCCGCTGTGCAATGCAGTCCACCGTCAGTTCCGTCGGCCCGTAGAAATTCTCCACCACGCTGTTGGGGGCGGCAGCCTGCCACGCCAGCGCCGTGGTCACCGGCAACGCTTCGCCGGCAAAGATCGACACCCGCAGCGCTGGAAACGCGCCCGGCTTCAGCATTCTCATGCGGTCCATCATCGCCGCCGTCGACGGCACTCCGAACCACACCGTCAGTTCCTGCTCGCGGATGAATCTCGCGGGCCCGATCAGTTGCGCCTTCGGCACAACGTGGACCGAAGCGCCGATGCCCCACGCTGAGTAAATGTCCAGCACCGAAGCGTCAAAGGTCAGCTCCGACATTTGCGAAAACCGATCCGTTTTCCTGAAATCGCACCTCTCCTGCGCGATGCTCAGAAACTGCGCCACGCTGCCGGCCTCGATCATGACTCCCTTCGGCGTTCCCGTCGTGCCCGAGGTAAAAAGGATGTAGGCGAGTCCATCATCGGCCACATGGGCTGGCCCATCCGCCCCTGCTCTGGGAAGTTCGGCCAGGCGGCACAGCTCAATTCCGGACTCGTTCACCGCAACTGAGCGCAAGGTCACATTGTCGCCGGCAAGAATCCGGCGCGGCGCACCGGCGAGCACGCCTTCCGAGAGCAGATCGGCTCCTCCCTGATCCACCACCAGCGCATCCAGCTCGGCCAACCTGAAAATGCGGAGCAGCCGGTCCTCCGGTGTATCCGGGTTGATCGGAACATACGCGTCGCCGGACCATAGAGTGCCCAGCACGCCGGCATAGGTTTCGAGGCTGCGCGAAGCAAGGATCCCGACTCTTCCGGAACCGGCTCTCCTGCCCTGTCGAAGCCAGGCTGCGATGCGGCCGGCGAGAGAAGCAAGCGCACCGTAGGAGTATCGGGTGCCTCCGGCAAACAGGGCCAGCGCCTCCGGATGACGGACCGCATTCTCGTGGAAGGGGCTGGCCAGATTGTGGTTCATTGGCGGTTCGTCCAGGCTCCTCTCGGCCGGTATCGCCGGCTCTGTTCGGGAGGATTATTTCATGGGAGACCTTGCGACGCAGACGAGAAGCTCGGCCGCGGCTTTCCCCGTCGATTGGCAGAACACCGGCAATGGTTCGACTCACCAGCTTCCCGCCGATCTCACGAACCTCTGCGAAAACCTCGTGGTCCGCATTTACAAGCGCAAGCTTCGTGATGGCAAGGCGAGCGAGAACATAACCAGTATGTGAGCCGTCCGTATTGGCTCGAAAATGCCTTACAGAAGGGCAAAACGGTCCCAACCGACGAGGCCCCCAAGGTGGTCGCCCATCTCATCCCCTGCGAAAGCCAAGGGGTGTCCGTGAAGCACTTGGACAGCAACGACCGGTACTCCTACGGCGTGCTGCAAATCCAGTCCTCAACGTGGGCACAGTTCGACGCGAGCTCCGGGATTACCGGAAGTCCGATGGACGCCGTGACTGCCCTCCGGATGGGATTGTGGGCGGTCGAGAACGGGTATTTGTCGAAGTGGTCCTGCGCAAAAATCCTGAAGATCATTTGACCGACCTGTCCTAAATTACAGGCAGCCGAGTGAAGGGCACCGACAACGGATCGCCACGTAGACTCGGTGGTAGCGCCAACGCAAGGTAAGGCAAGGCATGGAGCCCGCCCGGCCGGGCAAAAGAGCACTCCACACGCCGCAATAGCGCCGTGTCATCCTCTTCTATTCGCCGGGAGAATAGGAGACTTGTGTTTTCCCCGCCGGCGATCGATCCCCTCATAGTTAAGGAATTTTGGGTGCGCACGAGCGTTTCCCTGCTCATGCTGTGCTGCGCAGCGTTTGTAATCCTCTCATCACGGTTCAAACCCCACCAGAAGAATTGGGCCTATGGTACCGTCGGTCTGATTCTGGGGTATTGGCTTAGACCATGAGCGGTGTCGCAGAACCTTCTTT
>Ga0335073_10008771_pt1 | contig 14181 bp, 13 predicted proteins | sample Lox_Sample_22_FD_207093 | JGI IMG/M metagenome (GOLD analysis project Ga0335073, IMG submission 207093) | Soil microbial communities from Loxahatchee National Wildlife Refuge, Florida, United States - Lox_Sample_2.2 | ecosystem: Environmental > Terrestrial > Soil > Wetlands | place: USA... | reverse complement strand
AACGCCAGCCAGGTCACTGCCACCGCCCCCGCAGGCACCGCCGGGACCGTCGACATCACCGTCACCACCCCCGGCGGCATCAGCGCAACGAGCGCGAACGACCATTACGTCTACACGAACGGACCGACCGTCACCGCCGTCGCGCCGACCGCGGGCCCGACCGCCGGGACCAACAGCGTCGTGATCACGGGGACAGGGTTCTCGGGCGCGACCGCGGTCGCGTTCGGGGCCACCGCTGCGACCGGATTCACGGTCAACGGCGCCACTCAGATCACCGCCACCGCCCCAGCCGAATCCGCCGGCACCGTCGACATCACGGTCACCACCGCCGGCGGCACGAGCCCAGCAACCAACGCGGACAAATACAGCTTCGCGGCCGTTCCCACCGTGACCGGCATCAACCCGACCGCGGGGCCGCTCGCCGGCGCCACCAGCGTCACGATTACCGGCACAAACCTGACGAACGCGAGCGCAGTCACATTTGGGACGAAGGCCGCCACCAGCTTCACGGTCATCGGCGCCACCCAGATCACTGCAACCGCCCCCGCCGGCACTCTCGGCACGGTCGACATCACCGTCACCACCCCCGGCGGAATCAGCGCCACCAGCTCCGCCGATCAGTTCACCTACAACGCCCCAACGCCGGCGCCGTCGCCGGGTCCGGGGCCTGGGCCGGCAGCGGTGCCCGCGCCGCCGTCGGTGTCGGGCGGGTCGCCGTCGACCGAGACCAGCACCGGCGCCATGGCCTCGGGGAGTGTGAATCCCGAGAGCCAGGCGACGACGGCGTTCTTCCAGTACGGCCTGGATCTGAGCTACCGCGGCCCGGGGTCGGACACCACGCTGTATGACCAGTCAACGCCGGTGCAGCAGGTCGGCTCCGACGCCGCCGCGCACCTTGTGTCCGCGCCCTTGACCGGCCTGGTGCCCGGGGCGCTGTACCACATCCGGCTGGTCGCGACCAACAGCACCGGGACGACCTTCGGCCCCGATCAGACGTTCACCACCGCGGCCGCGCCGGCGCCGCCGGCCCCGACCCTCGGCAGCACCGAGAACGCGGCACCGGTCAGCGGCAAGGTGTTCATCAAGCTCCCCTCGGGCCAGTTCGTGCGGCTCACCGGGAACGAGCAGATCCCCTCCGGCGCGGAGATCAACGCGCTCGGCGGCTCGCTCAAGATCACCACCGCCACCGCGAAGAAGGGCAAGACACAGCAGGGCGTCTTCGGCGGCGCGATCTTCAAACTCACCCAAGCCCGCGCAGGCGCGACCAAGGGCCTCGCCACCCTCACCCTCGTCGAGAGCGCGTTCAAGGGCGCCCCCAGCTACGCCACCTGCAAGGCCCACACAGCCCTCGACGCCACCGCCGCCTCCAGCAAGACGCTCCAGCTCCTACACGCCAGCGCCCACGGCAAGTTCCGCACCAAAGGCAAGTACAGCGCCGCCACCGTCCTGGGCACGATCTGGACCGTCGCCGACCGCTGCGACGGCACCCTCACCCACGACGTCACCGACTCCGTCGTCGTCAACGACTTCGTCCACCACAAAACCATCATCCTCCACGCCGGACAGAGCTACCTCGCGAAGGCGCGAGGTGCCAAGTAGCTCGCGCCGGCCCGCCGAAACCTGCCGATTGCGGGCAAAAGCGGGAGCCCAACGTCACCGTTCTTGTGGCAGAGGGACTAGGGATGGACCCCGGACCGGATACTTACGCGCGACTGCGCCGCGCGATTTTCGCCTCTTTGCTGGCGGCGTTCATGCTGCTCGGGTCGGCGGCGGTCGCCGAGGCGAGCCCGGGTCCGCCCATCATCGCGAACGTCACGGTCGCCTCCGTCACCGACACGACCGCCACCATCACCTTCTCGATCGATCCCAACGGCTCCGACACGTGGTACGCGGTCGCTTACGGCCCCACCGAGAACTACGGCTACTTCTCGGAACCCACCGACCTCGGGTCGCTGCCAGGCCCGCAGAATCTGTCGGTCAAGCTCACCGGACTGACCCCGGGAAGCACCTACCACTTCGGCGTGTACGCCGGCAACGGCGTTCAGCAGGGCGTCACCAGCGGCGACAAGACGTTCAGCACCGTCCAGCAGGTGACCGGCGTGGCCGGCAGCCCGGTGACGGTGACCGACGGCGGGAGCGGCTACGACTGCCCGACCGCGGATTCGGTCGGGGTGGACTGGGGCGACGGGAGCTCTGATAGCAACGCGGAGATCCAGTGCGAATACGGGCACGACGACCAGACCGACTACACGCTGACCGACACGCATACGTACGCGTTGCCGGGCGACTACTTGATCGAGATCACTTACGACGAGTTCGAAACGACCACCGACGTCTACGCCCACATCGTCGAGCCGCCACTGAGCAACAGTGGACTTCCGATCGTCTCCGGAATCGCGCAGCAAGGCCAGACGCTGCAAACCACCGACGGGACCTGGCGCGGCAACCCAACGACCTTCCACTACCAGTGGGAGGACTGCGACCAGAACGGACAGAACTGCGCCAACACCGGCGACGACGCCCCCGAGTACACGCTCACGACCGACGACGTGGGCCAGACCATCCGCGTGATCGTCAGCGCGACCAACGACGGCGGACAATCGGCGCACGCGACCTCGGACCCGACCGCGATCGTGACCCCGCTCGCGCCGAGCAACAAGGGCGCACCTGAAGTCACCGGGACCGCCCAGCAGGGTCAGACGCTGACCACCAACAGCGGAAGCTGGGACGGCAACCCGGGCACCTACGACTACCAATGGCAGGACTGCGACCGGAACGGACAGAACTGCGCCGACACCGGCAGCGACGCCAACACCTACTCGCTCGGCCAGAGCGACGTCGGACACACCGTCCAGGTACTCGTAACCGCCACGAACGGCGGCGGACACTCGACCCCCGCGACCTCCAACCTGACCGCGGTCGTGCAGCCCCAGCCCAGTCCGCCGGCGCCCAACACCCCGTCCCCCAACTCCCCGCCCACCCCGCAGTCGTCCTCACCCACGGTTCTGACCAGCGCTCCGAGCGTGAGTGTCACAACCGCCGGGTTCTCGGGCTCGGTAACGCCGAACGGACTACCGACGACGGCGTTCTTCCAGTATGCACTCGACCCGAGGTACACCGGCGGCGGCCCGTTGGCGTATGACCAGTCGACGCCGGAGCAGACCGTTGGCGCCGACTTTGCCAGCCACACGATCGGGCCGGTCTCGGTAACCGGCCTCCTTCCGAACGCGCTCTATCACGTGCGGTTGGTCGCCATCAACGACGACGGCACGACCTTCGGTCCGGACATGACGTTCATCACCCAGACGGGGCCGATCCCCGGGAGCCCGATGCTCGGCAAGACCGTGAACATCTCGCCGGTCAACGGCCTCGTGCTGATCGAGCAGCACGGCACGTTCGTGCCGCTTACCGAGCTGGACCAGGTCCCGTCGGGCTCGGTCATCGACGCCACTCACGGGACGCTCGACGTGATCACCGCGACCGGCCGAAAGGGCAAGACCCAGCACGGCGATTTCGGGGGCGCGATCTTCAGGGTCACCCAGGCGCGCTCGGGCAAGAGCAAGGGCGTGACCACCCTGACGCTGCTCGAGGGACTGTTCAAGCACGGCCCGTCATACGGGATCTGCAAGGTGCACAAGGCCGCCGACGCCACCGCGGCAAAGGCCGCGAGCAAGACCCTCCAGCTGCTGCACGCGAGCGCCCACGGGAAGTTCACCACCAGAGGCAAGTACAGCGCCGCCACCGTGCTCGGCACCAAGTGGACGATTGCCGACCGGTGCGACGGCACGCTGGTCCATGACCTCACCGACTCGGTCGTGGTCAACGACTTCGTCCACCACAAGAAGATCGTCCTCCACGCCGGCCAGAGCTATCTCGCGAAGGCCCCGGGCAAGCACCCCTAGCCCCGGTCGAGCAGCGACCACGGCGCTCGCCGACTGAGCCCCCAACGGGCGCCTCACAACGCCAGATCTAAGGGAAGATCTACGGCGTGATTCGGCTGCTCAGCCTGGTCGTATCGATCGCGTTCGCCGATTCGCTCAACCCGAGCACGATCGGTCCAGGCCTGTACCTCGCGTCCGGGAAGCGAGCGCGGAGCGACCTGACGCAATTCATCGCGGGCATCTTCGCGGTCAATCTGTTCGGTGGAGCGCTGGTCGCACTCGGACCCGGCCAGGCATTACTGGCACTCGTCCCGCGTCCGCGACCGCTGACCGTGCACATCCTCGAGGTGGTCGCGGGAGTGGTCATGGTGGTCTTCGGAATAGTCCTCTGGCAACGGCGGCAGAAGCTCTCCCGGCACAATCTCCCCTCTCCTTCCGCGACCGGCAAATCGAGCCTTCTACTCGGGGTGACGATCGCCGCCGTCGAGCTTCCGACAGCGTTTCCCTATTTCGCGGCCATTGCCGCAATCGTGGGATCGGGACAAGGGCCTCTCAACCAGCTGATCGCGCTCGGCGCCTACAACGTCGTGTTCGTACTGCCTCTGATCCTGATGATCGTCACGATCACCGTCGCGGGCGATCAGTCCGAACGGGTGCTGGGGCGAGCGCGCGACTGGCTCCAGTCGCACTGGCCCGTGCTGCTCTCCGGTCTCGCCCTGGTGGTAGGCGCCTACGCGATAGTGCTCGGGGTGACGGGGCTGACCAGCGGCGGGCACGGGACCGTTGGACGCCTCTCGAGGACCATCCGCCACAACGTCCCGCACTGACCGGAAAAGAGAGCACCGGGATCGCGGCACGCGCGTAGCGACCATCGCGACACCGGGGCCGGTACCATTCACAACCGCATTTGACAACCAGGGGTGCTGGCGGGAAAGCCGGCTGAGATAGCGCCCTCCGCATCACGCGCGACCCGGCGCTGACCCTTAGAACCTGTGGGGTAATGCCCGCGAAGGGAGCGACAACCGAGATGATCGAGGCTCCCCCGAAGGAGCCTCGCGAGCTTAATGCCTCGGACGGTGTCCGGGTTGAGCTCGTGAGCCTAGGGTTCACGACCCCGCGCGGGCGGGTCGAGGCGCTCGCGGGGATGTCGCTGCGCGCGGACGCGCATGAGGTACTCGCGGTCGTCGGACCCAGTGGATGCGGGAAGACCACGTTGCTCGAGCTGATCTGCGGCCTACAGACCCCCGACACAGGGACCGTGCACGCGGCGCCGGCCGCTCTCATGCCCCAGCGCGATCTGCTGCTCCCATGGTTGAGCGCGATCGACAACGCCGGGCTCGCCCTTCGGGCGCGGGGCGTCACTCGTAACGAGGCCCGCAAGGTCGCCGCGCCCTGGCTCGAACGATTCGGCCTCGCGCCGTTCGAGCACACCCGGCCCGCCGAGCTCTCGGGCGGGATGCGCCAGCGCGTCTCGTTCCTGCGCACGCTGCTCGCGGGCAAGCCGGTGCTGGCGCTCGATGAGCCGTTTGCGGCGCTCGATGCGATCACCCGCCAGGAGATGCAGGGCTGGCTCGCGCACGTCCTCGCGAGCGAGCCGCGGACCGTGATCCTCGTCACCCATGACGTCGAAGAGGCCGTGATGCTCGCCGATCGCGTGGTCGTAATGTCGCCCCGCCCGGGGAGGACCGTCAGCGAAATCGACATCACCCTCCCGAAGCCCCGGCGGCGCACCGACGCCAGCGTGGTCGAACTGCGCGAACGGGCGCTCGCGGCCCTCGGGGCGGACACGTGAGACGCACGCTCAAAGCCCTGCCGGCCGTGCTCCTCGTGTTGGCGCTGATCGGCGTCTGGGAGCTGTATGTCGACCTCAAGGGCCCGACCTTCTCGCTGATCCTGCCCTCGCCGCATGAGGTCGCCAAATCCCTCTACCACGACCGCTCGCTCCTGTGGAGCAGCTTCCTGGTCACCGCCCAGGAGGTGCTGCTCGGAATCCTCGCGGCGGTCGTGATCGGTGCCGTGCTGTCGGTCGCGATCCACTTCTCGCCCACCCTCCGCCGCGCCACCTACCCCCTGATTGTCGCCTCGCAAGCCGTGCCGGTAGCCGTGTTCGCCCCGGTGCTCGCGTTCTGGCTCGGCTTCGGCATACTGCCCAAGCTCGTCGTGGTGGCGATCGTGTCGTTCTTCTCGATCGTGGTAACGGCGACCGCCGGCCTGGATGCCGTCGACCCCGACCTGATCAAGCTGATGCGAACGTTCGACGCCTCGAGACTCACGACGTTCCGGCACGTCGAGTTGCCGTCCGCCCTCCCCAGCGTGTTCGCGGGAGCGAAGATCGCGGTCGCCGTATCGGTGATCGGCGCGGTGTTCGCCGAGTACACCGGCTCGAACTCGGGTCTCGGCTACGTGATCCTGGTCTCCGAGCCACAGTTGCTGGCCGCGCGCGCCGTCGCCGCAACCGTGATCCTGTCGTTGTTTGCGATCGCGCTGTTCGCCCTGCTGGCGCTCGCCGAGCGGCTGGCGCTGCCGTGGGCCTACGGTCCTCGCGAGGAGCGCGCGGCGTGAGGCGCGCGGTCGCAGCCATCCTCGCGGCTACCGTCGCGCTCCTCCTGGCCGGATGCGGCGAGAAGCAGGAGGCCGTCACCGGAGCGACGAGCAGCACGCAGCAGCTGACCCTGATGCTCGACTGGTTCCCGAACGCCGACCACGTCGGTATCTATCAGGCGCTGGCCGAGGGCGACTTCGCCAAGGCTGGCCTCGATGTCCACGTCCAGGTGCCATCCGATCCCGCCACGCCGCTGAAGCTGCTGGCGGCGGGCAAGGTCGATGCCGCGATTTCCTACGAGCCGGAGGTCATGCTCGCCCGCGACCAGGGTCTCCCGCTGGTGTCGGTGGCGGCGATCGTCCAGCGGCCGCTGACCTCGATCGTGTCGATCGGCTCCAAGCACATCACGAGCCCGGCCCAGCTCCGCGGCAAGCGCGTCGGCGACGCCGGCATTCCCTACCAGCACGCCTATCTAGACACGATTCTGGCCCAGGCCGGCGTGCCCGCGAGCTCGGTCAAGGAGATCAACGTCGGCGCCAACCTGGTTCCCGCGATGCTGTCGGGACGGGTCGACGCCACCCTCGGCGCGTACTGGAACTACGAGGCGATCCAGCTCGCCCAGCTCCACAAGCACCCGAACGTGATCCACGTGGAGGACGTCGGCGTCCCGACCTACGACGAGCTCGTCGTCGTGGTTCGCAAGAACACGATCGTCAACCACCCCGACGTGGTCCGGCGGTTCGTGCAGGCGCTGGCGCGTGGCTACGAGGCGACGCGGCGCGATCCGCAGGAGGCTGTCGCCAACCTCGTTCGCGCGAGCTCGGGCCTCGATCCGAAGCTCCAGCTCGCCAGCGTGCGCGCGACCCTGTCCTCGTTCTTCCCCAGCAACCCAAGCGAGCCGTGGGGCTGGCAGAGCCCCACTCAATGGAACGCCTACGGGCAGTGGATGTTGAGCCACCACTTGATCTCGGACCCGAACGCGGTGCTCGACGCGTCGACGAACGAGCTCCTCGCGGGCCAGGGCCTCTAGACCGGGACCGATGACTTTCCGGCCCGGCGCCGGTCTCATGACGTACGATGGCCCTCGTGCAGGAACCTCAACTCGCGGTCCCGCAGGGCGGGCTCGAGCAGCAGTTCGAGCTGCACCGCTCGGAGCTGACCGGCTACTGCTACCGGATGCTGGGGTCGCCATTCGAGGCCGAGGATGCCGTCCAGGACACGTTTCTTAGGGCGTGGCGAGGGTTCGACCGGTTCGAGGGCCGCGCTGCGCTCCGCTCGTGGCTGTACCGAATCGCCACCAACGTCTGCCTCGACATGCTGAACGGCCGGAACCGCCGGGCACGGCCGATGGACTTTGGCCCGGCAATGGAGCCAGTGGAGTCGAACCTGAACACGCTCCCCGAGGCCACCTGGGTCGAGCCGATCCCGACGAGCCTCGTCAGCGCGGAGGGCGATCCGGCCGAGTTGGTCGCCGAGCGCGACACGATCCGGCTTGCGTTCGTGGCCGCCCTCCAGCACCTCCCGGCCCGCCAGCGGGCGGTGCTGATCCTGTGCGAGGTGCTGCGCTGGAAGGCCAGCGAGGTCGCCGAGCTGCTCGACACGAGCGTGGCGTCGGTCAACAGCGCGCTTCAGCGCGCGCGAGCCACGATCGACGAGCGCAACCTGGAGGCGACCGAAGCCGCGGCGCCGATGGATGCAACCCAGAAGGAATTCCTTGCCCGATATGTCGACGCGTTCCAGCGCTACGACGTCACGGCGCTCACGTCCCTGATCCGCGAGGACGCCAGCCAGTCGATGCCGCCGTTCGACATGTGGCTCTCGGGCCGCGACGATGTCCTCGCCTGGTGGTTCGGCCCGGGGATCGGCTGCCAAGGCTCGCGGGTGATCCCGGTCGAGACGGCCAACGGCTCCTTCGCGTTCGGGCAGTACAAGCCGAGCGACACGGGTGGCGGCTACGAACCCTGGGCGCTCCAGGTGCTCGAGATCGCCGACGGCAAGATCGTCGAGTTCACGTTCTTCCTCTCGACCGAGCGACTGTTCCCGCTGTTCGGACTTCCGCCCCGGCTCGAGTCTTAGCGCCGCTCGACCGCGATCACATGATCGAGGCCCATGAACGCGATCAGGTCACGTAGCTCGGGCGAGGCGTGCCGGAGTTCGATCCGGCACCGGTGCCGGCGCGCGGCCAGCTGAAGGCGAGCCAGCGCGTCGACGCTCACGGCGTCCGCGGCGACGCCCTGCACGTCGCACACCGCCAGGCTGGCGGCGGTCCGGCCGAGCAGCTCGCACACGCGTTCATACAGATCGGGCAGGTCCTCGCGCGCGAGCGGACCACGGATCGCGAACGTGATCGTGCTCGGCGACGAAGCTCCCATCCTGGTAGAGACCGCTCATCGGGGCGGAAATCATCGGACCCGGCCCAGCCGGCCTGAGTCAGGCAGCGATTCGACTGGCCGCCGATCCGCCGCCGACCCGCAGCGCGTGCAACCCCGCCAGCCCCGCCCACGGCGCGTACGGCGCGAAGAACTCGACGACCTCCTCCTCGGTGGCGCGCGCCCACGGATCGCCGCCAGCCTGCAGGCGCCCGACCAGCTTCAAGTACCCCACGTCCCCGGCTGGCAGCTGGTCGAGCCGACCCTGTCCGGTCAGCGCGAGCATCTGGACCGTCCAGCTGCCAATCCCGGGAATCGCACGCAGCCTGCGCCATCCCTGTTCGTGATCGCAGCCGTACAGGTCGACGCGGCCACGGGCCACCTCGCGGGCGGCGCGCACGAGCGCGACCGCCCGGCCGCCCGACAGGTCAAGAGACTGCAGCAGCGCCGGTGCCTGCACCGCCAGCACCGCCGCCGAGGGCGAGTCCCGCATACCGCTGACCGCACACCGCCGCCCGAGCCGCGCGATCAGCCGCCGCTCGATCGCCGCCGCCCGGCTGAACTCGATCAGCTGCTCGCAGATTGCCCAGGCCAGCGCCTCGAACGGGTCCGGCTTACCCCCGGCACGCAGCCCGGGATCCGACCGCACCGAGCGACCGATCAGCGGGTCGAAGCGGAACCGGTCGTAGAACGGCTCGATGTCCTGGTCGATTCCGAGCGCCCACCGCATCCGCTCGATCCCCCACTCGGCGGCCTCGTGGCTGGACGCGCGCGCCCCGAACACGACCCGATCGCGCGCAGGCTGTGCGACGCGCACCAACACCGGGACGTCGCGACCGAAGTGCACCAGGCGGTGCAGCACCCCGCCCCGTACGCGCGTTAGCCCATCGAGCCCGTTTCGAAGCGGCAGTGAGAACACCCACCGAGGCCGGACCTCGGCGCGAACCTCGACCCCTGGCGGCGCGCTCAATCCCCTTGCTTGCCGATCACGTGCACGTCGACCAGGAACGACCGCGAGCCCACGATCGGCAGCATGTCGACCGCCCGCCGCGGACCACCGCGCCCGTTCCGCGCCAGCTTGCGCGCGTGGCGGCGCCTGACCAGCGCCACCGTAGCGGCGCCAGCAACGAACCCGGTGGCGGCCGCCGCCGCCGCCTGGACCGCGGGCAGCGAGGCCGGTGAGACTCGCTCCACGGTCCTCACCTCTGCGAGCACGGGAAACCCGTCGACGACCTCCTCCTCGGGATCGACTCGGGAAGCCTCCGGATCGACTCCGGAAGGCTCGACGGCGTCCGACCCGGCAGGCTCGTCGGCCTCCGAGGCAGCCGCCTCCGGGGCGTGTTCTTTCGCGAACGGCTCAGTCATGCCCGCGACATGGTGACAGCGCCGGCGGTCATCTTCAAAGGAGCTTCTCGTAGACCCGGTAGGTACGGACAATCCTGCCCCCCATTCGCTCCATCGCGCGGTTCATCGACTTGTTCGTCTCGAGGATCCACCCGGTCTCGCCCTTCTTCTGGTTGGTGCGCTCGGCGGCGTCGTAGTGCATCTCGTACAGCTTCGCCCCGATCCCGGTGTGCTGGTACTCCGGCTTGACCCCGAGCGCGAACACGCGGACGCGGTCGATCTTGCCCTTGTACCACAGCGCCTTGGCCCATCCGAATGGGAGCAGGCGCCCGTTCATATGGATCAGGACCTGGTTGTAGTCGGGCAGTGTCAGCGCCGCCGCCACCGGTTCGCCGTCCTTCTCGGCGATGAACGCCCAGTTCTCGTCGAGCACGGGCTTGAGATCCTTGGCGTAGTGCCGGATCTCCTCCTCGGTGAGAGGCGTGAATCCCCAGTTCCGTTCCCAGGCCGCGTTGTAGACCTCGAGGAAGCGGCCGATCTCGGCCTCCATGTCCTTCTTGCGCATCGGCCGGACGGTGATGCCGTACTTCCGCTCGACGTCGGCGGCCGCGCGCCAGATGACCGGGTTCACCGATGACCGCTCGGACACCTCGAGCGTCCACATGTAGAGGTCCATCGCCTTGGTCAGACCGGCGCCCTCGATCAGGGCCGGGTAGTACGGGTGGTGCCAGTTGGTCAGGACGGTTGGAAGCAGGTCGTAGCCGTCGACGAGCACGCCGCACTCATCGTTGGTCGTGAAGTCCATCGGGCCCACCATCCGGTCCCGCCCACGCGCCGACAACCAGTCCGAGGCGGCCGAGAGCAGCGCGCCGGCGGCCTCAGCATCGTCTTCGCACTCGAAGAACCCGAACATCCCCCAGTCGTGATGCTGGAACTCGTTGAAGTGGCGGTCGATCTGGGCGGTGATCCGTCCGACCGGCCGATCGCCCCGCCAGGCCAGGAAGAACTCAACCTCGGCGTGCTTGAAGAACGGGTTCCGGTCCCGGTCGAAGAACCGCTTGCGGTCGAACAGGAGCGGCGGAACCCAGTTCGGCTCGTTACGATAGAGCCGCCACGGCAGCTTGATGAATGTGTTCAGCTCGCGCTTGCTCGCGACGGGGCGCACTTCTAGGGCCCGACGAGCCGGCAGGGTCACGTCTAGCGCCATCTGATCCGGAACGTTATATGTCTACCTCGATCGATGTCTTCGCCAAGGCCCGCGAGCATGAGCGCCTCGAACAGTTGCGCGCCGCCCGCGAGCTCGATCTCGTGCCGTATTTCCGCGTGCTCGAAGGCCCGACGCTGCCCGTTGTGGAGATGGAGGGCAAGCGCCGGATCATGCTCGGCTCCAACAACTACCTGGGTCTGACCGGCGACGAGCGGGTCGCCCGGGGAGCCGAGGAGGCGCTCCACCGCTACGGCACCGGGCTCACGGGCTCGCGCTTCCTGAACGGGACGACCGACCTGCACCTCGAACTCGAGCGCGAGCTCGCAGAGTGGTTCGGGACCGAGGGCGCGCTCGTCTTCACCACCGGCCACCAGGCGAATGTCGGCGCGCTCGGGACGATCCTCGGGCCTGGCGACACCGTCGTGGTCGACTCGGGCGATCACGCCTCGATCCTCGACGGCTGCATCCTCTCGCGCGCCAAGCTTCGCCCGTTCCGCCACAACCGGATCGACCGGCTCGAGCACACGCTCGAGAAGGCCGCCAGCGACGGAGGCGGCATCCTCGTGGTGGTCGACGGCGTCTTCTCGATGGAGGGCGACGTCGCCCCGCTCCCCGAGATCGCCGAGCTCAGCCATCGCTACGGCGCCCGGCTGATGGTCGACGAGGCCCACGCGCTTGGGGTGCTCGGGTCCCGCGGAGCGGGCGCGTCCGAGCTATTCGGGGTCGAGGATCAGGTCGATCTGCGGATGGCGACGTTCTCGAAGTCGCTGGCGTCGTGCGGAGGGGTGATCGCCGGACCGGCCGACGTGATCGAGTTCCTGCGAGTTTCCTCGCGTCCGTTCATGTTCACCGCCTCGGCCGTCCCCGCGGCACTGGGGGCGGCGCTCGCCGCCGTCAGGATCTGCCGGTCGGATGAGGGACGCGAGCTGTTCGCTCGCGTCCTCGACAACGCGCGCTACCTCCACCGAGGCCTGGACGAGCTCGGCTTCCAGGTCGTGAAGCCGACGCGGCTGGCCGACGGCACCGAGATCGTGACCACGGTCGTACCGGTCGTCGTCGGCGACGATTGGAAGGCCGCGTTCCTGTGGAAGGCGCTGTACGACCGCGGCCTGTACGTCAACGTCGCGCTCCACCCGGCGGTGCCGCCGGCGGGCGCGCTGCTGCGGACGAGCGTGATGGCGACGCACGATCACGACACGCTCGACGAGGCGCTCGAGATCTTCGCCGACGCCAAGCGAAGCTTCGAAGCCGAGCACGGAGCACTGCCCGGCCGAGCCTAGGGGGTGTCCTCACCCCTGGCCACAAGGGAGTGTTCCCGGCCCCGGGCTTGTCCACAGTCGCACAAGACCCCCGGACTCAAAAAAACCTCGCTCTAAGCGCATGGACCGCACTTGTGACGTTGCTGTTATCCGCGCCGATGTCGTAGCTTCTTCCTCTACCGAAACGGCCGAGCAGAGCAGGGCCGGAGACGGTAGGGAAGGCCGGATCGGGGGTTGATAGAACCGCACGTGCGCGCGTGCGGTATCAGCAATACGCACATTCAGGACCCATGGGAGGGGGCCCTCGCGGACCCCTGCCGTTTGTAAACACACGATCGTCCGCTAGGACCCACGGGAGGAAGCGAAGCACCATATGAGTGAGACCGCCACGATGACCCCGGCGCCGCAACGACTGCGCGCACTGGAACGAGCCAATGCGGTCAGGCTGGCCCGCGCGGAGCTGAAGCGAAGGATCGCTGAGGGAGAAGCTTCCGCCGCGGACGTTATTTTGGATCCGCCCGCTGAGGCACTCAGCTGGGCAATCGGGGAGCTGCTGATGAGTCAGCGGCGGTGGGGCAACACGAGATGCCGGAAGTTCCTCTCTCGCCACCACATCACCGAAACCAAGACGCTCGGCGCACTCACAGACCGCCAGCGTCATCTGCTCGCCGACCAGCTCGAGTCGTGCAGCGCTCGAGCGCTCGAGCTGATCGGCGTTTAGTGAGGCCGCACGGGCCCGCGCAGCTGCCGAGGGGCAGTTGCGCGGGACCCGGACCCCGGAGGCCCGGGCCGGAGCCCGTCTCGCCTCCTCTTAGACCCGGATCCGCTTAGACCTGGATTCCGACCGGCACCGGACTCGCGCCGGCGAAGAAGAAGAACCAGATCACGAACGCGGCCAGCGTCAATCCGGCGCTCACGACGAGCACGGTCTCGAGCACGTAGTGCCCGGTGTCGGCGAGTCCCCTCGCGCGGCGGTTGGCCTGGTAGACGTCGCTCAGCTTGGCCAGCACCGCCGCGAGCAGCCCGATCGTCGCCACGACGCCGATGAAGCTCACGCCGAGCGCTGTTCCGAGCGAGGACGTCGCCCCCTGAACCTGGGAGCCCACCCACAGCCACAGGAGCGGCGTCCCGATCCACAGGACGAGGCTGCCGATGACCATGATCAGCAGCACCAGCGTCGCTCCGGCACCCGTCCTCAGCAGCTCGCGCACGTGTAGCGCGAGGTTAGCTTCGGCGAGGTCGGTTTCGCCGACGGCCCGCGAACGCCCCGTCACGGGCGCGGGCCGGTGGCTAACGGACAACCGGAGGAAAGCTTGACCTCCCACCAACCCATCAGCATCCCGATCAGCCCGAGACGGGGGCGGACGAACCACTCCCCGCACCCTGGCTCGCCGATGTCGCGGTTGGCGATCCGCACGTGCCGGTAGCGCCCAGGGTCGAGCAGCATCTTCTCGAGCCGGACCCGGTTGGCGGCCTGAACGTCGGCCCGCTCGGCGATCGACGTACGCGCCGCCCGCACACGGGTCGCGAGTTCGTCCCGAACCTGCTCGAGCTCGCCAAGGCCGAGCAGCCGTGGCCC
>Ga0335073_10008769_pt1 | contig 14186 bp, 14 predicted proteins | sample Lox_Sample_22_FD_207093 | JGI IMG/M metagenome (GOLD analysis project Ga0335073, IMG submission 207093) | Soil microbial communities from Loxahatchee National Wildlife Refuge, Florida, United States - Lox_Sample_2.2 | ecosystem: Environmental > Terrestrial > Soil > Wetlands | place: USA... | reverse complement strand
TAGGTGAAGTTCTTCCGGCCGCCGCGGGTTTCCCAGATGCCCTCGTCGGGCTGGTCCCAGTTCTCGCACAGCCAGTCCATGATGTCGCTGACCGCGTTCCAGCCCTGATAGGCGATCTCCAGGTCGTCGGTGTCGGCGAGGTAGAAGGCGTCGGCGGCCTCGCCGTAGATGTCCAGCTGGAGCTGGTCGGCGGCGCCGTTGCCGATCCGGACCGGGCGCGAGCCGCGCCAGCCCTCGAAGTGATCCAGCGTCTCCTCTACCAGGTCCGAGGTGCCATCCACCCGGTACATGATCTTCAGCGGCCCTGAGCCGTTGCCCGCCTGCTCAAGCGCCCGGTCCCTGAGCCACGCGCCGAACGCCGCGGCCTCCTCCACGTAACCCAGGCCGAGCAGCGCGTAGATGGAGAACGAACCGTCCCTGACCCAGGTGTAGCGGTAGTCCCAGTTGCGCTCCCCGCCGGCCTGCTCGGGCAGCCCGGTGGTCGGCGCCGCGACCAGCGCCCCGGTCGGCGCGTAGGTCATCAGCTTCAGCGTGATGGCCGATCTGGCGACCATCTCCCGCCAGCGGCCGTGGTAGCTCGACCGGTACAGCCAACGGCGCCAGAACTGCTCGGTCTCCTCTTCCAGCCGCTGCGCGTCCTCGGGAGTGACCAGGCGGGGCTTGCCGCACATCGATTCGAGCACCACGCCGCCGGACTCTCCCTCCCGGAGCGTGCGGGTCCACCGCAGGCCGGCGCCGGCGGGCAAGGGCGTCACGCCCAAGTCCTGGAAGGTGGTGCCCGCCGGGGCGATGCCGTGGATGGTCAGCTCCATCCCGCCGGACCGGAAGATCGCGCCGTGCTCGGAGACCTCGAGTTCATGCGACGCGCGGCCGTAGTCGAAGCGGGGCTGGACCTCGATGGCGAACCGCATGACGCCGCGGACCACCCGGATGTTGCGGACCAGCCGGTGCCGGTTCGTCGCCCCGCCTTCGATGACCGGCATGAAGTCGTGCACCTCGCCGACTCCGTCCGGCGTCATGAACCGCGTGACCAGGACCGCGGTGTCGGGCAGGTACATCTGCCTGGCCACGTAGTCGTCGCGGTCCGGCGCGATCCGGTAGAAACCGCCGCGGTCGGCGTCCAGCAGGGACGCGAACACGCTCGGCGAGTCGAACCGGGGACAGCAGAACCAGTCAAGGACGCCGTCCGTGCTCACCAGCGCCGCCGTCTGGAGGTCGCCGATGAGGCCGTGGTCGCTGATGTTGGGATAACGAGGCAAGGCAGGCCTCCTTCTGACTTCTGACTCGGGTCTGCCCATGGTCAGAGAAAACCCTGAGCCGGCACATCGTCCGGCGCGAATGACCGGGCGATCCGGCGAACTGAACCGTCCGGCATGCCGGTTCCTTGCGGACCCGCAAATCACCCGGAGCGGATGATCTCGGTCGCCTGGGACCTGGTCACAGTGATGGTCACATGCCTCTAGAGGCCGACGGGATACAGCGATGAGGATGGTGCCAATGAGTGGCAAACAGAACGGTCCGCAGCTTCAGTCAGCGCCGTTGATCACGAGCGCGGCCATGGTCGGCGCCGGAACCCTGATAGCCCTGGCGGGCCTGGCCGTCGGCGGCGGCCACCTGATCACGGCCACCCGGCGCTGGGTCAGCGAGATGGAAGTGCCGCCGAGCGACCTGGCCAGGCTGAAGTGGGCCCAGGCAAGGGCCGCGTACGCGGCCGGCTCGTCGGCCTGGCAGAACGGATCGCGGGTCAGCGTGGCCGGCGCTGCCTGACCCGGGTATCAGCCGTAAGAGCCGGTGACCGCCGTCACCGGCTCTTACGGCTGTTCTCCCTCCGGCGGGGCGTCTGCCGCACGCAGCCGGCGGATCTCCAGAACCTGGATGCCACAGGCTTCAAGCCTGGCGAGCAAGCCCTGGAGGGCCGCCTGATCCCGGATCGGGCCATGGACGACGGTCTCGACAGGCTCCACCGAGGCGGTTAGCCGGTCGAAGTCGAGCAAGGCTTCGGGCGGGAGGACACCGGCTACGCGGATCTCGTAGTAGGACGATGACACCACGGCCCCCAGCAGGTCGGAATCGGATGGCCAGGCTTCCACCCTGCTGCCTCTCGGTTCCCGGCACCCCATTCACAGCGGATGAGATTCGGAGGCTACTTCAGGGTCTGGCCGGTCTGCCTGGTCATTCGACAATGCCGCGCCTGACGCGAAGCCGCTTCACCCCGCCTGGGTGAGGCAACGCGCCGTCAGGTCGGGCTTAATCTCACAAGTGGCAGTCGAAGGGAACGCTGGCGGACAGCGCCGGGCGCGCCGGCGGCGCCTGACGCGCGCCCAGCTCGGGCGGTTCATCCAGGCGGTCAGGGACAGCGACCGGGCGGCCGTGGAGGACATGGTCATCCGATTCAGCCGTGCCCGGCCGTGGCTCGCGCCGCTCGCCCTCGTGGTTGGCGCCTTCGCGATGCTCTTCGAAGGGGTGCGGCTGCTGTTCACCAACTGGGGGCTCGCCCTGATCCAGATCCTGCCCGCGATGTGGATCTGGGCCGCCATGTTCGACCTGAAGGCTCATTTGCTGCACGGCAAGTCGTTCGACGTCCTGACCGGGACCGCGATCGTGATTCCGCTGGTGGTCGGCGTGGCCGCGATCACCGCGGCGAGCTTTTACCTGAACGCGGTGTTCGCCTTCGCGATCGTCGCCCCCGGCAGGCCGCAGATCCGGCCGGCGTTCGTCCAGGCTCGTTCGCACCTGCCTGTCGTGCTGGGCTCTGGCGGGGTCGTCGGGCTGCTGCTCGGCGTGTCGACGGTGGTCGTGCCCCGCTGGGGACTGTTCTGGTTCACGCTGTCCCTGGGCATCGTCGTCGGCGTCATGATGGTCTGCTATGTCGCCGTGCCCGCCAGGCTCATCGGCATGAAGACCGCGTACCCGAAGCGCGACAAGCTGGCCGCGACCGCGGTGGGCGGGATCGTCGGAGCGGTGATCTGCACCCCGCCCTACCTCCTGGACCGAATCGGGCTCGTCCTGCTCGGGTCGCACACGTTCTTCGCCGTCGGCGTGATCCTGCTCGCGGCCGGGGTGACGTTGCAGGCCGGAGCGACGGGAGCGGTCAAGACCGTGAAGATGAGCGCCACTCTCGTGTCCGGGCAGCAGCCGGCGGGCGCCGAAGCGGCGCCGGGCTGATTCTCCTGACGCGGCCCTGGTCATCCGTTCCGCGGCTGGCCTCATTCGGCGGGGATGATGCCTGGGCCTGGCGGGTCAGCGGACGATTGCTTGCATGCGGCGTTCAGTGCAGGTTCCTTCTCTTCTCGCGGCCGTTCTCCTCGCCGGATGCCTGGCGGCGGGATGCGGCGGCGCCGGAAGCTCGATCAAGGACGCGGTCAGCGGCGCGGCCAGCAACGTGCCGAGCCGCAGCGCCACCGCCCCCGCCCCGTCGAACGCCGCCCCGTCGGCCGCCAGCACCCCGGCCGCGACAGCCGCGCCCACGACCGCCCCGGCAACGGCGCCGGCGCCGGGCGCCACCGCGGCGCCAGCGGCCGGATCCGGCACCAGCCTCATCTGGCTGTGGATCCTGCTCGGCGCCGTGGCGGTGGCCGGCCTGATCGTATTGCTGACACGGCACGCCCGGCGCGGCTCGGCGACCGCCGCCGACTGGCGATCGAGGCTCGTCGACGCGTACGCGCAGGGCGCGGCCCTGTACGACGCGATGAGCGTCGCGGAGACACCGGGCGCGATGGTCGCGGACGACGCGGGAGCCCGCTGGTCTGACATCCAGCGCCGCGCGGATGACCTCGCCCAGACCTTGTACGCGCTGCGCGAGTCCGTCCCGGACCCGGCCGAGAAGCTGCGGATCGCCGACACGCTGGCCTCGTTGCGGGCCGCCCGGTCGGCGATGGACGCCGAGCGGGCGCCCGGCGGCGCCGGGCCGCGGCAGGCCGGGGTGGTGGGCGCCCGGCTGGACGCCTTCGAGTCATCCATCCGCGCGCTCCGCGCCGATGACCAGCGATATCCGTGACAGTCAAGGAGACAGGATCATGACAACAGCCGGCTGGGCCATTCTCTCGTCCATCATCTACGTGGTGCTGATATTCACGCTCGCCGTCATGAGCTTCCGCAAGGGGCACTGGGTGCTCGGCCTGATCGGCTTCATATTTCCCGTCACGTGGCTAGTCGGAGCGCTCCTGCCCCGTCGGCGGGCCTACCGCTGACAGCCGCCGCGAGCGCGTCCTTCACCTCGGTGAAGGGCGCGCTCGCCTCGCCTCAGGTGCCGAGGAGCTTGGCCTTTGCTGCGGTGAATTCCTCGTCGGACAGCACGCCCTGCTGGTGCAGCGCGGCCAGCTGGTTCAGCTGGTCGAGCATGGGCGACGATGCAGGGGCGGCGGCCGGTGCCGGCTCCGGTGCAGGCGGCGGGTAGGGCGCCGGCGGCGCCTGCTCGTACGACGGCTGCTGGTACGACGCCTGCTGCGCCTCCAGGTTGCTGATGCGATCGTCCTGTTCCTGCTGGTACTGCGCCTGCTCCGCCTGGCGCCTGGCGTTGTTCTTCCCGGCCATGTACGCGCCGCCGCCGACCGCGGCCGCGCGCAGCAGCGGGCGCCGCCGGATCATCAGGCACCGTCCGGCAGCGTCAGGCCGAGGGCGACCATGAGCTCGGGCGCGGCGGCGGTGAGCCGCGGCCCGCCGATCTGGGGAGCGATAGCGATCAGCACGCCGAGCATGTCCTCCGCCGTGGCCCCGGCCGCGACCGCGTTGCCCACCTGCCACAGGTAGGAGGTCGGCGGGGCGTCGAGCGCCATGATGGCGGCGAGCTTCACCAGGGCATAGGTGCGGTCGTCGAGGCCGCTTCTGTCGCGGAACTCCGCCCGCATCTCCAGGCCCGCGGCCACCATGTCGGGGTCGCCTAGGGTCAGCGCGGCCAGCATGTCCCGCGTGGTGTCGCCGACTACTACGTTGGCTGGCATTGTCATTAGTGGAATCCTTTCGATTTTCCTGAACGTACGGTGATTACACGGAAGTGGCGGCCTCGGGCGCCGCGGGTGGCCTGGCGACCAGCTCGATGAGCCCGAGCAGGATGAGCAGGATGACGACGAGCAGGATGACCGTGAGCGCGGTGGGCTGGCCCCAGAAGACGAGGATCAGCGCGATCAGCGTCACCGCCCCGATCCGCAGCCCCCTGCGGTGCCGGTAGGTCCACTGGCCGACCGGGCCGGAGGACACTCCGCGGCGCTCACCGAAGTTCCTGAGCCAGCTGATCCCCGACCCCAGGGCCGCGCGGGTCTGCACCGCGGCGCGCGACGGTCCCGTGATGAACGCCCCGAGGGCGATGACAAGCCCGACCGCCAGCACCACCCGTAGCCCGACCTTGAGGAAGTGGACGAGCGCGTCGTACGCGGCCCCGGCGGCGTCGCTGGGCAGCACGCTGGCGGGGACGCTGTTCAGGTAGATGGTCCTGGCGATCAGCAAGCCGATGGCGAGGACCACCATCGACGCGGCCACGCCCAGCCCCACCCCGATCAGGGCGCGACGGCGGTACCGCGCCGTGAACACCCCGGCGGCGAGAAGCACGAGTACGAGGATGGGCAGCACGATCTTGAGGTCGGAGACCAGCCGGTAGCCGGCCTGGGCCTTTCCGAGCTCCTTGGCCTGGAACAGCGGCACTGTCGGGTTGACGTTGGGGATGCTGCCGGCCAGCGAGAACCCGCGCGCCACCAGGTCCTGCTTGACCACGGCGATGAGCGGGCCCAGGTTGAGCGTGATCTGGCCGTTGGCCGAGGTGAGCGTGCCGCCGCCCTGCCCGGACAGCAGCTTGACCACCGCCTGGTGCGCGACCGTGTTGACCTGCACCCAGGCGTTGGCCATGGCCTGGCTGGCGATGACCGTGTGCACGGTGCTGTGAATGAAGCCGGTCACCGCGCTGTTGAGCTGCGGACCGAACGTGGTGAGCAGCCCGCTGATCCTGGGCAGCCCCCTGCTGTTCAGCTCGGTTGCGGCCTGGTTGACGAGCCCGGTCAGGTTCAGCTGGCTGGAGATCTCGTTCGTGATCTTGTCGGTCAGCACGTTCTGGATCGCCGGGTCGTTGATCAGCGGCTGCACGGTGGCCACGTACCGGCCGGTGTCGGTCACCTGATTGCCGGCCCAGACGCCGACCACGGCGATCGGGGCCAGCACGCAGCCGAGCACGATCAAGACGATGGCGGCAAAGCTTCGCCAGCTGAAGCGGCGCCGGGACGGCTGGCTGGCCCCGTCGCCGCGAAGCTCGGCGTTCTCGGCGCGAAGCCGGCGCAGCTCGGCTCGCTCGTCTTCGCTGATTTCTCCGGTCGTGGTGGCCGGACTCGGCTCACCGCTGCTCGCTGACAAGGTTCACCTCCGGCTCGGAAGCGTGCTCATGACGTCCGGATCACGCCATAGTGTTAGGTCACGGGCCTATCGTCGGAGCCTGCGGAACCCCGGGGGATCACCCGTGGCAGATGATCTCCAGATAGCGCGCTGGGTGTGCAGCCCGGCCGCGCCGACCACGATGAGCAAGACGACGTTGAGCAGGAGCTGGAACACTGATCCGCGAGCTTCGCTCCAGCTTGAGTACGCGATCGACACACCCACCGAGGCGGCGGCCGGGATGGTGGTCACGGAGATGAACACGCCGATGAGCGCGTTGGCCCGCGATTCGGTCAGGGATACCACGCCCACGAGCCCGGCGAGCACGGCCACGATCACCGAGAAGATGTTGGGGGTATTGATCAGGTCAGCGACCGGGCGCACGCCCTTCAGGAAAGGCGCCGGGGTCTTGCCCGACGCGCGGACCGCGAGACCGAACAGCAGGGTCAGCGTGATGGCGGCGAGGAATCCCCAGCTCAGCGCAAGCAGGCCGTCTCGAATCTCAAGCCCGGCCCGACGGCTGATGCCAAGGGCGACGCCCATGATCGCGTTGTACTCGGGACCCACCACCATGGCGCCCACGATGAGGATCTCCGAATTGGTGAGGATGCCGACGGCGCCGATCAGGGCGGCGATGGCCAGCAGGACGTAGAAGCTCGGCGCGTACGCCTCGCCGTCGCGGATGACCGCTTCCACCATCTCCCAGACCGGCGCGGTCTCCCGCCGCAGTGCGCCGTGGCCCCGGGTCGCCGCGGGCTGGCCGGTGAGCGTGGCGTCGACCCGTTCCACGCAGATCGCGGCGTCCCGGTCAAGGCTGAGCTCGCGCAGCGCCGTGAACACGGGATTGGCGGCGGCGTCGCGCACGTCGAACTCCACGGCGTCCCCGTCCGGCCGGCGCGCCGCGCCGGCGCGCGCCACGACGTTGTGCACCCCAGGGGCGGCGGCAAGCCGGTCGGTTAGCGACTGGGTGAGCGCGGCCGGGCAGACCACGCGGACGTGCAGCATCAGGGATCACCGTCAGGACCGAGCAGCACCATGGTGTCTCCCCTCTGCGGCTGCGGCGGCCCGTTGCTGGTGACCGGCGCGAGCTGGCCGTCGGCCCGGACCAGGAACAGCAGGCTGTCATCGGCGAGAGCGCCGCCGTCGGCGGCCCTGGTGCTGATCCGCGCGCCGCCGGCGTACCGCCGGCTGACCTCGTACCTGGTCAGCTGCGACTCGAACAGGATCTCGCCGCCGGTATAAGGAGCGACCACGCCGTGGCTGGGCAGCCGCGCGGCGAGCCGGTAGACGGGGCCGTCGACGCTGCCCGCCAGGACCGTCGACCCGAGCGCGTTGAAGTCGTCTTCGTCGGTCAGCAGCAGAACGGCGGTGATGCCCTCGAGCTGCGCGCCCTGACCCGTGGCGGCGGCCAGCAGCTCACCGGACGCCAGTTCCAGGTCGGCTTCCTTGATCCGTTCGCGCTGCTCGTCCAGCCCCGCCCACATCAGGACCTCAAGGCCCAGCGCACGCAGCGCGCACCCGAGGTCCACCACCCACTCTTCCCCGCCCACCAGCAACGGCCGGGTCTTGGCCGGCCGCGTGACGCGGGCCAGCCGGGCCGCCGGCACGGCGGTCAGGCCGTAGAGCGCCACGGTGACCACGATGACCAGGAACGTGACGGGCAGGATTTTCGGCGCGCCCTGGACATGCTGGGCCACGAGCCCGGCGGAGAACGTCGTGGCGGTCGCGGCCGCGATGATGCCGCGGGGCGCCATCCAGCCGGTGAACGCGCGTTCCCCGGTGGTCATGTCGGTCCCGAGCGTGGCGAGGAAGGCCACCAGCGGCCTGGTGATCAGCACCAGGATCGCGATGAGCGCCAGCGAGGGCAGCACCAGGTGCCGCAGCGAGGCGGGGGTGACCGTGGCCGAGATGGCGATGAACAGCACGCCGATGACCAGCTGCACCAGGGTCTCGAAGAACGGCCGCCGGGCGGGCACGTCGAAACCGCGGAGGTTGGCCACGGCGAGTCCCATGACGATGGCCGAGATGAGCCCCGCGTCGTCGCGGACGATGTCGCAGCCGGCGGCCACGGCGACGACCGCCGCGAGCTGTGCCGAGGTCCCGAGGATCTCGCCGAGCTGGAGCCGGCGCAGCAGCAGCCACAGCAGCGCCACTCCGACCAGGCCGCCGGCCAGGCCCACGCCAACGCCGAGCAGGAACTGCCCGAACTGGTAACCCAGTCGCGGGCGGGTGCTGGCCACCACGGCGTGGTACACGACGGCCCCGAGAATGCCGCCGACGGGGTCGATCAGCGACCCTTCCCAGGCGAGCACCCGCTGCAGCCGTTCGGTAGGCCGGATGAAGGTGAGCAGCGGCCCCACCACCGTCGGCCCTGACACCACCAGGATGGCGCCGGTCATCACCGCCGCCTGCCGGGACATGCCGAGCAGCAAGCCGGCGAACACCGCCCCGAAGGCGAACGTGACGGGCACGCCCAGCAGGATCAGCCGGTCCACGACCCGCCGGGTGTGGCCGCGGAGCTTACGCAGGTCGAGCGACATGCCGGCGTCGTAGAGGATGACGGCCACCGCGAGCGACACCAGCGGCTGGAACGCGGCCCCGAGCAGGCGCTGCGGGTTGACGTCGCTGGTGAGCGCGCCCGCGGTGAAACCGGCCGGCAGGAGGATGATGATCGCCGGGATCTTCAGCCGGCTGGCGAGCACCTGGGAACCGACCGCGAGTACCAGGATGAGGCCCACCCCGAGGAGCACCTGGTCGGTCGTCACGGGTCACCCCAGTTCTCTGCGTGCCAGGCCGCCACCAGCGCGGACACACGCGGACCGCGCCAGAACCGGCCCAGCGTCCGCGACGGCCAGCGCGGCACGCGTTCCGCCTGGGGCATGTCGGAGCCCCTGACCCCTGCGGCGAACGACAGGAACCATGCATCCAGGCACGGCTCGGAGCGCGCCAGGTCTCGTTCGATACCGCGGAGAGTCCGCAGCTGACGCCGGCTCAGGCTCACCGCCGGTGCCTCCTCTCCCTGGGCGTCTCCCGCATGGTCGCCGCAGCCTGCCGCCGCCGCCTCCTCCCGGTGGGGTGAGATCGGCGTGCTGGGGAGACATCGTCCGGCCGGGGTGATGCCGGCCGCCCCATGGCCGCCAGATGCTGGCAGCCGACACAGGAACGACGACGGAGGCCTGCATGGCACGCGAGCCGTTTAAGGGAACGATCAACGTTGACATCCGCGACTCGGTGCCCGACTGGTCGCCGTTCGAGCCGCCGAAGGCGCCTGACGGAGCACCCAACGTGGTCTACATCGTGCTAGACGACGTGGGGTTCTCCGCGATGGGCTGCTACGGCGGACCGATCGAGACGCCGAACATCGACAGGATCGCCGCCTCTGGCGTCCGTTTCACGCAGTGGCACACCACCGCGCTGTGCTCGCCGACCCGCTCCTGCCTGCTGACCGGGCGCAATCACACCCGCAACTCGATGGCGTGCATCACCGAGGCCGCGATCGGGTTCCCCAACGCCAGCGGCACGATTCCGCCGGAGAACGGCATGCTGTCGGAGATCCTCAGCGAGCAGGGCTGGAACACCTATGCCCTTGGCAAGTGGCACCTGACGCCGGAGAACGAGATGAACCTCGCCGCGTCCCGGCGGAACTGGCCGACCGGGCGCGGGTTCGAGCGGTTCTACGGTTTCCTCGGCGCCGAGACCAACCAGTGGTACCCGGAGCTCGTTTACGACAACCACCCCATCGACCAGCCGAAGTCGCCGGAGGAGGGTTACCACCTCACCGACGACCTGACCGACAAGGCGCTTGAGTTCATCAAGGACGCCAAGGTGATCGCGCCGGATAAGCCATTCTTCCTGTACTTCGCCCCAGGGGCCTGCCACGCGCCGCATCACGTGGCGAAGGAGTGGATCGAGCGCTACCGGGGCCGTTTCGACATGGGCTATGAGGCGATCCGCGAGCAGACGCTCGTCCGGCAGAAAGAGCTGGGGCTCGTCCCGGCCGACACCGAACTGCCGCCGCTGAACCCGATCGGCACCCCGCAGGACCGCACAGGGCCGGACGGCAAGCCGTTCCCCGCCGTGGACTACACCAAGCCGTGGGACTCGCTGTCGGCGGACGAGAAGCGGCTGTTCGCCCGGATGGCCGAGGTGTACGCCGGATTCCTGTCGCACACCGACCACCACATCGGGCGCCTGCTCGACTACCTGGAAGAGACCGGTGAGCTCGGCAACACGATGGTGATCGTCGTGTCCGACAACGGCGCGTCCGGCGAAGGCGGCCCGGACGGCTCGGTCAACGAGATGAAGATCATGAACGGCATACCGGACGACCTGGCGGAGAACCTCGCGAAGATCGACGACCTCGGCGGCCCCAAGACCTATAACCACTATCCGACCGGCTGGGCGATGGCCTTCAACACGCCGTTCAAGATGTGGAAGCGCTACGAGTTCAATGGCGGTACCGCCGACCCGTGCGTCATCTCCTGGCCTGGCGTCCTGGGCCACGGGGGACAGGTGCGGCACCAGTACCACCACGCCATCGACATCATGCCGACCGTCCTGGACTGCCTCGGCGTCACGCCGCCCGACGTAATCAAGGGCCACACGCAGAGCGACCTCGACGGGGTGAGTATGCGGTACTCCTTCGAGGACCCGTCGGCGCCGTCGGCGCGCACCACGCAGTTCTACTCCATGCTCGGCTCCCGGGCCATCTGGCACGACGGGTGGAAGGCGATCACCACCCACCCCACGATCAGCGGCTGGAGCCACTTCAACGGCGACACCTGGGAGCTCTACCACACCGACATGGACCGGGCCGAACTGCACGACCTCGCCGCGGAGCACCCGGACAAGGTGCGAGAGATGGTCAACCTGTGGTTCGCCGAGGCGGGCGCCAACCAGGCCTTCCCGCTGGACGACAGGGAGCCGCTCGAGATCCTGCTGACGCCTAGGCCCCAGCTGTCCCCGTCCCGCAACCGGTACGTCTATTACGCAGACACCGCCGACGTGCCGGAATCCCAGTCTGTCAACGTCCGCAACCGCTCCTACGCCATCGGGGCCCTGGTGGACATCCCGGCTCCGGGCGCGCAGGGCGTGCTGTTCGCCCACGGCTCGCGGTTCGGCGGCCACGCGCTTTACTGCAAGGACAACCGGCTGCACTACGTGTACAACTTCGTTGGCATGTTCGAGCAGCATGTCGTGGCGACCGAGGACCTGCCGACCGGCGAGAACCTGATCCTCTCGGCGTCTTTCGACAAGGACGGGGAGGATCCGCCCGGCGTATCGACCGGAATCCTGTCCCTCTACCACGGCGACCGGAAGGTCGGCGGGGCCCGGATCAAGACCCAGCCGGGCAAGTTCGTCCTCGGCGGCGAGGGCCTGTGCATCGGCAGGGACAGCGGCGAAGCCGTCACTGAGGACTACCCGGGGACACCGCCATCGCGGTTCGCCGGTGGGGTGATCAAGCGGGTCGTGGTCGACGTGAGCGGCGAACCCTACGTGGACATGGCGCGCGAAGCCGAAGCCATGCTCGTCCGCGAGTAGGTGCCCGGGTGAGCGAGTCGAAGCACGGCCGCGGCGGGCGCCGGTGGCTGCCGTGGGCGGCGCTCGGCGGCGCGCTGGTCATCGGGGGCGGAATTGGCGCGGGCATCGTGGCCGCGACGAATTCCTCGACCTCCACGGCCGCGGCGAGCACCACGGCAAGCGGGGGCAGCTCCGGCCAGGTCAGCGCCTGCAATGTCACGTCGGTCGCCAGCCAGGTCATCCCGTCCGTGGTGACGATCTCGGCCCGAGGCACGGACGGCGGCGGCACCGGGTCCGGAGAGGTCATCAAGTCTGACGGGTACATCCTGACGAACAACCACGTCATCGCGATCGCTGCGAACGGCGGGTCGGTGGAGGTGCAGTTCGCCGACGGGCAGATCGCGCCGGCGACCATCGTCGGCAGGGATCCGCAGACCGACCTCGCCGTGCTGAGGGTCAGCACCCCGGCCAAGCTGCGGCCGATCGCGATCGGTTCCTCGTCGTCGGTCGTCGTCGGCCAGGCGGCCGTGGTGATCGGCGCGCCGCTCGGGCTGTCGGGCACGGTCACGTCCGGCATCATCAGCGCGCTGGACCGCTCCATTCAGGTCCCAGGGGATGACGACACCACGGCGCTGCTCGTGGGGGCGATCCAGACGGACGCTGCCATCAACCCGGGCAACAGCGGCGGATCCATGGTCAACTGCTCGGGCCAGCTCATCGGCATACCGTCCGCCGGCGCGTCGGTGCCGAGCTCGTCAGGCGAGTCGAGCGGCGGCAGCATCGGGCTCGGGTTCGCCATCCCGGTGAACCTGGCAATGACCATCGCCGACGAGATCATCTCCACCGGCACGGTGACTCATTCCTACTTCGGCCTCGGGGCGGCGCCGATACCGCCCTCGGCTGCCGCTCAGGCCGGGGTCCCCGAGGGGCTGTACGTCCAGACGGTGGTGCCCGGCGGTCCCGCCGCCAAGGCCGGGCTGCGCACAGGCGACGTGATCACCAAGATCAACGGCCAGCCGGCGACGAGCACGGTCCAGCTGCAGGAACTGATGCTGACCATGAAACCAGGCGCCACGGTCCAGCTCGAGTACTCGCGCGACGGCCAGTCGGCCACGGCCACGGTGACCCTGGGCACCCAGCCATAACCTAGGGAGGACTGACGGATGGGCAACGATCAGCTGCCGAGCTGGCGGAACACCCACGCGAAGCACGCGGTCACGGAGTTCGTCGCCGCCGTGACCGATCCTGGCTCGGCCGATTTCGTCGCGGAGGCTGACCGGATTGCCGTGTTCGACAACGACGGCACGCTGTGGACCGAGCTGCCCATGTACGCCCAGCTGGCGTTCGCGCTGGACCGGGCGGCCGAACTGGGTCATCCGGTCAGCCTTGACGAGCTGCATGCCGGCGGAATGCCGGCGCTGGTGGACCTGGTCACGCTCACCCACGCCGGGGTCACCACTGCGGAGTTCGACGCCGCGTGCCGGAGGTGGCTGGCCTCGGCCCGGCACCCGCGGACCGGTCGCCCGTATCCGGCGATGGTCTATCAGCCGATGCTGGAGCTGCTCGCCCTGCTGGACCGCAGCGGATTCTCCTGCTGGATCTTTTCCGGCGGCGGCACCGATTTCATGCGCGCCTTCGCCTCCGAGGTCTACGGCCTGCCGCCGCACCGGATAATCGGCAGCGTGGGCGGCATTGAGTTCCGGGCCGGCCCGGGCGGCCCCGAGCTTGTCAAGACCGCCGCCATCCAGGTCATCAACGACGGGCCGCAAAAGCCGGCCTCGATCCACGCCCACATCGGGCAGCGCCCGATCCTCGCGGCCGGCAACACCGACGGGGACCTGCCCATGCTCGACTGGGCGTCCGCCAGCCCGCACCGGACCCTGCAACTGGTCGTGCGGCACACCGACGCCGAGCGCGAATACGCCTACGACCGAGATCCCATCCTGGGCAGCGGCACCGGACAGCTGGACGCCATCGCCGCTGCGCACGAGTGGACCGTGATCGACATGGCCGCCGACTGGTCAGCGGTGTACCCGGCACTCTCCTGACCTGGGGCGACCCATGCCGCCTAGCCTTCCAGGATGGCCAGTTCGCGGGATCGTGCGACAGCCTGGCTGCGGGAGGAGGCGCCGAGCTTCCTGAACATCGAGTAGGCCTGGGATTTGATGGTGTTCGGTGAGACGAACAGCTCGGCGGCGATCTCGGGGTAGGACAGGTGAGTGGCCAGCAGCGGCAGGATGCGCAGTTCGGCCGCTGTCAGCGACGAGGCTCCGGGGGTGCTCGGGCCTGCGTCCGTGGACAGCCGGGCTCGC
>Ga0335073_10008767_pt1 | contig 14186 bp, 14 predicted proteins | sample Lox_Sample_22_FD_207093 | JGI IMG/M metagenome (GOLD analysis project Ga0335073, IMG submission 207093) | Soil microbial communities from Loxahatchee National Wildlife Refuge, Florida, United States - Lox_Sample_2.2 | ecosystem: Environmental > Terrestrial > Soil > Wetlands | place: USA... | reverse complement strand
TAAAGCACACCTTGCCGGACGGGCCACGGACAGGGGCTTGCGCCATCCTCCTCTTAGGCCGCGCCAGCGGCTTCATTGGGGGCGATGTCGACAATGGTGATCACTGCACCTTCAATTCTATTATCCAAGGTCCGATACGGGAGGATCTTAAACTGATAATGAACCCCCATGCGATCCGTAAGTTCTCTCTCCAGAGGACGGAAATCCGAGATTACTTGAGCAACCATGGCCTGTAGATCCGAAATTTCAATGGATGGATTGATGTTGGAGAAGGGGCGGCCGATGTCGCCAGGAATTAGGCCAAGAAACTTTTGGGCTTTCGGCGTGAAGCGCCGTATCGTCAGGTCGCTTCCGATCATGATCACGGCGATGTCGATGCTGGACAGCAAATTGATCAGATCGTTGTTGATTTGGGTAATTTCCAGATTGCGGCTTCGAAGCTCGTCGTTGACGGTGGTCAATTCCTCGTTGGTGGATTGCAGCTCCTCCTTGGCCGTTTCCATCTCCTCGTTCGTGCTCTGCAATTCCTCATTGCTCGAAAGAATCTCCTCGTTCGCGGACTGCAGTTCTTCATTGGTGGCTTCCTGAGTTTCGATGACGGACTGGAGATACTCTTTGGTGGCGGCCAGCTCCTGCTCGAGTTTTTTCGTTCGTTTCAACGTCGAATCTGTTTCCTCACTCGGACGCGTGCCGTGCGTCGCAAGCTTACGATGTGGCTCGCGCGGCAATTCCCGAAACACGATCATGAAGTAGAGCGTTTTCGAATTCCCAAGAGCTAGGGGGCTGACGTCAAAATCCACCGAGCGCGGGGATTGTTCCGATGAAGGGCCTTGTTCATCGCCGTTACCTTCCTTGATTTGCAAGTTATGCTTGGCGACAACGACGTTTTCTTTCTTGGCACGGCTAATTGCGTTTCGCAGCTCGAGAACGAGTCCCTCGCGAGCCATCTTCAGGAGGCTCAGGCTGGGCCGTCCAGGGGCGAGCTTGATGTAACGGTTCACGTTTCCACGGGTGTGAATGATTTCCATGTCTTCGTTGACGAAAACCGTCGCCGGAACGTATTGTGTGAGAATACGGCGATCGAATTCCTTTTGAGCTTCGAGATAGGTCCCTCCAGGATCCTCGACCTTACCCGGCATTCTCACCGGGTCGTTTTCCCTGCGCTCGGCCTGGGCGTCGAGCGATAAAGCAGCCCCCCGCTGCAACGTCCCCGCTTTCTTCGTGAAGATTTTGTGAGTCCGCTCCGCCACCGTGAATAGATTGGTTCCACCGACGCCCTCGGAACTTCCCAGCACCAGGAAACCGTCCGGATACAAAGCGTAATGAAACAGGGAGATTACTTTGCTCTGGAGGACAGGCTCGAGGTAGATGAGCAGGTTGCGGCAGCAAATGAGATCCATTCTGGAAAAAGGGGGATCGTTCAGGACGTTGTGCTGCGCGAAGATGCACATATCGCGGATCGTCTTGCTAACCCGGTAGCCGCCCTCGATCTTTGTGAAAAATCTGTGCAGCCGTTCCGGCGATACGTCTTCTTGGATGTTTTCCTGATAGACGCCATTGCGAGCTTTGGTCACGCTGACCTCGCTCACGTCCGTCCCGAAAAACTGAATCGGAATATGGGGTGTACGGTCGCCCAGGAATTCAAGCAAAGCGATGGCCACGGAGTAAGTCTCCTCGCCGGAGGAGCACCCTGGAGTCCACACGCGAATGCTAGTTCCTGGGGAGAGGTTCTTGTAGATGGCGGGAAAAACCAGCGATTTCAGAGCGTCGAAAACCCGCGGGCCGCGGAAAAAGCTGGTGACGTTAATCAGCATGTCCTGATAAAGCGCTCTGACTTCCGCAGGCTTGGCTTGAATGAACTTGGCGTATTGCTCTATGTCGTCGATCTTGTGAACTACCATTCGGCGCTCAATCCGCCGCAAAATCGTGGTTTGCCGGTAATGCGTGAAATCGACGCTAGTAGCTCTTCGCAAGACCTGGAATATTGAGTTCAAGCCCGGGGCCGACGATGGGGCAAGTTGGTCCGTACCAGAAAAACTCTCGCGAGCAATGTAGGGATGGCGGGCGATCCGCGCCAGTTCCTTTGCGATTCCTTTGGGGGGAAGCACATAGTCGACGCAGCCCGCGACGACAGCGCTGCGCGGCATGCCGTCATACTTGGCAGTGCCTTCGTCTTGCGCAAAAGTGACGCCCCCATGGGCTTGTATCTCTGCCATCCCGAGTGTTCCATCCGAGCCCGACCCCGACAGGATGACGCCAATGGCTCGGTATCCCTTTTGTTCCGCCAGTGAACGCATGAAATGGTCCACGGACATGTGCATTCCCCGCGATTCTTCGCGCGGGCCAAGATGAAGATGCTGGTCGCAAATGGACATCGACGCGTTTGGCGGAATCACGTAGACATGATTCGGCTGGATGGGCATGCCGTCCGAAACTTCCGTGACCGTCATCGCGGTCCTCTTGGTGAGTAGCTCTGTGAGGATGCTGTGATGCTTCGGGTCCAGATGTTGAACCAGGACGAAGGCCATGCCCGTATCGGCAGGAAGGAAACCTAGAAGGTCTTTAACAGCTTCGATACCGCCCGCCGACGCTCCTATCGCCACAACGGTCGTGTCTTCTTCCTGCCCGGCCCGGACAGCAGCTTGAGGTTTCGCAGAAGTTCGAAGTTTGGTCTCGCCCTTCGATTTCGGTTTCATGGGTTCCCCTCGGCCCTGATTGCGTGAAGCATTCGGATGAATGGGATGGAATGAGCCATGATAATTTGAACGAGGCTGGAGAAGGGGTGAGAGAGTTCCCTTTATCCTTGCTCCGCCGGGAACGTCGCTTGGATCTGATTCTAGTCTATTTCGGCTATTTGTGATAGTCCTCAATTGCTTATAAGAGAAGCATGGCGCAGGGTTGTGGTATGTTAGCGCCAAGCGTCGCGCGACGCGGCTGAAACCGTCTTTTGTGGCGTTGAGCCTGCCGGTCGGCCGCCACTCTTGTAGTTCGAATACCTGCAATCGCCAACGCGAGGGGGCCTTGACGCGAGGAAGGGTGGTCCGTCCGCCAGTCTCGCCTAATGTTCTGCCCGGGCTTGCGGCGCAACTCAAAACACAGCGAAGTAAAATCATTACGCTCGCGAGAAAGACCAAGGTATTGCGAACGAATGGAAAGCGTCTGCTTGGCCGGACGCATGCGTTCGCCGAAAGGCTGGGGCAATCCAGCACGAATTTAGCGAGCGCCTTTCTTCCAACCAACATGGGTGTCGAGAATCTTCGTCTCCGCGGTTTAGCCGGACACTGCGGCGCCCCGATTTCTACGAGGAAGTGGGGCGGGCGCGTGGTTGGGGACTCACCCGATCTCGTTGAGGCGCTGCGACAAGCGACGAAAATACTCAGAATGGAATTTTCCGGCACGGTAGGCAGCGCACAAGAAACGCCGATGAAGTGTGAGAGGGCCTGGGTCGAGCCCACTTCAGTGGGGCGATAGAACTGCCGCTTTATTAGGCCACAGCCATCAAAGAAAATGCTGAGGCTTGGATTGGCTCAAACTTTCCTTGGAAGAACAGCGCGCCGGTCCAACCAGCCTCACCAGTACGCAAAATAGCAGGTGGAATCAGCGAGGCACCCAGTTGGGGTGCTGTGTAAAGAGCCCATTCACTATTCCCATCTGGTAGACGATGAACAGGCCGAAAACCAAGCTGATCAATCCAGAAACCAGGCCCATACCGTGATTCAGACGGGCAAATCGGCTTTGGGAAAACGTGAACGGAACGGCAATCACCGCGGTAATCAGCATCATGCCCGCGACTGTACCCAGCCCGAACACCAGAAGATACAGAATCGCCCAGGACGGAACACGAATGGTCGTGAGCACGAGCAAGGCAACAGCTGCCGACCCCGCAAGGCCATGAACGATGCCAACGGCCAAGGGCCGCATGACGTGATAGAAACCCAGCCGGCCAAAATTGCGGTCCATCCAACCGAGAGGCGTGGCGTCCTCGCCATGACCGTGATTCTCTGGATTGTGGCCGTGCCGATGGGAGTGCATATAGTCGCCGTGGCTATGGGGATGGGAGTGATGATCCAGATGTGAAGGCGTGATGGTTTCCGTAACCCAGCGCATGATCCCGGAGAGATTCAGAATTCCCAGAAGAATCAGCATCAGGCCGACCGATAACTCCATCGTGAGACCGACCCGCGCGGGAATCACGATGCCGAAAAGGATGATCGCCGAACCGACGGCGAGAATCGTGATGGTGTGGCCCAGACCCCAGAGGACGCCAATCAAAGCTGCGTGACGGATGCTGCGCTGGCGGCTCACGATGGTGGTCACCGCGATGACGTGGTCTGGATCGGTTGCGTGGCGCATGCCAAGAAAAAAACCGAGAACGATAATGGAAATGAGAGTGACCATTTATTTCGGGACCCCAGCGGCGGCACGAGAATTTGTGCGCCGGTTTTCGAGAAACCGCAGGTATCCATCGATTCCTTCACCGGTCTTCGCGGATAGTTTGAATATTTCCATGCCCGGCCGCACCGCTTCAATGTTTCGGCGGGCCGCGGCCTCGTCGAATTCCACAGCAGAGGCGAGATCCGATTTTGTGATGATGGCGACGTCCGCACTATTGAAAATCGTCGGATACTTTAGGGGCTTGTCTTCGCCCTCTGTGACTGAGAGAAGGACAAAGCGCAAATCTTCTCCAAGATCGTACGAGGACGGACAGACGAGATTCCCGACGTTTTCGATAAACAAGAAATCAAGATGATTCAGGTCCCATTCATCGAGAGCGTTCTGGACCATTGCCGCTTCCAAATGGCAGACCGTGCCTGTGATGATTTGCTTCACCGGCGCCTGGCTGCGCGCCAGACGGGCCGCATCATTCTCGGTGGCAAGGTCGCCCACAAGCGCTGCAACCTTGTAGCGGGGTTGGAGCAGCGTCAACGTTTTTTCGAGAAAAGCCGTTTTGCCCGATCCTGGACTGGAAACGAGGCTGACGGCCAGCACACCTGCCCCGCGGAACCGTCCGCGAAGCGCTCGAGCCACCACGTCGTTCTGCTTGAGGACATTCTTCCGGACTTCCACGAGTCGAGGCTCGGCGTTCATTCTTGAATCTCCAGCGCGACCACTTCCAGTTCTTTCCCGCGCAAAACGGTCGGAGTCGGAGTGCCGCATTCGGGGCAACAAAACCATTGAATCGAGGAGACCAAGCGCGGAGCGTCGCACTTGGGGCAAAAAACTTCGACAGGAATTTCTTCGATCAAAAGCTGCGATCCCTCAAGCGGAGTGGCAGCGCAGGCCATTTCGTAGGAAGTGAGCAGGGCTTCCTTGACGACGCCCGACAAGCGCCCCAAGCGGAGGTGCACCGCTTGTACATGCGCTTGTCCGTGGCGTCCGGCTTCTTCTTGCGCCATCTCGACGATGCTCATGGCAATCGAAAGTTCATGCATTTGCGAGCCTCAAATCAAATTGTGTGACCAGCCAAGCTTCCAGCGTGTTCCGCGAGGCTGTGTTACGTAACGTGCGTCATCCACTCGGTTTCCGTTCGCACGACTCGAGCGCCCGACCCAAGCTTCGACAAAGCGGCCAGCGCGGCTTGTCCAAGACTGATTCCTCCGTCGTTGGACGGAACGACATGATTTGTCCAAATCTGGAGGCCTGCCGATTCCAAAAGAGACTTGAGGTCGTGCAGGAGCAGTTCGTTCTGAAAGACGCCGCCGGAAAGGACGACTGTATCGGTGCCGTGCGCATGACACAGGGTCACGGCGTCATCGCAGAGACCATGCGCAATGCCGCGTTGGAATGCGCGCGCGATTTCGTTTATCTCGCGGCCGCGCAGCCGGTCGCTGATCATGGCATCGAGCAGAGGCCGAAAATCGAGCTCTTCATCGGCAAATGGAAAAGGATATGCGTCCGATGTGGACGCTTTGCCGGCGAGGCGCTCGAGCCACATCGCGGCTTGCCCTTCAAAAGTAATCGCGCGCGTGAAGCCTAGCAGTGCCGCCCCCGTATCAAAAAGGCGGCCCACCGACGTCGTGAGGAAGGAACGAACATTCCTCTGAACGAGTTGCAGAGCGTCGTGAAAGCGCGACGGGAATGAAAATGGCGGAGCAGTCATATCCGGAAGAGGATTGAGTTGCGCGAGAAAACCAGCTGCCGCCTGTATGGGATGGGAAGCGGCTGCATCACCGCCTGGCAGGGTGACGGCGCGCAGATGAGCGACACGGTCAAATCCCTCGCGGACGCTGCCCGTGAAGATTTCGCCGCCCCAGATCGTCCCGTCGTCGCCGTAACCGGTGCCGTCGAAACTTACGCCGATGACGCGTTTGTCCCAGGCGGCGCGCTCCGCGAGCACGGAAGCAATGTGGGCACGATGATGCTGCACGGCACGTTTTTCTGAAGCGGAAAGTTCTCCAGCATGGATCGTCGACACGTATTGCGGATGCGCGTCGTGAACCAGCAACAATTTGTCCGGTTCGATTTCGTACATCGAAAGCATATCCTGAATGGTTTCGCGGAAAGTGCGGAACGATTCGTAATAAGCCAAGTCCCCAATGTGCTGGCTAACAAAAGCCTGGCCGTCCACCACGAGCGTGATGGCGTTCTTGAGGTCCGCGCCGAGCGCAAGAATCGGGCGGTCGGTTGGAAGCACCGCCGCAGCACTGGGAGCGTAGCCGCGGGCGCGGCGAAGAATCGCCGGTCCGAAAACGCCTGCCCGAGCCACGGAATCATCCACACGCCGGGCGATGGGCCGTTCGCCAATCAGAAAGCCATCCGCGAGGCCGGAGAGCTGTTCGATTGCGTCCTCGTCTTTGTAAGCGATTGGCTCGCTGGAGCGATTCGCGCTTGTCATCACGAGGATGTCCGGGGCGCCTGCGGCAAATAGTAAATGGTGCAGCGGAGTGTAGGGCAGCATCACGCCCAGCTCATCATTCTCGGGAGCCACGCCAGCTAATTCGGCTTCGGCACGCGCCAGGACAACCGGCCGGGCCACGGATTGCATCAACACTTCCGCCGCCGGTTCAAGGACAACGAGATCCCGCGCAGCCCCGATATTCTTAACCATGATCGCAAACGGCTTTTCTTTGCGGTATTTCCGTTCGCGCAGGGCGCGCACCGCTTGCGCATTTTTCGCATCGCAAGCAAGGTGGTAACCACCAAGCCCCTTCACAGCGACAATCTTGCCGGAACAAAGGAAGTGCACGGCCTTCCCGATGGCTTCTCCATCGCCGCGGAAAATCTCATTGCCGGCTTGGAAAAAATAGTGCGGGCCGCAGTTTGGGCAGGCGACGGGCTGCGCGTGGAAGCGGCCATTGCCGGGGTCCCCGTATTCCCGGCCGCAAAAATCATCCAGAGGCCAATCGGCCATTGTGGTGTTGGAACGGTCGTAAGGGAGACTTTGGAGGACGCTATAACGTGGACCGCAGTTCGTGCAATTGATGTACGGATACTGAAAGCGGCGATCCTGCGCATCGAAGAGTTCTTGCAGACAATTCTCACATACCGCCAAGTCTGGAGAGATCCGGACGGTAGGCTGCCCTTCGCCGCTGCTTTCGCGAATGGCGAATTCCGTGAAATCGGCAACGTTGGCGGTCTTAACGCACACTTCCGAGATCTCTGCCGCCCGTGGCAGACGTGCTCTCATTTCTTCGAGAAATAACTGGAGCAGCCGCTCCTCCCCCTCAAGATGAATCTCGACTCCTTCTTCTGCGTTCAAGACCCAGCCTTTCAAATCGTTTGCGAGCGCAAGCCTGTAGACGAACGGACGAAAGCCCACGCCTTGCACAACACCGCGCACCTTAATGGAATAGGCTTTCGGCATCGGCTTTATTTTGCGTTTACCACGCAGCCTCTTCCCTGCCATCCGACTTGAACCACTTTCCCGTCCTCGACCAGAAGTGGAACCGTGAACGGGGGCTGCGCCAATAGCCGAATGCGTTCACGCGCTTGGCTATCGGCTTCGACGTCGTATTCCGTGAACTCGCTTCCATTCCACTCGAGCCATTCGCGCATCTCGGTGGTGTAGGGGCAACCTGCGGTTCCATAAAGCTCGAATTTAGGCATGGCCGAGCCTTTCGAGTTCCTCACGCAGGAGATGGTAAATCGATGCCTGAACCTCCTGAATGCGAGGGATGTAGTCGGAGCGAACAATCAGGGGAAAATTCGCCAGGCCGCGGCGCAGGACTTCACCGCCGTCGTAACCGAGTAACGCCACGGTGAAAATGTTTCTCTTTCGCGCTTCTTCGAGAGCCATGACAACATTCTTTGAGCCGCCGCTGGTAGAAATTGCAAAGGCGACATCGTCAGGCCGCGCCTGAGCGATGAGCTGGCGCTGAAAAATCAGCTCGGTGCCGACATCATTGGCAATCGCCGAAATATTTGCGGGCTCCATCGAAAGAGACACAGCAGGAATAGCTCTATAGCCCGCGGGTGGCATGACGCAATCGATGGCAAAATCATTCGCGTCCGTGGCCGACCCGCCGTTGCCGAAAAGAATGAGCTTACCGCCCCGATCGATGCGTTCGCGGATCGCCGTGGCTGCATTGGCGATCTTCTCTGACTCTTCGTTCGCGACCCGTGCACGAAGAAGCGCATCATCCCGGACTTTCATTTGTATGGAAGCCGCAACTTCCTCGACCACATCGAAAGTTTCTTGCTTCTCTTTGCCGAGAAATGGATAGAGAAAACCAGCCTGTCCGACGTCATGGCCAAGTTCGCGATGCTCGAAGAAGACGTGCACCGTCTCCCACAGGGTGTGATAGAGAATCTCAATCAGCTCTTGGTGGATAAACGCATCCTGAATTCCGGGGCTGCAGTAATAGGAGCCTTCCACCCCGGGCAATGCAAATGTCATCGCACTACGGCGGCGTGCCGCCTCCAACGCCGTCCAGACTTCGGGATCGCCCTCGGGCGGGCCGAAGCCCATTACGATGTCGTCGGCTCCGACAAGAGCTTTGAGCCAAGGTTCAAACGCAAGAGAAAGATCGAGCGCGGGCAAAGCACGCTTTCCCACAATGACCGGATGAACAAACTCAACGGAGACGTGCTGGGCGTCCGTGGCAAACGGTCCGCGGCCAAAAGCCAAGAGCCTGCCGCCGCGGAGAAAGCGTTCGGACATTTCGCGGCAAGCTTCTGCCAAGCCCCGCGCTTCCGCAGTGAAAAACGACTCGAGCACTTGATTGCGCAAGAGCAACCGCTGTTCGATGCGTGCCATCAATTGGAGGCCCGTGGCCATCTGGCATCCTAACAAATCCGGGGAAGAGGGTCGCCTACCAGCATGTCGACCAGGCGGTTTCCGCCGTAGAGAGTTGTCACTAGAACAGCGCTTTGTGGCTGTTGGCGTACCTCGCCGATCATTTGCGCTTCTTCCCCACCCGGCGTCGCGCACAAAGCCTGCAGAGCGCGTTCCGCAAGTTCGGAAGAAACGACAACGAGAAATTGTCCCTCATTTGCAATATGCAGTGGATCGAGGCCGAGCAGTTCGCAAGCGCCGCGCACAGAATCGCGGACGGGAATCTTTTCTTCATTGAGAACAATGCCGTGGCCGCAATCACGTGCCAGCTCGTTGAGGGAAGTGGCGACTCCGCCCCGCGTGGGGTCGCGCATCCAGCGGACGCCTGCGCCGGCCCGCTGCACAAGCGCCTCGACGAGCGGGAGCACAGATCGCGTATCGGATTGCAGCTCGGCTTCGAGATCGAGTTCGCCGCGAGCTAGCAATATCGTGATGCCATGATCTCCGATGGGGCCGGATAGCAAGACTTTGTCGCCCGGCTGCACGGACCGGGGCGCGATTTCGACGCCGTTAAGCAGGCAGCCAATCCCGGTCGTCGTAACATACATCCCATCCGCTTTGCCATGCTCAACGACCTTCGTGTCGCCGCCAGCGATTCGAACGCCAGCCCGCTCCGCGGCGTCGGCCATGGCGCGAACTTCCGCTTCCAGCAGTTCAGTCGGCAGGCCCGCTTCGAGAACGAATGTAACGACGATCGCTTCTGCTTTCGCGCCGGAGACCGCCAGATCATTGACTGTGCCGTTGATGGCCAATTCACCGATGGAGCCACCTGGAAATCTCAAGGGATTGACCACAAAACTGTCCGTGGTCATCGCGATTCGCGTCCCGTTTATCTGGATATGCGCTGCGTCGCCAAGCGGTTCCGGAGAAGAACCGAAAAGAAGCGGAGCGAACAAACCTTCTACTAATCTTCGGCTCGCCTTCCCGCCGGCGCCGTGCGCCATCTCAATCTGCGGTTCGCGGAACCTGATCTTGGTAGCAGGGGTGGCCATGAATCTCCCATTCGCTTAACCCGCCGCGGCGTTGGCGATAGTAACAGGTTTGCGGTGTTCGTAGTTATAGTAGGCGGCGCAAGAACCCTCCGAAGAGACCATAAGCGCTCCTACGGGCTGCTCCGGCGTGCACTCTCGACCGAATAGCTTGCACTGCGCGGGCTTTAGCACGCCTTTCAACACTTCTCCGCACTGTGCCGCTTTGGGGTCGGTCACGCGCACACCTGGCACCGTGAAACGCTGTTCGGAGTCCCAGGTTGCATAACTCGTGCGAATCTTCAGGGCAGACTGCGAGATGAAGCCCAAGCCGCGCCATTCGAAATAGGGGCGAAGTTCAAACACTTCCGCCATGGCGCGGAGCGCCGCGCGATTCCCTTCCCACGGGACGACGCGCTTATACTGATTTTCTACCTTGGCTTCACCCTCGCGAAGCTGGCGCAGAAGCATCACGACGGACTGCAGAATATCTAACGGCTCAAAGCCCGAGACAACCACCGGTTTGCCCTCGTCCTTTGCAATCCAATTGTACGGCCGGCAGCCGATGACCGTGGAAACGTGCCCGGGACCGACGAAACCGTCCAAGCGCATGTCCGGCGAATCGAGAATTGCGCGAATGGCTGGAATGATGGTGACGTGGTTACAAAATACGGAGAAATTGTTCAGTGCCTCGGCTTTCGCACGCATAAGCGTCAGCGCAGTGGAAGGCGCGGTGGTCTCAAACCCAATGGCAAAAAACATGACGTGTTTCTCGGGATTGTTGCGCGCCAGCTTGAGAGCATCGGCGGGCGAATAGACGATTCGAACATCCATGCCGCGCGCTTTGTATTCCAGGGGGCTTCCGTGAGTTCCCGGAACGCGCATCATGTCGCCAAAGGCGGAGAAGACGAAGTCAGGTTGCGCTGCGAGCGATAAACCATCATCGATGCGTCCCATCGGAAGGACGCAAACGGGGCAGCCCGGCCCGTGAATCAGCTCAACGTTAGCAGGCAGCAGATCTTTCAAGCCAAAACGATAAATCGCATGGGTATGCCCGCCGCAGACTTCCATGATGCGGTAGTGCCGGTTAGGATCGGCCAGCTTGCGAATTTCCTCGCCCGCTTTGGCGATGAGTTCCGGCGCACGAAATTCATCTACAAATTTCACTGCTTCCACCTTTGAGTTGACGAGTCTTGGCCATCGTTCTCCAAACCGTAGCCGCGGACTTCTTGCATCGCGGCCTCAGTCTCGCCGAGCAGCGTAAGCGTTTGCATCTGATCGGCAGCATCTGCTTCGCTAATCTTACTCATCGCAAAACCAACGTGGATCAACACCCAATCCCCCGGCACCGGCGGCGCATCTTGCAGCAAGCCCAAGTCGACTCGGCGCCGCACACCCACGACTTCCACCACCGCCAGATGCGAGTTTTGCGCATCCAGTTCGATGATCTTCCCTGGGATCGCTAAGCACACGAGCTCACTCCCTTTTATGCCGTCGGATTCTGGCAATTCCGGGACATCCGGCTTACTCCTGCATCTTGGCCACGAGTTCAAAACTGAATCTCAGTTCGTCTTTCAATCGCAATGCGCCCGCGGCAAAGGAAATCGGCTTGATCCTGTAATCCGATTGCAGGAGCGCAAATTCACCAGAAATTCGCAACATCGTCCCTATAGCCGCAACGCGCGCGTTGAAGGAATGGTTCCGCGTGACGCCGTGAAACGACAAATCTCCCGATACGTGCGCAGTAAGTAGTTCCTGGCTCAATTTCTGCACCCTCAGCTCCTTGCTTTCGTAGACCGCGTCCGCATACCGATCTACTTCCAAGACTTCCTGGTACATCAATTGTTCGAGTTTCCGCCGGTCGTCGCTCTTCATTTCATCAAGTAATTCCATCGAGTTAGTACGGACGCTCACGCGAACAAACGCCTTCTCGTAGCTCCCGGGAACGAACTGAATCTCCCCGTCGTAGTCACGGATACCGATCCTGGGGTTATGGCCAAATGATGAGAGCAAACCGGTGGCGAAAGCTTGCACAGTGAACTGGCTCACAGCTGTATCCATCGCAAATTTCACAGGCGCAAGCCCTCTTTGTGTTCCCGTCTGCATAACCCAAAGCCCTGCTTCTCAATCTTTCCGGCGGCCGAGAATGAAATACGCGCACTTCAATTCATCCTTCAATTTGAGGGTGCCGCCGGCGACAGAAGCAATTTTCAGCCCGTAATCAGACTGCATAATAGAAAATGAGCCCTGGGCGCGGAGCGTCTCTTCTCCCGCAACCACCTGCGCGTCTAGGCTCACGCCGCGAGTAATTCCGTGGAGCGTCAAATCGCCGGCGACATTGATCCGATAGGTACTTTCGCCGGTTTTCGAAGCATTTATCCGTGCACTCTTGTACTCGATCCGCGGAAAAACGCTCTTCTCCAAAACCTCGTCAAACATGACGCGTTCGATTTCACGGCGGTCAATGCTGCTCACTTCGTCCATGATTTCAAGCGATCCCACATCGATCTTCAAGTGAACCGAGGCATTTTGCATGGTCTCGGGAACGAACTCCATTTCCCCGACAATATCCCTTATCGCAAATTTCGGACTGTGCGCTACAACTGCCACCATCCCCGATGCGAACGCTTGTACTGTAAATAAACTTGCTCGTGCATCGATCGCGAAATGAACCAGGCCTTCCTTTACTGGTCCCATAGCCGCGCTCCGTTCTCTGCACAATGGCAGCGTAAAGATCAGCGTGCTCTCAAGAGCAAATTGCCGCTGTCATACACTGCGATTATATACGGCTACATAGAACGAAGCCGGAAATATCTTTCAAGATCCGGTAATGCTGCTGACGCCAGACTCCCAACCCCAACCTGTCCGAGGTACCGGCGCACGGTCGGATTGGACAGCACCAGCCCGGCTCCGAAGATGACCAGCGCCACGCCCCCAAGCATGTACAGAGTTTCCTTGTCGGTGCCGTTTGCCTCTTCCGTGCGATTCATTATTTCAACCGCCATGGCTGTCTCCTTTGTATGATGGAAATCGATTTCATTTCTTTGCGGGCCATTCTCCCGCAAGAATTCGCGTCACAAGCGAATCGACGACCTTCACAGCCTCATCGACGGCGGCCGCAACCGGCTCGCTTAGACCCATCTGCCCTTCTTCCGGGCCGAGAGTGGCCGGCACACATCCCACGACGAGTATTTTCTTCAATTGGCCGGCCATGCTTGTGGCCATCCTCATCACGCTGATCGGGTTCATTGCATGGGGTTCTATGAAGCCCTGCTTCGCTTCACCAGAATTAAGTTCATTCAAATCCGGTTCGACAACAAAAAGCGTCCCCGGCTGGCCCTCGCCCGGATACGCATCCACCAAAATCGTTGTATCGTAGCCCTCCATCAGGGCATACGCGAGGTCAAATGCTCGTATTCCAAAGTCCGCCACACGCACGCCTGACGGAAAGGAATGGCTCGCCAACCGGCCCGCTACTTCCACGCCGAACCCATCGTCCGCCAGAAAGATATTTCCGATGCCCGCGATCAGGATCTTTTTCGATTCCGCGCGCCGTCTTACGTCGCTCTGCGCCGTGGCTTCCACCTCGCTAGGCGCAAAGAAAAAACGATGGCCCGGCTGCCGCCTCATGCCGATGTCCCTGCCGGGGTCGTCATCCAAGACCACACAAACATGCACCTGGCCTTCGTAGTCTTGCTCGATCGATTCGACGACGGCGATCTTCCCCTCGAGGGCAAGATCGAAAACATCTCCTCCCGGATGCGGACGCAGTTTTACGCGGTCGCCGCGTCGCACCTCGACTCCATGAATCTCGAGCGATTCGACGGGGTTTTTGTCTTCCAGGAGCTGCCATTCCCATTCGTTCATGACGTCTCTCGCTTCACGGCGCGCAGACCGCGCAACGCGCCATGCAACTTCATGAATTGCTCATCCGGCATGGACTC
>Ga0335073_10008765_pt1 | contig 14189 bp, 13 predicted proteins | sample Lox_Sample_22_FD_207093 | JGI IMG/M metagenome (GOLD analysis project Ga0335073, IMG submission 207093) | Soil microbial communities from Loxahatchee National Wildlife Refuge, Florida, United States - Lox_Sample_2.2 | ecosystem: Environmental > Terrestrial > Soil > Wetlands | place: USA... | reverse complement strand
GACCTCGAAACCGCTTTCTTCACCGTCAAACCCCACGAAAAGCAAGCAGCTCTCCTCTACATCCTCCAAGAAATCATCAAAATCCCTAGAGAAACTACTTCACAATCAATCCCTCCTCTCTTCGTAGACCAGTCCAAGAAACGTAAACGCTCAGATTTCTCTGGTCCGGGTATCACACCTCACTCCACCCTCATATTCGTATCCACAAAACACCAAGTCGAATATGTCACAGCCCTCCTCATCAAAGCCCACTATTCCGTCTCCCACATCTACGGCTCTCTAGACCAAGTCGCCCGAAAACAAAACGCTGACTCCTTCCGCTCAGGACATACACAAATCCTCGTCGTGACTGACGTCGCCGCCCGAGGAATAGATATCCCCGTCCTCTCAAACGTCATCAACTATGACTTTGCCGCGGAGTCGAAAATTTTCGTCCATCGCGTGGGACGGACTGCCCGTGCGGGACAACGTGGCTGGGCGTATAGTCTGGTGACGGCGGCGGATGCGCCGTATTTCGTCGAGTTGGTGGATTTTCTCGGACGACGGATGGTCGTGCATGGGGATCGGGATGTTAATTACGCAAATGATGTGGCTGTGGGGAGTCTTCCTGGAGAAGATTTGCAGCGCATCTCAGAGTGGGTTGAACGCGTTGTGGCCGAGAGCAGTGATTTGAGTGCGCTGCGATCGGTTGCCATCAAGGGCGAAAAACTGTTTTTGAAAACGAGGGGAGCAAAACCCGGCGAGGTGATCAAAAGGGCAAAGAGTCTTGTTCAGAAGGAAGGCTGGACCCTCTTGAATCCGCTTTTTGGTATATACCCCCCCTTCTTTCGTTCAGTATCTAATTGTTTAGCTATTGAGCATAAAGGCTTTGACGACGCACGAATAAAGCTTCTGAGTTCTGTGTCGGGATTTCGCCCAAAGGAAACAGTCTTTGAAATAGGCCACAAAGGAACCAAAGGAAACTCCCTTGCCGCGGAAATAATGCGTGCTCGTCGCCGCAAAATCACACTCAAATCCCACGAACCCACCACCGCCACGCACACCACAGACATCGACAATCCGGCCGACTCAACTCCCGAAACAGCCATCCCTCTCACATCTAAGAAATCCTCCTTTCGAGACCCAGAACATTACATTCCTCACTTTGAGCCTGGAAACACCGCCCAAGAACGAGGATACGATGTCCATCAACCCGCCAACTCGTTCGCCGAGGCATCTCGTCGTGTCACCATGAACCTCGCCGACGACGATGGCACATCTTTTGCCCCCACCCGTCCCAAACAACGTTGGGATCCTAAGAAAAAGAACTTTATCAACCGATCCAACGATGAGGATGGATCAGGCCAAAAAGGAAAAATGATAAAGGGAGAAAGTGGTGTCAAAATCCCTGCCTCCATGAAATCGGGACGGTACTGCCCCACCCCCCGCTCCTTGGGGGAAAACCCGCTAACGGAGTTAGGTTTGAGGTTTGGCAGAATGCGCACAAGACGAGTTTGCCGCAAGTGGGAGGGTCGGAAGTGCAGACGAAACAGGGTGATTTGCGGGGACGACGATTTTTGCATTCAAAGAGGAAGGAGCCAAAGGCGCCGGATCGGTATAGAGATGATTATCATGTGCAGAAGAAGAGGGCTGCAGAGGCGGCGGAGGCAAGGAAAGAGGGCGGACATTTACGGACTGTGGAGCAAGTTCGGAAGTTGAGGATTCAAAAGGACCAGAAAAAGAGGAAGAATGCCCGTCCATCTCGAAAACGGAAGTAAATGATCGACGGATCAAACTCGATGTCAATTTTAGCAACCTGGGCTAGCGCAAGGATTGCTTTGATGCTGAGTATAGCCCGCGATGGTTCAAGAAAGCAGCGCGAACACTTGCGTTGAGCTGGCAATTGTTATAGTTTGCAATTGTATTATATAAATATGCCCTAGCTGAATTGTCGTGATCATACGTTTCCATCCTCCAGTTCACGAAGATTGGATCCATCTACGATCACAGCATCGTCACAAACCTACCTTCCACCGAATCAATAGCTTTCTATTTTCTTGCTTATCCAAACTCAGATGAATTGCGAAATCAAGATCCTCTTCAAATCTCCTTGCCTCCCTTGAAGCCAGCGTAGTATTTGCTTGTTGGTTTGAGTTATCTATATTTAGAAGAATATGAAGCTTACATCCCAACGGCTAATACCCCGACTTCCCAAATACCCTTGGCTGTTTACTTGTGTTGTCATCTACATTCACAGCTTGTCTTTTAAGTCCTCTCATTTTCTTGGTCCGTAATTTACTCAAATCTTGAGTCCCAACATGAATTCTCCCCAATTTATCACCAACAACATCAATCTCCACATTTTTCTTAGGCTTGACCTACAAATCAGATATGCATATAGAGAAGTGGAAATAGAATACCACAGTCTCTTTTGGCTTCAAAGCGAAGCTCATCTTCTCTTTGCTTGCTTCCTGGAATCGTCCCAACTTGAGATCCACTCGTGGACCCATTTCATTCAATTCAATGGCTGGAACTTTGCTCCCAGCAACTTTCCTTGACCGTATGAGATAGACACGGAACTTTATTATCGGCAGATCCTCTGTCGTAGAATCATACAACTGCTGTTCCTGTTCCCCCATGGAACAACAAATGACATGTTGCAACCCATCGACTGCCATACTCCTCACACTTTGTCCTCTGAAAAAGTCCATCATCATGCCCTGGAAATGTTGATATCGCGGATGCACGTGGAACAATGCTCCACAAAACAACATCAATGGCCATAGGCCTGCTGTACCACCCTGATTCTACACCCCGTGATTAGCTTCCAGCATCACCTTCAAAGGCAACTCACCTTGAATTCCTTACATGATTTGTATTCTATTACACACACTTCCAGCATGTCAAGAAGTTTGAAATCAAACATCCTTGAAAAAGTAAGATTATTTGGCCGTTTCTTAGAATGGCTTCCAATGACGAACAATGAAGCGTCTTGCTTTTCTGCAAAGAATTCCAGACTCGATGCATCCTCAAAGGGATGTATGACATTCGTTTTTGAGAAATGTGTCACATCCGGTTTCCTTAGTAGGTACTAAAGATTAGCAAGACGGCATTGGGGGAGGGGAAGAGGGAAGGAATTTGACCAGGTCAGCGAGAATGGATCGGGTCTGGGCGGAAGCAGTTGAGGAACGGACAAAGACGGCTTGTTTGGGATTTTCGATGAGTTTGGGTGCCCGCTTCTCAAATAGTCATTTTGTCCTTGCATTTTTCGGTTTTCTAGAAGATTAGTAGGTTAGTGGAGAATGGAGAGTAGGACATACATTACTCGTTGCATGTCAACCGGGTAAATTTTCTCAAAATCTTTTTGCACTTTCTTCCTTTTTACGGTCGCCAGTTGGAATAGTGATCTGAACTGAATCCTGATCAATTCGAAATTGAACCCGCGGTCAAACTAGACCCCACCGGCGTTCCCTCCCTGCTACCAAAACGGAAGGCCGAGAGGGGTGGGCCTGGCTCGAGCTGTAGTGTGCGGAGTGTGAGTGCTGTGTTCGTCCAATTTGCGACATACTCTATGACAACTTATAAATAAGGGGGAAAGAAGGAACCCCTGGCAGCCAGAGGTTTTCTGGAATACAACAAGTTGGGGCAAACGACGCGAGTGAAGGAGAAGGGGACACTATTGTGATACCCAGGATGAGGATTCTTCCTCAATTAACTCCACTGTTGAAGCCACTTACGATTCTTATTGGACCGGCGCCGCTGTTTTACCTGTACCGATCATGGCAGTCGACTCCCTCCGCTGCTCCACATCAGCGACGACCTCTTCCTCCGCAATCGCTCATCGCAATAATAATCCTTCTAATCACATCTGTGGTCTACATATGGACTCTCCTGCTTGGAGGCTCCGAAAACGTCTTTTATCTTACACAATCTCGATTTGTTACGCCAACCTCAGTTCTTCAATCTCGACTAGCCAAGATTCGCACCATCAGCGACAACGACCAAATTCTAATCGACAGACTCTCAACCTCCCTCTCCGAACGAATCAACTTTGCGACCATCGGTCCTACCCCATTAATCCATTGTGCATGGTGTCAATCTCCCCACAAAGACGCCGTGACAAACACAACCATCTCTATCGGTGATGCGAACATGTACATCCTGTTCTATCTCCCGCAGATCATCGCACCGTACATCAAATACGCCTTCCTCCTCGGCATAACAACTACCCCCTTTCTGGCCTTATCACAGACATGTCGTGATTTGCGTGTATACCTATCCTACGCTCTGGGTCTCGCCCTCGCGGCAGAAATATGGATTCTCGCAACGTTCGATGCCACGGTAAATTCCTCGGCGCATGACTTGCGAGACGTGACTTGGCTACACTGGGATTTACATTCCTTTCGGTATACCTGCTTGACTATGATTTGCATTCTGCATGCACTTATCATATACGTTATTGAGACGGCGTGGGTGGTGGTACCGCCGTCGGAGGAAGAGAGAATGTTCCAAGTGAGTGTTGTAGGCGAGAATGTCGTGCAGAGAATGCGGCTGACGAGGACCGTGAGGGAGGTTATTATGAGGAGTGTGGAATGGAGATTACGGGGGGAAAGGTGGTGGGAAAGAAGGCGGGAGAGGGAGACAGACGTACCTGAGGTTTCTGCGACTTTGAAACGGAAATGGCAATTGGAAGCGCAGAACTGGGTTGATGCAAAGATTAAATTCGGGTAGGAGTAGAAATATCTGTACTATGCTAGTCAGGAACGTCCTTTCGGCCCAGCCGCCTCAGGTCAGGAAACTCCGAGCGCAACTATCGCGTACTATTTGCAAACTATTCTAGTAGGAATGGTCGCAATGGTTGATTTCTAGGATAGTCACGAAAGCAACTATTATGGAACTATTTTCAACTATTGGGAGACAATCAAAGTGCATTACTCTTCTATTCAAAGACATTCTAGACCAATTTGACGAGCCAAATCCAGCCATGCCATCCATTGTACCATAGCATCAGTGGTCGTGACTCCAGAAGACAAAATGTCCTCAATTCCGAGAGTCGGAATTCCGCCCCAACTAAACTTCGTCCCTCATAAAGACCATCACCAACTACTGTCAGAACTTTGGGGAAGAGTAATTCTGGACTCTGGACCTTTTTAATGCAAATCCAGCCGTAGCATCAATCCGTTCATGAGAGTGTTGGTTCTGGAGTCATAGGGAGACGCATTGCTATGTCGAGGTGCCAGAGTGTGTGTGTGTGGGTGTGTGGCAATATTCCAGAGAATATAAACAAGGCGACAGGACACAAATCATGCTCATTGAGCACATTTCGTGCTCTTTGAGCATGAAACATGTTCAAAGGGTAAGAACGATGATCATTGAAGAGCTGTCCCAATGCAGCGACACCTCACGCTCAGCCCTCCCCGAACTTCGGAAGTATGAATACAGCCTGCTCAGAGCGCAAAGGACTTAGCAGAAAAGGCAAAGTCCAACGCCGTCGAGTGGGCTTAGATATAGTGGCACCGAATAGTTCTCATAGTTGTTTGTAGTCGCCATAGTCGCGAATTGTTCCCCTCGGCCTAGCGGGATGACATGATTTCTAGCATAGTCGTGGATCGACGTTCCTGACCTGAGAAGGACGAGGATGACAATATCTAAGCAAACAGCGTCCGATCGGCACTAACGCCTTTGGATTGCAGAAAGTCGGCGAGAGTAACGATATCCGTATCGTCATTGGTACTGGGATCCCGTATTCGCGGTATCGTAGTCCGAGACAGGCCAACCCCGAAAGAACATCATCACGTAACGAAATGCGACCGAAAGAAGCGTCAGGACAACCAACCCCTGGAAAAGTCTTCGCAGGCGGGGCATCGCAATTCGCGAGCAGGGGATGATCGGCAGGGCCGCCAAGACTCAAGCTGCGGTCCGAAATTAGAACAGATTTTCAGCTCGTCAATTATCGGCGGCTTGATGGAGTTGTCCGGAAGGTCCGAGCGGAGAATTGGGGTGGGTCCCGCTCGTGAAACCGCTTGGTATCCAAAATTAGACCCTTAAATTGCCAATAAGCTTTTTTGTCTTCCGAAGTCAAAAGGAAAGTGAATTCTCATTGGCCAGAGTTCGGCGAACCTTACTTCACATTTCTCTCTCACACTTTGGTAGTTTTATGTAATTCATGTGCTCCGAAATGCTAAGCCTTTCTACAGCCACCAATTCGAAACTTTAATTCTTTCCGCGGTCTCTAAATTTCCCTTTTCCTTTGGTGGCTGTGGGAGGAGAAAAAGGGGGCATCGTGTGGGCGGAGAACTTTAAGGACTTTCACTCCGGTGCTATAAGACTCTGCTTACCCCAACGCGCTTTAAATTCGTCCCATTCGAATCGTCAGTTTTCCTCCCTTCGCTATATTTGGTATTCTTTACTACGTTGCTTTTTCTGTAAGCCTTGTTTTTCCGAATGCCAGGCTTACCGGCCGGAGTAAGAGCCTCCAAGGCTGGAAGATTTACATGTCTTGGTATTCTCCCATGTGTGACGCGTCAAGCTGACAGTAGCTTTGGTGCTATTAGCGTGCCTCATTGCTTTGAATTATTATGGGTCAGCGCCTGGACGAGGTTGGATGGAAATGAATATAGAGGCCCTTCAAGGAGGCACTCATGCTGAGGTCAATCCTGACACTCTTACCGGCGATGAGACGTGGGACAATTTTATTGCAACACATACCTCAACAGCAACTAGTACGTCTTTGCCAATTCTACCTACTACCCCTGACCATCCGTCCGATCACACAAATCTCGAGACCTCGGAATTAAATGAATTTCAAACACACCACCACACCTCCGCAAATCCTCATGATACAGAGGAGCTTTACAGTGGACCCCCGACACGCGCACGAACACACCAACGGTATCTCACGCTCGCGACTATGTTCAAAAATCAACGACGTTGGCTACGTGAATGGATCGAATTCAATTTAATGGTTGGAGTCGAACATTTTCTCCTTTACGACAATAACTCCACTGACCTTCCACTCGAGATAATCCAGCCGTACATCAACCAAGGGTTGGTTACATATATTCCATGGCCACCACAAGCCGTTCCTCCACCCATTGAAGCTACCTCCGTTTTCGAGCAAGAACAAGATGGATGGTTTCGTGATTCTCTCGAAACCTGCCTCTACAGCAACTTCACAATCCATAAACAAGGTCCTTGTCAAATGGCGGCATTCATAGATGCTATTCGTCGCACAAAGAATGGAGTGTCTCGATGGTTGGGAATCTGGGATGTTGACGAATACATTTTCCCTCGAAGAACCTCTGAATACAAGACTCTCCCAGAATTTTTACAAGGGAGATACGAGAGCTATTCGTGTGTCCAGATTTGGGGATTTGTCTTTGGGACAGGCGGACATGTTGAACTCCCTCAACGCAGAGAAGGAGATCCATTTCCGCCACTTATGGCGGAAAGTTATGTTTACCGTTCCAGCTGGAATCGTAAGAATCTGGTTCAACAACGCACATTGACTGACTAGGTGACCCCGAGGAAGGGACCCCCGAAAAACTCGGTATACACGATGAAATAGAGGTTCATGATGGAGTTGGGAGATTAAGTGCTGTCCAATTTGGTGGTGGGGACGAGTTTGCTCGAAAGTCTTTTGCCGATCCAGACACCGTTTTATTTACCTATATCCACCACTTCATAGCCACTGGCCCCCGTGTATTTCATCACGTTGAGATCTCTCTGATGCTTTAGGTTCCCGACTGGAACGACGACATTGTTTACAGCGGTACGGATGTCGATATGAGATTCAATCACTATGCGTACCTTTCTCAAACTGATGCACATCGAAAAGCACAGGCAAATAAAAATCCGTACATGGATTTCGATGAAGATGTGGATGATTTCTTTTCTCAGATATATGATGCTGAGATATTCTACCTGCTTCCCAATCTCGTACGTCGCATTTTACGGTCGCTACAAGCACATCCACCTCGACATCCGGACGATTGGGTTCCATCTGCACCACGACAGTGATGCATACGCCACTGGTGTGATCTGAAGTTCATTGTTGTATTGTTTTGGGCATTCGTACACACAGCCTATCGGCAAAAATCAAAGCACTTGAAATTAGAATCGAAAAGTAATGTACTTATAATATTTGACCTCCTGGGAATCGAAATACATTCATCTATCATTATCCCGATCGCCTCTACACATCATTGAGACCCCTGCATCGCTTTTTTTTTTAACGCCAATTTCAAAAATTGGCCGCCTCTAGGTGCATCTTCCTCACATATCCAGGATGTTCAGAAGTCGAAGACGACTCTCCCACCACGGGAAAGATGACTCCCGCCGGAAGAATTGTAACCGAATGTTGGACATTGAAGGAGTCGAATATCGTTCTATTGAGCGCGTGAGCATGCCATACCGATTCTTGTCCCCTGTAACCAGTCTCATACCACTGGATGAGATGACGGAGAGATGATCGACCGGACAAACTTTCCGCCCATTCGCGAGATTGTGCCGAATCCGCCGAGTACTCATGTAAGGCCTCGATTGGCAAAAGAAAGAAAGGGTGGTGTGCCGTCGCCGCAAGCCACGAAATGGAGATGGAATCCTGAAAGTCGATGTCGGGTCCGAGTCGAGCGAAGTAGGCGAACTGAAACAGTGAGGGAAGGTTCGTTTGCTGTGGTGGAGAGCCGCTCGCAGATTGGAGTGACAGGGATATTTGTCTCTGAAATAGAGGATCGAGGGGACGAAGACATTCGAGATCAATGTCTGCATACATCCTGTCACCATTAGTTTCCTTCATCTTCAGAATAGAGACTACCCGCCAAAGGCATACATCTGCAAATATCTTGCAACCGCTGTTCTCGAAGCCACAGTATTCAATTGTGCGTACGAACTTTGAAACCATGGGAAATACAAGTCAACGAGTCTTTGATTGTCATCTTCCGTCCACAGTATCCACTCCCAGGTAGGATGACTTCTCCTCCAACTCTCGGTCCAGAGCCGAACGTCTGAGGGAAAATTGCCGCCGGACCAAGTTTGATGAATGTATTTCGGCACCGATGCATTCGCTGTACGGTCATGAGCCAATGGCCTGGCAAGAAGTGCAGTGGGCGACAGATACTGAGCTTTCTCTCCGCATGAATTGTCGGCTTCACAACTCAATTGATGTGGTCGGGCAATGTTCAAAATCCCGTTTACCGTATCGCTGATCGGAGCTCGAAGTCGTCGTTGCGATACCAAAAACAGGAGCAGTAATCCCGTCCCAATAATAACGGTCAACGAACGGCGCATTTCGGGAGTCTGATGGTAGTTGACGTGGAGCGTAAAATAAACGAAGGACGTCGGTGTTTGCAGGTGATCGCACAGAGTGGCAACGGCGAATCAAAGGGATGGCCGAGTCCAGGTTAAAAATAGCTCGTGGGCGAATCAGCGATCAATCAACGGTTAATTTCCCCGAGCGCCACAAAGCTTGACTTTAAGGGGTTGGGAAGGCGGAGGAATAATCGAATGTACAGCCGGACAACAGCTCACCATTCTCCGAAATTGGAAACACCTGGTCAAAGAAAATAGTCCGAAAAGAACCCAACATGACGAAAATAGAATTCGTCCAGACTCCTCCAGAGAAGGTTACAGCTTTAAAGTGCCCAACGAATGTATTTAAAGAAAATCAAGTTTGGACCTGCGCACACAGTTCGCGGCGCAGCGGCCGCTTTTTAGGTCCGCATGTGGGAAATTAGCCTGTGCGTATCCGAAAGGAATTTGAGATATTTTTGGAAAACGTGGTGGGACCGTGGGTATGACACGGTTTAAGCAAAATGGTTGACCGTGCACTAACTCGTAAGCGGCAGGTATTCCATAGGGGAAGATGGTCCGAGTCGGTCCAAGTGATTGGTAAAGGTCTGCATCACTGCACATCATTTATTAATGAACCTACATTTTGAATGAATACATAGAAACGTATAGATCAACAGCAAATGGACATATAGCTTCAATAAAATCATCTAGATAAAAACACCAACCAAACCAAAGACAATCGTAAGATAGATGCAGATACCAACAACGCTCGTCCCAAAAATTGAACCGGTCATCGCACCTTGTCCACCAGAATGACTTGCAGTAGTAACAGAACTTGAAGTCCCCGCAGCATTCAATCCCGTTGAACCACTTGTAGACACAACAGTGCCGGTACTAATTGCAGTGCCAGTTGCCCCCGTCCCCGGACTCGCGGTGACACTGCCACCACTACTCGCTCCAGAAACTCCACATTCACCCATCAACGATGCCACGAACGCAGCATCCGCAGTATTAATCGGTCCCAAACAAGCACTACACCCCACCCCATCCACCGAAACCGTCGGACAAAGACACTGCACACTCGAACACGTCCCAAATCCACTGATGATGGGGGCACACTGACTCGAACATTCCGCCAATGCAGTCGTGACTTGTCCTGCTGCCACTGCACAGTCTTTCCCAGCGATAGCGAGAACGGCGGCTGCGGCAGGGACAAAGTATGCCCAGCAGGCGGCACAAATGTCCACTTTGACGGGTCCAGCAGAGTTGAAGATGGAACATTCACAGGATTTGTATTCGGGAGAGTCGGTTGGGCCGGTACATTGTTCAAGGTTGTCGAGGGCGCCGCACGCGAGGACGCAGTCCCCCAGGAATTGGCGGCGGTCAAGGAACGCGTGGTGGTCGTTGGGGGATAGGGGGCTTCGTTTCGCAATGAAGGGGGTTATGGCTGGTGGAGCGGCACTGGCTGATGCGGGAGGGGAAATGGCGGAGACGATGAGGAGCATAATGAGGTGCTGCTGTTCAAAAGTTAGTGTCGTCTAATTCAAGGAAGTTATACCAAGTGGTTAACCATCTTGGAACGTATGAAGGGTGTTGCGAGGAAAGGGGAGGGGATTCCTTCATTTATGTCTGGAGAGACCCGTGCGTACCTGGCGGAAATGTAAACTTTCAATTTCCCTGAACACAGCCTCACAGGGCCATGTGAAAATTGTCCAGTCATACTTGCTGTGGTTTTCCTCGAATACTCATCTCGTGCGATTAGAAGTATCTACAATGGCGCTCAATATGACGGAAACCTTTCAAGATAGTAGCAAGCACGGCTTTTATTCCCGACACAAAGCTTTTTTAAATTACCAATCCAATCCCAAATAATACTGCGCCGTTTCAACCCACATAAACGCCTCTCGAAGCGGACTCGTAACAATCGTCCACCGATCATACGGCCGCACCACATTCTCCTGATTATACGCCCGATCACCTAATTCCGGCCACGGATATCCCGCAAAAGCAGTACGATTAACAACATCACTTCCAAACCTGTTTGCCCGACGCAGCCATTCCACGATATGCGCGTCTTGGTTTCCGGACGGCTGGTGCGGGATGTCCGAGGAGGTGGCCAGCCAGGCGACTTGGTCCATGCTGAGGATGTACGTTGATCCTCTTCGTTCGCGTGGGAGACGCAGCTCGTCGATCCAGGTTGTGCCCCAGTAGAGACGGGTTTGGTCTTTGATTGGCTGGAGGACTTGGACTAGCGCTACGGGGGTTAGCCTAAAGTAGGGGGATTGGGGGGTGGGGATGGTGCCTGGGATATTGATGAATGTATCTTCATCGGTTTTCATGACGTGAGTATACCGCGTAGTAAAGTCCAATCCCACTTTTCTGAAAAAGTCGTATGAGATGCCATCCTCGACCACGTCCTCGCAATCCAAATGCATTATATCGCCAAAAGTACTATTCTCCCATATGGTGATATTGCGTTGTCCTTCCAGAACTCTTTGTGCATTGTTTGGATTGGAGGTAGGAACGTTGGCTTGAACGAATACAATGTCCACGGGGAGGTGCGTATAATGACCATACGCGTGACGTATCATTTGTCGACGAGCGGAAGAGGCGAACGGGGACATGACACCAATTAGAAGGCGGATATCGTCCCTGTGAGAGGGATTGAAATGGGTCACTGCGGGAACAGAGTGATTGGCTGTAGTATAGGTTGTATGATGACCGTCCTGTAATGGTGGTGATTCTACTTCAGGCAGAGGGGGGACCCATACATTCGGCCTTTCTGGAGTAGGTCGAGTTCCTTGATGAGGTCGTTCTGGCGAAGAATGACTTTCTTGCTGAGGCTGTTCTGGAACGGGATGAGTGTCTTGATGAGGTCGTTCTGGGGTAGGTCGAGTTCCTTGATGAGGTCGTTCTGGAGATGAATTACTTTCTGGGTGATTGCCTTGATGTGGTCGGCCTTGGAAAGAATGACTTTCTTGATAAGGTTCTTCAGCACCAGACTGAGTGTTTTCGTGAGGTCGTTCGGGAACAGGTCGAGTTCCTTGATGAGCGTGTTCTGGAAAAGAATGACTCTCTTGATGAGGCCGTTCTCGAACAGGCTGACTCTCTTGATGAGGCCGTTCTTCAAATGAATGACTCTCTTGAAGAAGTCGCTCACTTTCATCAGAAAGTTGTTCCGGTCGACCGGCATATGCATCCGAATAAACCGAGTCAAACGAGTCCCTAAAAGTCAGTCCCCACAATAACCAATCCATACCCCTCCGACACCAAACCTTCCACCTGCCCATGAAGAGAATGCCCTGTCTGCGCCGTTCCCAGCCCCTGTCGTAACGATCCCATACTTCTCGTCACCGCCTTCGGAAACGAATTGTAAAGGACGAGGACGACAATCGCCGCGATGGCGACAAACACGATTCGAGAACGCATGGCGCGTGGGAACTTGAGGGAAAGGGAATGTCGAGTTCAAAGTTTCTGTATCCCCAAGCGCTGTGGTGGTGGAGGGGCTTTGTTTGAGGCAGGTTTAAGGATTTCCGGTTAAGGATGTCTCCACGCGAGTTTCATTGGTTGTCCGTGTGGAAAAGCGCAATGATTGGACGCCAAGACACGCGCTTGGAGCGCCTTTCGGGAGGGAAATTTGCACAAGCTTTTTCCAATTAATTGGCCAGTGGGAGATTGGCCAGTGGAAGTACTCTTGGGGGGTTCAGGTTCTCGGAACGAGGTATTTTTAGCCGGGTGATCTTCTATCTAAAATTAGAGGGAAGCCGCTTGTGTGGTCCGACAGGGGTAACTGCAACGTTCCCTTTCATGTACGCGTACAATTTCAAGTATTCCTCGACCTATACGATATATACTATAGAAATCATCACAATTTATGCGGGTTGGCAATCTGCCTGCAGATTATGTAGATATAATTATACTCGCTGCAGCAATGCTTGCATTAGTGATGTCGTCATTAAGATGACATTTTAAGGAATCGGCTTGGAGAAATGGGCCAGGTGTGAAGCTCGAGTAGGAGACAACTCAGTACTTGATTTCTGTCGTTGCAATCACGCAATCTCTTATGAAAGTACCAACACAGTGATATCTCATGCAAAACTCCTTCTATTCTTCGAGCTTAATCTTGAACTCTTTATCGTCTCCATCGTCGACTACGCCGACATCATCCTGGGAAAGAGCCATGGTCGTCTCCGCCTTGCCTTCCAAGTTTTTCGGTTCCACTTTAATCTCACCTTTCGATGTATTCTCCTGAATAGACTGATATTGATCGTACAATTGCTCCACATTGAACCGTCTCAACTTGTCGAAATCCGTCACCACACTCATCCCCGTGATATTCTAGATCTCAGCTCCCCCCACCGCTTCTTGGCTTGAATACCTTGACTGTCTCCACCAGAATCATGACATCATAGTTCTTCAAATCAACAGGATGTTCCCTGCCAATCACCGACCCCACAACCTGTATCACACTATCTCTCCCCATAGACGTATTATCCCGTGCATTAGGCCGAATCGCATACTTCCATTACCTCCTCGCAACAGAAATGGGGACATACCTTGAGAGGGACGACATTTTCACAGTGGAAGATAGGATTCAGGATGGTTTCGCAGAGGGAGCGAAAGTCGACGAGGTTGGCGTGGCAGGTAGACTGTATGGGCGTGAAACGTTGGGCCCAACGAGTGCGTTTATTCCCTGCGAGGGTGTCGAGACAGATTTCATGGACGAGACGGACGGGGTTGATCGGTGGACGTGTAAGCATGAACGTCACTGCCAATTAGTGGAGAAGGGTACCGGGGGGTTGGAAGTACCGCATTCCTGAGGCATTTTGACAGAGTAGAAGGGCTTTTCCTTGGACTTGGATTTGAGGGTGGAGAGTTCGGATTGAATGGATGCTTCGATGTCGTCTGCGTCGGCGCCT
>Ga0335073_10008764_pt1 | contig 14190 bp, 11 predicted proteins | sample Lox_Sample_22_FD_207093 | JGI IMG/M metagenome (GOLD analysis project Ga0335073, IMG submission 207093) | Soil microbial communities from Loxahatchee National Wildlife Refuge, Florida, United States - Lox_Sample_2.2 | ecosystem: Environmental > Terrestrial > Soil > Wetlands | place: USA... | reverse complement strand
ATCGGCGACTGCCCTGCTAGCAGCGGCTGGGCGGGTTCCGGCTGCGGCGCCGCGAACGGCCCGGCCGCCGGCTGCGCGATGCCGGGCTGTCCCTGCAGTGGCTGTCCCTGCAGTGGCTGTCCTTGCGACGGCTGCCCAGGCATCAGCGGCCCGGCCGGTGGTGGCATCGCCGGCCCAGGCGCCCCGGGCACCCCAGACAGTGGGGGCGGGGGCGGTGCGGCGGCTGGCTGGCCCGCTCCGCGAGTCGGCAGCCGGTGAACCTGGGCGGAACCCGCTGCCGGCTGGTAGCCGTCACCAGGCTCGGCTGGCAGCGGCTCCCGGCTCACCGGGTCGCGCGGCGGCTGCATGCGGATGGCGCCGGGGCGGTACCCGGACAGGTCGGTGGCGCGATTCCGCGCCGCGGGAAGAGACACCGGCTGCTCGACGGGTGGCGCGGGAACGGCCACCGGGGCGCCGTACACCTCTGGCCGCGGCGTGAACTCGGGTCCCGGTCCTGCGGGCCAGTCGGGCCGTACGGCGTACTCCTGAGGCTCCGCAGGCGAAGAAGGCTCCGCGGGCGAAAACATTGAAGGCTGGGCCTCGCCCTGCTCTGGCTGGACCACGGCAAGACCAGGCGGCGCGCCGAGGTACTCGGCGAGGGGCGCCGCGGGCTCGGCGGGCTGATCCTGCTCGGCGGCCACCTCTTGCTGCACCGGCTGCGGCTCTTGCTGCTCAGGCAGCTTCTGAACAGGCTCCGCGTCCTGCTGCTCCGGTTGGGAGTCCTGCCCGGCCGCCGCGGCCGGCGCGGCGGGTGCCAGGTCAAGGTCGACTGCGGGCAGCTCAGGCGCGGCCGCTGGCGCTGCGTACACAGGGGGCGCCTGGTAGCCATTGTCGGTTTCCTGCGAGGCCGACGGATACGGGGCGGCGCCCACGGGCTGGCCATGGCCGTTCGCCGCCGGGCGGAACACGATCAGCGAGCCCCCGTCCTGCTCGTCTGTACGCGGCGGCTCAGCCCCCGAAATCAGCTCGACGTACGGGCGGAGGTGCGCGCTGTTGATCTCCGCGATGTCGTCGCACTCCTGCCGGAGCGCGCGGGGGATCACCCCGTTGCCTTCGACCGCGATGTGCAGCAGGGTGACCCGCATGCCGAGGTCCTGAACGTCGGCGACGACCTGGGCCAGATCCTCCTCGGCGCTGACGACCATCGCGTCGGTCACTGCCTTGTTCCGCGCCAGGGTCGTGAGGTCACGGTGGATCTCGCTCTCCACGCCTTCCCGGCGCCCCGGGCGCATCCTGGCGAGCCGGAGCTTAACCCCGGGCAGGTCAGCGAGCGTGTCGTGTTCCTCGGTCGGGCGACCCTCGACGGTCGCCTCGTACCAGTAGCAGCGCAGCAACGGAAGCCCGGAGCGTTCGCTGGCCAGGCCGGCGAGAAATTGCGTCAGTCCCGCGTAGTCCCAGGAGACCGACTCCCGGCGGCGCGTCCCGTGCACCGCCATGGCGCCGTCCGCCAGCACGTAGCCCGCGTCCACGAACAGTGCGCAGCGATCCACGCAGGTCACCGTCCTTCCGATTGTTTTCCGCCCCTTCTAGGGTAGTGAAGCTAGCCAGCCGCGTAGGGCTTTCCGTGCATCCCAAACCAGAGAAGTGCCTGGTCGGGGGTTTTCGTCACCGCACGTCCGGTTCCCGTCGCCAGCGGTCACCTCGATGAGCCGCCGCGACGGGCTCTACGCGACGGGCTCTATATGCTCTGACGCGTGAGCGATCGCGACGAACTGCTGGCCGGGATCAAGGCCAGGGCGGTAGTACATGGCGACTTCGTCCTGTCGTCCGGGCGGCGCGCGAGCAGCTACGTGGACCTGCGGCGGGTGCTGCTCGACGGCCGACTCGCCCCGCTGGCCGGCCGGGTGCTGCTCAACGCGACGGCGGACCTGGCCTACGAGGCGGTTGGCGGTCTAACGCTCGGCGCCGACCCGGTAGCTTGCGCGATGATGCACGCCGCCGCCAACCGGGGCACTCCGCTCGACGCGTTCGTGGTGCGGAAGGCGGAGAAGACGCACGGCACGCAACGACGGATCGAGGGGCCCGACGTGACCGGCCGGCGCGTGCTGGCCGTCGAGGACACCTCCACGACCGGCGCTTCCGTGCTCACCGCGGTGGATGCGCTGCAGGAAGCGGGTGCCGAGGTGGTGGGCGTCGCGGTCCTTGTCGAGCGCGGCGCCCGGCCGCGCGTCCTGGACCGCGGCCTGCCCTACCGCGCTGTCTACGAGTTCGCCGAACTCGGGCTGTAAGCCCGAGGGGGCGGGGACCCTAGCGGGCGTGCCGCCCGGGCTGCCCTGGCCGCACCGCGCGCTCCACCGACCCAGCCGGCGCCCCGCCGCGCGCGGCGGACGCCGCGGCTTCCTTCCTGAACTCGCGCAGCCGGTAAAACACGAACCCGATGATCGCCACGATGACGATGACCGCGAGAACGTACGTGACAACGGTGAGCCCGTGGTTGATCTTGCTCCACTCGCTGCCGAGGCTGTACCCGATGCTGGACAAGACGACCACGTAGATGAATGTGCCAATCAGGCTCAGCACGCCGAACCGCAGCGGCGGGATCTCCACTATGCCCGCCACGAGCGACGCGAACGCCCGCACGAACGGCAGCATGCGCGCGACGGGCACGGCCCACACACCGCGCCCGACGAGGAACCGCTCAGCGCGGGCCACGTCCGCCTCGGTCACCAGCACGTAGCGGCCCCAGCGGTGCACCAGCGGGCGTCCGCCGACGCGGCCAACACCGTAAGAGATGTACGAGCCGACGAGTTCGGCCAGCGTCCCGAGGATGATCACGAGGGCCAGGCTCGGGTGCTGGTGCGCCCCGGTGACCGCGCCGGAGGCGATCGCACCGCCGAGCAGGAACGTGAGCTCAGAGGAGATCGGGATGCACATGGCTTGCAGCACGCCGAAAATGACGATCGCATAGATGGCGTGCGAAACCAGGAAGCTCGTCATGGCCACCTTTGTACAGCATGAGGGCGGGTAGTCAGACACGTTCAAGTCAAACCCTAACCCCGGTGGCCAGCTAGAGTTTCCCTGACATCACTGCTGACGGACAACAGGAGCCACGGCCATGCCCATCGCGACCCCAGAGGTCTACGCGCAGATGCTGGACCGCGCCAAGCAGCAAGGCTTCGCCTACCCGGCGGTCAACGTGACCTCGAGCCAGACGCTCAACGCGGCGCTCAAGGGCTTCGCCGACGCGGAGAGCGACGGGATCGTCCAGATCTCCACCGGTGGCGCCGAATACCTGTCCGGCCAGAAGGTGAAGGACATGGTCACCGGTGCCGCGGCGCTCGCGGAATTCGCCCGCGTCGTTGCCGCGAAGTATCCAGTCCACGTCGCGCTGCACACCGACCACTGCCCGAAGGACAAGCTGGACGGCTACATGCGTCCGCTCATCGAGATCTCCGCCGAGCGGGTCAGGAACGGGCAAGACCCGCTTTTCCAGTCGCACATGTGGGACGGCTCCGCGGTGCCGCTCACCGAGAACCTCGCGATCGCCAGGGAGCTCCTCGAGAAGTGCGCCAAGGCCCGCATCATCATGGAGCTCGAGATCGGCGTCGTCGGCGGCGAGGAGGACGGCGTCGTCGGCGAGATGAACGAGAAGCTGTACAGCACACCGGAAGACGCGCTGGCCACGGCCGAGGCGCTCGGACTCGGCGAGCGCGGCCGGTATATCCTCGCCGCCACGTTCGGCAACGTGCACGGCGTCTACAAGCCCGGCCACGTGAAGCTGCGCCCGGCGGTGCTCAAGGAAATCCAGGACACCGTCGGCGCGAAGTACGGCAAGGAGAAGCCGTTCGACCTGGTCTTCCACGGCGGTTCCGGGTCGGCGCTCGAAGAGATCCGCGAGGCCATCTCCTACGGTGTCGTGAAGATGAACGTGGACACCGACATGCAGTACGCGTTCTCCAGGCCGGTGGCCGGGCACATGTTCGCGAACTACGACGGCGTGCTCAAGGTGGACGGCGACGTCGGCAGGAAGAAGGACTACGACCCGCGCTCGTGGGGCAAAGCGGCCGAGGCCGGCATGTCGGCCCGCGTCGTGGAGGCCTGCGAGGACCTGCTGTCCTCCGGAACGAAACTCAGCTAGACAGCTCCGCGTAGGCGTCGGCGCTGCTGTCGGCGAGGAACTTCCAGCATCGGTCCGCCTCGTCGTCCTCACCTATTGCGCCGGCCGCCCGGGCCAGCGCCGCCAGGCACCGCAGGAATCCCTGGTTGCCGGGATGTGACCAGGGGATCGGCCCGTGCCCCTTCCATCCGTTGCGGCGCAGCGCGTCCAGCCCCCGGTGGTACCCGGTCCTGGCGTAGGCATAGGCGTCGACGTACCGGTTGTCCGCGAGCGCCGCCTCCGCCAGCAGCGCCCACGCGAGCGAGAACGTGGGATACCGCGCCGCCACCTCGACCGGGGCCGCCCCCGACGCGACCAGTTCCTCGGCCTCGGGGACCGAGGGCAGCAGCGTCGGCGCGGGCTCGCCAAGCAGGTTCACATGCGTGCTCATAGCCCGCAGTCTGCCACGGGCCCGGGCGGTGCGTCTTTGCGGCTACATGACCTGCGCGGGTACCCTCATGACGCAAGAGCCCCGGTCGTGCGCTTGCGCTGCCAGGGGCTTTCGTCGTGTGAAAGGCGTATAAAGATGCCCGCCATCGTGCTTATCGGCGCTCAGTGGGGTGACGAGGGTAAGGGCAAGGCGACCGACCTGCTCGGCGACCGCGTTCAGTATGTCGTCAGGTACCAGGGCGGCAACAACGCCGGTCATACCGTCGTCATCGGCGATGAGAGCTACGCGCTGCACGTGCTGCCGTCCGGGGTCCTCTCCAAGAACGTCACGCCGGTGATCGGCAACGGCGTCGTCATCGACCCGAAGGTGCTCTTCGAGGAGATCGACGGCCTGGAAAACCGCGGCGTGAGCTGCGAGAAGCTGCTGGTCTCCGCCAACGCGCACCTGATCATGCCGTACCACCGCGCCCTGGACAAGGTGAGCGAGCGATTCCTCGGGAACGCCAGGATCGGCACTACCGGCCGCGGCATCGGCCCGACTTACGGCGACAAGGTCGCCCGCATGGGGATACGGGTCCAGGACCTGTTCGACCCCGGCATCCTCAGCCAGAAGCTTGATCTCGTCCTGCGCGACAAGAACCAGCTGCTCACCAAGGTCTACAACCGCCGCGGCATCGACGCAGCCAAGACCGCCGAGGAATACCTGACGTACGGCGAGCGGCTGAGGCCGTACGTCGCGGACACCGGCCTCGTCCTCGGCAACGCGCTGGACAACGACGAGGTCGTGCTCCTCGAAGGCGCCCAGGCCACCATGCTCGACGTGGACCACGGCACCTACCCGTTCGTCACCTCTTCGTCCCCGACGGCCGGCGGCGCGTGCGTCGGCGCGGGCATCGGGCCGACCAGGATCACCAAGGTGATCGGCATCGTCAAGGCGTACACCACGCGGGTCGGCGCCGGCCCGTTCCCGACCGAGCTGAAGGACGAGCAGGGCGAGTACTTGCGCAAGACCGGCGGCGAGTACGGCGTGACGACCGGCCGCCCGCGGCGTACTGGGTGGTTCGACGCGGTGATCGCCCGCTACGCGGCCCGGGTCAACGGCGTCACCGACTTCTTCGTCACCAAGCTGGACGTGCTGTCCACCCTGGACAAGGTGCCGGTCTGCGTGGCTTACGAGGTCGACGGCAAGCGCTACGACGAGATCCCCATGACGCAGACCGAGTTCCACCACGCCAAGCCGGTCTACGAGTACCTTGACGGCTGGTGGGAGGACATCTCGCAGGCGAGGAGCTTCGACGACCTGCCGAAGGCCGCGAAGACCTACGTCAAGACCATCGAGGAGCTAGCTGGCGCCCCGATCAGCGCGATCGGCGTCGGCCCGCGCCGCGATCAGACCCTCCAGCTCCGCCCGCTGCTGTAAAACGAGTACCGTGCGCATACTCGTGATCGGCTCTGGCGGCCGCGAGCACGCGATCGTCCGCGCGCTGGCCCGCGACCCCGGCGTCAGCGAGCTGCACGCCGCCCCGGGCAACCCCGGCATCGCGGAGCTCGCGCAGCTGCACGAGGTTAAGCCCGCCGATCCCGCGGACGTCACCCGGCTGGCGAAGCACCTCAACGCCGGCCTCGTGGTGATCGGGCCCGAGGTGCCGCTGGTGGCCGGAGTAGGCGACGCGCTCCGCAAGGCGGGCATCGCCGTCTTCGGCCCGGACGCCGCGGCCGCCCGCATCGAGGGCTCCAAGGCGTTCGCTAAGGAGGTCATGACCGACGCCGGGATTCCCACCGCGCGCTCGTTCACCTGCCACAGCGAAGCGGAAGCCGACGTCGCGCTCGCCACGTTCGGCCCCCCGTACGTGGTGAAGGACGACGCGCTGGCGGCGGGCAAGGGCGTCGTCGTGACCGAGGACCTCGCGAGTGCGAGAAAGCACGCCGCCGCCTGCGGCAAGGTCGTGATCGAGGAGTACCTGGACGGCCCCGAGGTCTCCCTGTTCGCGCTCGCCGATGGCGTCGCCGCAGTCCCCCTGCTGCCCGCGCAGGACTTCAAGCGGGCCCGCGACGGCGACCAGGGCCCGAACACCGGCGGCATGGGCGCCTACGCCCCCCTCCCCTGGGCCCCGGCTGACCTGGCGGACACCGTACTCGGGACCGTCATTAACCCCGCCATCGGCGAGCTGCGCCGCCGCGGCACGCCGTACCGCGGCCTGCTCTACGCGGGCCTGGCGCTCACCAGCAAGGGCGTGAAGGTGGTGGAGTTCAACGCCCGCTTCGGCGATCCGGAGACGCAGGTGGTCCTCGACCGGCTGGCCACTCCGCTGGGGGGCCTGCTGCATGCCGCGGCGGCCGGCGACCTGGCCGCCGCGCCCGCGCTGGGCTGGCTGCCCGGCGCGGCGGTGACGGTGGTGCTCGCCGCGGAAGGCTATCCCGAGTCCCCCGTCAGGGGCGACAAGATCAAGATCCGTCCCTCAGAACGGGCCCGTGGTTACCTCTTGCACGCCGGCACTGCTCTGCAGGGCGGCGACCTGGTCACGGCCGGCGGCCGGGTGCTCAACGCGGTCGGGTCGGGGCCGGATCTGGCCGCCGCGCGAGCGGCGGCCTACGCGGTCGCGGAATCAGTCGAGATCCGCGGCGGCTGGTACCGGCATGACATCGCGGAGCGAGCCGCAGCCGGAGGCTGACCTGCCAGTGCGGGTCAGCACGCTCGAGCTGTTCTTCGACCTGGTCTTCGTCTTCACGATCACGCAGCTGACCAGCATGCTCGCCAGGCACGTGACGCTGGCGGCGGCCGGCCGGGTGCTGCTGATCTTCGGCCTGCTGTGGTGGATGTACAGCGGGTACGTCTGGCTAACCAACACCAGGACGCCGACCCGGGTGCCTGAGCGCCTGCTGCTCCTGCTCGGCATGGTCGGCTTCCTGATCGTCGGCTTGTCGATCCCTGAGGCGTTCGGCGGCGCAGGCATGCACGGCAGGGACGGGCTGGCGCTCGGACTCGGGTACCTGCTCGTCGTCGCCGTCCACAGCGGCCTGTACTTGCGCGTCAACCGGAACATCTGGCGGATCCTGCCGTTCAACCTCGGGTCGGCGCTGCTGCTGGTGATCGCCGGCCTGACGCCGGCTCCCGCGGCATACGCGCTGTGGGGCGCGGCGCTCGCGCTCCAGGTGTTCGCCGCGGTATTCGTCCGGCTGGCCGGCCGGTTCGAGATCCAGCCGGAGCATTTCGTCGAGCGGCACGGGGCGCTGCTGATCGTGGCGTTCGGCGAGTCGGTGGCCGATGTCGGGATCGGCGCCGAGGGGCACCCCGTGACGGTGAGCCTCGCCCTGTCGGCGGCGCTCGGGCTGGCGCTCACCGCGGCGCTGTGGTGGGCGTTCTTCGGCACCGCGGACGACGACCGCGCGGCACGGTCGCTGGCCCGCGCCAACCGCGCCGACCGGCCCAGGCTCGTGCTCGTCGCCTACTTCTACGCGTACATCCCGATGCTGCTCGGCATCGTGGCGATCGCCGCCGGGCTGAAGACGGCCATCGGGCACCCGGGCACCGCGCTGACGGCCGGGCCGGCGGTGGCCCTGGCGGGCGGCGTGACGCTGTTCATGGCCGGCGACGTGCTGTTCCGCTGGGTCTTGCGCACGGGGATCCCGTGGTACCGGGCCGCCGCCGCCGCGGCCGCGCTCGCCGCCTGGCCCGTCGCCGTTGCAGTGGACGCGGCGGCCGGGATCGCGCTGCTCACGGCCATGGTCGCAGTCGCGCTGATCACCGAGCAAGCTACGGTTAAAGCATGATCGAGAGGTACACGCTGCCCGAGATGGGACGAGTCTGGAGCGACGCCCACAAGTACGAGCTCTGGTGCCAGGTGGAGACGCTAGTCCTCGAGGCCCACGCGCAGGCGGGCACAGTGCCAGCCTCGGCAGTCGGCCCCGTACGTTCCGCGCCTCCTCCCACACCAGAGGCGGTGGCGGCGGTGGAAGCGGTGACGGATCACGACGTGATCGCCTTCCTCACCGCCTGGGCGGACAACACCGAGCCGCGGTCGGCAGCGGCCTACGTGCACTACGGGATGACCTCGTCCGATCTGGGCGACACCGGGCTCGCGCTGCAGCTCGCCGAGGCCACCGACATCATCCTGACCAAGGCGGACCGCCTGGTCGCGGTGCTGCGCGATCTCGCGCTCGCGCACCGGAACACGCTGCGCTCCGGGAGGACCCACGGCGTGCACGCCGAACCGGACCTGTGGGGTCACCGCGTCGCTGACTTCGCCTTCGCCGCGGCCCGGTCCAGGGACCGGGTGCGGCGGGCCAGGGAGGCGGTCGCGGTCGGCAAGCTGTCGGGGCCGGTGGGCAGCTACTCCAACATCGACCCGGCCATCGAGGCCGAGGTGATGCCCGCGCTCGGGCTGCGCGCCGCTGACGTGGCGACCCAGGTGGTGATGCGCGACGGCATCGCCGAGTGGGTGTCCGCGCTGGCCGTGCTCGCCACGGTCTGCGAGGCGGTGGCGCTCGAGGTCAGGCACGGGCAGCGGACCGAGGTGCGTGAGCTCGCCGAGCCGTTCAGGTCCGGCCAGAAGGGCTCGTCGGCGATGCCGCACAAGAAGAACCCGGTCCGCTCCGAGCGGATCTGCGGGCTGGCGCGGATCGTGCGGTCGTACGTGACTCCAGTTACCGAAGGCATACCGCTGTGGCACGAGAGGGATATCTCACATTCCAGCGTCGAGCGGATCGCGCTTCCCGACGCCGCGATCGCCACGGACTACCTGGTGCACCTGACCACCGGGCTAGTAGCGGGGCTGGTCGTGGATGCCGAGCGGATGCGGGCGAACATGGACCTCACCAACGGCCTGCTGTACTCCTCAGGAGTACTGCTCGAGCTGGTTAGCAGCGGAATGTCCAGGGAAGACGCGTACGCGCTCGTGCAGGCCGCGGCGATGGACACCTGGGACAACCAGACCCCGTTCCGTGATGCCCTGCTCGCCCAGGGGAAGAGCAGGAACGTGGCTATCGATGAGCAGGCCCTTGACCGGGCATTCGACGCCGAACGCTACGTCGCCCGGCTTGGCGCCGTGTTCGACCGTGTCGCGGGGCTCACGTGAGGACGCGGATCGGATGGCATACTGGACAACGCATTCGCACGGGTGTGCTCGCGGAGCGCGCCGTTCTCGTCGTCACCCCTCGGACAGGAGTCCATCCACATGACCCAGGGCACCGAGACCCGCTACCGCGTTCGCGGCGGCACGACCCTGCATGGGACCGTCTTCATCCAGGGCGCCAAGAACGCGGCGCTCAAGATGATCGCGGCGTCGCTGCTGACGCCGAAAGGCCGGACCGTGCTGCGGAACGTCCCGCCCATCGAGGACGTGCGGCGCGCCGTCGAGCTGGCGCAGGCGGTTGGTGCCCGGGTGGAGTTCCATGAGCCGGAGCGCACCCTGGTGGTGGACGCGTCACAGCTGACCTCCCCGGTGCTGCCCGCCGAGATCGCGCGGCGGTTCCGCGGCACGGTGCTGTTCGTGCCCGCGCTGCTGCACCGGTTCGGCGAGGCGGTCATCGAGGGCGTCGGCGGCTGCAACCTGGGCAACAGGAACCTCGACTTCCACTACCGCGGCTTCGCGCGGCTTGGCGCGACGGTGGACGAGGGCGACGCGGTCATCAGGATCACGGCGCCCGCCGGCCTGCGCGGCGCGCACCTGTACCTGGACACGCCGTCGCACACCGGCACCGAGAACCTGATCATGGCCGCGTCACTGGCGCCGGGCACCACGATCATCGACAACACCGCGCAAGAGCCCGAAGTGCTCGACGTGATCGCGTTCCTCACCAAGATGGGCGCGGAGATCAGCGGTGGCGGCACCGGGTTCATCACCGTGCACGGGGTCTCGGAGCTGACCGCGGTGGAGCACACTGTGATGCCCGACCGGATCGACGCGGGCGTGTTCGCCATGGCCGCGGCCGCCGCGGGCGGCGAGATCAACCTGGTGGGGGCGAACCTCGATCACTTCGGCGTGGTCCGGTGGAAGCTGGAGCAGATGGGCGTCGAGTTCGCGTCCCAGGGCGCGGTGCTCCAGGTCAGGCGCGAGCGGCCGCTCCGGCCGATCAACGTGGTCACGTCGCCGTACCCCGGATACGCCACCGACCTCCAGTCGCCCATCATGGCAGTCGCGACGCGCGCCGACGGCGCCAGCTACATCCGCGAAACGATCTTCGACGGCAGGTACACGCTGGTGCCCGAGCTGAACAAGATGGGCGCCAAGATCGAGATCGACAACAACGTCGCGATCGTGCACGGGGCGGCCTCGCTGCACGGCTGCGAGGTCACCGCGCACGACTTGCGCGGCGGGGCTGCGCTGATCCTGGCGGGCCTCGCCGCGGAGGGCGAGACCCTCGTGTCCAACGGCTACCTGATCGACCGCGGCCACGCGACGGTTGCGGAGCGGTTCGCCGCGCTCGGCGCCGACGTCACCGCCGAGGAACACGAGCCGGCCACCGTCGGGTAGTCCCGCGACTTGGCCCCGCTCAGGTCGCCGCGACGGCCTGGTCGTAGAGCTGGCGGATGTCGGCGTTGAGGTACGCGCTGTAGGAGATGGCGTCGGTGTCGCCGCCCTCCTGGTAGCCGCCGATCACGCCGACGATCGTGCCGGTGCGGGTCTGCGGGTCGAAGCTGGTGAGCCACGGGCTGCCACTCGTGCCGCCGAAGAACCCGCCGCACTCGAACTTGACCTGGCGCGCGCTCTGCTGGCTGGTCCTGTTGATGCACGTCACCGGGGCGTCGGCGCTTGCCGGGTAGCCGGTGACGCGCACTAGGTGCTCGAACCCCGCGTCGAAGCCGATCTGGTTGGCGCCGAGGACTTCCTGGATGTTCTTTCCGTCGAGCGGCTGGAGCACCACGAAGCCAACGTCGAAGTCCGGGTCGGAGGACGACGCCCACTGCGGGGCGACGAGCAGCTTGCGCGGCGTCCACACGCCGTAGGGCGTGGCGCCGTCCAGGTAGCCGGGGATGAACACGATGTCGGTGTTGTAGCCGCGGCCCTTGCCGCCATGGATGCAGTGCGCCGCCGTCATCAGCAGGTCATGCCCTGGGCTGGCGACGACGCTCGCCGTGCAGAAGTGGTTGCCGCTCGCGTCGTGCTCGAAGAGGGCGCCGACCCGCGGCGCGAGCAGCGGATTGTGCGCGCTCGGCGTGGCACCCGGGGACGGCAGCGCCGACAGCGACCACTCGCGCGCGGGCTGCGCGGCGAGCAGCTTGCCGTGGGTCCAGTAACCGGCGGCCGCGGGGGTGCTGGCGCCTTCCCCGGGACTGCTCGCTTCGGTGCTGCCTCCCGAGGCGCAGCCGCATAGCAGCGCCGCGAGAGCCAGTCCCGCGGCTATAGGCCAGTACCTCACGTGTGCCATGTCCCCCGGGGCCTAACTTACCCGCTGATGATCCCGGAGAGTAGCGGGGCAGCTACGTATGGTACGGGAACGCGTGGGCGGTCGCCAGGAATGTGTCGTTGGCTTCCGGAGTGCCGACCGAGACGCGGGCGCCCTCGCCGGCGAAGGGGCGGACGGCGACACCGGCCGCCTCGCAGGCCGCCGCGAACGCGCTGGTGTGCTCGCCGAGGCGGAGCCAGACGAAGTTGGCCTCCGTAACCGGCACAGTCCACCCGTCCGCGAGCAGCGCGGACCGCACCCGGTCGCGCTCCTTGACGACCGTCTCCACACGCTCGAGGAGTTCCGCCTCCGCGGCCAGCGACGCCACCGCCGCCGCCTGCGCGATCGAGTTCACGGTGAAGGGAAGCATGGTCTTGCGCACGGCGTCCGCGACCGGCGGGTGCCCGATCAGGAAACCGACGCGCAGCCCGGCCAGCCCATAGGCCTTGGAGAACGTGCGGAGCACCGCCACGTTGGGCCGGTCGCGGTACAGGTCCACGCCGTCAGGGACCGATTCGTCGCGGATGTACTCCCGGTAGGCCTCGTCCAGCACGACCAGGCAGTCTGCTGGCACCTGGTCGAGGAATTCGGTGAGCTCCCGGCGGCCGACGACCGTGCCGGTCGGATTGTTCGGGTTGCAGACGAGGACGAGCCTGGTCCGCGACGTGACGGCGGCCGCCATGGCGGCCAGGTCGTGCGTCTCGCCTGCCAGCGGCACCTGCACCGGCGTGGCGCCCGCGAGGGCGACGAGCGGCGGGTACGCCTCGAACGACCGCCAGGCGTACAGCACCTCTGCGCCGGGATCGCTGACCGCCTCGACAAGCTGCTTGAGAACCCCCACCGACCCGCACCCGACCGCGACGTGCTCTACGGGCACCCGGAACCGCTCCGCGATCGCCGCGGACAGCGCTTCCGCTCCGTTGTCGGGGTAGCGGTTCACGCCGCGACCCGCCTCGGCGATCACCTCGGCGACCGACGGGAGTGGCCCGTACGGCGACTCGTTGGACGACAGCTTGTGCGCCTGCCCGCCTACCACGACCGGGACCTTGCCTGGCTTGTACGAGGCGAACGTGGCGAGCAACGCGCGGAACCGAGGTGCGAGATCACTCATGTCCCTTAGTCTCGCACCTCTGGCAGGGTTGCCCGGCCGTCAAGCCGCGCCGACGGCCGGGTGACATCAGACCGTCGCGCTCGGGACCGGCGTGCGAGTCGTCTTGGGCGCCAGGGCGCTCACCTTGTGAGCGGGGGTCGCGTGGTGTGTCGTGGCCGGCTTGCCGGCCTCGGCCGCGAAGTGCTGGATCTGCCAGGACAGCCCGGCGGTCATCCACTCGAGTATCGGGGAAAGCGCCGACCGCCAGACCATGGCCTGGTGTCCCCCGCCGCTCACGATGTCGACCGGGGGCACGTCGGCGACCCGCAGCAGGAGCAGCTGCCTGAAGTACTCCGCGTTCTGCACGTCGGCCACGTCGTCAGCGCCCGCGGCGAGGAAGAACTGCGGGACCGTGATCCCGACCGGAATGTTCTTGATGTACTGGTCCGGGGTGTTGATCTCCTCCAGCCGCGGGTTATGCGCGAACACGTTGATGTCGCGCGGCTTGCCGCCGGCCCTCCCGCCGCTCGGCACCTGGCTGAAGCTTGGCGCGAAGTACCCGCTCTCCACGCCCACGTAGCCGAACCTGATCGCGTCCTGCAAGCCGATGTTGGCGGCGCAGAAGCCGCCCTCGGAATAGCCCGCGATGCCCCACATCAGGCCCGGCTTCTGTACCCGGAGATTGGCGGCGGCCCAGTCGGGGACCTCCCTGCCAACGAAGGTCATGTCCTGCAGGCCGTGCGGGTCGTTGAGGCACTGCAGCGAGTACTGCAGGCCGCCGTCGGTGTCCGGCATCACGAGCACCGCGGGGGACGCCTTGTGCTCGTTGAGCAGGTTCAGGTAGATCGGGATCACGTTCAACACGTTGACCCAGGTGGCCGGCTGACCGGGCGCGCCGTGCAGCAGCTCGATGGCAGGGAACCTGTAGTTCGCGTACGCCTTGGCGAAGTACTGCGGCGGCAGGTAGACGTACACCTGCCTGGTGATGTGGCTGCTCGGACCGGTGATCGTGGTGCTGAACAGGTCGCCGAACTGGGCGTCGAGCCCGGCATTGGTGCTGCCGATCTGCTGCTGCAGCGAACCGTCGCGCTTCAGGCTGGCCGCCGACAGGTGCGGGATCGACTGCGCCTGCCCGGACAGGTCGCTGAACAGCGCGCCCCAGGTCTGGTAGTAGTCGTAGTACTTGTTC
>Ga0335073_10008763_pt1 | contig 14191 bp, 10 predicted proteins | sample Lox_Sample_22_FD_207093 | JGI IMG/M metagenome (GOLD analysis project Ga0335073, IMG submission 207093) | Soil microbial communities from Loxahatchee National Wildlife Refuge, Florida, United States - Lox_Sample_2.2 | ecosystem: Environmental > Terrestrial > Soil > Wetlands | place: USA... | reverse complement strand
TGATCTATCGCGACGATCACAAATTCCTGCTCGATGCGATGCGGCCGCGGCGGGGCTCGACCCGCGCCGACTATGACCTCGTGATCGCCTCGCAGCCCTATCGGGCGCGCGCCACCGTCGATTTCAAGGCAAAGCGCGTGCTCGCCCCCTTGGCGCGCAGCCTCGCGCCAGGCGGCCGGCTCATCGGCATCCATTCGCATGGCAACGACCCGGGGCTCGAGGTCATTCAGAAGATCTGGCCCGGCGAGAATCCCTTCACCACGGATCGCCATCAGCTTCTGCGCGCGACCAAGACCGAGCTCGCCGGCGCGGGACGCGATCTCAACTTCAATGCCTATTCCGACGCCCGCTCGCTTTTCAAATACAGCATGCACACGCTGCCGACCGAAGTAAGCGGGATGATCGGCACCTCCACCCTGTTCGCGGCATGGAACGCCGCCATCTATGTGGCGCAGATCGACGATCATCGCCTTTCCGAGGTGGTCGCCAACACGGCCTATCTCGACGCGACGCGGGACGTGCTGCAGAAAAATGGGGGACTGTGGTTCTGGGATGAATCCTACGTCATCTCGCGCAAGCGGGACGCGGTCTAGGGAGCACAAGCGTCAATCAAAGGAGTGCGGACGGTGAGCAAGCGCGACTACGTCTTTGCCAGTGAATCGGTCGCCGAGGGGCATCCGGACAAGGTGTGTGACCGCATATCGGACGAGGTGGTGGACGCCTTTCTCGCCGCCGACCCGATGTCGCATTGCGGTGTCGAGACGCTGTGCACGACGAACCGCGTCGTGATGGCCGGCGAGGTCAGGGGTCCGGCCTCGGTCACGCCGGAAAAGCTCGTGAGCCTCGCCCGCGACGCCATCAAGAAGATCGGCTACGAGCAGGACGGGTTCCATTGGAACCGTGCCCAGATCGATTGCATCATCCATACCCAGTCGGCCGACATCGCCCAGGGCGTCGATGCCGCCGGCAACAAGGACGAGGGCGCGGGCGACCAGGGCATCATGTTCGGCTATGCCTGCACCGAGACGCCGGAGCTGATGCCGGCGCCGATCTACTACTCGCACGAGATCCTGCGTGCGATCGCCAATGCCCGGCATGCCGGCAAGGCGCCGCTTCTGGGTCCCGACGCCAAGAGCCAGGTCAGCCTGCAATACGTGAATGGCAAGCCGATCAAGGCGACCTCGGTCGTCGTTTCGACCCAGCATGACGGCTCGATCGGCGACAAGGAGGTGCGCGAGCTGGTGCGCCCCTACGTGCTGAACGTGCTGCCGAAGGGCTGGATGTGCGATGAGGAGCATTTCTACGTCAATCCGACCGGCCGCTTCGTGATCGGCGGGCCGGATGGCGATTGCGGCCTCACCGGCCGCAAGATCATCGTCGACACCTATGGCGGCGCGGCGCCCCATGGCGGCGGCGCGTTCTCGGGCAAGGACCCGTCCAAGGTCGACCGGTCGGCCGCTTATGCCGCGCGCTATCTCGCGAAGAACGTGGTCGCGGCCGGGCTGGCGGAGCGTTGCGTGATCCAGCTTTCCTACGCGATCGGCGTTGCGCGCCCGCTGTCGGTCTATATCAACACCGACGGCACCGGCCATGTCGACGAGGACAAGCTCAGTGCGGTGCTGCAGCAGATGCTGGATCTGTCGCCGCGCGGCATCCGCACCCATCTCAATCTCAACCGGCCGATCTATGCGCGGACATCCGCCTATGGTCATTTCGGCCGAGTACCCGAGGCCGACGGCGGCTTCTCGTGGGAGAAGACCGACCTCGTCGCGGATTTGAAGCGCGCATTCTAGGAACCGTTTCGTTCACCCGAGGGGTAGATATGGCCGACGATTTCAAGGTTGCGGATATCAAGCTCGCCGATTGGGGCCGGCGCGAGATTTCGCTTGCCGAGACCGAGATGCCGGGTCTCATGGCGATCCGCGCCGAATATGGCGCCAAGAAGCCGCTGGCAGGCGCCCGCATCATCGGCTGCCTGCACATGACGATTCAGACCGCGGTGCTGATCGAGACGCTGATGGCGTTGGGCGCCACCGTGCGCTGGAGCTCGTGCAATATCTTCTCGACGCAGGACCATGCCGCCGCGGCGATCGCCGCGCGCGGCGTGCCGGTGTTCGCCTGGAAGGGCGAGACCGAAGAGGAATACGAGTGGTGCATCGAGCAGACCGTGCGCGGTCCCAACGGCTGGGTCCCGAACATGATTCTCGATGACGGCGGCGACGCCACGAAGCTGCTTCACGAAAAATATCCCGACCTCATGAAGGGCATTCGCGGCGTCAGCGAAGAGACCACCACGGGCGTCCACCGGCTTTACGAGATGGCGCGGCAAGGCAAGCTCGCGGTGCCCGCGATCAACGTCAATGACAGCGTGACGAAGTCCAAGTTCGACAATCTCTATGGCTGCCGCGAAAGCCTTGTCGACGGCATCAAGCGCGCGACCGACGTGATGGTCGCGGGCAAGATCGCGGTCGTTGCCGGCTATGGCGATGTCGGCAAGGGCTCGGCCGCGAGCCTCCGCGGCCTCGGCGCGCGCGTCATGGTCACCGAGATCGATCCCATCTGCGCACTCCAGGCGGCAATGGAGGGGTATCAGGTCGTCACGATGGAAGAGGCGGCACCCATCGGCGACATCTTTGTCACCGCGACCGGCAACAAGGACATCATCACGATCGACCACATGCGCGCGATGAAGAACCGCGCGATCGTCTGCAACATCGGCCATTTCGACAGCGAGATTCAGATCGCCGCGCTGCGCAACCTGAAATGGGAAGAGGTGAAGCCGCAGGTGGACGAGGTGATCTTCCCCGACGGCAAGCGGCTCATCGTGCTGGCCCAGGGGCGGCTCGTGAATCTCGGCTGCGCCACCGGGCATCCGAGCTTCGTCATGAGCTCCTCCTTCACCAACCAAGTGCTGGCTCAGATCGAGCTCTACAACCACCACGCCAAGTATGAGAAGAAGGTCTATATCCTGCCGAAGCATCTCGACGAGAAAGTGGCCTCGCTCCACCTCGCGCAATTGGGCGTGCATCTGACCCGGCTCAGCAAGGATCAGGCCGACTATCTCGGCATCGACCAGAACGGCCCATTCAAGCCCGAGCATTACCGCTACTGATCACCCTTCCTCGACCCTTGTCCCCGGCGGACAGGGTGTTATCCTTCGCCCAACGCAGTGCCTAAGACGGCGGAGGAAACGATGAGGGAATTGATCAAGCAATATCTCGACCAGGGCATTTCGCGCCGCAAGCTCATGTCGGGCCTGTCGGCGGTCGGAATGACCACCGTCGCGGCAAAGGCGATGGCGCAATCGCTGGCGCCCTTTGCCTCGCCGGCCTCCGCCGCCGAGCCGCAGGCCGCCGGCGCCATGCGCGACATGACCGGCAATGGTGGCGAGCTCTATGTCCAGCAATTGAAGGCCGCTGGCGTCAAATACATCTTCGCCAATCCGTCGACCGGCGATGCCCCGATCTATGACGCGCTCGTCAACGAGCGCTCGATTCAGCTCATCAAGGGCATCCAGGAAGGCGCGGTCGTCGCCATGGCGGACGGCTATGCGCGCATGTCCGGCAAGGTCGCGGTCGCGCAGGTCGCCGGCGTGGGCCTGCCCAACGCCATGACCCAGATGGTCAATACCTACAAGGACCGGATCCCGCTGCTGTTGACGATCGCCTCGTTCGGCCGCGGGCAGGTGGGCGCCGAAACGGCGCAGGATTACGATTTCCAGCAAGACATGATGGGGCCGATCACCAAATACCGCTGGACCGCGACCGAGCCCGATGCCGTCGCCGAGACGACGCGCCGCGTCCTGAAGTTCGCGTCGACCCCGCCCAGTGGTCCGGTGTTCCTGTCGATCCCCGACGATGTGCTGCGCCTGCCGGGCAAAGGCACCATCATGGACGGCTCGCTCTTCAACGTGTCGGCGGAGACGCGCCCCGACGCGCAGGCGGTTCAGATCGCGGCGCGGATGCTGATCGAGGCCAAGAACCCGCTGCTCACCGTCGGCGACGAGATCACGCTGTGCCGCGGCGAGAAGGAGGTGCTGGAGCTGGCGGAGCTTCTGGGCCTGCCGGTCGCGGGTCAGTCCGAGTTCGGCGAATGGTCGAAGCCGTTTCCGTCGCGCAACCCGCTTTATATCGGGCCGGCGCTGCGCAACATGCGCTATCCGGGGCAGGTCGACGTCCATCTCAATATCGGCAACCGCTATGCCGAGATGACCATGGCGGGGGCGAAGCTCATCTCGATCCGCCAGGACGCGATGAGCACGGCGCGCGAATACCCGGTCGATCTGCCGATGGTGGCCGATGTGCGGCTCGCGACGCAGGACCTTGTCGCCGCCATCAAGAGCATGGCGACGGCCGACCGCCTCAAGCAGATCGCCAACGACCGGGCGCAACGGACCTACGACTATACGAAGAAGCAGCGGGCGTTCCTGCAACAGATCGCGGACACCGCGAACAACAGCTCGACGATCCGCCGCGAACGGCTGGCGCTCGAGCTGGAAAAGGGGCTCGACAAGGAGACCATCTACGTCACTGACTGCGACAGCGGCAAGGCGATGGACCCGCTGATGGCGTTCGGCGGCGAGGACAAGACCTATGTCAGCACCGGCCCCAACATCCTCGGCTGGGGTATCGCCGCGTCGTTCGGCGTGAAGCTCGCGCGGCCCGACCGGCCGGTCGTGTCGATCCTGGGCGACGGCTCGGCGCTCTTCGGCGGCCCACAGCCGCTCTGGAGCATGGCGCGCTATCAGGCGCCGGTGACGGTGATCATCTACAACAACCGCAGCTACAACAACGAGCGCAACCGCATCTGGACCTTCGGCCAGGGCGCTCAGCTGAAACAGGGCGTCGACATGCTGTGCTACAACGGCAGCCCGGATGTGGATTTCACCAAGGCGGCGCAAGCCTTCGGCGTCGAGGGCGAATTCGTCAGCGATCCCAACAAGATCGCGGCGTCGCTCGACCGCGCCAAGAAGGCCAATGTCGAAGGGCGGCCCTATCTCCTCGATATTCATGTCGATCGCGACGGCGTCGGCGCCGCCTCGACCTACTATCCCGAATATTCGATCGCCGATCAGCGCACGAAGAAGGTCTGAGCCAATGACCCGCACGTCCTTCGCCGCCTTTGTGGCGGCCGCGGCGCTTGCCGCCGTCCCGGCGCTCGCGCAGCAACAGCAGCAATCGCCGTTCCCGCCGGGCGACGGGCGCGACATCGTCGCCGTCGCCTGTACCCAGTGCCACGCGCCGACCGCGATCACGGCGATCCGCGAAGACGCCGACGCCTGGCGCCACCAGGTCTATGACATGATCCTGCGCGGCGCGCAGGTCGGGCCCGGCGACATCGATACGGTGGTGAATTATCTCGCCACCAATTTCGGTCCCGGCATCAACGTGCCGCCGCCGGCGAAGCAAGTGACGCTCCCCGACGGCCAGGGCAAGGACCTGGTCGAGAACAACTGCGTCCTTTGCCATGGGCTCGACCGCGTCACCGCCGTGCCGCGCTCGCAGGCGGGATGGAAAGCGGTGCTGGCGCGGATGACATTCCTCGGCGCGCAGTTGAACGCCGATCAGCAGAAGACCGTCCTGACCTATCTCGATTCGAAGTTCGGACAGCCAACGGAAAAGCAGGCATCCAACCCCTGATCGGACCATGAAACCCAGCACCTACGGGCCGTTTCCCTATTCGCCGATCATCCGGCGCCCGCGTCTTTCCTGGCCCGGAGACGCGCGCGTCGCCTTGTGGATCATCCCCAACATCGAGTTCTTCGCGCTCGATGAGAAAGTGCCTGTCGTGGCCGGCGGTTCCGGCGCCAAGGTGCCGGACGTGCCGACCTGGTCGACCCGCGACTATGGCAACCGCGTCGGCGTGTTCCGGCTCATGACCGTGCTCGAGCGGTATGGCATCCGCGGCACGGTCGCGCTCAACAGCAATCTCTGCGCCCGCCATCCCGAGATCATCGAAGAAGGGCAGAAGCGGGGCTGGGAATGGATGGGCCATAACGAGACCAACACGCGGCGCCTCAACGACGTGCCGGAGGAGGAGCCGCGCATCATCCGCAATGCCTGCAACGAAATCGCGCGCGCGACCGGCACGCGGCCCGTCGGATGGCTCGGCTCGGGCCTTCAGGAGACCTGGGCGACGCTCGATCTCCTCGCCGAGAACGGCATCGAGTATGTCTGCGACTGGGTCAATGACGATCAGCCCTATCTCATGTCGCTCGAAGCCGGGCGGCGCCTCGTCTCGGTGCCCTATAGCCACGATATCAACGACAAGCCGGCCTTCGAGCGCATGAACATGACGGCGCCCGAGTTCCAGGACATGATCTGCCGCCAGTTCGACACGCTCTATGCCGAAGGTGCCGAATCGGGCCGCGTCATGGCGATCGCGCTCCACCCCTACCTCACCGGCGTGCCGCATCGTATCGGCGCGCTCGACGCCGCGCTTGCTTATATCTGCCGCCACGACGGCGTCTGGCGCACCACCGGCAGCGAGATCGCCCGCCATTTCCTGGCGCAGGGACCGCGGTAGCCTAGAGCGGGTTCATCCTTATTCGTCATTGCCGGGCTTGACCCGGCAATCCATGGACCCGCGGGTCAAGCCCGCGGGTGACGGAATGAGGGACAGCCGCTCGGAAAAAGCGGAGAGGGAATACTTCAGGAATCGGTGAATTTCGGCGCGCGCTTTTCGTTGAAGGCGGCGACCGCCTCGCGGTGGTCGTTGGTCGTGCTGATCACGCCCAGATGCGAGGAGACCATGTCGAGCGCGCCGCGCAAATCCATGCGCAGCCCTTGATAGACGGCGCGCTTCATCATGCGCAGGGTGAGCGCCGGCTGCGCCGCGAGCTTTTTCGCGAACGCCATCGTGTGGTCCAAAAGCTGGTCGTCCGGCAGCACCTTGTTGACGAGGCCGATCCGCTCGGCCTCGGCGGCGTCGAAGAAGTCGCCGGTCCAAAGCAGCTCCAACGCTTTCGGCACGCCCACGAGCCGCGGCAGGTACCAGGTCCCGCCATCGCCCGCGATGAGCCCCACGCGGATATAGGATTCCGCCATGCGCGCGCTCGCCGCCGCAAAGCGGATGTCGCCCATCAGCGCCATGTCGAGCCCGGCGCCCGTCGCGATGCCGTTGATGGCGACGATATACGGCTTGTCGAAATCCTCGAGAAGCCGCGGAATGCGGTGGATGCGCTCGAACACGGATTTCTTGCGCTGATACGCGGTCTCGCCGTCGCGATGGCGCTCGCCCATCGCGCGCACGTCGCCGCCGCTGCAAAAGCCGCGTCCCGTCCCGGTCAGCACGACGGCGCGCACGCGATCCTCGCGTTTGCAGGTCTCGATCGCGTCGCCCCACGCATCGAGCATCTCGCCGGTGAAGGCGTTCAAGCGCTCGGGCCGGTTGAGCCGGATCGTCGCGATGGAATCGGTGATCTCGAAGACCAGCTCGTCCGTGCTCATTTGGTCCCTTCCTTCTGCACGATCAGGGCATCGACGATGGCGAGACCCTTGTGGTGGACGATCACCGGGTTGAGGTCGATCTCGGCAATCCTGTCCCGCGCGTCCCAGGCAAGGCGCGACAGCCGTACCAGAAGATCGGCGAAGGCCGCGCGGTCGGCGGGCGCTGCCCCGCGCACGCCGTCGAGAAGCGTGGCGGCCTTGACCTTGGCGATCATCGCACCGGCTTGCGCCGATGACAGCGGCGCCGGCGCGAACGCAACGTCGCGCGTCAGCTCGGCATAGAGCCCGCCGGCGCCGCACATCACCATCGGCCCGAAATCCGCATCGGAAATGATGCCGGCGATCATCTCGATGCCGGGCGCGGCCATCTTTTGCACCAGCACGCCGCGGATTTCCGCGTCCGCGATGCCGCTTGCCGCCGCGACGATGCGCGCATAGGCCGCGCGCAGCGATGCCTCGTCGCCAAGGTTGAGGGAGACGCCCCCGGCCTCGGTCTTGTGCGGGATTTGCGGCGACTGCACTTTGAGCGCCACCGGCCAGCCCAGCGCGGCCGCGGCCGACACGGCGTCGTCGGCCGAACGCGCAAGCCGCGCCGGTGCGGTCCCGATGCCATAGCGATGGAGGAGTTCCGCTGCCTCGTATTCGCACACGATCTTGCCGCGTGCCGCGAGGAAGCGCCGGGTCGCCTCGGCTTCGGGCGAGGGCGCCTCGTCGGCCGCCGCGTTCCCGCGCCGCGCCTCTTGAAAGCGATGATAGAAGAGCCCCGCTTCGAGCGCGCGGGCGCAGCCCTCCATCCGCGTGAAATAATGCAAATCCCATCCCGCCATCATCGCCTTCGATTTCTCGGACGCGGTGGCATAGGTGTAGATGAGGATCGGCTTTTCCGAGCCATGGATGATGCGCGCCAGATCCTCGCCCTCGCGCGCGATGCGCACCTCTTGCGCCAGGGTGATGCAGAGGACCATGGCGTCGTGGCCGGGCGACGGCTCCACGATCTCGAGCGCCGGGACATAGCCGCGCAATCCCTGCGCCGTGATGTCGACCGGGTTCCAGGGCGAGCCATAAGGCGGGATGAATTTCATCAATCGCGCGCGCCGGTCGGCGTCGATCTCGGGCAGCTCGAGCCCATGTGCTTCGGCCGTGTCGGTGAGCCACGCGGCGGTGCCGCCGGTCGCCGAGATCACGGCCAGCCGATTGCCGCGCGGCACACGATGGCGCGTGAAAAGCCGTTCGCCTCGAACACGGCGTCATAGGCCTGATCGGAGCCGCCGAGGCTGCCGGTGTGGGAGGCGACGGCGCGCTTTGCCGCCTTGTATCGGCCGACCTTGGCGACGATCAGCGGCTTTTCGAGCGATGCCGCCTTGCGGGCGAGCGCCAGGAATTTCTGCGGCGTCTTGATCGCCTCGATGAACAGCATCACGGCCTTGGTCTGCTCGTCATCGAGCAACAGGTCGGCGTAATCGGCAAGCTCCAGATCGCCCTGATTGCCGATGCTGACGATCGCGCTGAAATCGAGCCCGTCCATGCGTCCGCGATTGAAGAGCGAAAATCCCAATCCGCCGCTTTGCGAGACGACGCCGATGCGCCGGCGCGGGCCCATCGGGCCGGGATCGACATTGACCGCCGGGCTGAAGGTCGCGGCGATCGCTTCGGGCACGTTGTAGAAGCCTTGCGTGTTGGGGCCGGCGATGCGGATGCCGGCACCGCGCGCCTGCGCCACCACGCGATCCTGCAGCGCCGCCCCTTCCGCGCCGCCGTCGGCGAAGCCCGAGCTCGCGATGACGACGCGCTTGATCCCGCGCGCCGCGCAGTCGTCGATCGCGCCCGGCACGGAAGCCGCCGGGATCGCAATGAGCGCCAGGTCGATCGTGTCCGGCACCGCGGCGAGATCGGGATGGGCCTTGATCCCGTAAACGTCGGCGCGGCCGAGATTGATCGGATAGAGCCGGCCACGGAATTTATGCCGCAGCAGATTGTTCATGATCCGGCCGCCGATCTTCTCGACGCCCTCGGATGCGCCGATAACGGCGATCGATCGCGGCGACAGGAAGCCTGCAAGCTCGGACGTCACGGCGCCACCGTCTTCGTCCGCTCGCGCGCGGTGAGGAAGGGCCACAGCCCGTCGCCGCCGAGCCGCGCCGCGGTGCGGCCGATGCGCCCCCACCAATAGGCCTCGTCGCCATATTCGTCGCGCCAGGCCCAAAGCCGTCGCGTGAAACGGTGCAGGCGATGCTCGCGCGTGAAGCCCATGGCGCCATGGACCTGATGCGCGATCGCCGCGGCCTGTCCCGCCGCCTCGCCGATGCGGGCCTTGGCGCAGGCGATCTCGAAAGTGCCGTCGCCTTGCTCGGCGGCGGCCACCGCGGCATCGGCGGCCGCGCCGGCGCACGCCACGTGCGCCGCCAGCACCGCCACCTGCTGCTGGATGGCCTGAAACTTGCCGATCGGGCGACCGAACTGCACCCGGTCGTTGGCATAGCGAAGGGTGAGTTCGAGCACGGTGTCGAGCGCGCCCGCCATCATCACGGCGTGGGAAAACGCGCCCCACACCATCAGCGCGCCGTCGTTGGTCTCCGCCGGCGCGGGCGCGATTTCCGCGACGACGGCGTCGAAGCGAAGATCATCGCGCGGCTCGCCGGCAAGATTCTCGTGCCTCGTGGCGATGTGCGGGGCCGGTACGCTCGCGACAAGCATTTTTCCATCATGCTCCACGAGCGCCGCGAGCCCTGCCGCGAGGCGCGCCAACGGAACGCGCCGCGCGCTGCCCGACAGGTGCCAGACATCGCCCGCGCGCTCGAGCGACAGGCGCTCGCCCGCCACGACCGGCGCAACGGTCAGCGGCCCCGGCGGCACCGGAAGCCCGCTCGACGAGAGAAGCGATGCCGCCATCAAGGTCTCGGCCAGCGGCACCGCGATCGCATGGCGCCCGCCTTCGCGCAGGATCGCCAGCACGTCGCCGAGATCGGCGCCGGAGCCGCCATGGGCCTCGGCGATCGACGCGGTGGTGAGGCCGGCTTCTTGGAGCCGCGTCCACAAGGCCTGATCGAACGGGTCCGCCGCGTCGCCCGCCATAAGGCGGCTCGCCTGATCGACGAGGATCGACCGCATCTCGCTCATCGCAGGCCCAGCCCGCGCGCGACGATGCCGCGCAGCACCTCGCGCGTGCCGCCGCGGATCGAAAAGGCCGGCGCCCACAGCACCGCGTGGTCGAGCGCCTCGGCGAGCTTTTCCGAGCGCGCGGCAAGCGGCACCAGGAGCCGCGCCACGGCCGGAATATCCTGCTCGAAATTGGTGCCGAGATCCTTCACCAGCGCCGCCTCGGTATTGGGCGCGGCACCTTCCTGAAGCATCGAGGCGACCGAGAGCGACATGTGCTCCAAGGTGAAAAGATGCGCGACGAGCCGCCCGACCGCTTCCGCCTCGCGCGCGCCGGGCTCGGGGCCCAGCGCGTCGACCAGCGCCTTCAGCAGCGAATAGGTGCTGAGCCAGCGCTCGGGGCCGCTCCGCTCGAAGGCAAGCTCGCTCGTCACCTGGCGCCAGCCATTGCCGATCTCGCCCACCACCCTGTCATCGGGTACGTAGAGGCCGTCGAACACGACCTCGTTGAAATCGTGCTCGTCGGCGAGGTTCAGGATCGGCCGCACCTTGATGCCGGGCGATGAAAGATCGACCAGGAACTGGCTCACGCCGCCGTGCCGGTCCTCGCCGCGCGGACCGGTGCGCGCGAACAGGATCATCATGTGGCAGTGATGCGCGTTGCTGGTCCAGATCTTGGTGCCCTCGATCTCCCAGCCGCCCGCCACTTTGCGCGCCGCGGTGCGGATCGAGGCGAGGTCGGAGCCCGAATCAGGCTCGCTCATGCCGATGCAGAAATAGCATTCGCCGCGCGCGATCCGCGGCAGATAGGTCTCTTTCTGCGCCTCGGTGCCAAAGCGCAGGATGGTCGGGCCCGATTGCCGGTCGGCGACCCAATGCGCGCGTGTCGGCGCCCCCGCCGACAGGAACTCTTCGGTCACGACATAGCGTTCAAGCGGCGAGCGGTCGCGCCCGCCATAGCGCGCGGGCCAGGTCATGCCGATCCAGCCGCGCGCGCCGACGGCGCGGCTGAAATCCGGCGCAAAGCGCGACCAGCCTTCGAGGTCCGGGACGAAGGTGCCGGCCGCGCGCTCCGCCTCGAGAAAGCGCCGCACCTCGAGCCGCAGCGCCTCGGCCTCGGGCGGCAAATCGACCGGCGGAAATCGCAGCGCGGTCATGAGCTCCCCTTTTCCGGCATTCTACCATGCCCAGCGATTCATTCGATGACCGCGTCGGCGCGCGCCAAAAGCAGGGGAGGCACCGCAAGCTTGAGCGCCTTGGCGGCCTTCACGTTGACGACGAGCTCGATCTTCGTCGCCTCTTGGACCGGCAGATCGGCGGGCCGCTCGCCGTTCAGGATGCGAGCCGTGTAAAGGCTGACGAGACCGAAGGCTTCCGCGAGACTGCCGCCATAGCTCATCACGCCTCCCGCCGCGGCAAAATCGCGATACTGGTAAATCGCCGGCAGCCCGTGCTTCAGCGCCATCGCGGCCAGTTGTTGCCGTCGTCCCGTGAAAAACGAATCGATCGCGATCACGAGGCCGCCCGCCTGGGCGCGAGCCAGCTCGGCGAAAGCGGGCTCGAAGTCGCCTTCCGTGCCGGCGCGCACGATTTTGAGCGCCAGTCCCAATGCCTCGGCCGCCTCGCGCGCGACTTTGCTCGTCGAGTCCGCGATCGCCGGGTTGCTTGGATTGACGAGCAGGCCCATGAGCGCGGCGCCCGGCACGAGCTGATGCAGAAGCTCGAGCCGCTTTGGCGCGAGGTCGCGGCCCAGAGAGGCGACGCCCGTCACATTGCCGCCCGGTCGGCTCAGGCTCGTGACGAGACCCAAGGCGATCGGATCGCCCGCCGTGAAGACGATGACCGGAATCGTCTGGGTCGCCGCCTTCGCGGCCAGCGCCGCCGGCGTGGATTGGGGCGCGACGATCACGCTGACCCGCAGGCGGACCAGATCGGCCGCCAGCGCGGGCAAGCGGTCGTTCCGCCCATTGGCCCATCGATACTCGATCGCGACATTCCGGTTCTCGACGAAGCCGGCGTCGCTCAAGCCCTTGCGGAAGAGACGCAGCTGCTCGCCGAAAAGGGCAGGGGATTCGCTGCCCAGGAAGCCGATCGTGGGCATGGCTTTCGTCTGCGCGCCAGCCGCGCGAAGGCGCAGAAGCGGAACAGCCGACGCGCCGGCGGCAAGCGCGATGAAATCGCGACGGTTCATGTCGGCGAACGGATTAGCGTCAGCGCGCGTCAAGCTCGGGATAATGGCGGAAGATGCCGTCTTCGTTGAAGGGAATGCGCCGGTCCGACGCGAGATAGGCCTTGATCCGCGGACGCGCGGCGATCCGCTCGGCATGCGCCATCACCTTGGGATGCCGGCGTGCGAGCTTCTTCATGGCGTTGGGAAAGGCATATGTCATCCCTTCGACGATCTGGAACAGCGACAGATCGGGATACGTCACGCGTCCGCCGATCAGAAAGCGCGCATTCTTGCGATCGAGTAGCCGTTCGAAATATCCGAGATATTTGGGCGCGCGCGTATCGAGGAACTGTTCGGTCGCCTTCTTCGCCTCTTTCTTCTGCTCGTCGTAATAAAGGCCGCTCGCCACCGGGTGGTGCGTGTCGTGCGCCTCTTTCACGAGATCGGCGATGGTGAGCTGCAATTGGTGCGCCCAAAGGCGTCCCGCCTCGGCCTTGGGCACCAGATCATGGCGCGGGCCGAGATACAGCAGGATGTTGGCGGTCTGTGCGATGACGAGCTTGCCGGATTTGAGGATCGGCGGCGCATAAGGCGGCGTCGCGAGACCGCGATCCTGCATGAGCTTCATCATCTTGGGCATGCCGCCGCTCTCGCGCGCCACATCGACATAGGCGGCGCCCGCTTCTTCGAGCGCCAGGCGAATGAACTCGCCGCGGCCTTGGATCGATGGCCAGTAATAAAGCTCGTACGGCATAGGCTCCCCTCGAAATCGGTTCTGCGCTCGGCTGACCGGGTTCTACAACCTTCCCGATCCCGCGCGAAGCGATGTCTCGGGTCGCGTGCTCATAAAACCGGCGCGCGGAATCCGGTCGTGCGCCGTGCGACCGGAGACCGACGGCAGGGACTGATCCCGCCCGGACTCGAAAGGGTCCTCCTGGCCATGCGTCGCGACCTATGCGAAACTCAAGGGAGTACGCGCCACATGCATTGCGTTCGGCGTGCGAACCCCACGCGCCTGATTTGCCGTAACGATGAGACGCCGCGTCAAATGACGACCGAGCCGCTGCCCCACGACGCAACGGATACCGTTCCGCCGTCCGGCCGCGCCAGAGCCGCGGGAAGATCCGGTCGATATCGGCGCGCGACGATCGTTGGCGCCATTCTTGTTGCCGGGGCGATCGTCTATCTGGGGCTCGGCTCGCTCATGGCCTACACCGAGGACTCATATGTCCAATCCGATCTCGTCGCGATCGCGCCGGAGGTCGCCGGTTTCATTCAGTCCGTCTCCATCCACGACAATCAGCGGGTCAGCGTCGGTGACTTGATCGCCACCATCGATCCTCAGCCCTACCAGCTCGACGTCGACCTGAAGCAACAGCAAGTCGCGAGCCTGGCGGCGATGGTGGCCGTGAAGTCGCAGTCGCTGGAGGCCGATGCCGCCAATGTCGACGCGGCGAGAGCCACGCTCAGCCTTGCC
>Ga0335073_10008762_pt1 | contig 14192 bp, 3 predicted proteins | sample Lox_Sample_22_FD_207093 | JGI IMG/M metagenome (GOLD analysis project Ga0335073, IMG submission 207093) | Soil microbial communities from Loxahatchee National Wildlife Refuge, Florida, United States - Lox_Sample_2.2 | ecosystem: Environmental > Terrestrial > Soil > Wetlands | place: USA: Florida... | reverse complement strand
GGAGCAGGAAGTTTTCTACGGCGACATTCCGCTGATGACCGAGAACGGCACGTTCATCATCAACGGCACTGAGCGCGTCATCGTCAGCCAGTTGCACCGTTCGCCCGGTGTATTCTTCGAAAGCGCCAACAACCGCACCTACTTCCTCGGCAAAATCATTCCGTACCGCGGATCGTGGGTCGAATTCGAATACGACACCAAAAACATTTTGTACGTGCGCATCGACCGCAAACGCAAATTCCTCGGCTCGATTTTCCTGCGCGCGCTGGGCATGAAGTCCAACGAAGAAATCCTGCGCACCTTCTACCAGGTCGAGCGCATCTCGCTCCGCGACAAGGATCTCTTTTGGAACGTTTCGCCGGGCATCGTGGACCGCAAGCTGGCCCATGAAATCCGCAACCCGCGCTCCGAGGAAGTGATTGTCGGCGCGCACAAACGCATCACCGAAAATCTCTTCAAGGAACTGATCAAGGCCAAAATTTCGCAGGTTCGCGCTGCTCTGGCCGATCTCGAAGGCGCCTACAGCGTTGCCGACGTCGTCAATCGCCAAACCGGTGAGGTCCTGCTCGAGGCCAACAAACCCTTGACGCCCGAACTCTGGCAGGCTTTCGCCGAGGGCGGCATCACCGAGGTTGACGTCTTCTTCCCCGAGCGCGACGACATCGGCTTGGTGCTCTCGCGCACGCTCGACAAGGACGCCATTCGCTCTTCGAAAGAAGCGCTCATCGAAATCTATCGTAAGCTGCGTCCGGGCGATCCTCCGACCCTCGAGACGGCCACCAATCTTTTCCGCGGCATGTTCTTCGATCCGCGCAAGTACGATTTCAGCCGCGTCGGTCGCTTGAAATTCAACATCAAGATGGGACTTGACACGCCGCTTGACAACCGCACGCTCGATACGCCGGACTTCGTTTCGGCGATCAAGTATCTCTTCAAGCTGCGCAAGAACATCGGCGTCGTCGACGACATCGACCATCTCGGCAATCGCCGCGTTCGCGCGGTTGGCGAACTGCTCGAAAACCAGTTCCGCATCGGCCTCGTCCGCATGGAACGCGCCATCAAGGAAAAGATGAGCGTGTACCAGGAAATGTCCACGGCGATGCCGCACGACCTCGTCAACGCCAAGCCGGTCATGGCCGCGATCCGCGAATTCTTCGGCTCTTCGCAATTGAGCCAGTTCATGGATCAGACCAACCCGCTCAGCGAAATCACGCACAAGCGCCGTCTTTCGGCTCTTGGGCCCGGCGGTCTTTCTCGTGAACGCGCTGGATTCGAAGTGCGCGACGTTCACCCCACGCACTACGGCCGCATCTGCCCGATTGAAACACCGGAAGGGCCAAACATTGGCTTGATCAGCTCCCTCTCGTGCTTTGCGCGCATCAACGACTACGGCTTCATCGAATCGCCGTATCGCCGCGTAAAGGGCGGGCGCATCATCGACTACGTCCAAATCGTCAACGCCGGCGACAGCGAATTCAAAGCCGGCGAAATCGTCGAGAAAGACAAAGTCGAGGAGCTCAATGAAGAGCTCAAGCGTCGCAAAGTCGTCTACGAGCCGTACTGCTTCTATCTCTCCGCTTGGGAAGAAGATAAATACGTCGTGGCGCAAGCCAACGTTTCTCTCGACGACCGCTTGAAGATTACCACCGAACTCGTCAACTGCCGCCAGGCCGGCAACTTCGTGCTCAAGAGCCGCGACGAAGTCGATTACGTCGACGTTTCCCCCAAGCAGCTCGTGTCTGTCGCCGCCAGCTTGATTCCGTTCCTCGAAAACGACGACGCCAACCGCGCGCTCATGGGTTCCAACATGCAGCGCCAAGCCGTTCCGTTGATTCGCGGAGAAGCGCCGCTCGTCGGCACGGGGATGGAACGCGTCACCGCGCGCGATTCCGGTGCCGTCGTGCTTTGCAAGCGCGAAGGCATCGTCGACCAAGTGGATTCGGAGCGCATCATCGTGCGTGTCGAATCCGATCACTCCGGCGTGCTTAGCCGCGAAGTGGGCGCGGACATCTATCAGCTCATCAAGTTCAAGCGCTCCAACCAGAACACCTGCATCAGCCAAAAGCCGTTCGTTCGCGTCGGTGACCGCGTGAAAAAAGGCCAGGTGCTTGCCGACGGTCCTTGCACCGAGCGCGGCGAACTCGCTCTTGGCCGCAACGTGCTTGTGGCGTTCCTGCCCTGGCGCGGCTACAACTTTGAGGACGCCATCCTCGTCAGCGAAAAGCTGGTGAAGGACGATTACTACACCTCGATTCACATCGAGGAGTACGAAATCGAGGCGCGCGACACCAAGCTCGGTCCCGAGGAAGTGACTCGCGACATTCCCAACATCAGCGAATCCTTTCTCCGCAACCTCGATGAAAGCGGCGTCATCCGCATCGGCGCCGTGATCAAGCCGGGCGACATTCTGGTCGGCAAAGTCACGCCCAAGGGCGAGACTACACTTACGCCGGAAGAGAAGCTCCTGCGCGCCATCTTCGGCGAAAAGGCAGGCGACGTTCGCGACGCTTCCCTCTACTGCCCGCCGGGCATCGAGGGCACTATCGTCGACGTCAAAATCTTCACCCGCAAGGGCGGAGAAAAAGACGAGCGCCACAAGGCCATCGAGGCCACGCAAGTCTTCAAACTCGAGAAAAACCTCGCCGATGAAATCCGCATCCTCACGGATGAGCGCCTCAAGCGCCTCTCGGATCTTCTCGGCGGAAAGATTCTCCAAGCCGACTTGCACGACGAAAAGACCAACAAGCGCCTCTTGACCAAGGGCGTTGAGCTGACGCGCGACTTGATCGAAAAGATCTCCACCCGCAACCTCAAGCGCCTCAAGCTCAACGAAAAGGATCCTCTCCTCATCGAGAAAATCGAGGAAATCGAGGAGATGACTTCGCGCCAGATCGACGTCCTCCGCAAGATCACCGAGGAGCGTAAGGAAAAGCTCAAGAAGGGTGACGAGCTTCCTCCCGGCGTCATCAAGCTGGTCAAGGTCTATATCGCCATGAAGCGCAAGCTCTCCATCGGCGACAAAATGGCCGGACGCCATGGAAACAAGGGCGTCATCGCCCGCATCGTGCCGCAGGAAGATATGCCGTACCTTCCAGATGGCACGCCGGTCGAAATCGTTCTCAATCCTCTCGGCGTTCCCTCCCGTATGAACGTCGGTCAGGTTCTCGAGACGCACCTCGGCTGGGCTTCCAAGGAGCTCGGCAATAGCCTCAAGCGCTTGCTCAGCAAGGAAGTGAAGGCCGAAGCTTTGCGCCGCTGGTTCCGCGAAGTGTTTTCCGACACGACCATCTGGAAGACGCTGGCGAAGCTCAGCGACGACGAATTGCTCGATTACGCCGAGGGCTTCCGTGACGGCATTCCCTTCGCTACGCCCGTCTTTGACGGCGCGCGCGAACCGGAAATCCGCCACTTGCTCGAAGTCGCTGGCTTGCCGCACGCCGGCAAGATCAATCTCTTCGACGGCATGACCGGCGACCAGTTCGACCAGCCGGTCACGGTCGGCTACATCTACATGCTCAAGCTCTCGCATCTCGTCGACGACAAGATTCACGCGCGCTCCATCGGTCCCTACTCGCTTATCACCCAGCAGCCGCTGGGCGGCAAAGCGCAGTTCGGGGGCCAGCGCTTCGGCGAAATGGAAGTGTGGGCGCTCGAAGCCTACGGCGCCGCGCACATCCTGCAAGAGCTGCTCACGGCGAAGTCCGACGATGTCTATGGCCGCGCGAAAATCTACGAGGCCATCGTCAAAGGCGAACCGGGTATCGAGCCCGGTGTGCCCGAGTCGTTCAACGTCCTCGTCCGCGAGCTGCAGTCGCTCTGTCTCGACGTCGAATTGATGAAACGGCAAAAGCCGCCAACGGAAAAAGCCGCCGATTAGAACGATCGGGCTTGTAGGGGCGCGATTCGTCGTGCCCCTTTCGAGCAAGCTTTCGAAAGTGATTGAGTTTCAGTTTTTGGGTTCTCAGCCGGCCCGGTGCAAAACATCAGGCCGCGGCCCCTGGCGAAAGCCGGGGGAGGGAGGAAACAACCTTGTATCGCAGCAGCCCTTATGATCGCGCCAGTTTGATCGCTGATTTCGATTCCATCCGCATCAGTTTGGCGAGTCCGGAAAAAATCCGTTCGTGGTCCCACGGTGAAGTCACCAAGCCGGAGACCATCAATTACCGCACCTTTAAACCCGAACGCGACGGCCTTTTTTGCGCCAAGATTTTTGGCCCCGTCACCGATTGGGAATGCCTGTGCGGCAAATACAAGCGCATGAAGCATCGCGGCGTTATCTGCGATAAGTGCGGCGTGGAAGTCACTCTCAGCAAAGTCCGCCGCGAGCGCCTCGGCCACATCGAGCTGGCTTCTCCCTGTTCGCACGTGTGGTTCTTCAAGGGCTTGCCCAGCCGCATCGGCTATTTGCTGGACATTTCCATGCGCGATCTCGAGCGCATTCTCTATTTCGAAGCCTTCGTGGTCGTCGATGCTGGCGAAGTCGCCGTCCTTCGCGAACGCGAAGTCCTGCTCGAGGAAAAATACCGCGAGCTTCAGAAGGAATATCCCGGCCAATTCACCGCCAAGATGGGCGCCGAAGCCATCAAGGAGCTTCTCCGCCGCGTCGAGGTGGACAAACTCGCCGACGAACTGCGCGACAAAATGAAGGCCGATCCTTCTCTTCAGAAGCGCATCAAGTACGCCAAGCGCCTGAAGGTGCTCGAAGCCTTCCGCAAGAGCGGCAACAAGCCGGAGTGGATGATTCTAGACGTGGTTCCCGTCCTTCCGCCCGAGTTGCGCCCGCTCGTGCCTCTCGATGGCGGCCGCTTCGCGACTTCCGATCTCAACGATCTCTATCGCCGGGTTATCAACCGCAACAACCGCCTCAAAAAGCTCATGGAGCTTCGTGCGCCGGACGTCATCGTCCGCAACGAAAAGCGCATGCTTCAGGAAGCCGTTGACGCGCTCTTCGACAATGGCCGCCGTGGCCGCGTTCTGCGCGGCACCAACAACCGCCCGCTCAAATCCTTGTCCGACACCCTCAAGGGCAAACAGGGCCGCTTCCGCCAGAATCTCCTCGGCAAGCGGGTGGACTATTCCGGCCGCTCCGTCATCGTTGTCGGCCCGGAACTAAAGCTCAACCAGTGCGGTCTGCCCAAGAAAATGGCTCTCGAGCTTTTCAAGCCCTTCATCTATCACAAGCTCGAAGCCCAGGGCCACTGCACCACGATCAAGCAAGCCAAGGAAATGGTTGAACAGCAGGAGTCGGTCGTTTGGGACATTCTCGAGGACGTCATCCGCGAGCATCCCGTCCTGCTCAACCGCGCGCCTACGCTGCACCGCCTCGGCATTCAGGCATTCGAGCCGGTTCTCGTCGAAGGAAAGGCCATCCGCATTCACCCGCTGGTTTGCACCGCTTTCAACGCGGACTTTGACGGCGACCAAATGGCCGTGCACATTCCGCTTTCGCCGGAATCCCAGGTCGAAGCGTCCGTGCTCATGCTTAGCTCGCGCAACATCCTGTCTCCCGCGCACGGTTTGCCTCTTGCTGTTCCGTCGCAGGACATGGTCCTCGGTATCTATTACCTGACCAAGTCCAAGCCCGGCGCCAAGGGGGAAGGCCGCGTCTTCGGCAACGCCGAAGAAGTGGTCCTCGCGCTTGAGGCCGGTGAAGTCGAGCTGCTCACTCCCATCCGTTTGCGTTACAGCGGCGAAGTGATCGACCTCACCACCGCCTACGACGATCAGGACGTGCCGCACACCGAGCCCGTCAAAATGGAGCGCCAGTTCATCCAGACCACCGTCGGCCGCGTCATTTTCAATTCGCACTTGCCGGCGAAATTCCCGTTTGTCAACGGTCTTCTTAAAAAGAAGGGCGTTCAGCAACTCGTCTATTACGCTTACTTGCGCTATGGCCTCGCGGACACGGTTGTCCTGCTCGATCATTTGAAGGAGCTGGGCTTCACCTATGCCACCCGATCCGGCATCTCCATCGGCATCGATGACATGCTTATCCCCAGCGACAAGTACAAGCTCGTCGAAAACGCCGAAAAGGAAGTCGTCAAGGTGCAGCAGCAATACCTCGATGGCGCCATCACCAACGGCGAGCGCTACAACAAGGTCATCGCCATCTGGGGCGACGTCACCGAAAAAGTCGCTGACGAAATGTTCAAGGCTCTCGAAAACCAGGACAAAGAGGGCAGCATCAACCCCGTCTACGTTATGGCGGACTCCGGGGCCCGCGGCTCAAAACAGCAGATTCGCCAGCTTTCCGGAATGCGCGGTTTGATGGCTAAGCCCTCCGGCGAAGTCATCGAAACGCCCATTACGTCCAACTTCCGCGAAGGCCTCACCGTGCTGCAGTATTTCATCTCGACCCACGGCGCGCGCAAGGGCTTGGCGGATACGGCGCTCAAGACCGCCGATTCCGGCTACCTCACCCGCCGCCTCGTTGACGTCGCGCAGGACGTCATCATCAACGAGCGCGACTGCGGTACCAACGACGGCATCTACGTCGAACCCATCATCGAAGCCGGCGTCGAAGTCGAGCCGCTGCGCGACCGCATCGTCGGCCGCGTGTCCCTCGACAAGATCAAAGACTTCGAGGGCACCGTCATCGTCGACATCAACCAGGAAATTACCGAGGACCTCGCCAACCAGGTGCAGGCCGCGGGCATCGAGCGCGTCCGCATCCGCTCCGTGCTCACCTGCGAATCCCGCCGCGGAGTTTGCGCTCTCTGCTACGGCCGCAACCTCGCTTCTGGGCGCATGGTTGAGCTTGGCGAAGCCGTCGGCGTCATCGCCGCGCAATCCATCGGCGAGCCTGGCACGCAGTTGACCATGCGTACGTTCCACATCGGTGGGACCGCCACCCGCGTTTCCGAGCGGTCCACTCTCGAAGCGCGCAACAACGGCGTCGTCAAATTCGTCGACCTCAAATTCGTCGAGGGCCGCGGCGGCACTTCCATCGCCATGAACCGTTCGGGCCTCATCTCGATCGTCGACGAAAAAGACCGCGAAAAGGAGCGCTACCACGTTGTTTACGGCGCTCGTCTCCGCGTCCAGGACGGCGAACACGTCACTCACGGCCAAATTCTTGCCGAATGGGATCCGTTCACCTTCTCGATCCTTACCGAAACTGCCGGCTCCGTGAAGTTTGACGATCTGCGGCCCGGCCTGACCATCGAAGAGCAGGTGGACGAAGTGACCGGCCTCTCGCAAGACGTCGTCACTCTGCCTCCCGGCGATGAAAAGCATCAGCCTGCGATTCTTGTCCGCGATTCTTCCGGCAAGGTTCGCAAAAAGTACCTCATGCCTTCGCGCGCTCACTTGATGGTTAAGGATGGCGACGAGGTGCAAGCCGGAGACGTGCTCGCGAAAATTCCGCGTGAAACCACCAAGACGAAAGACATCACCGGTGGTCTCCCGCGCGTCGTCGAGCTCTTCGAGACTCGCAAGCCCAAGGATCCCGCCGTCATCAGCGAAGTCGACGGGATCGTCCGTTACGGCGATATCGCCAAGGGCATGCGCAAGGTCTACGTCGAAAGCGAGGACGGTAAAACCACAAAGGAGTACTCCATCCCGCGCGGCGTGCACATCAACGTTCAGGAAGGCGATCACGTCAAGGCTGGCGAAGCCCTCATCGATGGCCCGCTCAACTTGCACGACCTGCTCGCCGTCCTCGGTGAAAAGTTCACCCAGGCCTATTTGGTCAACGCCATTCAGGAGGTTTACCGCCTCCAGGGCGTCAACATCAACGACAAGCACATCGAGACTATCTCGCGCCAGATGATGCGCTGGGTCAAGGTCGAAGACGTCGGCGACACCACGTTCCTCCTTGAGGAACAAGTGGATAAGTTCCGCTTCCGCGAGGAAAACGACCGCGTCATCGCCGATGGCGGCCGTCCCGCAACCGGGCGTCCGCTGCTCCTCGGCATCACCAAAGCCTCGCTCTCGACCGACTCCTTCATCTCGGCCGCGAGCTTCCAGGAGACCACGCGAGTCCTCACCGAAGCGGCTGTTGCCGGCAAGGTGGACTACCTCCGCGGCCTCAAGGAAAACGTCATCATGGGTCGTCTGATCCCCGCTGGCACGGGCCTCGAGCACTACCGCAGCATTCAGTTGCTGACGGAAATGCCCGCTCCCGCTCCCATCGAGGAAATTCCGGAAGCCGCCGAACTCACTGCGGAAGAAGCCGCCGCACTCGACTTCCTCCAGAAAGACGCCGAAGCCGACGCTGCGACGGAAGGCTAGTCCCTTCCATCGGCGGGGTTTCCCGCCTCGCGCTTCTTTGACCAAAAAAAGGCGTCCCGGTTCGCGCCGGGACGCTTTCTTTTTAAGCACTTTGTACAGGTACCGTTCAAGCACGCCGTTTCGCACCTGTCGTTGCCCGCGCCTGCTGCGGTTCCTACAATAATCTGTGCATTTCTAGAGCGGCTTTCTGGCCTCGTTCGCCAGGCGCCGCGCACGTCCTAATGCCTAAACACGACGAATTCTCTCCAGCTCCGGCGAAAGATTCTCCCCCAAGCGGCTCCAACCGTTCTGCGATCTCTTCTCGCTTCGAGCAATTCGAGAAGCGCCAGAGTGAGCTCTGGCGTCTCACTTTTATTCTCCTTCTAATCCTTTCGATCGTCTTTGCCTTCACCTCTTGGAGCACGATCCGCTCCCTGGCCCACCGCTTTGAAGCTCTGCCCATCGGCCTCGTCGTCCTCGTCGCCCTCTTTGGTCTCTACGCCTGGAAGCGCACTCAGGAAATCTCCGAGCTCCGCGGCCTCGTTCGCGGTCTAGAGCACCACGACGCCGTCCCTCCCAGCGACCGCCAGATGGACCAACTCTTTGAAGTTATCTCGCGCTCCCAGCAGGGCTATCGCGATCTCATCGATTCCTTCGACGATATTCTCCTCGCTGTTTCGCTCGAAGGCGAAATTCGCGCCGTCAATCGCAGCTTTGCCGATCTCGTCGGCGCCACATACCAGCAAATCATTGGACGCCCCGTCACCGATTTCCTCGAGGAAGGCAGCGGCGAAGGCGGCGAACTGATACGCCGCGCCATGCCGCGTTTTCTCGAGCGCCGCCACTGGTCCGGCATCATCCAGGTCCGCCTCAAGAAGCAAAATTCCATTTGCTATTTTGACTGCGTCGCGCACGCCATGACCCGCGACAACAAAGTCCACGGCCTCACCGTTCTCGGCCGCGACATTACCGCGCTTCGCAAAAATGAGGCCCGCTTCACGGAGCTCTTCGAGAGTCTCCAGGAAGGCATCTACATCGCCACGCCCGATGGCAGCATCATCGACGCCAATCCCGCTCTCGTTCGAATGCTCGGCTATGACTCCAAGGAAGAGTTGCTCACGAAACGGTTTCCGGACATTTTCGCCGACCCCGCCGAAAGAAAATCGCTGGAGGAGCAGGTCGAGCGTCAGAATGCGCCCCAGGGTCATGAAATCACTCTGCTGCGCAAGGATGGCTCGCGCATCATCTGTCTGAACATCGCGACTGCCGCGCGTGACACCGCGGGTCGTGTCCTTCGCTATCAGGGCTCCGTCATGGATATTACCGCCCGCCGCCAAATGGAGCGTCAACTCCACAAGGAGCAGGAATTCGCCCGCCGCCTCGTTGATAGTTTCCCGGATCTCATTCTCGTCGTGGATTCCGCTTCGCATTACACGTTTGTCAGCCCACGATGCAAGGAAGTTCTCGGTTATGAGCTCGCCGAAACCTCCAGCATGGAATTCGGCGGCCGTACCCATGCCGAAGACCGTCCCATCCTGCTCGCGCTATTCGCGGATGTCCTTGCCGGACGACAGAATTTTGCCTCTCTCGAGGTTCGCGTGCGCCATAAGCTGGGCGATTGGCGCCGCATCCGTTTCAATTTCAGCCCTCTCGCCGATGAGACGGGAAAAATCGAAGGAGTCGTCCTATCCGGCCGCGATGTGACCGAGCTCAAGCGCCTCGAAGAGCAGCTCATTCAAGCGGAAAAGCTTGCCGCCATGGGTCAGATGCTTGCCGGTGTCGCCCACGAGCTCAACAATCCCCTGACCGCCATTCTCGGAGTCACTGAATTGTTGCGCGAAGGCCAGACGGACCAGGAATCCACCAAGCGCCAGCTCGAGCTGACGCATCGCCAGGCCCGCCGCGCCGCCCGCATCGTCCAAAATCTTCTCGAATTCTCCCGGCCGGCCTCGCCGCAGAAGAAACCCGTCGATCTCAATAGCATTATCGAGCGCACCCTTCAGTTGCACGAACACTCGCTCCGGCGCAACAATGTCGAAGTCGATTTCCGCCCTCAGCCGGACTTGCCCGGAGTCGTCGGCGACGCCAATCAGCTTATTCAAGTCTTTCTCAATCTCGTCACCAACGCCGAGCAAGCCATCCGCGAAGTTCGCGAATCGGGCCGCATTCAAATCCGCTTCGCTCGTCTCGGCTCTCGCGTCTCGATCACTTTCCAGGATGATGGCGTTGGCATTCGCCCTGAAGCTGTCCCGCGCCTCTTCGATCCCTTCTTCACTACCAAGCGTCCCGGCGGCGGCACCGGTTTGGGCCTCAGCATCTGTCTCTCCATTATTCGCGAGCATGGCGGCACGATTGAAGCGGAAGCTCTCCCTGCGGGCGGCTCCGCTTTCACCGTTTATCTCCCACTTGCTATCGGCCAGGACTCTCAAGCGTCATCTTCCGCCAGTCCTTCCGCCATAGGAACTGGTTCGTCTCCTGTGCCCAACCTCAATTTGCTCAAGGGCCGTTCCGTCCTTGTGCTGGACGATGAGGAAAGCCTGCGCAGCCTCCTGCTAGAAGGTCTTACGGCCCGGGAACTGCACGTAGATTGTGCGGCGACCTTGGACGAAGCACTCGCCTTCTTCGCACAGCATTCCTACGACGCCCTTCTTTGCGATTTGAATCTCTCTAAAGATGGCGGCCATGTGAGCGGCCACGCGGCAGCAGAACGTCTCCTCGCTTCCGCCGGAGAACACAAGCCAGCGTTGATTTACATGACCGGAGATCTGATTGAGACTTCGGAAACCGAGGAATCCTCCAGCGCCCCGCGCCATCTGCAGAAACCTTTCCGCGTCTCCGACGTTCTAGCCACCCTCCTGGATGTCTTCGCCTCGATCCCGCCGGCGAATGGGCCCGAATGAAACGTTTGTTCGATCATTTTTTCCTGCGAAAGGCCAGCCGCCTATTCTTGCGCAACGCTCGTGTTCCAGGCGCGGATTGTATTGCTTTGCCAGCTTCACATCGTCAGAACGACGCGAAACTGCGCTTGGCCGCTCATCATCCGCGCGTAAGCCTCGGCCGCTTTTTCCAGTGGGTACGTTTCTATCATGGGACGCACGCCGCTCAGTTCTGCGAAGCGCAACGTGTCCTCTGAATCGGTCGGAGTTCCCGAGTACCAGCCTTGGATGCTCTTGCTTCCTATAATGAGCTGCACCGGTGTGACCTCAATGGGATCAAACGTCGCGCCGACGACCATGAGCTTGCCGTTTGGCCCCAGTCCGTCGATGAGTTCGGACATCGCTTTCGAGCTCGGCGCTGTCGCCAGAATGACCTGTGCGCCTCCCAGTCTTTTCAGCTCCTCCGTTGCGTTCGTCACGCCATTATCGATGTAAACGTTCGCTCCGAGTTTCTTGGCAAGCCCCGCGCTTTCAGCTCCGCGCCCGATCGCCACGACCTTATAGCCGAACTTGTTCGCGAATTGAATTCCAAGGTGGCCCAGGCCGCCGACTCCCAAAACAGCGACCACGTCGCCGGGCATGGCGCCGCTGTGCCGCAACGCGTTGTATGTTGTTATTCCCGCGCAGAGCAGCGGCGCTGCTTCCACATCGCTCAGGGTGTCTGGTATCGCCACCAGTGCCTCGACTGGAGCCACCATATATTGCTGGTACCCGCCGTCATAGCTTATTCCCGCAACCTTCGCGTTCTCGCAGTTCGCAAAATCTCCCCGCCTGCAAGAGCGGCATGTGCCATCCTGCCCGCCGTGCCAGCCAACTCCAACTCGCTGCCCCTTCTTCCACGCGGTCACGCCTGCCCCTACCTCATCGATCGCGCCCGCAACTTCGTGTCCGGGTACGCGCGGATACTGAATTCCCGGCCAGGCGCCCTCTTTCGTCAGGACGTCACTGTGGCAGACACCGCAAGCCTGCACCTTGATGAGCACGTGTCCCGCGCCAGGTTTGGGAATCTCTCGCTCCACAATCTCGAAATCGCCTCCCGCCTTGGAAATCTGCGCAGCCTTCATCGGTGCCACCGCGGGTCTTGTCGTTGCCATAAGTCCTCCTTTGGATTTTGATTCAGTGTTGGAATACCGCTCACCGCTACGAGCGAACCGTACAAACATGCTCGCCATTGCCTCGCCACCTCGAATATCACCTCCAGTTCGATGGGCGTGCCAAGCGGAAGCCTCGCGGCCCGCCGGTTACGATCACTGTTTTCCGCGCCTTTGCCATTTCTGGCCTCTTCGAAGCGATCGCGCCAGATGCGGTGGCGAATCAATCGCACTATCAAGATGCAGGACGCACCTCAACCTCGTCATAGAGAGCTGCCAATCGTCCATCACGGGTTTTGATGCACTCCGTAAATGAAGGGTGCACTCTTTCGATGAAAGATCTGCTCTCAGCGGCGGGCGACGTTTGACGTGCCGAGATAAACTTAACTTCATTTTTTCCGCGGTGGTTGGGTACCCGTAATCTTGCTGCGATCCTGCCATCCCTGGATTGCCGGTTGCCCTGGGCGCCGATTTATGCGACACCGTGGAGTCGGTCCGTGGTATGTCGAATAGCCAAAACGCATTAGACGAGATAAGGTAAACACTCTCTAGTCGATCGAGGTGCTCGAGTGAGCGGCAACTTCCCTTCGCGAATGTGCATTGCCTCGGCCTTATGCGCAGTGGCTGCGGCGTTTCCAGCGACGCCCCCAGCCACGCAGTTGGTGTCGCTCGATCCTGCCACGATGCCCGCCACTGGCTCCGTCGACGAACGCTTCCAATCCTACAACATCGAGATGGTCGAACTGACCGGTGGTAGATTCTGGAAACCTTATGACAGCCACGCTTCGGATGCTGACAAAGCGCAAGCGCCCGCGCAACAACCGGGCTCTACCCCAGCCGGACTTAGCCAGGCCCTCTTTCAATATCGCCCGCCCATCGACCTTTCGAATTCTCGTTTGCGGAAACTGGCTGCAGCTTTGGGTCCTGCGTATGTCCGCGTTAGCGGCACATGGGCCAATAGCGTCTACTTTCACGACTCGGATAGCCCTGCTTCGGCCAACGCACCGTCAGGCTTCAGCGGAGTCCTGACCCGAAAGGAATGGAAAGGCCTCATTGATTTTTCTCATGCTGCGAATGCCGAGATCGTCTCATCCGTGGCCACCAGCCCCGGAGCCCGCGATGCTCACGGCGTGTGGACCTCCCAGCAGGCCAAGGAATTGTTTGCCTACACAGAATCGCTCGGTGGACGAATCGCCGCCGCCGAATTCATGAACGAGCCCAACCTCGCAGCCATGGGCGGCGCTCCCAAAGGCTACGACGCCGCAGCTTTCGGCCGCGATGTCGCAGCGTTCCGCGCTTTCCTCCAGCAAACTTCGCCCGGCACGCTCCTGGTCGGTCCTGGTTCAGTCGGGGAAGGCTCGCTCGCGATCCCTGCGGGTGCAGGAATGTTGACATCCGAGGATCTGCTGCGCGCGGCTGGCCCCGTATTCGGCGTTTTCTCTTACCATCTCTATGCAGCCGTTTCCCAGCGTTGCGCGGGCTTGGGCGCGCCGTCGCAAATAACGCAGGCAGCGGCGCTTTCGCAAGATTGGCTCTCGCGGCCCGAAAAAATAAATGCCTTTTATGCCGGCCTGCGAGACAGGTTCGAGCCCGGCAAACCGCTCTGGATTACCGAAACCGCCGATGCCGCCTGCGGAGGAAATCCCTGGGCCTCGACTTTTCTGGACACCTTCCGCTATCTCAATCTCCACGCCAGTCTTGCTCAGCGCGGCGTAAAAGTGATCATGCACAACACGCTCGCTTCAAGCGACTATGGCCTGCTGGATGAAAAAACATTTGCCCCGCGCCCCAACTATTGGGCGGCCCTATTATGGCGGCGGCTCATGGCTACGACTGTCCTCGATCCCCGCGCCTCACCAGCCGCGAATGTATATGTCTACGCCCACTGCCTTGAGGCTCATCCCGGAGCCGTCGCGCTCCTGGTCATCAACGCCGATCAGCAAATCGCCCATGA
>Ga0335073_10008761_pt1 | contig 14192 bp, 22 predicted proteins | sample Lox_Sample_22_FD_207093 | JGI IMG/M metagenome (GOLD analysis project Ga0335073, IMG submission 207093) | Soil microbial communities from Loxahatchee National Wildlife Refuge, Florida, United States - Lox_Sample_2.2 | ecosystem: Environmental > Terrestrial > Soil > Wetlands | place: USA... | reverse complement strand
GTCATGGCTGCTGTCAAAGTCGTCATGTTGAATTTGAATTATGTGAGCCCGGATGTGCAAAAGTCCTTAATCAAGAAGATGGGACCGCCGCTAGGTTTGTTATTCCAATGGTACAATGCTAATTACAGTCACTATGATCTCGTCACAGCCTGAAGTTCAATATGTTGCCCTAAGGAACATCAGTCTCATCCTTCAAAAGCAACCTGACATTCTAAGCAAGGAATGGAAAATATTTGTAACTTCCCGTACTCTAATCATCTCTAACGAACCAGTGTTGCCGATTTAACGATCCTGAATATTTGAAATATGAAAAACTTGATATTATGGTGAAACTCGCCAACGACAAAAATGTAGAACAACTCCTACTGGAACTTAAAGAGTACTCTCTCTCTTTATGCAGTCATCTAACAACTCAGATACGCCTCGGAAATCGACGTTGATTTCGTCCGTCGCGCCGTAAGAGCAATAGGCCAATGCGCTCTGAAAATCCCTGAAGCCAGCGAACGTTCTATAACCGTCCTTCTCGACCTTGTCAACACCAAAGTCAACTACGTCGTGCAAGAAGCCGTGTGCGTCATCAAAGATATCCTACGAAAATATCCTCACCGATACGAGAATGTGATTCCTACTCTCGCAGAGAATATAGATGCATTGGATGATCCTGCTGCTCGAGCAAGTTTGATTTGGATGATTGGCGAGTATGCAGAGAAAATCACTAATGCAAAGGAATTGCTTGAAGCTTTCTTGGAAGGTTTTAAGGATGAACCTACTTCTGTACAATTACAATTGTTGACTGCTACTGTTAAACTGTTTTTGAAGAAGGGGAGTGAGGCACAGGATCTTGTGCAACGATTATTGAAGTTGGCGACGTCGGAAAGTGATAATCCGGATATAAGAGATAGGGCATATGTCTATTGGAGATTACTGAGTGCGTCTGGACAGGTTGCTAAGAGTGTTGTGTTGAGTGAGAAACCAGCCATCAATACAAATCAACAGGACCTGAGTAGACGGCTATTGGACGAGTTGATTAATGATTTGGGTTCTCTGGCAAGTGTTTATCATAAACCGAAGGATGCATTTATTGGGAAGGGAAGATTTGGTGCTGATGCTGTTCAACGAAGGGCTATTGAGTGCGTTTCTTTCTGAATGCCGCAGACTAACGTGTAGGGAACAATTGCAAGAAGCGAGAGAGAATCCTATCCAAGTGCAAACCAAGTCGAATGTGGAGAATCTTCTTGATTTGGATCTTGGAAGAACCGATGAAACACCGACCCCAAGTACCCCTACAAGTATTTTGGACGATTTGGGTAGTCTTTCTTTATCATCGGCTTCACCTCCACTTGCTGCTCCTCAAGTTACTTCTCCTTCCATACCGAGTCAGTTTGCGAGCCCTACTTCTCCCATCGCCTCAGGCAACAACAATATGGACGATCTTTTAGGTATATTTGGGCAGCAAGGGAATACTGGATTCAATGGAATTCCTCAGCAGAATGGCTCTCAAAGTCAACAAAATAAGCAATCAAACGAGGACATTCTCGGCTTATTTTAAGTTTGGACATCAGCGTTGTGATCTAGTGGTTTTGGCATGTTGAAGAAGATGTAGTGTCCAGAATTTGGAAGTGAATATCAATTCATAATATCCTATGTCCTGCTTCTGATCCTTTCCCACTGCGGACAATATCAATATATCGCTTCCTCTTCCAACAACTCGTCAAGAATATCCATCATCAATTCCTGATCATCGATCTCTCTCACACTTCTCTTCCTAACTTTGCTCGCACCCTCCTCCTCATCTACAAGCTGTGTGATCGTCCCCTTTGACTGTTCTTTAAGGCGATATGCTTCTTCCTCTGCCTTTTGCGTTTTATATTTTTGGTTTGCTTTGTTCTGACGATGTGCAATGATCATATCGCTGTAGCCGTATGCAGTATCGACAAGCCTAACGAACCAATCGAGAATGAATTGGAGTTTCCCCCATTTGGCGCCAACAGCAGATAGAAAGTCACCAGGAGTGGGAGCTGGAGATGGGGCCGGGACGGGTGCCATCGTACTAATGTCAAGGAGAATTGGGAGGTGGGTTTTGACTTGTATCTCGGAGTGAGATACTTATGGTTGATTCAGATATGCTGATCCATATCTCAAACATCATTTCTGCTTTGAGCAGATTTAGCCATAAGAGTTTGAGTTTGCATCTTCCCTGTTTCAACCATTAAATGACAATGCTGTAAAGACGAATGAAACCAGATGATTCCGTCCAATACAATAATTAACGTCGTAGATACAGAAGATCCGATCTCGGAACACACTGTGACCCATCGCAATGCCTGGGGGTATATCGCAATGCATTGCGACCCTTTGCGACACCTTGGAAGTTGAGGCCGTGGGAAGTACTTCCGAACTTGTCAATTTGATTCCGGTAGACCGAAATTCAAGGAATCCATGTGAAAATCTCCATTCCATTATATTTCCCTTTCTACATGTAATGCAACACTTGAACCCAATCCGGAGGGTTCCCCTAATCGCCATGCTAATGTTTTGAACCAATCTTTAGGAGCGTTTGTACAGGGTATCAACTGAAGAATACATCCACTCGTCCTCTTTGAGTTTTTCTACTTTACCTTTCAAGCTTAAGAAAGTGTACTGAATGTGTCCTACTGTCAACTTTGTACGAGATTTGCCAGCATACCGGCGGCTCTCAAATGTTCAGTTTTATGATTCAAGTCTTCCATTCTTTGATTTGCATTCTTCAAGTCTGCCTTTATCAGAAATAATCAATCTTGTAGACAATACACTGAGCTTGTGATATGAAATCTACAATTTGATCCAATTCGCCATACGGTCCGTTAGCTACGCCCGTCATCTTAAGTCCAGCTTTCGCAAATGGACATGATTGGGCATCTGGTGGAGCGAGAATGTCATCTGGCTTTCCACACGAAGCACGAGGAACAAGGGTTTGAGGAGGACCGAGATTGAAGACGGGGTTGGTTTGGTGACTTGACGTTGTTGAGGAATCTGTTCCTCGACGAGATGCTTTCGGAGCCTGGGGAGGAGGGATGCGTGTTTTGGATGTACTTCGCGAGGTGCTTGGTGGATGATGGGATGCAGTAGAGTGATGATTGCTGCGATGATGAGGAGTTGGATGTGCTGTTGCTGTTGTTCCTCCTCGAGAAGTTGTCCCTGCCGAGGACGGTGGCCTTGAAGTCATGGAGGAACAACAAACCGTCGCGATGGCGAGGTAAACTGTAAGCTGCGGACCGGCCGGACCGTTCTCCGAGTCACCTAACCCATCTTCCTATTACGTGCTTTTCCGAAATCCGCTAGAAAAACTCGTTAAACCTTCCCCCGGTTGTCACAAGCGCTTGACGACATCTTCCTCATTCAACGGTATAAAGGGGGTTGTAGTCGGAGGCTACCTTTGCTTCAATGCCCTCTCCAAAGAAGCCTTGGGAAAAAGATTACCAACGTATGTCCTCAATCTCTATCAAAGAGCTCGACTGATCATGATTGTAGAATCTTCGACGGTCTCATCGCTTCTCGCCGACAGAGTCCCACCCGTCAGAAGTTCAGCCTCCTCCTCTTCATCAATATCAGCCCATCCGGAACCAATAATGGATATGAAACAGCAAGCCCCATTGTCCTCATCATCAACATCTACCACTGCACCGCCAGCTGTACCTGCTCGCCCCGCCACCTTCTCGACGATTTCAAATCAGGCACCTCTTTCAAATTTCAACTCTCAGCATTCTCTGGTAGGCTCTTATGGAGGATATGGAGGTGGATATGGTGGAATAGGCAATAGCTACGGTGGGATAGGCAATAGCTATGGTGGCTATGGCGGTTACAGTAGTTATGGAGGCTACGGTGGATTAGGCTCCTATTCGAGATTCGGAGGCGGTTATGGAGGATACGGCACAACAATGAATGCCGACGATCCAAACAGTCTTCGCCATGCTATTGAAACAGGCTCACAACGTACTACTTCCACACCTACACTCTCTAACTCATAGCTGCCTTTGCCCTTGTGCGTTCAGTCGTAGACAGTTGTCTCTCATTAGCGGGTATGATCGAATCCACATTCACAGCAACCCACTCCTCTTTCTTCGCAATCATGTCTCTCGTCGAAACTTTCGGAAACCTACGCTCCACAGTAGCCAGTATAATCCTCTCAATCCCACTTATCCGTCTCCTTCGTTCCCTCATAGCAAGAGTCCTCGGATTACCCCGTCAAACAAATCTCACTCCGGAATCGTTTGCCCGCTTCGAGGCTCGTACTTCCGGAGCTCCAAGACCTTCAAAGAAACCCCTCATTTTATTCGTCCTCGCCATTTTCGGACTCCCTTATTTAATGGGCAAACTCATTAAAGCACTTGCCGATAAACAGGCTGTGGAACAGAAGGCTGCAAATGGAGAAGCTATCATCGATCCAAAGAAATTGGATTTTTATCAAGCTCTCTATGACTTTATTCCTCAAGATCCGAATGTCGAGTTACAATTGAAGAAGGGTGATATTGTGGCTATTCTACAGAAATTGGATGGAGGATGGTGGCGTGCGAGAAAACGAGATGGAACTATGGGATTTGTGCCTGGAAATTATCTGGATATTATCCCTAGGCGAGAAGAAGGGATGATTGTAAATGACGGGAAGGAGGTTGTTGCTGTTGGGAAGAAGGCATAAAGGTGTATGTTCACTGGCGTTGTATACTAGGATACCTGATAATGCATTGTATAGTTGTCAGTCGTTTTCTGCTTGTTGCCAGACTTGTAGTACCTAGGGAATTTGGAGTTTGAACCATTCTGAGCACAATGCTTTATTGCACTTTTACTAGACTTTGCTATAGCTGCCCCTAATGTCCATTTGCTTTACCCAAAGCTCGGAGGAGTTCGCCTTTGACTTTACTCAATTCCTTATACCGCTCTTGTCCTCTCCGTTCTCGTTGCTCCAAAACCTCAACTTCTTCATTCAACGACTACAAAATTAGTTTTGCTCATAAACCTAAAGAAGGAAACTTACCGATACTCGAACCGGTGCAACACTCTGCTCAGCCTGCTGTAAAAATTGATACACCCTCAAGTCAATCCCAGCTTGTTCCAAAGCGGTAGAAGCTTCCTTATACTTGCCACTTAAGGTCGATGCACGATTTTGATAACCTCCCAAAGTCAAAGAGAGCTTTTTCTCCAGTTTATTTCCAGCTGAGGCAATAGCCGTTAGTTTTGCTTCAATTCGTGATTCAGGGATTGAATCGATGTCATTATCCTCGTCATCTTCCCAAGCATCTGCATCGATAAGAGAGCCTCGATGTAAACTCAATTCCTTTTCGATTTCAGCTCGTGCAGAAGCCATCTCCGTCCCCGAAAACTCTTCATATCCATCCACATCCTTGGGAGCATTACCAGAAACCGGATACTTGGAAGCCTCATGTACAATCAACTTAGCCATCTCCTCCGCAATACTCCGTTGCACAGGATCTTCAGTCTCCATGGCCAGCTGAATCAAACTCTGTAATTGCACACTGGTAGGTCGGGGAAGATCTCTCTTCAAAACCTGACTTCGTCGATTCAAGGCAGCCAATCTCTCTTCTTCCTGCGCAAGACGAATTTTACGATCTCGTTCTTCAGCATCTTCAATATCCATTTCTTCTCCCTCGTCATCTTCTTCGTCGATGTCATCTGGTAAGACTAATTCGAAATCGTTTTTGGGTTTGGGAAGGGAGGCGAAGCCGCGACGAAGGTTGTTGATGGCGAGTTTGTCTTGGTCTTCTTCGTAGGTTGTGTTTAGGGAAAGTGTGTCTCGCGGAGTGCGTAGCGGAGTTGAACCCGGACGAAGTTGGGAGGGAGCTGTTTCTTTGAAGGATCGTAATGGTGTTGCAAGTGGGTTGGGAGTACTGATAGTGTCGCGTTGAGGATAAGCGCCTGTAGATTTGAATCCTTCAGGTTCGTGAAGAGGTGTATTCTCCCCTCCTAGTAATGATGATTGTGTTTGCGTCAAAGCTCTCAGATTCCGAGCTTCAATCTCAACTCGATTTTGAGATGCAGGTGTCATTGGTGTCCGTACTGGAGTTGCGGATGCCATTTTCGAATAATCGCTCAGAAGACCTCTAGATGCATCGTTTTCACTTCCATCAACCAATTCCCTCACAGATTCTCCACTCAAACCCATCTTGACAATCTCTTCCAATTCACTGTCTCCGACTTGCGGGGTAGGCAGATTGAGAGGCCTTCGTCTAGCTAATTGCTCCGCTTGCTGCATTCGTTCAAAGTGCCTTGCACGCTTTTCAGCAGCAGTTCTGTCCTCTTGAGGAGGAATCACAGCTTTTCGTTTCCTGTTGGCTCTAGCCTCATCTTGTTCGTGTTGACGACGTTGAGCTTCTTGAACTTTTGTAATATCAATCATGCCCTGCTGTTTTCTACCACGCTCTTCTTCCTCTGTGGTATCGTAGAATCCTGGAGCAGGTTTAATTTCGAAAGGAATGTCGGCATTATAATCCATATCGCCCCTCCTTCGGAACTCGAGTCTCGTATTGATTCCAGCAGCTTTCAATTCACGTCGTTTCTGAAGAATGGCAAGTCGTCTCGAATCATCCAGTTGTCGTTCTCTTGCTTTTCGTTTAGCTTTCTTTCCCTGAGTATTGGCAAGTCGAGCTCTAGCTTCACTCAACATCTCCTTTTCATCCTCATCCATATCAATCGGATCAGGCAATGCCTTCTTAGTCTCAGGATCAGGATCAATTTCTCCCTCCTTCAACTTCCGTACATCTCCCAACGGAGCAGATGCCTCCTCTCCAGGTCCTCCAAATCCCAATTCCCCATGTTCTCTAGCTTCTGCCTCATCCAACAACTTTTGATACCGTTCCAAACATTGTGTGGCTGTCCTTCCTACAACAGAAGAAATCGTTCTCCATTGAGTTGGCATCAATTTTGCGAGATGCAGTAGTTTCTCATCTTCTTCTTTTGACCATTCTGTCTTTTTGATACTGGGATCCAGCCATTCGTACCATCTGGCTTTACATTGTTTCGGGGTTTTTCGTACGAGCAGAGACGAGATTCTGGCCCATTGGTTCATGCCATACTTACTGACTGCTGCTTTGAGTATTTCATCTTCAGTGTTTCTCCAAACACCTCCCTTGACTACGAGAGGCATCTTGTCAAATCAACTAAAGTCACGGTAGCTGAATCAAATTTATATTCTGTCAGTCGGAGTTCTGAGAAAATCCAGCGGAAATCAAGGTCAAATAGGCTCTACGTTTTGACTTCCGCGCCAATTCCCGGGTTTGTGTCGGACACGTCAAAAGATCTCGTCGTCGATCGAAATCGTTTCTCTGTCGTGTTCACTTTGCCATGATGTCTTCGTACGCTGATGGAAGCTCATTACGCCCATCTCCTTCTTCACTAAGAGAACTTCAACGCAAAGCACTGCTAAAGCTCTTGAATCTAAATGTTCAAGAAGAGACTACAACTGGCGGGAATGAGTTGGTGCAAGTCAATGGCGAACCTGTCTGGAAGTTCCTGGTGTTTGACAAACTTGGACAGGATGTTATTTCTTCTGTTTTGAGAGTGAGCGATCTTCGTGAAGCTGGAGTCACAGTGCATATGCAATTGAAAGCTGACAGGCATCAAATGGAAGATGTTCCTGCAGGTACTTCTCTTTCAGCTCATATTTGTTTGTTAACTTTCGTTAGTCTATCTCGTGGAACCTTCAGAGGAGAATGTTACGATTATTGCAGATGTATTGCATGGATGAAGAATTGTCTAATTGTAGGATTTACAAAAGAAACTCTACGATTCAGTGTACATTAATTTCCTTTCCTCGATCTCTCGGCCGCTATTGGAACAACTGGCTTCCCAAGTCGCGGCTTCAAATACTTCCCATCTCGTCGCTCAAGTATATGATCAATATCTTAATTTTATTGTCACCGAGGAGAATCTATTTAGTTGTGGAATACCCCAGGTGTACTATACTCTCAATGAACCTACAGTCGCAGAATCAACAATAGAAGATACGATAAGCAAAATCGTCAGTAGTCTGTTTTCTGTCGCTGTTACTATGGGTATATCTGTTCAATTGTGTCGCTTATACAGTAGGGACAATTCCTATTATTCGATGTCCTAAGGGCAATGCTGCGGAAATGATATCTCAACGATTAGACGCCAAACTACGGGATTATTTCATGAATTCAAGGGTTATGCCTACAGATACATATGCTACACCGTATCAAGAACGACCAGGTATTTCTTCATATCTCAAAACGGAAATTGACTCTAGTTATGGTTATTGTAGATCGCAATCTGGATCTTATACCTATGATTTCACATAGCTGGACATATCAATCACTGGTGTCAGAAGTCCTTTCCATGAAACTAAACAGAATTGTGATTGAAACGACCGTCGATGGAAAGACGACAAGAAAAGGATATGATATAGATAGCGAGGATTTCTTCTGGAGGAAAAATGCACCTCATCCTTTTCCACAAGTCGCGGAAGGTATTGTATCTGCTCCTAATCTTACTGACTGCAGATATCGACGCAGAACTATCCAAATACAAACAAGACGCAACGCGACTAACACAGCAAACTGGTGTATCTTCTATCGAGGAAGTAGGAAATCTGTACATTCTCATTAAGTTTCATGCCTAATACCAGCGATCTAACATCTAATACTCAACATCTCAAAGCCGCGATCACCGCAATACCGGAACTTACCGCGCGAAAACAGACGCTAGATATGCATATGAATATCGCGTCAGCACTGCTAAACGGTATCAAAGATCGTCAACTGGACTATTGGTTCCAAATCGAAGAGAACATATCAAGACAGTCGAAATCACAAATCCTGGAAGCCATCGGTGATTCAGAGCGAAAACCAACAGACAAACTCCGCGCTTTTATCATTTTCTTTCTCAGTGTCGATAATGTGAGTAAGGAGGATATGGTCGAATACGAAGCCGCCTTGTCAAAAGCTGGTGTCGATCTCGCCGCTCTAACTTACATTAAACGGTAATCTCTGTGGCGACAGAATAGGCTGATATGGTTAGTGTTCGAGAAATCACACGGATGACAATGATTGCTTCAGGATCGCAACCTCAACAGTCACAGCAAACACCATCTGATCAATTGTTCAGAGGCATCTCAAGTATTTCATCGTCATTGACCTCTCGTCTCGGCAACATCCGAGAGAATTCACTTATTGGGGAATCATTCGGCAATCTACTTACCAGTGTGAAGAATTTAATCCCTTCCCAAAAGACGACGACCCTTACAAATATTGTTCAGGCATTAATGAATAATACGGCTCATTCCCCTGTTGTGCAGGATTATCTGTATTTTGATCCGAGAACTACTCGTGGTGCCGTCAGGCGACAAGCTACTCCTTTCAATGACGCTGTCGTATTTGTAGTCGGTGGAGGAGGAGTTCAGGAATATGGATATTTACAAGAATGGGCTGGAAGCCAGCAAGGAAGACGAATAGTTTATGGAAGCGATCAATTACTCAGTCCCAATGAGTTCGTAGCAGAACTCGAAAAGCTCGGGCGATAATTAAGGAGATTGTTACATTTATCTGCAATCTGAGGTAGGATCTACATAGTGTCATATCTCACACAAATAGACTACGACTACTGGCTCATCTACTGCTGTACACATCTTGCATACATGAAACCTGCACGTCTTAGTCTCAAAATGACTCTCTTTAAAAGCTCTCCTTGTTGTCTCCCATCCCTGCCACCATGGACGCCCGGGACAATCGTAACGAGGTTAACGAACGAAAGGGAGTTTATGGATGGTTCGGGGTCACCACACCTATCTTTGACCCTGACCATCGGTTTGTTGCGTCCCCATGGATGACCCCTATCCTCTTGGGTTCAATTCGACTTGTGTTTGCGGTCTATATGACTGCATCTATCATTGCTGAACCGATTCTCCTCAAACAAAGTCGCCGAACGAGACGCGAAGCCAAGAGGTTCCCTGCATACTTCACCAATATCACATTTATGGCGATGGCAGCGTACGTCCCCTAAAAGAGCTTCAGCAGACTAATTCATAGTTACTTTTGGGTTTCGGGGATACATGCCCTCGTTTACGGCCTCAAAGGAGTTTCACCACTACGAAAACTGCCTCGGTTCTTGCAGTTGCTGCATACTCTTTTCTATTCTACTATTACGACGTTCCCATTTGTTGTAACTGCAGTCTACTGGTCTTTGCTCGATACCCCTCCACATAAGAAGTCATTCGCCACTCCGATGAGATCATGGAATAACATCACATTCCACTGTCTCAATTCTGTTTTCGCATTTTTCGAACTCAGTTGTTCTGCCGTTGGACCGCAAAGATGGACCCATGTCTTGATAATCATTACCATTCTTCTCCTCTATGTCTCAATGGCATATGTAATCTACGCTACTACCCACTACTATGTCTATGGATTCCTGGATCACACGGTGGTTGGTAACCTCACTGCCGCATATATTTTTGGAATTGGGGGTATGGGTGTAGTGGTGTTCTTTGTCGTTCAGGGATTAGCATGGTGCAAGGTACGTTGCAGGAAAAAGGTCATTAAATCTGCATATGACTACGGAGATGCTTTGTATCCGCAAGCGGGATTTACAGTGCCGGAGGATGAAGAAGGGAAAGCTTATGTGCATGAGATGCGGGAGTTGTGAAAAGTTACACATGGGATTCATTTCAAAACTTCGTTGTACAAAATTTTAGATTTCTCATGGCAATAGAAAGTCAAAGATTTATATCTCGTCAGGAGCCTTCCAGAGTCCCTTCTTGATGTGTGCATTGTCGTCCAGTGCACGGTCTCCTGAAGTCAGCTGGCATTAACGGCCCAAAATCGATCTCACTATGGAAAACTAAGTAGACAAAGGTGCAGATTCTAATATCTGACGTCAAGATGACACATGCGAAGACGTACTACTACTTTCCCAATGCCTCGATAGCGATAATATTTTGAGAGAAACATATAAAAAGTATAAAATACAGAGAACAACGATTTCATCTCTCATCCTCACAAGAAGCTAGTAGCAAACGACAAAAGAAAAAGCAGCCATACAACCAATTTCACCTATAATTAAAAAGGAACGTATCACTTCATATCTTCCTAAACAGAGATCACTGTTCTTCACTTTCCTACACATAACCCACACGGACTCTTCCAACATCGTCGATTAGAAATCGATTAAGCTCCCTGTCTGACCTTGTTGATTCCCACCATATTGATTCTGGCCATACTGATTCTGTCCATACTGGCTTTGGCCTTGTCCATATTGGCCATACCCTTGTGACTGCGAATACGCAGGTCCCGTACTACTCTGAGTCAAAGGTCTAACTGGATTCCCTCCCGGTGCATTCGCACCAGGTTGTCCCCCAAGTTGTCCTGCAAAAGGATTATTCGGGGTAAATCCCGTTGCAGTAGGTCTCAATCCCTGTCCTGCCGAGTTCACAAACCCCCCGGTACGGTTGAAATGCGCAGGTACACGGAGTTCTCCAGTATTCCCGAAAGTATCTTGGCCAGTTGGGTTTCCTTGAGCAAGGAGGTAATCGAGTTTATTTTGGTGGGCTGTTGGTTGCGGCTTTTGTGGTGTGGTGAACGGAGAGGGTGTACCTGAGGATTGGGGCTGAGGGGATTGTTGAGTGGCAAAGCTTGATTGACGTTGTTCGTTGAGGGTTGAGAGGGAGGGGGAGAAGGATGGGCGTTGTTGTTGGGGAGACGTGGTAGCGAAGTTTGTACCAAATTGGGCAAAAGGGTTGTTGGAGCCTGTTGGCATCGGTTGTAGCGGTTCTGGCTGTGGTTGAGCATAAGGATTGTTCGACAAGCCGGTTTGTTGAGGAGAACTAAATGAGGCTGATGGAGGTTGAAAACTGGTGGGAGAGGATTGGATATACGGATTATTGGTATTGAACCCTGGGGTGAAGCCATTGGTGGCCTGAGGTTGTCCCATGTATCCTGTAGATTGTGGAGGCAAATATCCAGTTGGTTGCGAATATACATTCTGTAGGTATCCCGTAGATTGTTGTAATTGCTGAGGAGCAGACATATCAATTGGATTTCCCCAGAAATCAACCTGCTGTTGTTGCTGATAAACGGGCTGGGCCTGGGGAGCTCCAGGTGCATCAAACGAATCATCGAAAAGAGAATTAGCATTCTGATCCTCCAACAATCGACTTTGTCGCAACTCTTCATCTTCCCTACTAGCCTTTATAGCTCTCTCGATATCTGCGTCGCTTTCACCAGCGGCTTGACGACGTTTTCGCTCATCCTCCTCAGCTTGTGCTTTCGAAGCTTCGATTGCTTTACGCATGTCGTCGTCGTCTTCATCGGTTCTACGTCGTATCGAGCCTGTGTTACGCCGTCTTTGCGAGACTCGGAAATCAACTTCTGTATTGCGACGTTGAAGCTGGGCACCATTCATTCGCTGCGCCATATTGCTTCTGTTTGCACGTTCTTGACGGAGTCGTTCGTCGTCTTGAAGCAGTGCAGTGAGTTCTTTAGCTTTACTGCGGACTATAAATAGTTAGCGTCAATCCGAAAGAAGGAAGATTGTCAAAGGGGAAAGTACTGTTTGCTCCTTGGTCGACTCCATCGTCATCGATGTGTTGAAATTCACGAAGAGATTTGATAACGTACAAGTTATCCTTTCCCCAGCGAACAACGTTTTCAGATCCACTATGTACACAATAATCGAACACTTGTAATGCCTTTTGGTCAACATGCTTTTCAACTGCCGGGGTGTCATACCTTGTACACGTGCCTCCACATTTTCCCTCTATCATTCATACGACGATCTAGCATGTCCATTACATCAAGGAACTCATTACTATAGTACAAGTAAGTGACTGTTCACACAGAGAGACAAGATACCTGTCAAATGTCATCTGGGCGATTTCGGCCATGTCGGCTCCCTCTGGACCCCATGCATCATTACTTGTGGCTTTTCGTACTTTGACTTGGGCATCCGAGTATCCCTTTGTGACATTTTTCCTATGCAAATGGTTAATAGTTGCTAAGGAAAGTGTTTAGGAAGAGTCACTTACACTGATCGCAGAGCGCTCTTCATGATGGAAGATTGGGTACTGAACGTTCAATGCCCTATGCAGAATGGCGAGGAATGACGATCCTTGTCTCGGATAAGGAAGGAACAATTCGGAGATGGCGCAATGACGATTCCTGTGGTTTTCAGGAGAATGCGAGAGCGAGGATAAGGATGACTGAACGTTGAATGATGGCGAGGATACCAAGGAAGTAGTAGCACAGACCAGGACTGATGCAGGCTCTGCAGATTGAAGTAAGAAGATGACGAACGGATTCACGGCCCTGCCACCTCTGCCAAGACTTCAGTACGGTTATGTAATAGTCCAGTTTGTAACTGGACTCCGTCCTAACTTTATTGCGACGGCGTCTCTTCCCAAATTTCTTTCCTCGAGGTTAGACTTCTCATGGAATGCCATATCTTTGCACAATCGCTGTGTCAAGCCGGCGATCTGTCTCATCAGTCTTATTTGGCTTCGGTGTCCGGGAATTCGCATCTAAATCCTTGGCTGAGCGGAGTATAACCCCTCCCAAAAAGGCAGCAAACTCTCGGACTTCGCCAGTGAAAAAGTCATCTTCAGCTGCTAAGACCAGCAGTACTAGAGGAAACGCCGCTTCAAATCCTCTGTTTATTCCGATTATATACGAATCACAAGATTTGATTTGTGTTAATAAACCCGCCAATGTATTCTCGCAGCCAGGCAATTTCAAGCCCGGTGGTGGAAGTCCAATTCTCGATCTTCTCGCCCACCAACGACCCCATCTCAAGCTTGATACGGTTCATCGGTATACCAATTGCAATGGTGATTAATTGACATAGACTGGATCGGAACACAACTGGTGCTATGATTCTATCTTGCAGAAAGCCCGTAACGGCTGAATTAGGTCGACTTTTCGCAGAAGATAAGATTGAGAAAAATGTACGTTTAGCATATTCAATCATCCTAATTCTAGTATTTAGCCTTATTGAAGGCTCGCCGTGGGACTCCTTTGTACACGCCAGATATCACCTCATGTCATCTTGAAGATGTAACATACAATCAAGAAGATAAAAGCACGTCAGGTACTATAGAAGAACAAATCCCACAAAGACTTTCAAAGTTAAGAATCACCCAATCTCCCGAGTCTACCTCAGGATACATCCTCATCTACGACGGCCAAACGAAA
>Ga0335073_10008760_pt1 | contig 14192 bp, 8 predicted proteins | sample Lox_Sample_22_FD_207093 | JGI IMG/M metagenome (GOLD analysis project Ga0335073, IMG submission 207093) | Soil microbial communities from Loxahatchee National Wildlife Refuge, Florida, United States - Lox_Sample_2.2 | ecosystem: Environmental > Terrestrial > Soil > Wetlands | place: USA: Florida... | reverse complement strand
CGTCTGGACAATATTGGCGGTACCAAGCACTGGCGTGTTGAAGCGAGGCCGGTGCGCGATCAGGATGCCGAGCGGAATGCCGACGAAAACCGCGAACAAGGTGGATACGCCAACCAGCCAGAGATGCTCCCCGGTGAGTTCGAGTACCTGGCCGCGATTTTGCAGGAGAAAATGAACGAAGCTCATGACGCTCCTCTGCTGCGAGATCCCAGCGGGTCCTGAAAAGCCCGGACATAGGCCGCGGCCCAGGGATCGGTCGAGTTCAAAAATTCCTCAGGCCGCAAAATGGTCACAAGGTTGCCGGCTTCCATCAACCCAATGCGTGAGCCCAGCCGCAACGCTTCGCGAAGATCGTGAGTCACAAAGACGACGGATTTGCCAAGGCGCTTTTGCAGCTCTACAAATTCGCCTTGCAGTTCGTCGCGAGTGAGCGGATCGAGCGCGCCGAACGGTTCATCCATCAGCAGAATTTCCGGATCGGCGGCGAGCGCGCGGGCTACACCCACGCGCTGCCGCTGTCCGCCCGAAAGTTGATGCGGATAGCGATTCGCAACTTCGGGCGCAAGACCAGTAAGTTGCAGAAGTTCATCCACACGGGCGCGAATTCGCGCTTCGTACCAACCTTCGATCTTTGGTACCAGGGCGATGTTTCGCACAACCGTGAAATGTGGAAACAGTCCCACTTCCTGGATGACATAGCCGATGCTGCGGCGCAGCCGGATCACATCCGCTTGCGAGTTAGGCGCGCCATTGACCCAGACTTCTCCTTCAGTCGGAGACAGCAGGCGATTGATGAGTTTGAGCGTGGTGGTTTTGCCCGAGCCACTGCGTCCTAAAAGAACGAAATTTTCCCCGCGCTCGATCTTCAGTGAGAAGTTTGAGAGCACCTGCGTCTCGCCAACGCGATACGAAACCTCACGGAACTCGATCACCGGCGTCGCATGCATCTGGGAAAGAATACTGGAGACACGAGCCGCGTGGTATCGGGGGTTTGAGTATGCAGGCCGGAGTCTCTTCTAGTGGACTGTCGCAGTGAATTCGTTAGTGCATGTGGTGATATCGCGAACGCGCTTATCGATCAATCAGAATTGGCGTCGTTCGTGCGGAAATCAACGTGGCAGTGACGTTTTCTCTGCGACAGTCCACTAGATCGCCGCTAAGGCGCGGTGCACGAGATAAACGGCGATCGAGCCTTCGCCAACCGCCGACGCGACTCGTTTCACATTGCCCGAGCGAACGTCCCCGACGGCAAATACGGCAGGAAGGCTCGTTTCCAGCATAAATGGCTTGCGATTGAGTTTCCACGACAACATCGGAGAAGAGCCATTCAGATGGTCGAGATCACGGCCGGTGAGAATGAACCCGTTCTTGTCCAAGGCGACACAGCGTTCCAACCAGTCCGTACGCGGCGAAGCGCCAGCCATGATGAAAACATGGTGGATATCGTGGGTGGATATTTGCCCAGTCGCATTATCGCGCCAGGCGACATTTTCCAACCGCTTATCGCCCTCAAGCGCAACAATTTCGGTTCGATAATGCATCTCGATCTTCGGGTTTTCGCTGATGCGCTGAACCAGGTAACGCGACATGGTGGCGGAAAGATTTCCCGATCGCACCAGCATGTGCACTTTGCGCTCCGTTTGCGAGAGAAATACCGCGGCCTGGCCGGCAGAATTTCCTCCACCGACCACAATGACGTCTTCCTCGCCGCAGAGCTGCGATTCGATGTAGGTTGCACCGTAGTAGACGCCGAGACCCTCGAATTTTTTTAAATTGGCGATGTTGGGTTTGTTGTATTGCGCGCCGGTGGAAATGACGATGGCGCGAGTCGCAATGGCTTCGCCGCTGTCGAGAAAAACGCGATAGGGGCTGCGGGAGCAATCGAGGCGGACCACACGGTGTCCGACCATCAATTTCGCCCCGAACTTCTGGGCTTGAGTCATGGCGCGGGCCGCGAGTTCCTGGCCGGAAACTCCGGTGGGGAATCCGAGATAGTTTTCGATTTTGGAGCTAGATCCGGCCTGGCCGCCGGGAGCCTCGGCCTCGAGCATGAGCGAGTCGAGCCCTTCCGATGCGGCATAGACGGCGGCGGCGAGGCCTGCAGGACCTGCGCCTACGATGATGACGTCGCGTACCTGAGTAGTGTCAACACTGGCGTTCAGACCGAGGCAGTCCGCGAGCTCTTGCGTGCTCGGGTTGCGAAGCACATTTCGGGCGTTGCAGATCACGACTGGAATGTCAGACATCTTCACTTGAAAACGGTCGAGCAGATCCTGCGACGCGGTGTCGGTGTCGAGATCGATAAACGTATACGGATGTCCATTGCGGCTGAGGAATTCGCGGAGGCGCAGCGTGTTGGCGGAGTGCTGCGAGCCCATCAGAATTACATTCCCCAGGCCGCGGCTGATCAACGCGATGCGGCGCAGGATGAATGCACGCATGAAGATCTCGCTAAGCTCGGCGTCTCGGCCCACGAGTGCGCGGAGAGCATCGTTGCTCAGTTCCAGGAATTCGCCGGGTTCGGTCACGCGTCCGCGGACAAGGCATTTCTGACCCGAGATCATTGATATCTCGCCGGTGAATTGTCCCGGGCCGTGGCTCACAATCTCCAGCTCGCCGCGCAGCGTGGGCTGAACGATCTCCATGGCCCCGGAGAGCAGGACAAAGAAAGGAACGTTGGTATCGCCCGGCTCGAACAGGAGATCGCCGGCCTTTACCTTCCGCAACTTACTTTCCCGACGGATGCGGTCAATCTGCGCAGTCGTTAGCATGGGAAATATCTGAGTTCGCGAATCGAGCGCGCTCGGCATGGGCCAAGTGGACATGGATTTCACCCGGGAAGGAGATTAACGCACTTAGTAGATGACAAAAACCGCCCACTCGTCGCATCCGGCGGAATCGGGCCGGAAAAGGCGCAATGGCTGCAATGGTTTGCAAGACGGTAAATCATCGACCGTCCTGAAATTTGGATAATCTGGATCGAAATTCTGCATTGTACTTACCTGTCTTAGGACGCTATTAACTTATGTACGAAGTTGTGTTCCTGAGCCCGGGGTGTGCGAATCGCCCGTTGCCCGCCAGCCACGCCCAAGAACAACTAATTCGAACTAGAGCAGGTGGACCGAGATGTCCCGCAAAATGCCCGTAAACCCGAAGAATGGACTGCCTCCCGCGCAGGGACTATACGATCCCGCGCATGAGCATGATGCCTGCGGAATCGGGTTCGTGGCCAGCATTTCGGGGACCAAGAGTCACGAGATCATTCGCAAGGGTATTCAAGTCCTGCTCAACCTGACGCATCGCGGGGCGTGCGGGTGCGATCCAGAAACCGGGGACGGCGCGGGAGTCCTCATCCAGATTCCACATAAATTCTTCTCGCGGGAATGCGAGAAGCTGGGTTTCAAGCTGCCGGATGCGGGCAAGTATGCCGTTGGAATGACGTTTTTGCCAGTGGAGAAGCATCCGCGCCTGCAGTGCGAAGGAATTCTCGAGCGGATCGTTCGCGAAGAAGGATTGCAGCTGCTGGGATGGCGTGATACGCCGGTCTATGCGTCGGCAATTGGGCGAGTGGCGCGGGCGTCACAACCGTACATTCAGCAGATTTTTGTCGGCTGCGGCGAGGGCATCGACGAAGATGCCTTCGAGCGTAAGTTGTACGTGGTGCGGAAGCGAGCAGAGAACGAAGTGCGTGCATCGGGCATAGAAGATGCGGAGATGTTTTATATCCCGTCGCTTTCCTGCCGCACGATCGTCTACAAGGGTTTGTTGCTCGCGCCGCAGATCGAAAATTTCTATCGCGAACTTTCCGATCCTGATGCCGAAAGCGCATTGTGCCTGGTGCATCAGAGATTTTCGACGAATACGTTCCCCAGTTGGCAGCGCGCGCATCCCTATCGTTATATTGCACATAACGGCGAAATCAACACGCTGCGCGGCAATGTGAACTGGATGGAGGCGCGCCAGTCGCTGCTGAAGTCGGAGCTGTTCGGAGAAGATATCCAGAAACTGCTTCCGATCATCGCCCCCGATGGCAGCGACTCGGCGAATTTCGATAACGCAGTAGAACTGCTGTTGCAGGCCGGACGTAGTTTGCCGCATGCAATGGCGATGATGATTCCGGAGGCGTGGGCCGGCAATCCGCACATGAATTCGGAGAAGCGCGCGTTCTACGAATATCACGCGTGCTTGATGGAACCGTGGGATGGGCCCGCGGCAATTGCTTTTACAGACGGCCGTGTAATCGGAGCCACGCTGGACCGCAATGGGTTGCGGCCGGGACGATATGTCGTCACGCAGGATGGTCTCGTCGTGATGGCCTCTGAGGCCGGAGTGCTCGATATTCCTCCGGAACAGGTCAAGCGCAAAGGTCGGTTGCAGCCCGGGAAAATGTTTCTGGTCGATACGGTTCAAGGACGAATCGTTTCCGATCGCGAGATCAAGGAGCAACTGGCTGGGCGGCATCCGTATACGCAGTGGCTGCAAGAAAATCACGTCACCATCGATCAGCTGCCTGAACCTTCGCGCATGCATCATCCCGATGCGGAAACGGTGCTGCGGCGGCAGCGCGCATTCGGATATACCGATGAAGATCTGAAGATGATTGTCGGCCCCATGGCAGCCGCGGGCGAAGAACCGGTCGGATCGATGGGAACGGACACGCCTCTGGCGTGCCTCTCGGACAAGCCGCAATCACTTTTCAATTATTTCAAGCAGCTGTTTGCCCAGGTCACCAATCCGCCGATTGATCCGATCCGCGAAGAGATGGTGATGTCGCTGATCAGCTATATCGGCAGCGAACGCAACATCCTGGAAGAGGCTCCGGAAAATTGCCACATGCTGAAGCTGGAACAACCTCTGCTGACGAATCGCGAACTGGAAAAGCTGCGCCGGGTCTCGCATCGCGACCTGCTGGCAACCACTCTCCCGGCCTTGTTTGTGGCCAGCGAAGGTGAGCGGGGACTGAAGCGCGCACTTGATGAATTGTGCCGGCGGGCATCGCAGGCAGTGAGAGCGGGGTATTCGCTGCTCATCCTTTCCGATCGCGGCGTGGACAAAGATTACGCGCCGATCCCTGCGTTGCTGGCTCTAGCTGCGGTGCACAATCTGCTGGTACGCGAGCAAACGCGAACACAAGTTGCGCTGATCACTGAATCGGGTGAGCCGCGTGAAGTGATGCATTTCGCGCTTTTGAGCGGATACGGGGCGAGCGCGATCAATCCATATCTCGCGCTCGAAAGCGTGGAAGAGCAGGCCTGGCGCGGCGACTTGGGCGAAGGCGTCACGCCCGAGATCGCGGTTCAGCGCTTCATCAAGGCGATCAAGAAGGGACTGCTCAAGACTTTCTCGAAGATGGGCATCTCGACACTGCAGAGCTATCAGGGAGCACAGGTCTTCGAAGCCATCGGCCTCAACAAAGAATTGGTCGACACCTATTTCTCGGGAACTACGTCACGACTGGAAGGAATCGGACTCGATGTGCTGGCGCGCGAAGCGCAGATGAAGCATGAATTCGCATTCAAACCGCTTACGGATTTCGAGACAGAGCTGTCAGTAGGTGGTAACTATCACCAACGCGTGAACGGCGAGTATCACCTGCTGAATCCAGCGACGATCAGCAAATTACAGCAAGCGGTGCGCCAGGAAAACTTCCAGACTTTCCAAGAATACACCGAGCTTATCGATCGGCGCAGCGGACAGCTTTGCACGTTGCGCGGGCTGATGAAGCTGAAGAAGAGCGATAAGCCGGTTCCGATCGCTGAAGTCGAGCCGGCGAAGGAAATCGTGAAGCGCTTCACCACTGGCGCGATGTCGTTCGGATCGATCAGCAAGGAAGCGCACGAGACGCTGGCGATCGCGATGAACCGCATCGGCGGGAAATCGAACACTGGCGAAGGCGGAGAAGATGAACGGCGCTTCAAGCCTGATTCGAATGGAGATTCGCGACGCAGCGCAGTGAAGCAAGTCGCTTCAGCGCGGTTTGGAGTGACCGCGAATTATCTGGTCAACGCCGACGAGTTGCAGATCAAGATGGCGCAGGGCGCGAAGCCGGGCGAGGGCGGTCAGTTGCCGGGACACAAGGTCGATGAAGTGATTGCGCGCTTGCGGCATTCGATCCCGGGAGTGGGGCTGATTTCGCCGCCGCCGCATCACGACATCTACTCGATCGAAGATCTGGCGCAGTTGATCTACGACCTGAAGAATGTGAATCCCCAGGCGCGGATCGCGGTAAAGCTGGTTGCGGAAGTTGGGGTCGGCACGGTTGCGGCTGGCGTGGCGAAGGCGCACGCGGATGTCGTGCTGATCAGCGGCGATACCGGCGGCACGGGCGCGTCGCCCCTGAGTTCGATCAAACATGCGGGCATTCCGTGGGAATTGGGATTAGCTGAGACGCAGCAAACTTTGTTGCTGAACGATCTGCGCAGCCGCATTCGCGTCCAGACCGATGGCAAGCTCCAGACTGGCCGCGATGTTGTGATCGCCGCCTTGCTCGGTGCGGAAGAATTCGGCTTCGCTACCACGCCGCTCATCGCGATGGGCTGCGTGATGATGCGCAAGTGCCATCTGAATACATGCTCAGTGGGCATCGCGACCCAGGATCCTGTGCTGCGAAAACAATTCCAGGGACAGCCGGAACACGTCATCAATTTCTTCTTCTTTATTGCCGAGCAGGTGCGGCAGTACATGGCGGAAATGGGCTTCCGCACCGTCGATGAAATGGTAGGCCGGGTCGAGATGCTCGACACGGAACCGGCCGTCGGGCACTGGAAGGCGCGTGGTCTGGATTATTCGGCGATTCTCTACAACCCTTTGGTGCCGTCGCGCGTGGCGCGGCATTGCGTGCATACGCAGAATCATGGGCTGGAGCAGGCGCTCGATCATCAACTGGTCGAACACTCGCTGGACGCTCTGCTGAGCCTGAACTCGGTTGAGATCACCTTGCCGGTGCGAAACGTGCATCGATCGGTGGGAACCATGCTGAGCGGCGAAATTGCACGCCGGTACGGCTCGGCCGGGCTGCCCGACGAAACGATCCGGATTCGTTTGACGGGTTCTGCGGGACAGAGCATGGGCGCGTTCCTCGCGAAGGGAGTCACGCTGACGCTCGAAGGCGATGCTAACGATTACGTCGGTAAAGGACTTTCCGGCGGCAAGATTGTTGTCCGTGCGCCGAGCGAAGCCGGGTTCAAGGCGGAAGAGAACATTATTATCGGCAACGTTGCACTTTACGGCGCCACGAGCGGCGAAGCGTTCTTTAATGGAATGGCCGGAGAGCGCTTCGCTGTTCGCAATTCTGGTGCGACCGCTGTGGTCGAAGGCGTCGGCGATCACGGCTGCGAATATATGACCAATGGGTTGGTGGTCGTGCTCGGCTCTTGTGGGCGCAATTTCGCGGCGGGTATGAGCGGAGGCATCGCTTACGTGCTTGACGAGAGCGGCGATTTCACCGCGAAGCGCTGCAATCTGCAGTCGGTCGATTTGGAGCCGGTGATCGAGGACGCGGATCTCGAGACCCTGCGAAATCTCCTGGCGCGCCATGCCGAGTTGACCGGGAGCCACCGGGCACAGTGGATTCTTGAAAACTGGCAGGAAGCGCTGCCGCGATTCATCAAAGTTTTTCCGCACGAATATAAACGGGTGCTCGGGATCGAGCGTCGGCATTCCGCGTACAGTCCGAACCAGTTTGCGGAGAATGCTTCCACAATCGAGCTGCAGGATGCTTCCGAAGAAAGATTCTTGGTTCATGGGACGGTGGTGAATGGGTAAGACCACCGGCTTCCTGGAGTACTCCCGAGAACTCGCCCCGCGACGTCCGGTTGCCGAGCGGGTCAACGACTGGTTCGAGATCTACCAGGATTTCCCCGAAGAAAGTTTGCGCAAACAGGGCGCGCGCTGCATGGATTGCGGCGTGCCGTTTTGTCAGACGGGATGTCCGGTGAGCAATCTGATTCCGGACTGGAATGATCTTGTCTTTCGCGGACGCTGGCAGGAAGCCGTGCGGCAACTGCACGCGACTAACAATTTTCCCGAATTTACGGGACGAATCTGCCCTGCTCCGTGTGAGGCATCGTGCGTGTTGGGAATTAATCAGCCGCCGGTCACGATCAAGCAGAACGAGAAGAATATCGTCGAGCGCGGATTTCTGGAAGGATGGATTCGCCCGGAGCCTTCGCAGATTCGGACGGGCAAAAGCGTCGCGATTGTCGGCTCAGGTCCGGCGGGTTTAGCCGCGGCACAGCAATTATGCCGCGCCGGGCATGATGTGGTCGTCTACGAGAAGGCCGACCGCGTCGGCGGATTGCTGCGCTACGGTATTCCCCAGTTCAAGCTAGAAAAGCACATCATTGATCGGCGCATCGAGCAGATGTCGGCAGAGGGCGTGAAGTTTGTTACCAATGCTGAAGTTGGAAAGAATGTCTCGGTTGAAGACTTGCGGCGCGAGTTCGACGCCCTCGTACTCGCCGGAGGAGCCGAACAGCCACGCGATTTGAAGGTTCCCGGACGCGAGTTAAAGGGAATTCATTTTGCGATGGAATTCCTGCCGCAGCAGAACAAGCGCTGCCTGGGCGACGCTGTCGATTCTTCAATCGAGATTCTGGCCACAGGGAAACGAGTGGTGATTATCGGCGGGGGAGACACAGGTGCCGATTGCCTGGGCACATGCCATCGGCAAAAACCGCTTTCGGTACATCAGTTTGAAATCATGCCGAAGCCGCCGGAGGAGCGTTCTCCATCGACCCCATGGCCGCTTTGGCCGATGCAATTGCGAAGCGAGGCTGCACACGAAGAAGGCGGTGTCCGGGATTGGAGCATCGCCACGACAGAATTCGCCGGCGACGAAAACGGGAACGTCAAACAGCTTCATGCCGTGAGGGTTGGGCCGCCACCGAGATTTGAGCCGATTGCCGGTACAGAGTTCGCTATCGAGGTCGATCTGGTTTTGATCGCGATGGGATTCTTGGGGCCGGTGCGCAATGGGATGATCGAGCAGCTCGGGTTGCAGCTGGATAATCGCAGCAACGTTGCGACCGACCAGAACTACATGTCATCAGTGCCGGGCGTGTTTGCGGCCGGAGACATGCGCCGCGGCCAATCGCTCGTCGTCTGGGCAATCTCGGAAGGACGCAAAGCCGCGGCCTGCGTCGATGCCTATCTCAACTCCCTGGCGTCGAAAGACCGTTCGTCCGTGAGAAATACTGAACCCCGGCCCGTGCAGGAACTGGCCTCATAACCTCAGGTTTTTCCGCAGCATTGTGCCTCTCAATCAGTGTCGCCGCTGCTTTGTTCGGAATTCGTAACGCAAAATCAATTTCCGCTGTGTGGCGTTTGATCTGCGGCAGAATGCAAGCCAGTGAGGGGGATGTTTGCATCCCGGCGGAGACACTCGTCGGGAAGCATCGGACTCCCGGTACCCTGGGCTGACCGCACGGCCTGTGGTGCTTGCCAACGTGCGAGGCCGGGCTGTTCACTTCCCGTCCTACGGTTAGCCGCCCGGCTCGCACGCATTCCAGTCGAGCGGCATACCTTCGCGCAGTGAGCTCTGACGAATCGACTTGCGGGCTACAGCCGCGTCTTAAAGCAGCCAAATCTTCCGGACGGCCTTCAAGTCCCTCCCTTTCAAAACATGCAAAATCAAACCTTACCTCAGGCAATTCCTGCTGTTTTCGCTCGCGCCGAGCGGCGCGACGGAGCGATCTCGATACGATTCCGTCCATTCGCTTTCGCGCGGTACAGCGCCTTGTCGGCCGCCAGTAAAACCTGATCCCGATCCGATGCGTCAGACAAGCAGGTTGCGACACCTATGCTGACAGTTACGGAAACAGGTTGTGGCGAGCGGCGATTCGCCAATTGCCGAATGGCATCGGCCTTTCGTGTTCGGCTTCTGTTTCCGAGCGAACGCCGATCTGGGCCGCGGGGATTCTGCCGACGTTCGCTTCCTCTCATTTGGAATTGGGCCTTCTCGATCGCACGCCGCAATTGCTCCAGATGAGGCAAAACCTCGCATGTAAGTTTTCCTGAGAAAAGGATCGTGAACTCCTCTCCCCCGCAACGATAGGCGTGGCCTCCGCCAGTGACGCAGGCAAGCTTGGAGGCGACCAGGCGCAAAACTTGGTCTCCCACATCATGTCCATAGGTGTCATTGAACCCTTTGAAGTGGTCGATATCGACCGCAGCGACAGAGTACGGCGTTTGGAGCGACTGAAGCGCTTCGTTGAAAGCGCGGCGCGAAGGAAGACTTGTGAGCTCGTCGTGATAGGCGAAAAGATACGAGGTTTCGACAATCGAAATTCCCAGGACAGTGAGGGCCACCAATGCGTAAACCGATGAAATCCGCATTTCCGGACGAAAATACAGACAAAGAAAACACGCAGCCAGCGACCAGAACAGAGCGGTATCTGATGGCTTACGCGAGCGGAGCGATTTTGCGAGCAAGAACAGAGCCGCGACCGCAAATGCTACGAAGATGTATGTTGGCAATGAGAGCAGCCCCGAATGATGTGCCCGGAGAGTCGCCTTACTGCCGCCCGCCAATACCGCAACGAACGTACTCTGCACGAAAATGACGAGGAGCGAGGGAGCCAGACTCGAAACGCCAAACCCTCGTTCCCGCATGAGTCCGATGAGCACGAAATCCAACGGAACCAGAGCTGCCAGCGCCGCGACTCCCGCCTCGAACCAAGTTCGGCTGTGTGGCGAAGCGAGCAGCGCTAGTCCCTCCTGAAACAAACCAACGAAGAGCAGCGCGAGGAAGATTCGGCTGGAATGGAAGCGCCGGGCCAGCAGCATTCCTCCGATCAACGCGCAATACGAGAGGAATTTCAGCGAAGCGTCAGGCAAAGCGACCCAGTTGGAGTGCGCGAGCACGGCAGCACCAGCCAGAAGGACTCCACCGGGGAGAGTCAGGAAACGCAAAGTCGATTTGTTCCACGCGTCCAATACATGGCTCCGACGAACTACTTGCAAGATTATCTCCGGCGGACATCTGCTTCCGGAATTAGCGGCCAAGGTTCGGTAGGCCGAGCCAGTGTAGGCAAGTTTTTCCTAATTCGAAACTGAGCACCATTCGGGGAAGTACAGACCTTTGTGCAAGTGTGATTCCGGCTGCGATTGAGCCGTTTCTAACTAGACTGAGCGTGTTCGATTAAGGACGGTTCACATATATGCGCATTCTTATTGCGGAAGATGATGAAGCCTTAGGCCGGTTCGTTTGCCAAGGGCTGGAGTCTGAGAACTACAGCGTGACCGTAGCGAACGATGGGGAACAGGCACGGCAGACCGCCACCGAACAGGATTTTGATTTGGTGATTCTCGATCTGAACCTGCCCAAGATCGACGGCGTGAACGTGCTGCGGCACCTGCGGCTCAAAAAGCCCAGCATCCCGGTCCTGGTGTTAACCCAGCGGTCGCGGGTCGAGGACCGAGTCGAGTGCCTGGATACCGGGGCGGACGATTACTTGGGCAAGCCATTTTCCTTTAGCGAACTGTCGGCGCGAATCCGGGCGCTGGTGCGGCGCAGCCATCTGGCGTCGGAGTCGGTGCTGCAGGTGGCGGATCTGAAACTTGATCGTGTCAGCCGGGTGGTCGAACGCGCCGGGCGGAAAATCGAGCTGACGACCAAAGAATTTGCTTTGCTCGAATACCTGATGCGCAATACCGGCCGCAGAATCACTCGTTCGATGATTCTCGAACATGTGTGGAATCTTACGTTTGACACGACGACAAACGTAGTTGACGTCTACATCAATTATTTACGCCGGAAGGTTGACGATGGCTACCCGGTCAAGCTGATCCAAACGGTGCGAGGCGTGGGCTACACCTTGAGCGCGCCCGCCGAGGTGCACGCATGAGCGCGACAGGAGCCCGACTCAGTCCGAGCCCGCGGATCGAGGCCGACGGTGCGCGAGTGTCATGCAAACGAAAATCCGCCCTGGTTCGTTTGCTGCACGCACTCAATCAGCCGTTGACCGGGCTGCAATGTTCCCAGGAACTGGCGCTGGCGGTGCCAAGACGGCCGGAACAATACGTCCAGACCCTTCGTGAAGGAGCGGGGCTGACCCACCGCATGCGAATGCTGGTCGAGGCGATGCGGGAGGTTATAGACCTGCAGGAGAGCAGGATTCCCTCGAACCAAGCTTTTCTGTTGCAAGAACTGTTACTGGAAGTGATCGACGAGTTGCGGCCGGTTGCCGAAAGCCGGCGGGTGCGGATTACTCTGGACTGCGATTCCACCATTGCCGTGGCTTCGGAGCGCGGGTTTTTCGCGGGATTGATCTTCCGTCTGATCGAGTCACTTTTGGGTCTTGCGGCGGCGGACAGCGAAATCGGCATTGCTGGACGAAAACACGAGAAGAGGATTCAACTTCGATGCGGATGGCGCGAGCCGGAACGCGAGCGAATGGTTGAACTTTGCCCGGCTGAACTTGGCCTGCTACTGGTCGAGACCAGCTGCGAGCGCATCGGCGGAAGATGGGAGCGCTCCGACGGAGATCGACGCAGTTGCACGATGTGGCTTGCTCCGTTTAGTGGTGAGGTGCATCCACGCGCGCTGGAGGAGGCGCAATGAGCGCGCCACTAAGCATTCCGGTGCTGTCCTCGAGTGGTGGCGCGTTGATTGCGAGCGCCAGCAGCTGTATCCGCGAGCAGGTTCTGCATCGATTGAACGGACGCTGCCGTCCGGTGCAGCAAGCCTCGGGCGGAGCCGACGCGCTCGCCAAACTGGAAAGCGGCGATTGGCAGGTCCTTTTTCTCGACCGTCGCCTGCCCGATCTGGAAGCCGAAGAAGTGATGGCCATCAGCCAGCGGCGCTTTCCCCGGGTCCAAGTAGTACTGCTCGATCTCGACGACGAAACCTCAAACGGACGAGAGAGCGATTCCGGGAATCCTCATGTCGTCTCCGACGCCGCCGCCTCAGCTTGCGCAAGTCCGGCTTTCGAGCCGCTGCCCGGGATCATCGGGTCCAGTCCGGCAATGCAGCAGGTTTACCGAATGGTGCGTCTAGTGGCCCCACGAACTACGACCGTACTGATCACGGGCGAGACTGGAACCGGCAAGGAACTGATCGCGCGCGCTGTGCATGAGCTGAGCCCGCGTTCCTCGAAGCCGCTGGTCGTGGTGAATTGCGCCGCCATTCCCGAGGCACTGCTCGAATCAGAGTTGTTCGGCTTTGCCCGGGGAGCGTTTACCGGCGCCGTGCAGTCCCAGGCTGGACGCATTGCCGCTGCGCACGGGGGAACTCTGTTGCTCGACGAAATCAGCGAGCTGCCCCTGGGAATGCAAGCCAAACTGTTGCGTTTCCTGGAACAAAAGGAGATTCAGCGTTTGGGGAGCTGCGAAGCGAGCCGGGTCGATGTGCGGGTGATCGCGGCCAGCAACCGGAAACTCGCCCTGCAGGCAGAGCAGGGACGCTTTCGCCTCGATCTGTTCTACCGTCTGTCGACATTTCCGATCGAACTGCCAGCTCTGGCGCGCAGGCGCGGCGACATTGTGCCTCTTGCTGAGCATTTTCTGGCCTGCATGGCCGCGTCGATGGAAGTGCCCACGCCACAGCTGAGCGCGGAAGCGGTGCGGCAGCTGGAAGCCAATCCGTGGAGGGGCAATGTCCGCGAATTGCAGCATGTGATCGAGCGCGCGTCGATTCTGCTCGGAAACGGAAACACGGTCGAAGCTGAACATCTGCACTTTCCTGAAGGCTGGCCTTCGTCGGTGGCGATTGATTCCTAAGAGCATTCTCAGCTTCGTTCGCACCGAAATGGCAGGTTCCGTGCAAATCTTGCCGGGTGACTATGACTTGTTTGCCCATGACACCGAGCGGCCCTCAGCCGATGGTCCCGGGTGAGATGGAAAGCGCAATCGATGCCGACGCCGCTCGGATCAATATCGGCAGCCGGAAGAGAAACTCTCGCCAGAATCAAGACGATCAGCAATTTCTGCTGCGTGCCTTTCGCAGCTTCGCAGATGCCGCGGCATCGCTCGAGCGCTCCTACCGTGAATTGCAAGCGGAAGTCGGACGATTGCGCCGTGAACTGGAAACCAGCCGCGCCGGTCTGGAGCGAAGCCTGAAAGACAACCGCAGGATGCGCGCGCAGCTGGACCGAATCTTGGAAAGTCTGCCCTGCGGCGTCCTGGTCGCTTCCGGTAAAGGCGCGATCACGCACTTGAATCCGGAGGCTGCACGCTTGCTTGGACTCGAAGCC
>Ga0335073_10008758_pt1 | contig 14196 bp, 12 predicted proteins | sample Lox_Sample_22_FD_207093 | JGI IMG/M metagenome (GOLD analysis project Ga0335073, IMG submission 207093) | Soil microbial communities from Loxahatchee National Wildlife Refuge, Florida, United States - Lox_Sample_2.2 | ecosystem: Environmental > Terrestrial > Soil > Wetlands | place: USA... | reverse complement strand
AGAGCCGAGCGGCGCAAGAGTCTCGAACCCCTGTGGACAAAGGCGTGACGCTTCCTGCCGGATCGAAGCCGAGACTGGATCACGCCGCTCACGTCGCTCAACCAACCGAATTGGCCTCGCCGGCAAAATCCGCCGCGCCTGCGGTTAAGATGCAGAAGACGGCAGGGTCGGAAGAGGCCTCCTCCGGCGCCAAGACGAAGAGCGCGGGCCAGCGCCAGGGCTTCAAGCTCAACGAGTTCGTCGTCTATCCCGCACACGGAGTGGGTCAGATCGTCGCGATCGAGGAGCAGGAAGTCGCGGGTTTCAAACTCGAGCTGTTTGTAATCAGCTTCTCGAAGGACAAGCTGACGTTGCGGGTTCCAACGTCCAAAGTCTCGGGCGTTGGAATGCGGAAGATATCCGATCCCGACACCGCCAGACGCTCTTTGGAGATTCTGACGGGACGCGCCCGTGTCAAGCGGACAATGTGGTCGCGGCGGGCTCAGGAGTACGAGACCAAGATCAACTCCGGCGATATCGGCGCAATCGCCGAAGTCGTGCGCGACCTTTACCGTTCGGAGGCGCAACCGGAGCAGTCATATTCGGAGCGGCAATTGTACGAGGCCGCTCTCGACCGGATGGTTCGCGAGATTGCGGCAGTCCAAAAGTCGAATGAAATCGACGCGTTGAAGACGGTCGAGGCGCAACTTCAGAAGGGCCAAAGCCGGGCGCCGAAGGCTCTTCCGTCGCCGAGCGCCCCGAGCGAGATCGAACAGGCTGCCTGAGAATATCGACCCCGGGCCGCCCTCTCCAATCGGAGCGCGGTGGGCGTCTAGGCGCCGCCCCGCGCTCGGCGCGCTGCAACCAACACGCGAGCGACCCGGAAGCAAAAGGAAAACAATGGAAGCAAAAGGAAGCAAATTTGCTTCCTTTTATTTCCCTTTATTTACCCGAATCGGGACTTTTCAATGGGTTACGGGCGATTGAAATAAGAAAAATTCGCCTCCTCGCTCCGGTTCGCGCTCAGGTTGTGATTTCGACCATTTCAAACAGCGGCGCCCTCTCCGTGCGCGCCCAGCCAGCCAGCGCATAGATTCCGACAATGGGAACAGGATGGCGCATGGTTCCGATTTTGTCAAGGCCTGGCGAGCCGGCGAAATCTCTAATCAGCGTTGCACGGACGCGCCGACTTGGCGTGAGCGCAGACTATTCCGCGGCCTTCGCGTGGACCGCCGGATTGTTCGGATGCGTCGTCCAGTCGGCGAACGGGCGCGCATAGTCGAGCCCGGTGCGCGGGTCGACGCCTACGACTTTGTGGACGAGCGTGATGCAGTCCTCGACCGGACACACGAGCGCGCACAAATTGCAGCCGACGCATTCGGCTTCGTTGACCACGAACTGGCGCTTGCCGTTGACGCGGGCGAAGATCGCCTGATGCGAAGTGTCCTCGCAAACGATGTGGCAGCGGCCGCACTGGATGCAGAGCTTCTGATCGATCTCGGCCTTCGCGACGTAATTGAGATTGAGATACTGCCAGTCGACGATCGACGGAATCGCGGCGCCGCGGAAGTCCTCGATCGTCGCGTAACCCTTCTCGTCCATGTAGTCGCTGAGGCCGGTGATCATCTCCTGCACGACCTTGAAGCCGTAGGTCATCGCCGCGGTGCAGACCTGCACTGTACCAGAGCCGAGCGCGATGAACTCCGCCGCGTCGCGCCAGGTCGTGATCCCGCCGATGGCCGAGATCGGCAGGCCGGCGCAGTCGGAATCGCGCGCAATCTCCGACACCATCGAGAGCGCGATCGGCTTCACCGCCGGACCGCACATGCCCCCGTGCGTGCCCTTGCCGTCGATGACGACGTCGGGCGTCATGTGGTCGAGATCGATGGCCATGATCGAATTGACGGTGTTGATGAGCGACACAGCGTCGGCGCCGCCCTTTTTCGCCGCGCGCGCCGGGTGGCGGATGTCGGTGATGTTGGGCGTGAGCTTGACGATGACCGGCATGCGAGTGTGCGCCTTGCACCAGCGCGCGACCATCTCGACATATTCCGGCACCTGACCGACCGCCGAGCCCATGCCGCGCTCGCTCATGCCGTGCGGACAGCCGAAATTAAGCTCGACCCCGTCGCATTCGGTCTCCTCGACGCGGGCGAGAATGTCCTCCCACGACTTCTCGTCGCACGGAACCATGAGCGACACGATCAGCGTGCGGTCGGCCCATGCGCGCTTGACCTCCTTGATCTCTTGCAGGTTGATCTCGAGGTCGCGGTCGGTGATGAGCTCGATGTTGTTCATCGCGATCAGGCGCCGGTCGGGCCCGTGGATCGCGCCGTAGCGCGCGCCCGACACATTGACGATCGGCGGCCCGGCTTCGCCGAGCGTCTTCCACACCACGCCGCCCCAGCCGGCGCGGAACGCGCGCTCGACATTGACCTTGCGATCGGTTGGCGGCGCGGAGGCGAGCCAGAACGGATTGGGAGAAGTGACGCCGAGGAAGTCAGTGCGGAGATCGGTCATGGGGAGCCTCGCTGTTTCGGGTCAGGCGCGCACGGCGCCCAGCGCGGCGGCGATCGAGCGCGCCGCCTGCTTGCCGTCCTCGACGGCGCTCACGGTCAGATCCTGGCCGCCATAGACGCAGTCGCCGCCGGCCCACACGCGCTCGATGCTGGTGCGGCGCTCGGAATCGACGACGATCCGGCCGTCTCTAAGCTCGATCCCGGCGCCGTCCAGCGCCTGCGGCGTCCCGCGCTGCCCGATGGCGAGAAACAGCATGTCGGCGTCGAGGCGAAAGACCGAGCCGGGCGCAGCGGACGCGCCCTCCGCGCCGTCGCCGGTCTCGAACACGACGCCGCTCAAGGCATCGCCCCGGCCCTCGAGGGCGACCGGACGCGTCCAATAGAGGATCACGACGCCGCTCGTCTGCGCGAGCTCGCGTTCATAAGCGCTCGCTTTCATCTGCTCGGGCCCGCGCCGGTAGACCATGGTCACGGTTTCGGCGCCGAGCTTCTTCGATTGCACCGCGATGTCGATCGCCGTCATGCCGCCGCCGATCACCACGACCCGCCGGCCGACCGGCAGGGCGGAAAGGTCCTTCGCCTGCCGGAGGGTCGCGATATAGTCGACGGCGTCGATCACATTCTCGAGCTCGGTCTCCCGCGGCAACCCCAGCTTGTTGGCGCCGCCAAGGCCCATTCCGATGAAGACGGCGTCGTAATCGCGCCTGAGGCCCTCGAGCTTGACGTTAACGCCGAGCGCCTGCCCGCGCCTGATCTCGACGCCGCCGATGGAGAGAATGAAATCGACTTCCCGGGCGGCGAAATCGTCGACGGTCTTGTAGGCGGCGATGCCATATTCGTTGAGGCCGCCGGCCTTCTCGCGCGGCTCGAAGATCGTGCTGTCGACGCCGGCAAGGCTAAGTTCATGCGCGCAAGCGAGGCCCGCGGGCCCGGCGCCGACGATCGCGACCCGTTTTCCCGTCGGTTTGCCGCGCTGGTAGGGCGATTTGCCTTTGCCGATCGTAGGCTCGGTCGCATAGCGCTGGAGCTGGCCGATCGCGACCGGCTTGCCTTCGGCCGCCTCGCGCACGCAGGCCTCCTCGCACAGCGTCTCGGTCGGGCAGACGCGGGCGCACATGCCGCCCATGATGTTGGAGTCGAGGATGGTCATGGCCGCGCCGGTTCGGTTTCCCGCGGCGATCTGGCGGATGAAGAGAGGAATGTCGATTGCGGTCGGGCAGGCGTGCTGGCAGGGCGCGTCGAAGCAGAAATAGCAGCGCTCGGCCTCGACCTTGGCCTCGTGGAAGGTCAGCAGCGGATGCAGGTCGGCGAAATTGTGCTTGAGAGTCGCCTCATCCAGGCGTCCCTGGCGGATGTCCGATGCGCCCGGCGGATTGGCGGCGATCGTCATAATTGCACCCCAGAGGCTCGGAGGATCGGAGCAAGCTTGTTCCTGACCGTTTGGTCAATCGTTTCGCTCGGCGACGCGTCTGTCAAGCCCATGCCGGAGGCCGGGCGCACAAGCACAAATTCGCCGCCTTTCGGACGGCCTCTCGCTCGCTTGGCGCGGTATGGTTCGGGCCGAGGCGGGACCGAGCTGCGGCGCCGACGCGTATTTCAGCGCATATCGCACGGCAAATGTGGGTAACAAAAATGTTGAAGCCCGAAACGGATTGCTGCGCTGCAACAATTCTGCTAACGTAGCGGTTCAAACGAGGACACAGAGGGCCATGTCTGCCACCTGGAAGACCAAATGGGGCGTGCGGCGCGTTCGGCGCGACACCCCGACAATCGAAGAGGCCTTGATCGCGGCCGAGAGCCTGGCCAACGATCCCGGTCAGCGGGCGGAAATCGCCGCCTCCTTGATGGGCGTGCCGGTCGATGAGGTCAAGGCGCTGGCGGCCAAGCAGGCCGCCAAGACGCGCGGCCGGGCGAGCCTGGTCGCGGGCCGCACCCGCGCCGTCGTGGTCGAGTACAAGCGCCCGCGCATTGGTCACGGACCAGTGTCGTTCGCCCGCAAGCGTTGAGGCGCGAACGGCGTAACGGAGCGTCCCGACTTCAGAGATGGGCCAGATTGGCCGCTGAGGGGCGACGCGTGCGGTATTGGCTGCGCGCCGCGACATCGGTCGAGATGACAGCGATCGCGATCAAGGTCAGCGGCGTCATCTCGGCGAAATCGACATTGAGAAAGGCGAGCGCGACCACGGCCGAGAAGGCCGCGGCCATATAGGGCGCGAGCCGCGCCGGCGCGCGCGGAAGATTGCGGAACGCAAGCCACGCCCCGACCGCCGCCAGCACCGCGCCGAGGATCCCAAGCTCATACCAGACGGTGAAGGCGAGCGCGTGCGGGGTCTCGACCGGCAGGATGCCGTCGCGAACGCCGCGACTGACGGTCGCAAATCCGCGGCCGGTGATGAGCCTGAGCTTGTCGTGCGTGAATATGTCCGCCGCGACCGACAACGGGCGGTAAGGGGCGGGGAGCGAGGCGAGCCGCGTCTTGAAGATCCAAGCCGAGACGGTCGGCGCGAGCGCCGGTATCAGCGGCGAAAACAGGATGAGCGCGGCTGAGCCCCAGCTCAGTTCGCGCGCGGTGCGGGATAAATCCGAGATCGAGAACGACAGGGCCAGATAGCCTGTGAACAAGGCGATCGTGAGCGGCGTGTAACTGTAGATATAGGCGAAGCAGAGCGCGACGATCAAAATGAGGCGCGCCAATCCGTTGCGCCCGCGCGCGGCGAGCCCTCCCATCGCCGGGAACAGCAGCACGGCGATTGCGATCCCGCCGGTCATGAGCCGGCCGTCGTCCGGCGCGCCGGTCAGCGTCTCGGCCAGCGCTCGGGCGACGATTGTCGCCATCCCGGCGCCGACGCCGATCGGGAACAGGTAGAGATCGGTCGCGCGCGCGTTTTCGCGCGGCGCCGCCACCGTCAACATTGTCGCGACGAGCAGTACGACCAGCTTGAGCAGGAGTTGGGCCGCAGCGCTCGGATAGGGGGTCCAGAGGATCGACAATGCCGCCCATGCCAATCCCGCCAGCAAGACGAGAAAGGGGGAAAGAAAAAAAGGCCGCATGAAGCGATCAAGAAATCCGGGCGCCGCGTCGAGGGCCGCCGCGATCAGAATGAGACCCACGCCAATCGCGAACATGACGTAGAGGCCGAGCGGGTGGAGCACGACCGCGACCGGCGCGCCGACGGCGAGCACGAGGTAGCCGATGCGCGAGAAGAATCGCGAGGCGTCGGCGGCGTCCGCGGCCTCGTCGCGAGTGGGGTCTCTGGTTTCTTTCTTGTCCGGGGGCGCCATCACTGCGAACCGATCCCGCCGCCTCAATTTCTGCGTCGCCATTGAGGACTTATACGACGCGAGCGGGGAGGCGAGTGTGTGCGCCGCGCAACACCTGCGGATCAATTTCCCATCTCGCGAACTGGAAGCTGCGATTGACGACAAGCGCGTGAGCGTGCGACGGACGGCCGCCGCTGGAAACCGAGCGCGGCGATGAGGGCGAAGGCGACGAGGTGAGCGGCAATTCCACGGTCGCCGGCGCGACGCGCGCTCAGGAAGCGCGGCGCCCCGTCGCTTGGCTTGGTCTTTTCGCCTGCGCCGCGTCGATTGCGCTTTTGGCCATCCAGGCGCTGGCCGCCCGGCGGCTCGAGCTGACTTTCGACGAAGCCTATTACACGCTCTGGTCGCGCTCGCTTTCCTTCGGATATCTCGACCACCCGCCGATGGTCGCCCTCCTCATCCGCGCCTCGACTTCGCTCTTTGGCGGCGGCGAACTTGGCGTGCGAGCGCTTTCGCTCGCTGTCGTCGGGGCGATGCCCGCGCTGGTCGCCTTGATCGCCTGGCGCCTGTTCGATTCCAAGGAGAAGGCTGCGCTCGCGGCGCTGATGTGGATCGCCATGCCGCTGGTCGCCATCGGTGCGGTGTTCGTCACTCCCGATGCGCCGCTGGTCGTGTTTTGGACGCTCGCGCTCGCCGGCCTGGTCGAGCTTTGGCGCACCGGCGACAAGCGCTGGCTGATCGCGCTCGGCGTGGCGCTGGGCCTCGCGCTGCAATCGAAGTTGACCGCCGCGTTTTTCGTCGCCGGCGCCGGGCTCGCCTTGCTCGCCACGCCCTCGCTGCGACGCTGGCTGGTTTCGCCCGCTCTCTATGCGGGCCTGGCCGTCGCGCTGGCCATGTTCGCCCCGTTCGTCGTCTGGAACGCCGAGCATGGCTGGGCGACCTTCGCAAAACAGCTCGGCCGCGCGCCCCCGCACGGGTTCGCGCCCTATTACCTGGCCGAGTTCCTGGTGGCGCAGATCGGACTTATCAACCCGCTGGTGGTCGCCGCGCTCGTCCCCGCCGTCTGGGCCGTGACCTGGCGGGCGCCCGTTTCGCCCCGCTCGCGCGATGAGGCCCGGCGCATCCTGGTCTGCACGATCGCGCCCGCGGCGGCCTATTTCATTTTGCACTCGCTGCACGCCCGCGTCCAGGGCAACTGGCTTGCGCCGCTCTATCCGGCCGCGGCGATTCTGGCCGCCGACTGGGTCGCCGAGGTCCGCCGCACGGGCGTTTCTGGCTTTGCCGGTATGATCGCGAAAGCGGCTTTGTGGGCCGCGCCGGCCGGGCTCGTCGTCGCCGCCCTGATCTTCGCCGAGATCACGACCGGCGCGGTCCCGCTTGGGCCGGCCGATCCGTTCGCCCGGCTCGAAGGCTATCGCGCTTTGGCGCGCGCTCTCGACTTGAAGGCGCGCGCCGAGAACGCCGCGTATGTCCTCACCCAAGGCTATGCGCTCACTTCGCTGATGACCACTTACGGCAACCCGGCGTTTCCCGTCGTGCAGCCGGAGCAGCGCATGCGCTGGATATTCGAGCCCGCGCCGCCCGAGCCGATGTTTGCAAAGCCCGGTCTCGCGCTCGGCGAAGGAGGCCGCCATTTCGACCTCATCCTCAAGATGCGCTATCGCGATGTCGAGCCGGCCGGCTTTCTGCAGCGGCGCCAGGCTGGCGGAGAACTCGAGGCTTACGAGCTTTACCGGGTCGCCGACCCCTATGCGCCGGTGCTCGACCCGATCTGCCCGCGCGGCGAAGTCAATCTTCAGAGGCAGTGTCCGCCGTGACCGCCGCCTCGCTTCCGATCAGCCGATCCTGAGGAGGATGATTCCGGCCAGAATGACCAGCGCGGCCATTGCGCGAGGCGCGTGGAACGGTTCGCGGAGCGCGACGACCCCGATGATCGAGGCGAACACGACCGACGTCTCGCGAAGGGCGGCGACGGCGGCGATCGGAGCGCGGGTCATCGCCCAGACGACGATCGCATAGCCGACGAAAGCGGCGAGGCCGCCGACAAGGCCGCGCCGCCAGTCCTGGGTAAAGGCGACGGCCGCGGCGCGTCCGCGCAGAAAAAGGATCACCGGCAAATAAGCGAGCGCGGTCAGCGCGTCCGCCCAGGAATTGTAGGCGATGGCGAAGGCAGCGCCGGCCCCCGACAGCCTCGCGCCTTGCCCGTCGATCACCGAATAGACCGCGATCACGGCCGAATTGGTCAGCGCGACGACGAGCGTCGGGCGATCGATTCGCCCATGCGCAAGGCCGCTCGCGCCCATTGTCAGAACGCCTGCGACGAGGCTGGCCACTCCGAGACTGGCGATCGGGCCCGGCGCTTCGCCCAAGGCCGCAAGCGCGATGACGGCGGTGATGAGCGGGCCGGATCCGCGCATCATCGGATAAGCGACCGAGAGGTCGGCGCTGCGATAGAGCCGTCCGACCAGCAGAAAATAAACGATATGGATAGCGGCCGAAGCGACGATGAAGGGCATGGCCTCGACCGCCGGCTGCGGCAGGACGAGGGCGGCGGCGAAAGCGGCCACGCCGCACCAGAGCGCGACCACCGCCGAAGAGAGGAACTTGTCGCTCGCGCTCTTGACGAGCGAGTTCCACAACGCATGAAGGACCGCCGCGCCAAGCACGGCGGCCAGGACGCCGGAAGTGAGGTGAGCCGAAACCGTCATGAAAGAGTCACACTGATGGATTTGTCCGCAGCCGTCGAGCCGCGCGCCGATCCGGCCCCGCGGCAGCGTGCTCGCGCGGAGGCGCGCGGATCGTTCGTGCGCGTAGGCGAGCGCACCGAGCCCGCGCGGCTGTTCGAGACCGGGGGCTTGCGCTGGCGTTTTCCCCGCTCGTCGAACCCGTGCGAGGCGGCGATCGTAAACACCGGCGGCGGCGTTGCGGGCGGCGATTCCTATGCCGTGAGCCTGAGCTTGAGCGAAAACGCCGAGGTCGAGGCGACCACGCCGTCGGCCGAGCGCATCTATCGCAGCTTGGGGCCGGCCGCCGCCATTGCGACCAGGCTTTCTCTTGCGCCGCGCGCGCGGCTCTTCTGGCTGCCTCAGGAGACGCTGATGTTCGAGGGCGCGCGCCTGGAAAGACGGCTTGAGGTCGAGATGTCGAGCGAGGCGACGGTTGTTGTCGCCGAAACGCTGGTGTTCGGCCGCCTGGCGATGGGCGAAAACCGGATCGACGCAACGTTGAGAGACTCCTGGCGCGTTCGCCGGGACGGCCGGCTCCTGTTCGCGGACGAGACGAGAATTGAACACGCCGGCGCGGCGCTCGAGCGCAAGGCGACAGGGGCTGGAGCGCGAGCTTTATCGACGATCGTCGCTTCGGCGCCCAATATCGAGGCGCGTCTGCCCGATTTGCGGGCTGCGCTCGAAGCAACGCGCTCAGGCGTCGAAAGCGGCGCGAGCGCGTTCGAGGGCCTGATCGTCGCCCGCCTTCTCGCCGCTTCGGCGGACCGATTGCGCGCTGCGCTCATCGCGTCCATTGTCGCGCTCGGCGGGCGCAAGCCGCGGCTGTGGCCCTAAATAAGGCGGGAAATTTGCTGGGCCGCTGAAAGACAGAAGGGACAAGGGGCGATGAACCTTACGCCGCGGGAAAAGGACAAGCTCTTGATCGCGATGGCGGCGATGGTGGCGCGCCGCCGGCTCGAGCGCGGGGTCAAGCTCAACCATCCGGAGGCGGTCGCCCTCATCACCGATTTCGTCGTCGAGGGCGCGCGCGACGGGCGCTCGGTCGCCGAGCTCATGGAGGCCGGCGCGCATGTCGTCTCCGCCGATCAGGTGATGGACGGGATCGCCTCGATGATCCACGACATCCAGGTCGAGGCGACCTTTCCCGACGGCACCAAGCTGGTCACCGTCCACCACCCGATTCGCGGCGCCGAGGACAAGGAGGTCCCCGGCGAAGTGATGGCGGAGGAAGGCGAGATCGCGATGAACGAGGGGCGCGAGACGGTCACGCTGGATGTGTCCAATTCCGGCGACCGGCCGATCCAGGTCGGCTCGCACTATCATTTCTTCGAGACCAACCCGGCGCTCAAGTTCGATCGCAAAAAGGCGAAAGGCTTCCGGCTCGACATTCCGGCCGGGACGGCGATCCGCTTCGAGCCCGGCCAGAGCCGCTCCGTGCGCCTCGTCGCCATCGCGGGAAAGCGCGAAATCTACGGCTTCCGCCAGGAGGTGATGGGAAAGGTGTGAGAACGGCCTCTTGCATTACATTGACCGTATCCTTACCTTCATCAAAGTAAGGAGCGACGGGAGGGCGCGATGAGCGTCAAGCAGGTGGAACACGACTTCGGCGAAGCGACCGTGACCAGCAAGGGCCAGGTCACCGTGCCGATCTCGACAAGACGATCGACGAAGCCATCACGATCGCCATGGACGAGCGCGACAGAAGAAGCCGCGGCGGATGATCGGCCTTGCATCCCCGGCCGCGGCCTGCTTGCCTGCCGCGTTACCAGACCATTAACGTAAGGAAAGTCTCATTGTAAGGAATTCCGATGGCCGACAAGATTCTCGCAACCCTCACCAGCAAGGGGCAGATCACGCTGCCGGCTCAACATCGCAAGGCCTGGGGCCTCAAGCCGGGCGACCAGATCGCCTTCGACCCGCCGACCGGAAAATCTGTGCGCATCGCGCCTCGGCGCAAGCGGAGCATTTTTGAGCGGCTCGACGAGCTGAAACTTCCCCCGCTCGGCAGGCCGCTCACGCAGGAGGATATCGAGAACGCGATCACCGAAGAGATGATCGAGAAGGAACGGCGGTCTCGCGGAACGTGATGATCGGACTCGACACCAACGTCCTGCTCCGACTCGGCGACGACCGGGAGCCTGATCAGCGCGACCGCGCGCGGGCGCTGGTCGGTTCGCAGGGCGCAAGCGGCTGCTTTGTGAACCCAATCGTTCTCGCCGAGTTCGCGTGGACGCTTACGCGCGTTTACAAGCTCTCCCGCGCCGATGTCGCGGCGCGCTTGGCCGTCATTCTGGAGGCGCCGGAATTTGTGGTCGCAAGCCCCGGCGAGGCGTCGCGCGCTGTCGAGAGATTCCGCAGCGGCCCGGCCGACTTCGCCGACTACTTTCTGGCCGAGATTAACACCTCCGCCGGCTGCGTGACGACCGCGACCTTCGACCACGGCGCAATCAAATCCGGCGAGCCCTTCAAGTCTGTTCCAACCGGCGCATCGACCGCGCTCGACTGAGGTTTACAAAATGCCCTCCTCCAGCAACGCCCTCCCGCCGACCTCCCTCCCCCGCGCGCATTATGCCGAGATGTTCGGCCCGACGACCGGCGACAGGATCCGCCTCGCCGACACCGAGCTCGTGATCGAGGTCGAGAAGGACTTCACCACTTACGGCGAGGAGGTGAAGTTCGGCGGCGGCAAGGTGATCCGCGACGGCATGGGGCAGGCGCAGACGACGCGCGCCCGAGGCGCGGTCGACACGGTCATCACCAACGCTGTCATCCTCGATCATTGGGGGATCGTGAAAGCCGACGTCGGCCTCAAGGACGGGCTCATCGCAGCCATCGGCAAGGCGGGCAATCCCGACATCCAGCCGGGCGTCGACATCATCGTCGGGCCGGGGACGGAGGTGATCGCAGGCGAAGGCAAGATCCTCACCGCCGGCGGCTTCGACACCCACATCCATTTCATCTGCCCGCAGCAGATCGAGGAAGCGCTCATGTCCGGCGTGACCTCGATGCTGGGCGGCGGCACCGGGCCAGCGACCGGCACCTTCGCCACCACTTGCACGCCCGGCCCCTGGCATATTCAGCGGATGATCGAGGCCGCGGACGCCTATCCCATGAACCTCGGCTTCGCCGGCAAGGGCAACGCGTCCAAGCCTGCCGCGCTGGTCGAGCAGGTCAAGGCGGGCGCCTGCGCGCTCAAATTGCACGAGGACTGGGGCACGACGCCGGCGGCGATCGACTGCTGTCTCAGCGTCGCCGATGACCACGACATCCAGGTCATGATCCACACCGACACGCTCAACGAATCGGGCTTCGTCGAGGACACCATCAAGGCCTTCAAGGGCCGCACCATCCACGCCTTCCACACCGAGGGCGCGGGCGGCGGTCACGCGCCCGACATCATGAAGGTCGCGAGCCTGCCTCATGTCCTGCCCTCATCCACCAACCCGACCCGGCCCTACACGAAGAACACGCTCGACGAGCATCTCGACATGCTGATGGTCTGCCATCACCTCGACCAGAGCATTCCCGAGGATCTCGCCTTCGCCGAAAGCCGCATCCGGAAAGAAACGATCGCCGCTGAGGACATTCTGCACGATCTCGGCGCGCTCTCGATGATGTCGAGCGATAGCCAGGCGATGGGCCGGGTCGGCGAGGTCATCATCCGCACCTGGCAGACGGCCGACAAGATGAAGCGCCAGCGCGGCGCGCTCCAAGGCGATACGGCCCGCAACGACAATGCGCGCGCCAAGCGCTATGTGGCGAAATACACCATCAACCCCGCGATCGCGCATGGCGTGTCCAAGCACATCGGCTCGGTCGAGAAGGGCAAGCTCGCCGACCTCGTCTTATGGACGCCGGCCTTCTTCGGGGTGAAGCCCGACCTCATCATCAAGGGCGGCGCGATCGCCGCGGCGCAGATGGGCGACCCCAACGCCTCGATCCCGACCCCCCAGCCCGTCCACTACCGCCCGATGTTCCGCTCGCATGGGAAGGCGCTGCACGGCTCGTCGCTGACCTTCGTTTCCGAAGCCGCGCTCGCGGCCGGCCTCGCCCGCAAGCTCAAGGTGCAGCGGCGCCTGGCCGCAGTCGAGAACACCCGCGGCAAGATCGGCAAGAAGAGCATGATCCACAACAGCGCGACGCCGAAGATCGAGATCGATCCGGAAACCTACGACGTGCGGGCGGACGGCGAGCTTCTCATCTGCGAGCCGGCGGACAAGCTGCCCATGGCGCAGCGGTACTTTTTGTTCTAAGCGATTGGGCCACGCCAGCCAGCGCGCCGATCGCCTGAAAGGCGAATGCGCCAGGCAAATCCGAACACCGCGCCCCGCTATTGCGCACACCCCGGCCCCGACCCGATAGGAGGGCGCATAAGTCACGCCGCGCCGCTGCCGATCGACGATGCGCTGCCGGCGCTGCGCGCCGCGCTTGGCCAGCGCACGAGCGCTGTGCTGGTCGCGCCGCCCGGCGCAGGGAAGACCACGCGCGCGCCGCTCGCGCTGCTAGACGAGCTCTGGGCGAGGGGAAAGCGTCTCATCCTGCTCGAGCCGCGCCGTCTCGCCGCCCGCGCTGCAGCCGCTCGCATGGCCGCAACGCTCGGCGAAAAAGTTGGCGAGACGATCGGCCTGCGCGTGCGGCTGACGAAACTCGTTTCTAAGCGCACCCGCATCGAGGTCGTGACCGAGGGAGTGTTCACACGGCAGATCCTCGCCGATCCCGCGCTCGATGGCGTGGGGGCCGTGCTGTTCGATGAGTTCCACGAACGCTCGCTCGACGCCGACCTTGGCCTTGCATTCGCGCTCGACGCGCAGGCGGCCTTACGCGAAGATTTGAGGCTTCTTGTCATGTCGGCGACGCTCGACGGCGCGCGCGTGCGCGCGCTGCTTGGCGACCCGCCGCTGATCGAAAGCCGAGGCCGCGCTTTTCCCGTCGGGACCCGATATGTCGACCGAGCTCCAAGCGTCCGCATCGAAGACGAGGTCGCGCGCGTCACACTCGAGGCGCTCCATAGCGAACCCGGCTCGATTCTCGTCTTCCTGCCGGGCATAAGCGAAATCCGCCGCGTCGCGGAGGCCCTCGCGGCGCGCATTCGGTCGACTGACATCGACATTGCGCCGCTCTATGGCGCGCTGGACAGAAGCGCGCAGGACCTCGCCATTGCGCCTGCTCGCGAGGGCCGGCGCAAGATCGTGCTCGCCACCTCGATCGCCGAAACATCGCTTACCATCGAAGGGGTGCGCGTCGTCATCGACAGCGGACTCATGCGTGTACCGGTCTATGAGCCTGATGTCGGCCTGACGCGTCTCGAAACGGTCCGGGTCAGCAGGGCCAACGCCGATCAGCGGCGCGGCCGCGCGGGGCGCACGGAGCCCGGCGTCTGCTATCGCTTATGGGAAGAGGCCGCGAATGGCGGGCTTCGGCCTTACGCCGCGCCGGAAATTCTCTCCGCCGATCTCTCGGGCCTCATGCTCGATTGCGCTCTCTGGGGCGTCGCCGATCCGGTCAAGCTCGCCCTTCTCGACCCGCCTCCGCGCGCCGCGCTGAAGGAGGCGCGAGCGCTGTTGACGACGATCGGCGCCATCGATGGCGACCGGCGCATCACTGAGGAGGGGCGCGCGATCGTGAGCCTCGCTCTGCCGCCGCGCCTCGCGCGCATGGTCATCGACGCCGCCCGCGAAGGCGAAGGCGGAATCGCGAGCGAGGTCGCTGTC